>Ga0187771_10002572_pt1 | contig 12522 bp, 8 predicted proteins | sample 0116_SJ02_MP15_1_FD_133139 | JGI IMG/M metagenome (GOLD analysis project Ga0187771, IMG submission 133139) | Tropical peat soil microbial communities from peatlands in Department of Meta, Colombia - 0116_SJ02_MP15_10_MG | ecosystem: Environmental > Terrestrial > Soil > Wetlands > Peat | place... | reverse complement strand
GAAAAGGCAGGCAGGAGCGGATAGTGGAATGCGCGGGCTTACAACCGGAAGCAAAGGTTTAGGGCAGCGTTTCTCCCGCTACCTCTGAACCTTCCCGATCATCATAGTTTTATAAAAGCTCTGCAAGCCGCCTGATCAGGCGCTCGCTGTCCCTCCAGCCAAGACAGGGATCGGTGATGGACTTGCCGTAGACATTTTCCGAAACCTTCTGGCTCCCTTCCTCGATGAAACTCTCGATCATGAAGCCCTTCACCATCTTCCGGACGCTTTCGGAATGCTCAAGGCTCTGCATAACCTCTTTCGCTATCCGCGGTTGTTCTCTATACTGTTTGTTCGAGTTCGCATGGTTCGTGTCCACGATGATGGCAGGATTGACGAAGCCCCGCTCCTTGTAGGTTTTAGCTACCCTGATCAGGTCCTCGTAGTGGTAGTTTGGGATGCTCTGGCCGAACTGGTTCACCGATCCCCGGAGGACACAGTGGGTCAGCGGATTGCCCGGTGTTTTCACCTCCCAGCCATTGTAGCTGAACACGTGCGGCGCCTGGGCTGCGTGTACCGCATTGAACATGACGTCATAGTCTCCGGATGTCGGATTCTTCATGCCGACAGGGATGTCGAGACCGCTGCAGGTGAGCCGGTGCTGCTGGTTCTCGACAGAACGTGCACCCACGGCAACGTAGGAAAGAACATCTTCGAGATAGGCATAGTTGTTGGGGTAGAGCATCTCGTCCGCCGCCGGCAGGTGGGACTCCTTGAGCGCCCGTATGTGCATCTTCCGGATCGCCTTGATACCCTCGACGATGTTCGGCTCCTTCTGGAGGTTGGGCTGGTGAGCCATGCCCTTGTACCCGATTCCGGTAGTCCGTGGTTTGTTCGTGTAGATCCGGGGGATGAGGATGAGCTTGTCCTTCACCTCGTCCTGGACCTTGGCCAGCCGCGCTATATAGTCGCACACGGCGTCCTCATCATGGGCCGAGCAGGGGCCAATGATGAGAACGATTTTATCCACGGTACCGGTAAAGACGCCAAGGATCTCCCTGTCTTTCTCCCTTTTGATTTTCTTCAATTCCACGGAAAGCGGAATCTTCTCAATGATCTCTTTCGCCATGGGTATTTGACGGACGTAATCGAAACCCATAATTTCCCCCAGCCTCCTTCTCACGGCCACTCCTGCACCAGCGTGAGCACTGTTCAGTATAAAAGCACCCCCCACCCAAGTCAAGCCAAAAAACCGCTGCACAGGGCGTTCTCTTCGACGGGATGGTCAAAAAACAGCTGGTTTTTTTCATCATAATATTGTATAAAGGGCTTGCCATGGCAAAGAAGCATCCTGCAAAAAAAGGCAAAGGGAACAGGTTCGACAGATTGATGTTCGCAGGGATCATTCTTTCCCTCCTTGTGATCATACTCATACTCTGGGGGCCCCTGCGCAAATTCCGTTCACCGGCTGTTCCCCAGCAGGCCGTCAGAGAGGCAACGCCGCCGTCCGCAAAACCTTCGTTAAAATCAGTCGCACCGTCCAAGAAGCATGACCATCCAAAGCATGATACAGGGCCGGCGCTGCTTGGCGGTTTACGGTTGCAAAAGACCGTCCAAGTGGCCATCGTTATTGACGATATGGGACAGGACCTCAAGCAGGCCCAGGAGGTCGTCGCGCTGCCCGCTCAACTGACCTTTGCTGTTATGCCCGGCCTGCCCCAATCGAAACAGGTTGCCGAACTGGCAAAACAGCATGATCATGAGGTGCTGCTTCACCTGCCCATGGAGTACCGGAGCAAGAATGGAACGCCTGCGCCCGGCATGCTGCGCTCGGACATGACACCCATGGAATTCCTTACGACCGTGAGCGACGACGTCGAGTCGGTCCCTGGTGCAGACGGCATCAACAACCACGAGGGCTCCGCGCTCACGGAAAACAAAGAAGCGATGAAGTTTCTGATGGCGGAGCTCAAGGCCCGAAATCTGATGTTTCTTGACAGCTTCACCAGCGCGAATAGCGTGGCCTATGCAACGGCAAAGGAGTTCGGACTCAAGTCCGGGAAGCGCGATGTGTTCCTTGACAATGACAGCGACAACCCGGCCTCCATACGCAGGCAGCTCGATGAGCTCGTCGAGATCGCCCGGAAAAACGGGAAAGCCATCGGCATTGGCCATCCCCATCCCGTGACCATCGCGGAGCTCAGGAAGTGGCTCGCTGAGACGAAAGCCTCTGGCGTTGAGATTGTCCCTGTTTCGAGACTGATGCAATAAACACAGGGGCCGGGATTCAGGATCCAGAGGCATGACAATCGGCTTTTCCCGAGCCCTGTCTCTGTATCCTTACCACCAAGGTTCCTCTTTACCAATCCATGTATACCCTCGGAATAGAGACCTCATGCGACGAAACCGCGGCTGCCGTACTCAGGGATGACACGGTGCTGTCCAGCATCGTGTCCTCGCAGATCGACATTCACAAGAAATACGGCGGCGTGGTTCCTGAACTCGCTTCGCGCGAGCACTTGAAGAACCTGACGCCCATCATTCGCGAGGCGCTTTCTTCCGCCTCCCTGTCCCTGAACGACATCAACCTCATTGCTGTTACCTATACCCCCGGCCTGATCGGTGCTCTCCTGGTCGGAGTATCTGCGGCAAAAGCCATTGCCTACGCGAAGAACATTCCCTTCATCGGCGTTCACCACGGCGAGGGTCACATCCTCGCAGCGCATATCGAATATCCCGATATAGGATACCCGTACCTCGCGCTGCTCGTGTCCGGCGGTCACACCGCGCTCTACCACGTCAAGGGGCTCGGTCGCTATCACCTGCTCGGCCAGACGCGTGACGATGCGGCAGGCGAAGCGTATGACAAGGTGGCCAAGCTTATGGGCCTTGAATATCCCGGCGGCCCGATCCTTGACAAACTCGCGCAGGAGGGGAATCCGGCGGCCATAGCATTCCCGCGGGGCCTCCGGGAAGGCTATGACTTCAGCTTCAGCGGTCTCAAGACCGCGGTCCGGAACCACATCGCTCTCTTCAGAGACAAGGACAAAGGGCTCGCGCCTGAGCTCAACATCAAAGACGTGGCATCAAGTTTTCAAGCTGCAGTCGTAGACGCCCTGGTCGAGAAGACCATGCTCGCAGCATCACAAACGGGTGTCGGCAAGATCGTCGTGGCGGGCGGCGTAGCGGCCAACAGTTCATTGAGGACGCAGATAACCGACGAGGCGGCAAAACGAGGCATGACGGTCTATCTTCCCGGCATGTTTTACTGCATCGACAATGCCGCCATGATCGCCCTCGCCGGGTACCTTCATCATAAACGGGGCGAGCGGTCAAGCCTTGACCTGAATCCCCGGCCGACCATGCCGCTGTGACGCTTTTCATAAAATAAAGCTTGCTATTTACAAAAAAACCTGTATTATACACGCCGACTGTTTAACAATGCGGCAGGATTTGACCGAAGTCACACCCATCTCTCTGCCCTTCATATCATCGATCATCAACCCCCCTTGCTTTCAGCTCCCACTCTGAAATCGCAGCAGCACATATGGTTGGCGAACGATGTCGTTATGCCGGTCAAATTTGTGCTGGTGTCGTCTCCGTTCTCAAGGATACAGGCGTGTCCTTGCGGCCCGCACGCAAACCCCTAACGGGATTTCTGCTTCCGGAATGATTTCCTATTCCGGCGTACGAGATCAAAGGAGTAGTATGTCTTTTTCAAAATTGCAGCTTAACGAACCGATTCTCAAGGCCATCAAACTGTGCGGGTATACCACGCCAACGCCGATCCAAGCCGAGGCGATCCCCCAGGCAATCGCCGGTCACGACCTGATCGCCACTGCCCAGACCGGCACCGGCAAAACGGCGGCCTTCGTGATGCCAGCGCTCATGCGCCTGAGCGTGCCGTCGGCATCAGTGAAACGATCAAAGGGACCGCGGGTGCTGGTGCTCACGCCAACGCGCGAATTGGCGAACCAGGTGACCGACGCGGTCAAAACCTACGGGAAATTCATGAGGATCAGGAGCGGCGCTATCCTCGGCGGCATGCCCTACTTCGAACAGCAGCGGCTCCTGTCGCAACCCGTGGACCTGGTCGTGGCCACGCCAGGGCGGCTGATCGACCATATGGAACGGGGCCGCATAGACTTTTCCCGGCTGGAATTGCTCATTCTCGATGAGGCGGACCGCATGCTTGATATGGGATTCAGCGATGCCGTAGATACCATCGCGGGAGCAACCCCGACGAACCGCCAAACGCTCATGTTCACGGCAACCATGGACAACACCATGGCGAAGCTTGCTCAGCGCCTCTTGAAAGAACCGGTGCGCATTGAAATCGCCGGCAAGAAAACCACGCTCGAAGCGATCGAGCAGAGGCTTCATGCCGCCGATGACATGCAGCACAAGAGCCGTATGCTCAAACATTTGATTGCGGACAGCGCCATGACCAGGGCGATCATCTTTTCCGGCACCAAACGAAATGCCGACCAACTTGCCCTTGAGCTTTCAGCCCAGGGTCATTCAGCTGCGGCACTCCATGGGGACATGAGCCAGGGTGCCCGGAACCGCACGATCATGAATATGAGGCGAGGGAAGATCCGCCTTCTTGTGGCAACGGACGTCGCTGCCCGCGGGCTCGATGTGACCGGCATTACCCACGTGATCAATTACGACCTCCCGAAAAATGCCGAAGACTACGTCCACCGCATCGGCCGGACCGGCCGTGCAGGCGCGTCGGGTATCGCTATATCCTTTGCATCCGGTAAAGAAGTTGACTCGCTGCGCTCGATCGAACGCTACATCGGCCAGACCATCCCCCAACAGGTCATTCCAGGACTGGAACCTGCTCGTCCGCTCCGCCGCACGAGCAACGGAGGAAGCAGCAGGCCGGGGATGTCATCATGGAAAAAACCGGGATTCTCAGGCAGGACGTACGGGCAGAACGATTCGGCTCGGACGCCCTACGGAGTACCCTCAAGTCGCAAGCCGCATAGCGAGAGCCGTTACTCAGAGGACACAAGGCGGTACACGAAGAGAGAGGGCGGAAAAAACTCCGACTTCCGTTCGGCAAAACAAAGACGCCAAAACAGGTGGGCATAACCCGGAACAACCTCAAAACGCTTTTCACACGGCATCCTTCCAAAGGATGCCGTGTGCTATGTTATGCTGGCATATCACAAGCATTGCGTCTGCCGGTTACCATCAAACCACAGGATATCGATCTCGGCATGTCCGTCTTGCTGCCGAGATCAACATTTAGCGACTGGTAGGATGCTAATTCCCTCAGGGACGAATGTATATTCTGCGTGTCGAAACGTCACGAGCGCGAAGACGGCAGCGCTATCCTCGCCTGCTCAAGACAAGATTCGCACCGACGGCCGCATCCAATGCATTGCTGATGTGCACGATACACTCACTCTCAGGTAGAAGCAGCTATTGAATCTTCTCCATCCTCCGTTAGTTAAGAAAATCTTCCTTCTCTGTACTCATTAATTTCCTCCATGCGCTTTTCTGTTCACTTCCTCACGTCATGGGGATCTCTTCTCCGCCTGGAAGCATGTTTCTGACATGCCTATGCTCCTTTCTTTGCAATCTTAAAAATCCTTGCCCCACCTTTCTCACTTCTGCAAATGAACGAATCGGGCAGTTCCCAGAAAATTCAACCGGTTATATTTTGGCATGCCAGATGCAATTACCGGGGCAAGACAGGACGAAAAGGAGGACGGGACATGAAACACTCGATCTCAAAAAAAATGGCTTACATCGGTGCAGGATCCGGGTTGGTAGTATTCGCACTCTTCGGGCTTCTTCCCGGAAGTCTCCTTGGAGGGGCGGCAGGAATAAAGCTGGCTGGCATGCTCTTCGGGCTCCCGCTCGAATCTGGCCTCCTTGTGAGAATCATTGTACTCACTTCAATGCTCGCCGGCGTTTTGACCGCAGGAATCGCGATTGTTACGGCACTGTCCGCTGCCGCCTGGCTCGTCGGGAGAGCTGTGGATATCGTCATGTCGGCTAATGCGCCTCAGGAACGGTTCGCAGTGCGGCATAGATAATAGCGAACTACGTTCGAGTTAAATTCACAGCTTCGGCTGAAAGGAGATTGATATGAAGAACGAACCGGTTAAAACAGGAATGAAAATCGGGGCAACGATCGGAGGGCTGGTGTTTCTGGTATTCGGGATCATGCCCGGATTCTACTTCGGGAGTTACGGTACTCTGATCCTGCTCCAGAAGCTCTCGGGCGGCACGGTAGAACCCACGCTTTTCGTGCGGGCAGCAATCGTGATGGGCATAGTCGTCGGCATCGCCTGCGCGGCGGCCGTGAGCATCGTCGTCGGCGGCCTGCTCGGCACAGCGCTGGGCTTTGTGGTTTCCGCGCCGGCAGCGGTCCGCGAAAGGCATGCGGTAGCAGAGAAATCGTAACAGGTGATGCGAACGACCGGTTTCAGATTAAGGGATTGAAGGGTGGTCCAAGAAATCAGAGGCCAATGCAAAATAGATCAACTCAGGAAGGCGGTGAGGAATCACCGCTCTTTCTTTGCGAGGGGCTGAAGAGCTAAGTTTTGAAACCTTAACCATAAAAAAAGCCCCGGAAAAAATCCGGGGCTTTTGGAATTGTCATAAATTTTATTTTTGCTTATTAGACCTTGGTTACGTTTGCAGCCTGGAGACCCTTGGGGCCTTTCACGACTTCGAAAGTCACTTTGTCGCCCTCGTTCAGGGATTTGAAACCGTCCCCTGAAATTGCCGAGAAGTGCACAAATACATCTTCACCGTTCTCCTGCGTGATAAACCCGAACCCCTTGCTGTTGTTGAACCACTTCACTACACCATTTGCCATTCTGTTTCTCCTCTTGCTTCTTTTTTGAAATTTATCCGGGAATTATCCGCGGACTGATAAAGAATACCGTTTTCTCATCACTATGTCAAGCTGATTATAAAAAAAAATCCTCTTTGGAATAATACAAATGTAGACCCCTCGGGGACGCCAACTGTTTCGACACTGTGCAACTACGGCATGGTAACCCCAAACGAAGCTCTCGTATTCCTGAGCTTGAGGCATGAAGGTTATCGTTTGTTGTACGCCTTTGCCTGGTGCATGAAAGCCTCGAGTCGCGTGACCGTCTGCGAATCGCCCTGGCCTTCATAAGCTATGTTCAGGAGCGGAACGCCGCTATAATCCTCTCGCACGCGCTTGAGCACTGCAGTCGCGATGGTGCCCGGCATGCAGGTAAAGGGCATGACATTCACGATGCCTGATACTCCGCGGTGAATATAGTCGATTGCCTTGCCCACTGACAGCACCGCCTCGCCCTCAAAGGAGTGGTGAATATACGGGAGGGCTTTCCGGAAGGTCTGGTTGATGCTCGGCTCATGCAGGCTCCGCAGGTTTCCGTTAAACGTGCTCAGGAACCTCTGTTCATCTTTATGTTGGAGGTGCTCCGTGAGGTATGCCTTCAGCAACTCTCTCCAGGAACGGTTCATCAGTGCAGACACCTTGGCGGTTGCGTTGACGTACAAGAGCCATTCGGAAATGGGAGCAACCCATGCTTCTCCTCCAAGCTTTTCGATCTGCCCCACGACATCCTCGTTGCTGAACCGGTTTGAACGGATATAGATTTCGCCGACCACGCCGATCACGGGCTTTGTCCGTTTGTTGATCTTGATGCCGGTAAAGTCCCTGTAAGCGTGTCGCATCACCGGCAGGAGGTCTTCCCTCTTTTCGATGGCGGCAAGCAAGTGTCCCAGCGTCTCCTGATACACCCGGTCGGCCTGCCCTTTCTGTTTTTCATAGGGACGAATCTCCCACAGTGCCTTCTGAAGCATATCGACTGCGAAGACCCCGCGCCAGCTCATGAGCACAAAATTTTTGTCCAAGACGCGCACATCGTCGTGAAGCGACTCGTCCTGCATGGGGGCCAGGATCTCGACTTGCTCGAGGCCAAGCTTATCAAGCACCTGACGATGGTAGCGGTTGTACTGGCCGAACCTGCAGGGTCCCCTGCCTGAGGGCATGAAAAAGGCGCTCTTGGCCGGATCAAAACCCGGACGCCTGGTCGCTTTGATCATATCACCGGTCGTAAGCGCCAGCGGATAACACTCGCGGCCGGAACTATGTTCCCTCCCGATCCTGATGGTCTCTTCGTCCGACTCGGGCAGTACTTCCGCCTGGACTCCGCAGGACCTGAACGCTGCTGCAAGCGCATGGGCATGATCGGTCATGGACTGCAGGTAAACCTTCTTATCGCGGAAGGCACCTTTTCCCGTGCTTTTGTGCACAACGGAAAAGGAGGCGGTTCGCTTATTGACCGTAGCGCCATTCAGGCTATCCAGAAAGGCCTCGATCCGGGTGATGGCACCGGCGTCCGCGCTGTGTTCATCGATCTCGAGCTGGAGATACGGTTTGCCTGCCATTTCACGCCGGAAAAAATGAGTAATGAACGAATCCGGCCCGCAGCCGAAGTTTGTTATATAGACCGGAAAAAGGTTCTGGTGTTCTCGGATAAATCGCGCCGCCGCGATGATCTTTTGGCCTGACCGCCAGTACATCCCTTCCTGGCCCGACAGGTCCACCTCGTGGAGTGGTAGAAAATCCATGGGAATCGCTTGTACGCCGAGGTCCCGTATCTTGGCGGGCAGGTTCATGTTCACACCGGGGTCACACGTGTTGTAATTACGTCCGATAAGGACAAACGCCTTTTCGTTCGCGTTCAACTGTGACAGGACGCTCTTGCCGCGAGCTTCGACGGCATGGGTAAAGCTCTTCTGCGCCTCCCCGGCGACTCGCTGTGCGCGCGACACCTCTGTCCTGCTTTTCCCCAGCATCTTCCCGATGGACTGCATGCTCTTGCTGAACTGGCGCTCATCATGGAGGAACAGGACCGGTTCGATCGTCTTCGTTTGCCCGAAACGAACCGATGCTTTCGAAATATAGGGGAAGGCCTGGGCATAGGGACAGGCCTGCACGTTGCTGGCTTGATTGTGGGCATCGGGGAAACTGATGAAGCTCGGAAGAAAAAGGATATCCACCTTTTTATCCAGGAGGTCCAGGATATGGCCGAGTCCCACCTTGGCGGGGAAACAGGTCTCCGCGACGGTTGCTTCGAGAGCCCGGTTTACCAGGGCACGGTTCGTCCGTTCAGACAGAACGACGCGAAAGCCGAGGTGATTGAAAAAGGTTTGCCAGTACGGAAGGTAATCGTTGACGTACAGCATGCGCGGGATGCCGATGGACGGTGCCTTCTCATTGGCGGAGGGAGCGGCCACAGCGGATTGCTGTATTTTATCACGCTCCGCAAAAAGATCGGAAAGCGCGTCAGCGGTGGAGCTCTTTTTCTTGACATCGTACTTCTCGCACCGGCTGCCGTAGAAGAGCGGCTTCTCGCTGCCGAAGACCACCCTGCGGATGTCACAGCGGTTCGCGCATTCGGCGCACTCGAACGTCGTAATGGTGTATTCACGCTTGCTCAGGTCGAAGCCCTTGAAACTGCTCGTGCCCCTGCTTCCGCGCATGGCGAGAATGGCCGCGCCGATCGCACCGGTCACCTCATGGTGCGGCGGTACGGTGATGCGTTTGCCGGTAATCTTCTCGAAGGCGGCAACCACTGCCATGTTCGCAGCCACGCCGCCCTGAAAGAAAATGCGATTGCCCACCGGCTTGCCTGCCACGACCTTGTTCAGGTAGTTATAGACGATCGAGTATGAAAGCCCCGCCGTGAGTTCCTCGACGCCGAAGCCGGTGTTCATGGAGTGGACAAGGTCGGACTCCATGAACACGGTGCAGCGCTCACCGAACCTGCAGGGCGATTCCGCACAAAAAGCCTTGCCTTCGAACTCCTGCTTGATCCGGATGCCGAGCCGCTCTGCCTGCTCCTCAAGGAACGAGCCTGTCCCTGCAGCGCACGCCTTGTTCATCTCGAAATCCACCACGGCGCCGTCACGCAGGCTGATGTACTTTGAATCTTGGCCGCCGATTTCAAAAATCGTGTCCACCGTCTGGTCAATTGCTGCCGCAGCAGTGGCTTGGGCCGTGATCTCGTTCCTGACCACATCTGCGCCGATCATGTCACCGGTGAGATATCTGCCGGAACCCGTAGTGCCTGCGCCGAGGATCTTCACCCGCCCGCCGATCTCTGAGCCCACTTCGGATAAGCCCTGCTTTACTGCTTCGATCGGCCTTCCCGCCGTAGGCAGGTAGCGCTTTGACAGCACGCGCATGTTCTTATCGATCACGACGACATTGGTGGAGACTGATCCGACATCGACGCCGAGATACGCCTCGATCGTCATGCCGCTCTCAAGCGCTGCGTCATGATCAGGGTTCGGCATGATGCCACGGGGATGGGAAAGGGGGCTCATCCCGTCCGCGGTCTGCTTGCTGTCTGATGAGAGAAGGCGCGCGAGCGCTTCGACTCCACGGTACAGAACGGCAGCCTCAGGTTGCTGCATAACCATGAGCGCGGCGCCGATGGCACCGGAGGTTTTAAAATGGTCCGGTACCGTCATCTCCCGTTCCGACAATTTGAGCACGTCACGGAATGCCCTGCGCATGCCGGGGTTCGCCGCGACGCCGCCGAGAAACAGGACCGGTGAAAAAACCTTCTTGCCCTTTCCGACCGTCGCCTTAAAGTTCCGGGCCATGGCATAACACAGTCCGGCAACGATATCGTAATCGGGAGTCGCGATCTGCTGAAGGTGGATCATATCGCTCTTTGCGAAAACGCTGCACCTGCCTGCTACGCGCGGGGGGGTTTTTGATTTGAGGGCGATTTGGCCGAACTCTTCGATCGTCAGGTTGAGACGCGATGCCTGCTGATCCAGGAACGACCCGGTGCCGGCGGCGCAGGCCGTGTTCATGGAAAAATCCTCGATCTTCACGCCTGCTGTTTCGTCCCGGATCAGGTTAATCAGCTTGGCGTCTTCCCCACCCAGTTCGATGAGTGTCCGTGCCTCCGGATAAAAACGGCCGGCAAAGGTTGCCTGCGCCAGGATCTCGTTGATGAACACGGCGCCGATGGCCTCGGCCGCTTGCTTGCCACCGCTTCCGGTTATGCCGGCGGAGATGACCTTATGACCGGAATAGTTCGACGTGATCGCGGTGAGGTCATCGAGAAGCACGCTGAGCGGATCGCCCTTGATCCGGACATAATTTTCGGAAAGAAGTTTTCCGTCCCTATTAATAACCGCGGTCTTGACCGCTACCGAACCGATATCAATGCCCAAGAAAATATCTTCACGCATTCGTCCGTCCTTGATAGTTAATTTATGCTGTTAGTGTGATTGAACGATTGCTTCGGAAAGGAACTTGATTATTATAATAAGAAGATGGTGGTTAGTCAACCCTGTAAAAACACCAGTTCATGTTTTTTTTGTGATTGAAGGGAGAACGCAAAAAAGTGCACAAAATCAGAAAAAATGATATAATAAATCGCTCCATGCGGCTTAGTAACTCATCCGAGGGATAGAATGATCACCGCAGCAAGTGCTATTACGGACATGACCCTTCCGTGGTTTTTTCAGGATATTCGGACGGAAAAGGTAACGGGCACGGCGACCTTTAGCCGCGACACCGAAGTCAAAAAGGTCTATTTTAAAGACGGAGACATCCTCTACGCCTCATCAAATCAGGAGGAAGACAGGCTGGGCGAGTTTCTGCTGCGCAAAGAGAAAATTACGAAAGCGCAGCTTGATCACGTATCGGGAATCGTCACCAAAACCGGAAAGAAGTTTGGCGCCGCCTTGTTCGAATCGGGCATTCTCTCGTCGCACGATCTTGTGGACGTGGTGAAACTCCAGGTCAAGGAAATCATCCTGAAATTGTTCGGCTGGCGTGACGGCCAGTACCAGTTCGAAAAGGGCTCCCTGTCGGTCACAGAAATCATCCCCCTCCATATCAGTACCGGTGACCTCATTATCGAAGGAGTAAGCAACCTTGATTGGAAGGTCGTTCGTAAATCGCTCCCGCCACTCACCGCGATCTTACGCCCCGCATCGGACCCCTCGCTCCTCTTCCAGAATGCCCACCTCGAGCAAGCTGAACGCGAGGTGTTCTCGCTTATCGATGGAAGCAAAAGCATTCAGGACCTGTGCGGACTGAGCGGCATCGGAGACTTCAACACGCTCAAGGCGATTTATGTACTCCTGGCCCTGCGGATTGTGGAACAAGGAGAGATCAAGGCCGAGGACGATAAAAAATTCGTGAGCGACGTGGTGCGTGACAAGAAATTTGCTGCTGGGCCGGAATTAACCCCGGCGGAGATCAGAAAAATGATACAGTCGGCTTACGACAGTCTGCAGGAAAAAAACCACTATGAGAAGCTCGGCGTGGCCAGAACCGCGTCGGCCCAGGAGATCAAAAAAGGATATTTTCATCACGCGAAGCTCTACCATCCGGACCGGCACTTTGATCCCGAACTGAGCGACATGAAAGAAAAGCTTGAGGTTCTCTTTTCCAGTATCCACGAAGCCTACGAGACGCTCAGCGAACAGTCAGCGCGTGACCACTATGACAACAGTCTTGCCAGCGCGGAAAGAAGAGCGGCG
>Ga0187771_10002571_pt1 | contig 12525 bp, 11 predicted proteins | sample 0116_SJ02_MP15_1_FD_133139 | JGI IMG/M metagenome (GOLD analysis project Ga0187771, IMG submission 133139) | Tropical peat soil microbial communities from peatlands in Department of Meta, Colombia - 0116_SJ02_MP15_10_MG | ecosystem: Environmental > Terrestrial > Soil > Wetlands > Peat | place... | reverse complement strand
TTGGAGCGTCCCCTGCTCTTCCTCTTCTTAGACAAGCTTTACGGCTCGAATTCCGTCTCCCTTTAAAGATATATTGCGAACAGAGCCCCTATTCTTTCTTGTAGGGGACCCCGAGCGCGGCCGGAGGCCTGAGCCTCTTTGAGGCGACCCCTAGAACCGCGACTGTCATGACGAAGGGGAGCATGTAGGTGAGGTAGACGAGCGCCCCCGGAGCGATCAAGACGAACCTCAGGCCGACGCACGCCCCGAAGAGGACGCTCATTCCAAGCACGTAGGGGGGGCTCCAACCACCTGCGATGACCGCCGCCAGCGCGATAAACCCGGGGAACACGGTCCCTGTCGGGTCAGGGATGAAGGAATTGAAGAAGTCGACGGTCAGGTAGGCGCCCCCAAGGCCGAGGAGGGACCCGCCTATGGCCGTGGCGGTGAGCCTTGTTTTCACCACATCGATCCCGGCCGCTTCGGCGGCCTGCGGGTTCTCGCCGACCGCCCTGATGTGCAGTCCGAGCTTGGTCCTTGCAAGGAAGAGGTAAACGAGCACAGGGAGGACGAACATGACGACCATGAGTGGGCTTATCTTGGGCGCTATCCCCTGGGATAGACCGCCTACAGTGAAGAGAGGCGCCACCGAGTTCGAGATGGGAGTCCCGTCAATTTCGTAGAAGCGCTGCAGCAGGACGTAAGTGATCCCTACTGCGAAGATGTTGATCCCGATTCCAGCTATGACCTGGTCTACGTGGATCTTCGTGGCAAGGAAAGCGAAGAGGAAATTCACACCGACCCCCGCTGCCATGCCTGCAAGGAGGCCAACGTAGGCCGAAGATGAACCGAGAGCCTGCCCAGTCTGGTAGTTCGCCACGGCAGCCGCGAAGCCAGAGATGACCATGACGCCGTAGATTCCTATGTTTAGTATGCCCGATTTTTCTGTGACCAGCTCGCCATCGGCTGCAGTTGCAATGGGGATGGCCCACTGCAACCCGAACACGATCAGAAGGACGAAGGGCGTTAGATCCATTTCCTTCTCCCTCCGAGCTTAATGATGCCCCTGCTGAGTGCGGGGGCAGCCATGAAGAGTATGATTATGCCCTGCATCGCCCAGACCACGTAGACGTTCTGGCCGACCGAAGCGGTCCCCGAGGCGAGGATTGCGAAGAAGACCGCAGAGAATACGGAGCCGATGGGGTTGTTCGCCGCCACCAGGGCCACCGCAATCCCAGCGAACCCCTCCCCTCCGAACCAGCCACCTGCGAAGCCATCCTGATAGCATGCGACGAGGTAGCAACCGTGCCCCACGCTCATGACATCCCCGGCGCCAGCCAGGCCTGCCACCGCACCTCCGATTATCATCGCAATCACCTTCATTGTCTTGGGATTGATGCCCTTGGATTCGGCCGGCCTCGACCCGAGTCCGGTCGCCCTGATGCTGTATCCCAGCGTCGTCCTGGCGAGGAAGAAAGCACTCCCTATGGCGACAAGGATTGCGACGATGAACATTATTGACGTGTTGAAGTACGGAAAGGTCGGAATCGTCGTTTCAGATCCAAAGGTCAGGTAGCTGGTCTGAGGGACGTACTTCACTTTCGCCCCAATGACCCACAGAAGAAGGAACGAAGCTATCGAAGCGGCGACGAAGTTGAGCATGATGGTGGTCACTATGGCCGAGGCGTTCCTGTAGGCCTCCAACACCCCAGAGACTGCTGACCAGAGGGCTCCTACGACTATGGCGGCAATGATGGCAAACAGCGGCCAGATGATGGGGGGGAGGGGGACGAAGGTGACTATCAGGGCTACTGTGATGCCCCCCAGGATCGCCTGCCCCTGGGCCCCGACGTTCCAGATCCCCGCCTTTCCAGGGATTATGAATGCAAGGGCGAAAAGTGTGTAGGAGCCCATGTACGTCAGGACGGAAGACTGGCCGAATGGCGTGGTGAGCGCGCCAGTGAAGAGCGTGTAGAAGACGTTGAAGGGGTTCAGCCCGAGTATCCACATGAGGATTGAGGCGACTGCGAGGCCAAGAAACAGGGCGATGAGGGACGGCACCGCGGACTTGAGGGCTCCAGTCAAGCCAGCGCCCCCTTTGTCGCTCACTGCGCCCCAATTCCCCCGAGCAGCTTCCCGAGCTCCCCTATCCCGGCTCCTCTCTTCAGTTCGCCTATTATCTTTCCTTCGTAGAGCACGACGATCCTGTCGCTGAGGTCAAGGATTTCATCGAAGTCCGCGCTTACAAGAAGGACCCCTCTCCCTGAGTTACGGGCGTCCACGATAAGGGACTGGATGTATTCAGTGCTTGCGACGTCGAGCCCCCGGGTGGGCTGATGAGCTATGAGGAGGTGTGGCTGTCCTGAGAGTTCGCGGCCCACAATGACCTTCTGCTGATTCCCGCCTGAAAGGTTGCGCGCCTTGACATTGATGCCCGAGGTGGAGACATTGAAGCTCCGGACAATCCTGTTCGCGAAGTCCCTGATCTTTCGCTGCGCCATCAGTCCCCTGTTCGAGAAGGACGGGCTGCTGGCGGTCCCGAGGACTGTGTTCTCCGCAATGGAGAAGTCCAGTATCAGTCCGTTGAGGGCCCGGTCCTCAGGGACGTGCCCGACCGAGAGCTTCAGAATCTCAGCCGTGCTGAGCTCGCTTGTGGGCTTCCCCCCCATTTGAATGGATCCGCCTGAGGGCTTTGACAGTCCCATTATGGTCTCGACAAGCTCTGTCTGGCCGTTCCCCTCGACGCCTGCGACCCCCACTATCTCGCCCGCGCGGACGCTGAAGCTGCACCTGTTCACGGCGTTTTGCTTGCGCTTCGTGTGAACGGTCAGGTCCCGAACCTCGAGGAGGGTCTCGCCCGGCTCGTAAGGCTTGAAACTGAACTTCCTTTCGACGTTCCTCCCGACCATGGCGTTTGCGAGTATGTCAAAAGTGGCGTCCTTGGTGTTCATGGTGGCCACCACCTTCCCCCGCCTCATTATCGTGATTCTATTGGTAATCGCCATGACTTCCTTCAGCTTGTGAGTGATGAATATGACCGTAGACCCCCCCTCCGTGAGCCGCCTAATCGATCTGAACAACTCCTCCGATTCAAGCGGGGTCAGCACGGCAGTAGGCTCATCAAGTATCAGCACCTTCGCCCCCCTGAAGAGGGCTTTGAGAATCTCCACTCTCTGCTTGAACCCAGTCGGCAGGTCTTCGGCCAATTCGTCCAGATTCACCTCGAGGCCGACCTGCCTTATGAGTCCCTCCACCTCCTTTCTCGACTCCCTCCTATCGATTACCCCCGCACGCGCCGGCTCGGAGCCGAGCACTATGTTTTCCATGACCGTTAGGTTGGGAACAAGGGTGAACGCCTGGTGAACCATCCCCAGGCCGCGCTCTATCGCATCCTTGGAGTTCCTCATTCGCACCCTTTGCCCTTCTATCTCGATGGTCCCGGAGTCCAGACTGTACAGACCGTAGAGGACGTTCATCAGGGTGCTTTTCCCGGCGCCGTTCTCGCCTAGGATTCCCATTACTTCCCCTCGATCTGCTGAAAAGTCAACGCTATCGAGGGCAACCACTCCTGGGAAAGATTTCCTTATTCCAGTCATCTTCAGCATTTGTTCAGTCATGTTCCTCACAAAAGGAAGGGGTAGGTGAGCTGCTACTCACCTATCACTAGATGCCCGTGTCGGTGTATATTTCAGGAACGTTGATTGTGCCGTTGAGGATGCCGGCCGTAATCTGCGTCAATACTTGCTTGGCTATTGGCGTAAGGAACTGGGAAGTGTATTGGAATGGCGTAACTCCGACCGCTGCCTGCTTCAGTCCGAGCAGGTACACACCCCTTACGTGGCACGGCGCGTCACCGTTTGCCCCGCAGAGCTGAGTTTGCCCGTTGAAGAACGATGGAGCGAATTGGGTCGGGTTGTTCCAGAGGCTCGAGTAGTTGCCTGCGACGACCCAGCTCATCACCTTGAAGACGCCGTAGTCAACCTTCTTGATCTCAGAGGTGAGGATGAACGAGGGCGGCGTGAGGTTAGAAGCGGTCTTGTTCTGCTGCGCGGCTGAGAAGTACTGATGTGTTCCGTAGTAGTCCTGGTTAGCATCCACGCCTATTGCCCAGACTGGGGGCGCTGTGGAGTTGGACCAGTTCCACCCCTGTTGCTGGTCGTACTGACCGATTGCGTTGAAGGTTCCGATGCCTGTTCCACCGGCTGCGGTGAAGATGATCTTGTCACCTCTGGCGATCATCGCCTGTCCGTTGGAGAAGCCTCCGCTCGGGTCGGCGAAGCCGCTGAAGCTGGTTGAGTCGTAGACCTCGTCCAGCGTATTGTTCCAGGTGGTCCCTTCGGCCCTTGAAAGGTACTGGTCGGCCCAGGTAACGCCGAACTTCCACCCGTTCCAGAACTTGTAGATGATGCCTGTGGTCACGCCACCGAGGAATCCGAGTTTCGCGTGGTTGGGTTCCATCGCGGCCGCCAGGGCGCCAACTACGGCGCTTCCGACGTGCTCCTGGTACTTGATGGCTACGACGTTGGTGACGTTGTATATGTCGCCGTCAACCTGTGCGAACAACTGGTTGGGGTACTGTGAAGAGTACTGCGAGATTGCCTGGTCATCGTCGAACCCGACTCCCACGATGAGACTGAGATGGTCAGCGTACAGCGACGCGAAGAGCGACGGGATCTCGGTGGTGGACGTCGCCACCTGGTACTTGTAGTCGACGCCAAGGGTCTTGTTCGCCTGCATCATGCCAGCATATGCCAGGTCGTTGAATCCCCTGTCACCAAGTCCGCCGACGTCGAAGACGACACCGATCGACTTGCCCTTTCCAGGAAGAGGACCTGTGGTTGTGGTCGATTGGGTTGTGGACTGGGTTGTCGAGGTGGTAGATGAGGGGGCGTAGGCGACGTAGTAGACCGCCACGGCGGCTATCACGATGATGATGATCACTATCGCGACGGTTGCACCTGTGCTTATTGCTTTTCGAGAATGAACATCCAAGATTTTTCTCGCCGGCGGTTTCATTCTTGGTTATTTAAACGCCAACCAGGTCGCGGACAATTTCCACGACCGACGAAAATCAGGAGAAAGTGTTCATAAGCCAAAGGGAGAGCCGGCGAGCGGTTTGAGGGTCCTGGTGGCGGGGTTCATCACGATCGATACCATCCAGCTCCCTATGCGTCAGGTAACCTCCGTGGGCGGACCCCCGGCCTACGCGGGGCTAATCTGTTCCAGGTTTGGCAACGACGTAATTCCATTGACAAAAGTGGGGAACGACTTCCCTGACGAGCAGGCGGTCTGGCTCGCTCGCAACGGCATCGTGTTAAGGGCGTCAGACAGGAGCACAACGAAACCAACCACGCGCTTCAAAATCAATAACGCATCAGGGACCAGGGCGATGGTCCTAAGCAGCAGGTGCGAGAGCCTGAGCGACTCCCAAATCCCCCCTGATACGCGACTCGACGCGTCGCTTGTCAGCCCGCTCGCGGGCGAAGTCTCGCCCTCCCTCCTTACGGAGGTTTCTGCCTGCTCCGATTTCACTTTCTTGGACCCGCAGGGGTTCGTTCGCTCCTTCGACGGCGGAGGGCATGTGTCCACGTCCCCCCTCCGGGAGAAGAGCATTCTGTCAAAGGTCGACGCCATAAAAATGGACAGGACCGAGGCGGAGATGCTGACCGGGAAGTCTGACCCGCGGCAGGCCCTGGAGAAAGTCTCGTCAATCGGCGTGAGGAAAGCAATAGTCACACAGGGCGCCGAGGCATGCCACGTCCTGGACGGGACGAGGATATACCAGGTCCAGGTCCCCAAGGCCCCCGTCGTGGACACCACGGGGGCGGGGGACATACTGAGCGGGGCCACGATCTCTTGGTATCTGAAGACGAGGGACTTCCTGCGCAGCGCCTGCTTCGGGATCGCGGCTTCATCGCTCTCCCTGCAGATGATTGCCCTGGCGAAGATCGACCTGCCTATGAGCGTGGACGAGACCGCGATGAGGCTCTTTTCGACGGCGAGCCCAGTGGCCGTTCTTTGACGCCTCCAAACCTCCTCATAGCGGATTCGAGCTCCTCCCTAGTGGGGCTACCACGGGTCGCGCTGCTGGCCGCCTTCAGGGCGCCTGCCAGGTTCCCCCACCTGGCGGCTCTCTCCGGCGATGCGCCCGACAACGAGTAGCTGACATAGGCAGCAAGGAAAGCATCCCCGGAGCCTGTGCTGTTAACGGCTTGCAGCCCAAGCGCCTCGAGTTCGAATGGCGGGACCTGGAGGACGCCGTGGCCTGAGGCCACCAGGCATCCCGACTGCCCCAGCGTGGCAACCATCACGAGTCTCGGATGCAATCGCCTGAGCTTGAGAAGTGCCCTGGTGGGTTCGTTTTCCGAGGCGAGGCGGGAGAGCTCGCTGCTGTCGAGCACGAGATGGTCCGCAAGCTCAATCACCTGGTGGAGCAACGAAGAGCGTCCGTCCCCGATTCTGACGCCCGGGCTGTAGAATAGAGAGGCCCCCGCACCCTTGGAAGCCTTCGCTGCCCCTAGCGCCGTCAAAAGTGGGACGTCCATCATTACTGTGGCTGCGCAGGCCGAAAGAGCCCTTCTTGCGAAAGGGGAACCGAGATGGCGGGGGCCGAGAGAGTCGTTCGCTCCGAACAGGGTGTGGATCTGCTTCCCCCCTGACCCGTTGACGACCACGAACGCCCTCCCCGATCGCGCACCCCTCGATGTCACCAGCCCATCGAGCAGCACCCCCTCGGACCTTAGGCTCTCTTGGAGCGAGGCCCCGAGCTCGTCATCACCGACCGCTCCGATGAACGCGACGAGCCCGCTTCCGAGGAGCCGGGCAGCGGCGACAGCAGTGTTGGCGCCTTTCCCCCCGGGGTAACCTTCAACCTGCCGCACCTGCACCTCTTCTCCCGAACGGGGGAATCTTCCTTCGAATATGGTCGTGTCCCAGTTCAGGGTCCCCAGTACGACGAGCGCAGGAAAGTCGGATCGCCGCGCGCCCGCGGCTCCATTAGTATGACTTGCCGAAGTTCGCAAGGTGGACTGCGTCCTTGGAGCAGACCGGGCACTTCGCCCTGGGTGCCTTCTGGTCCGTGGGGAAGTTTAGGATCTTTCCTCCCGTCTCTTCCTTCATCTTGGCTTCGCACTCCGCCTTTCCGCACCAGGGGACCCTGACGATGCCCCCGCGTTCGGCGAGGATCCGCTTCAGCTCTGCCATGGTCCCCACGTCGTGGGTGTTCTCGACAAGGGCCTTTGTCGCCCTCTGGAGCAGGTTTGTTTGAATCGTTTCCAGCTCCCTTGCAACCTCCTCCTCCAAGCTGGTGAGCTTCGCCACCCTCTTGCCCCCCGTGTCCCTGCGGACCAGGACTGCCTGCTTATCTTTCATGTCCCGGGGCCCAAATTCTATCCTGAGAGGGACGCCCTTCAGCTCCCACTCGTTGAACTTCCGCCCTGGGGTCAAGTGGTCCCTGTCGTCAAGCTTCGCCCTGAACCTCTTCGAGAGCCGCTCAAGCAGCTTCCTCGACTCTACCAGCACTGCCTCCTTGCTCTCGTCGTTCACAATGGGAACGAGCACAACCTGGAGAGCGGAGAGCATGGGTGGGACAACTGCACCTTTGTCGTCGCTGTGTACAGCGAGCATGACTCCGATTTCCCTTGTGCTGATTGCCCAGGTGTTCTGCCAAGCGTACTGCTTGTTCCCGTCTTGGTCCACGAACAATATCTCGAAGGCCTTGGAGAAATTCTGGCCGTCAGAGTGCCAGTCGGGACCCTGGATCGCTTTCCCATCAGGTAGCAGGTGCTCTATGCTGTAGGTCGCTTCGGCTCCAGCGAAAGTCTCGGACTTGGACTTGCGGCCAAGGTATCCAGGCAGCGCCATGTACTCTTCTGTTGTCTTCCGATAGATCCCCATTATCTCGTCCCTCTCCGCGTCTGCCTCAGCCCTCGTGGCGAACAGGGTGTGCCCCTCATTCCAAAGGAACTCTCGGGAGCGCAGGAAGGGGGTCGGGTGCTTGAACTCCCAGCGGACGACGTTGTTCCACTGGTTAAGCCTGAGCGGCAGGTCCCTCCAGGACCTGATCCACTTCGAGACGACCTCGTACATCAGCGTCTCTGAAGTGGGGCGGATCGCCAGCCTCTCGTCCAGCTCTGAACTTCCCGCCTGGGTCACCCAGGCGACTTCGGGGGCGAAGCCCTGGACGTGCTCCGCCTCCTTCTTCAGGAGCCTCTCGGGGATGAATATCGGGAAGTAACTGTTTGTAATCCCGACCTTCTTGAACTCAGCGTCCGTGGCACCTTGTATGTTCTCCCAGATGGCGTAGCCCGCAGGCCTGAAAACCATGCAGCCAGAGACAGGGCTGTAGTCGGCGAGCTCCGCCTTCAGGATGACTTGGGTGTACCACTCGTCGAAGTTGTCCTTCTTTTTGGCAGTCATCCCTTCCTGGCTGGCTTTGGACATCGGAGTCGTGGACTCCTTAACGTGTTACTAATGAAGGTGCCTCCGAGCCAGGGTCCCTACCAGATGGGGCCGAGGAGAATGATGGCCATGCCCAGCAGGACAAATATGGCAGCGGACCCGATCCGGAGCCTCCTGGGGGTGAGAAGCTTGCCCAGCCTGTTTCCGAGGGCGGTCTCGACGGCGACCGCCGCAATCAAACCCAAGTAGACAGCCGAAAACACGAAAAAGGGAGCACTGTACTGGGCTACGAGGACCACGGTCAGGATCTCCGTCGCGTCACCCGCTAGATCCAACAGTGCGAGCGATCCAACAAGTGCAAAGAAAACCCTCCACGCGCTCCCCGTCCGGGCAATCCATGATTCCTGCACCCCCACTGCCTCCTCCCCCGTCAGTCCCCGTGCCTCCCAGAGGCCATAGCCTATCATCACGACCCCTCCGGCAAGCCTGATCCACTCGACCGGGACCACGGCGACTATCAGGGACCCTGCGGCCACTATGATTGCCGTGGTGATTGCGAACGCTGTGGCTCCCGCAGAGAAGGCGAGCCGCGCCTTCACCCTGGTTGAGACAGCGAGGATCAGAAGCGCGTCCTTGTCCGTGAGCTCAGCGACGAAGAGGGTGGCGGCAACGGTCGCGAACGAGAGGACTGACAGTTCAGCCATCGGGCCACCGCTAGCTCCTCTGGCTCGGGCGCATTACGTCTTCGTGGGGGACGGAGGTTTCTTCTCGGGAATAAGGTAGAGCGCGAGGCCAATGATCAGGAGCACGAATGCAATGCCGATTCCTAGCGCCGTCTGCCTCTTGCCTATCTCGTACAGCGAGACTGGGACGAGGAGCAGCGCGATCGCCGCCAGAATCTGCCTCCTGGTGACACCGGGGAGCTTGAACTGCACGGTCATGAGGTAGCTCAACAGCACCAGGGCGGCCGGGAAAACGATTCCGTACCTGCCGATTATGAAATCTGTGGCGGCGCCCGTGATGTCGGTGAACCCGTTTGCGTAGAGGGCGCCTATGAGCACTATCACAAGCGATGCGATGGCGAGAGACTGCAGGGTGCCCCCGAGAGAGGCGAGTTTCGCGGTGCGCGCCGCTGGCTCCGTCTCGTTCACCTCGATTATTACTCCCAGCATCACGGCGAGGGACGCGCCAATGAAGAGTATCGGATCTCTCGTGACAGTGAGGTAGACGGAGGATGGGAATGCCAGCGAGATTCCGTTCTGAACCCACAGGGCGAGGGCGTATATGACCGGAACCACGATGGGGACAAGGTAAAGCAGCGTAGAGACATCTTCGTAGCGTCCCCTCGTGCTCATTGATTCGCCTGCGCGTCGGATTTGGGCTTAAAACCGTTGCTCTAGCGCGCCATGGTGGCCTTCGAAACGGTCCGTTACAATCAAGTGACGGTCCCCATAGAGGAGATAGAGCGGGACTGGGACCCGGAGAGGAGCAATGTATAGAGGGGAGCAAAGCGGCTTCCAGGTTCCTGAGCACCTAGGGCAAAGGGGGCGAATGCCCAGATGCGCCCACATGCTTGGGGGCTTAACACAGGTGGCCGGAGGCAGAATAAGGGATCCCCTGTCTCTGGACAGGCCCGCAGGGACAACCTGGTCTGAGTCTGGAAATCTGCCGAAGCTTTTTCCAAGAGCCAGCCCACTCGGTTATTAGCCCGAGTTTCTAGTCTTGAAGCTGACCGCACTTGTCACCTGTCTTGATTGTCGGCCTTACCGTAGTCGTAATAGTTGTGGTGATGGTAGTACGGGTCTTGATGGGCAAAAAGCCAACAAATATCTGATTGTCCTGGTCATTCCTCCAGGCCTTCTCCACCCAGACCACTTTCTCCATCACGTCCGGAATGTTGTCGTGAGGGACCTGTGTCGTGTTGATGGAGGCGTTCCGCATAACAGAGCCGAAATTGACTAGAGAGGAAATTGCTCCTGGCTCCTTGGGAACTCCTGGGAAGAGTGAACCCTCCTCCTTCCTGCTGGTTCGCCTCTCCACAGTTCTGCTCTCCTGAAGTAGAGAAAGAATCAGTCCAGCTTCCCTTTCAGTCTTGGCAAAGCCAGCTCGACAGTAGTCGGCATATTTCGCAGTCTAGCGGCGACTACGCCTCTTCAGGCACCTTGACGGGCTGCGCCTGACCCTTGGAAGCGGACCCGGGAGGTTGCCCATGACTGCTCGAACCTGCGAGACTCGGTTCCCCTATGGGACCCGGCCTATCGCTTCCCAGGATCCCCCTTATGGCCAATCCGATCCTCTCCCGATTGACCACAAAGAGTGACACAATCGTCACGACTGGGATGAGAGAGTAGTAGTAAAGTGGTGTCTCCAGGCCGGTCGTGAGCAACATTGTAAGGAATCCGCTGAGCGTTGGCGGATAGAAGAGGACCGGGTTTGTCACCAGGATTGTCGATGCCGCATACACAGCCGATTTCTTCAGGTCCGACCCATAGGCTAAGAAGAGGGGCAGACTCAACAGCGCGAACCTCGGGTCGAACGACGCCACTCCGAAAACCACGCCCGCTGCACGGGGCCGGGCAGTTTTTGCCATCGCCAGAGAGAGGAGGAGCAGAAACGTCTCCAGCACCTTTGACTGTCCTTCTGCCCACTGCCAGTAGTAGCTTGCCGAGAGTGACCACTGCGGGGTCGCCAAGGGTAGCGGTAGCACAAGGACGGCGATAGCGATGCCCGAGGCCACCAGCGTTCCCTTTTCTCTGACGAGCGCGTAGACAAGCGCAGCGATCAGAGGGAGAAGCAGGAACTGGAAGTAATCAAATGCAAGGAGCGCCCGGCTGTAGGGCAGGGCGAGGAGAGGCGAAATCAAGAGCAGCATGGACGGGAGGTACTTGTAGCCCTCTGGCTCGGGAAGTATGGCAGGCGCGCCATCGGTCGAGGCTCCGTGATAGTAAATCTGAGACGGATCGTGGAAGAGCCTCCAGGCCGCGGTGTAATAGGCCGAGAAGTCCTTGGCAAGCAGCTGGGTGGGGGCGCAGCATCCACCATCCACGGTGGAAGTCTCAGGGATGGCCTCCGCAAGGATGACGAAGTTCAGAACAATGAGGACGACCACAAGGAGCGCGAAGGCGACACCTCCCCGACGGTCCGAGGCCCCCGTTGACCTGGCTCTGGTGATTAGTTCCTTCAAGTTCCTGGGATTGCTCGGCGCTTGTTCGGGGAGATTTAGGAGTTGTCGGGGCGCTCGAAAATCCCTTTCAGTGTGGCGCCATATCGTGCAACATCGTTAGGCAGGTTGAGACGTGCCCGAGGTCCTGCGCCCGAATGTGAGGTAGGCGGTGTGCCCCACCATGATGTTAGACGGCCGCGTCATCCCCACCCGCGCCTCGAGATGCCTCAGGAGCAGCTCGACCGTCTCTAGCCCGACGAACCCCTCGTCCTTCATCTTCGCGACGAGCCTTTCGGCCTGATTGGTGGTCGGGGTTATGGCAGCCATGGGCGCCGAAGGCCTCAGACTGGCCCTCATGCTCGCCATGACCTCCCAAGGGTCTCCGACATCCAGTACCCCGGCATCCATGTCCCGCTCTTCGAATCCGAGCCGCGAGTCGGCGACCTTGAAGGTAACGAACTGCGAGAGCCCGAGCCTTTCAATGTTCTTCTTCGCCACGTCTTGAAATTCAGGGTTGATATCGTAGGTGTAGACCATGCCCGTGGGCTGCACCAGGTACGCAAGCAGGGCTGTGGTCGCCCCGCTCCCCGTGCCCGTCTCGACGACCTTGTAACCCGCATGGACTCCCAGCTTGACAGCGATCAACCCAAGGTCTTTCGGATAAATCACTTGTGTCTTTCGGGCCAGCTTCATCACCATGTCCTCGATGGTGGGCCTCAGGATGACGAGCTCGTCCCCGAGAGTTGTCGTTGCGGTCGCTCCATACTCCCTCCCCACCTGGGCGCCAGCGTCGAGGATTCCAAGGTGCGTGTGCAACTTGGGGGTGTCCCTGGGCCTGATCAGCCACCGTCTTCTCCGATCTCGGTAGACCAGTATGAAGGAGTCTTCCCCTATGGCGTCCATGGTGGGCGCCACCTTGAGGACTTCTATATCCTTGTGGCCTGCAGTACTAGGCGCGCCACCAGTCGTACCTGAGGAAATCG
>Ga0187771_10002570_pt1 | contig 12526 bp, 9 predicted proteins | sample 0116_SJ02_MP15_1_FD_133139 | JGI IMG/M metagenome (GOLD analysis project Ga0187771, IMG submission 133139) | Tropical peat soil microbial communities from peatlands in Department of Meta, Colombia - 0116_SJ02_MP15_10_MG | ecosystem: Environmental > Terrestrial > Soil > Wetlands > Peat | place... | reverse complement strand
TGGTACTATGTCAACGAATTCGCTATCCGTCTTCTCCGGAGTGAGCGATTTGACATCCTCCCTCATGCGTGACTCAAGCAGTTCATATTTCGGTGCTGGGCCGACTATTCCGACGTATCGAATGTGCCGGTCAACTGAGAATATTTTGTCAACCAAATCCTTGGGTTCCAAATGCTCCTCCTCCTATTACGATCCCTATTCGCTGTGTTCTACCCTCACGTGCGTGTCTTCGTTCGCGAATGATCGTCTCAAGGGGACTTCCGGAATCTTCCATGCGTCGACGAACCTTCCCTTCATCGCAACGCCTTTCGGAGTGATCTCAAATTCCCGGATATACCTATCGTGGGCTAGGCCTCTGGCCTTGAAGAGGGTCAAGGCTCGTTTCAGTGTCCCCTCCACTTCGAGGTCTCTCAAGGAAATAACATTGTCAGCGAATGTGGAAATTTCCGCGTCAGTCACCGGAATCGCGGTTTCACTTGACGCCGTGAACATTACAGTGACTCCAGCTGCGGCAAGAGAAGAGTTCCATATCTTCATTTGCTCGACATACTCGTCCTTGACCATCGCTCTCTCAATGGATGTAACGCTGTCTATTACGAACCTTGCAGGATGAAGACCTGCCAGAAGATCATTCACCTCCAAGAACCATTCATTCACGTTATCACGATCGAGAACTAGATACTTAATCACTATCAGAGCTTCGTCTAGGAATCTCCTCATGTCCCATCCGAATCGTTCTCCGTACTGGATGAGCTTTGCTTCTGGTTCCTCAAGTGAGACAAAGAGGCTTCTCTCGTTCCGTTTCGCTCCTTCAACAACAAAATGTAGTGCAACCGTGGTCTTCCCAGTGCCTGACGCTCCAGCAACCATCGTTACTGAGGCTTGTGGAAGTCCACCACCGAGGATTTCATCCAGACCTCTAATGCCGGTGCTTAGTTTCTTGTCGAGGGTTTCCTTGGTCGGTTTGACCTGCGGGCGTTGGTAGATTGTTATACCATTTTCCTTAATGTCGTATGTGACTCCTTCTTTCCGTGCCTTGGTGCCTCTCATCTTGATGATCTGCAATCTTCGCTCCAAGTGCCCCTTCTCTGATGACAGGGTAAGAAGCACAAAGCCATCTGCGACAAACTCCTCTATGCCCAAGCCAATTTGTCTGACCCCGCTTGTCTTCTCTGCGATCAATAGCGTAGTACATCCTGCTTGGCGTAACATCTTGCCTAGGATCGTGTGAACGGCTATTCTCGCATCTATGGGTCCTTTGAATGCCTGCGCGAGAGCTGTGAAAGGGTCTATCACGAGCCTTCTCGCTTTCAGCCTGTCCATCTCATTCAGAACGTTCGTCAGGGTTTCTGTTACTGCCTTTTCTGTGATTGTGGCATAGTCCAAGAACTTGAACTTGGTCTCCTGCTCAAGCCTTTGAAAGTCCATATTGAGTTTCTTCATATTTGCTAGGAAGGTCTCTCGGTTCTCCGCGAAAGAGACGTAGATCCCTGGCTCAGCGAACTTTGATGCCCCATGATACAAATACTGTGCCGAGAAGATTGTCTTCCCGGAGCCCGCCTCGCCCGCCACGAGGACGAGGCTTCCCCTTGGAAAGCCGCCATCTATGAGCGTGTCGAACGCGTTAATGCCAGTCGATACCCGATCTTCAATCAATTTGAAACCACTTTTCTCTTCATCTATAGTGGGTCTCGATTACTTCGACTGGAAGACCTAAGATGGCCACGATGCAGCATGTTCGTCGTCAGTATCCGGGCAGGACATGACTATACTATTTCCAGGCTTTATGTGCCGAACAGACTGAATGATCTCATTCTCCTCCGTCATTCACGTGCTGCTCTCGCTTTTCTTGCATAGTCGAAATAGTTGACTATCGTCCAATCGACGTTCTCCGTGAAATCTAGGCCCAGTCTGCTAACAAGGCTCTTGGCAATCTGAGTCTCGATGACTTTCGCGCCAGCGCCCAGCATCATCCCCAGTGCATTGTGGAAGGTGTCCAATCTTTCCGGGATCTCGTCGCGTCTGAGCAGGTACTTCTTGTCGAAACGATCGTAGAGAGTATCCCTTACGATCTCACCGAGAGCCAGCAAACCACTGTCAATAGCCTGAAGCAGGGCTTCTTCGACGGCAATGGACTCTGTTATGGAGGGTGGCTCGACTGGCGGAGGAACTCGCGAGAGATTGTCATTATTGGACAAGTATATCCTATCCTTTGCCATTCCCAGCAGGCCGTTTAGACCATTAGCTCCCAAACCGTTCACTGTCGAAGTGGGCCAAGATGTGGGGCGAACACCTTCAGCTCGATCGTGCTCACTGACACTATTTGTCAGTCCAGAGGCCGGTCCAACCGAGTTGCTGTCTATCCTGTGAAGTATTCCACTCTCTTGATCAATGTCATATGGGATCGACATTGAATCGTATCTTCTTCCGAGCATCTTTCGAATCCGCAGGTAACGGCGTACGTCTGTCTGATCATCTGTCATTCTCAGCTCGAGGACGCCGTCAACCATCTCTTGAACGGACGCCAAGACCGTCGGGCTGAACGCCTTCCGGTTTAGGGTGGTCAGCAGACCCCCTTCCACACTTCGGACTTTTCCAACAAGCGTTCGGAAGAATTCGATCGCAGCTCTTGCTCCGGCCATCTGAACCAGAGAACTCAAAGAGTCCAGCATCACAACTAAATGAGCGTCCCGCGACAACTTGGAGATCGCAAGAGAAATGGCTACGCTTAGGTTGGGTAGATTTGACGGATCAGCGCTGTACCTTTCAGTACTTTTCGTTCCTATTTGGCTAGAATAGCAGTCAAAGAATTCCAAGCTGTCGACTCTTTCATGAATTGCCTTGTCAACATCTGTGAGCTCAAATGTTGCTCTGAGAGCGTTTGGAAAGTTCTCGAGCGAGATCCAGAGAATCTTGTGGCCAGCTCTCAGGCGCGTCGAGAGAAGTTCCAGTGTCAACATCTCTCTCCCAGCTCCAGGATCCGCGAGAATCAGAACTGCGGACGGGACTGGAAGACCCTCGGGGAGCACGTCTCGAAGAACTGGGGCGGTGAATGCCTCATCGGCCTGAACGTATCCCTCGCTTGTGCCCGATCCTGATTTATTAGGCGCAACCGCCTGAAGTCCCAGGGATTCTCCCCCTATTGCCTTGACATTTCGCGTCATCGTTCCGTGTGACTAGAGCTTGATATATTCAGAAGTGAACAACGATGTTACAACCAGTTCATCCATCTCGCTTACTTGTACCGGCAGCGCATCGCCGAACGCTAGTCCTCTGCAGGACGACGGAGCGTGTAGAGACGATCGTCTGCCGTATATAGATGGCATCACGTACGGGCGTGGCCCCATTTAAGCGTCATCTACGACAAGAATAGTGTAAGAGCTCGGCAATTCTTGACTAGAAAACGGTAAGATCGCTTATCTAGACATCAAACGCGCTCAGGTGCCAAGTTTTTCGTGGAAATCTGCTGTCCTGCTTGTGGAACACCACTTTTTCACGTTGCAGTTGCTCGCCAGTGACCAGACACATTCCTGTTGAAATTGTCCGCGGTTCAGCTTGAATACAACTGTATCGGAGCTTGTGTGTTACAAGTGTCTATTAGAAACTTGCCAATGTGTGCACACCAAACTCGCGGGCGAGACTGCTTCCTGCTTTGCCCCGAAGGGTTCGGTGAGGTTTCCGGCACCTGTCTCTTTCAACAGAAAGTAACAGCGATAGGTTGAGTGGGCGCGAGGTAACGAAAACCGGAACGACCCGCGTTGTCAGGTTTCATTCAATCTTCGATAGCGTTTACTGTGCATTAATCCGCATTCGTGACAGGGACGAGCTGTTCGGAGAGATATGCCGGGCGGTTGGTCTCAGCGGCCTATTTCGTCAAGCATGGATCGGGCTCATTGACCCAGCAACAATGATCGTGAGACGCGTCGCCTCCACAGATGACAGCGCATCCAATTTCGACGATTTGTGTCTCTCTGCACAAGAATCAACACTGGGAGCAGATCATGAAGCGCGCGCCATAATAGCAGGAAAGTGTTTCTTCAGCAATGATATTGAAACTGACCCCCGACACATATCATGGCGCCTCAAAGCCTTGCAGCAGGGATTTCGATCCTGCGTCGTCGTCCCGCTCAGACTTGGTGATCGAGTGATCGGCGTATTCAAGTTGTACTCAGGCGAAGTCGGTCTCTTTGGAGACTATGAGATCAAGACTCTCGAAAACCTAGCGACAGCAATCTCATGTGCCGTTGCAATGACCAGACACGAGGAACACCGGAGAAGAGCCGAGCAGGAACTGCGTGAGAGCGAGGGCCGTTACAGAAGAGTTGTTGAGAACATGATTGGCCTCGTCAGCCAGTTGGATGCCCAAAGACTCTTTCAATTCGCAAGTCCAAGCTGCAAGTCTGTTCTAGGCTATGACCCTGAAGAATTGCTAGGGAAGTCGTTTTTCGCATTTGTGCATTCCGAGGATACAAATAACGCCGAGTCACTATTTAGATCCGCAGAGAAAAGTCGCTCAACAGCGAGGGTGGAACTCCGTTTTCGACGCGCAGGCGGCCACTATGTGTGGCTGGAGATAGCTGTGGATCCTATCTTCGACGAGTCTGACCGGCTATTGGGCTTCATGTGCGCAGGTCGCAACATTGGCGAGCGCAAAGAAGCTGAGGAGAAGGTAAGAAGGTACACTAGCAACTTGGAGAAACTCGTTAGGGAACGATCGGAGACTATCAGAATCCTAAACGAAACGACCACGCAAAGATTGATTCAGAAGATCAATCAGATCAACCACATTTCAGAAATCAGAGACAGCTTGAAAAGATCTCAGGGCTTGCAGAGCAGTTGCCAAATGATACTTGAGAGTGTCATGAGAGATCTCAACATGTCCGCCGGCGTGATCCTCACGATAGACAAAGAGAAACGCTTAGCTGAAGTTCAGGCTTTCAAGCAGATTGAGAAGGCAGCCTCGTCGAAGAAGACTTATTCTCTGGATATTCCGCTCGTTGAATATGAATGCCTCACGAGTCGCGGGCCCATTTCGAGGACTGTTGCCAAAGAAGCTTCGGTGCTGGGGACGTTGGGCTTGCATTGCAGCCCGATACTCTTCATGAACGAGCCAACAGGGCTAATCGCCCTAGGAAGGGCAAACGGGGAAGCTCTTGATGAAAGCGACCTCTCCGTGTTACGGCTCTACTCTGGGCTTGTCACTACGGCTCTAGAGACGACGAGCCTTAGCGTGGAACCAACAAAAGAAACCGCCAAGACCAGAGAAGGAAAATACAAGCTCGAGTTTGGATCGAACTACTTGATCATTGACAACATTGACTTGGCATATGACATGTTCACCGATACCATAATGACGGGAACCGAAGGCCTCTGCATAACAAGGAAGGTACCTCGAAAACTACGAGAAACGTACGGCTTGAAAAGGACCCCGATAGTGTGGCTAACCGGTGAACACGTTGATGGCGAGCGCACCATAAACAGTCTTCAAGACCTATCGATCTTAATCAGCAATTACGTCGACAAAGCAAAGAAGCCACTGATACTGATTGATGGCGTCGAATATCTGATATCACACCAAGGATTTGACTCTGTGTACCATTTCCTACAGGCCAAGGGGACTCAAGTCGAGGCCGCCGGCGGAACGATAATAGTTCCATTCTTCAAAGAAACGTTGGAACCCAGACAGGTGAAGCTGCTAGAAAGAGAACTCAACGTACTTAGACAAAAAGAAAAGAACAAGGAGACCGACGCAATTCAAAGAGTGAGTGAAACTCAACGTGCCTGAAGCTCGCAAGCTCACTGAAGGAAGTGAGTACTAAGCGGGGAGGATGGGCCTGGACTTTCTGCGGTGGGTCAATTATCACCGTGCCTGAGGCAAGATTGCTCTCGCGAGCGGTAGTGTTGGAGGTGGAGGTTGCCGCAACATAATCCAGACACATGGAAAGCGCGATCTGGGTTGCTGCGAACGTCAGACTGTAACCCGCTTCTGCCAAGAGCATCATGCTTGGCCCGGCTATTAGTCAGAATCTCGACGTGCTCTCTGTTTCCACTTTACTTTGTAACATCGGATCGAACAGAAGGGTCCGATGACGGCTTAGCATTAAGTTGAATCTGCGTCAAATTAGGTTAGGCTTTCAATCTTCCTTCCATAGTCAGTCTCTCTATGGCTTCCTTGATGACTTCGGGTGGGACGCGTAGATCTTCGGATGCGCTGCGTATGCCAATCGCGCCTCCTTTTGACTGTATGTACTCGTAGATCTTGTCATCAACGTTTTCAGCGGAATCCGATTCAGAGTATTCCTCGGAGGTTTCGTTGCCTTCCTCCTCATTACGACTCTTACCGATTCTAATTCTCAACAGTCTTTGCATAACCATTGATATCAGTGCAGACAAGCGGTGCAGCCCCACCACGATGCCTCGATACAAGACGGGCCTGCCCCAATAGAGCCGAGTCACTTCATTGCACTTGCTGCAAGTGAAGGAGGTTTCGACCGTCTCAAGAAAGGATGAGCTCTGTCTGGAGGATGTTGTGTGAATGTCATCTGGAGGGTAAGCTGTGAAGGGGGTCGCACACTTGGCACATCCGTAGGTCCTCGGCTGGACTCCCGTGACCGCGGTGGGATTGTCCTTCTTGGGGTCGTCCACTTTGGGTCATCTCAGATGAACTTTGAATTCTCTGATATTCCAGATTTCAGCAGGCATCTTTCGCACGTAGGTCTTCCATGAACGTAGATGACCTCATCTGTAGGCCACATTTCTCCGCAGATGCAACATACGTCCAATTGGAAGCTCGTTTCTGACCCTCCTATCTGTTGTCGGGTTTGCACCCCGAATAGTTCACAAGCTTGGTTGAGTCGTTTAGGCTATGTTTGCTCCTTTGTTACATGCTACTGACTATATCGAGCCCTGACGAGTGTCGCCATACTTCACGGGCGCAACAAGCTCGTGAGCGAGAAAAGGGAAACGGGAAATGGAAAAATGGATTAAGACTCTAAGATGGTTCGCGCGCAACAAGAAAGCTATCAGCGGACTTGAAACCGCAATCGTGTTGATCGCCTTCGTCATCGTCGCTTCGGCTTTCGCATACGCAGTACTGAACATGGGCTTCCTAGCTACGCAGAAAAGCCAGCAAGTGGTGCTTGGAGGCCTACAGGCAGCTTCGTCAGCACTGGTGGTTGACGGGCCAGTGTACGGATACAGCACCGAAGGTGGCACAAACGCCAACCTTACTAGCGTCATCTTCTGGCTCAAAGTAGCGTCTGGAGCCAACGCCGTTGACCTGAACATCAACAAGACGACAATTGGATACCAGAACCCACGCGGCGTATGGCCAAACATCTACTCGAACGTAGCCTTGACGTACCAGTTACCGGGCGCGGGCAATTCATACACATCAACATCGCTTACTACTCTTGTCCAATGGGAAGTTGGACAAGGCATGTTGCTCTTAGCAGGCCAGAAGGTCCGGGTAACCATTGACCTCACTACATTGAACATGGGCACAGCCCCATCCGGATTCGCCACGACACAAACTGCGAACGCCGCGAATGTGCCTGGCGTGGTCATGAAGAACGAGGAATTCAAAATAATCATCAAACCACCTGTCGGCTCCGTCCTCGAAATCGACAGGACCGCACCAGCGGCTGTAGTAACCGTGAACGACTTAGGCTAGAAGCGTACGCGCGAACCCCTCTTTTTTTCCGTGTTTTCTTTTCTGTCTAATCGCTTCGTGTAAGGTTCACTCGTCCCCAGCAATCGAGTGCCCTCCAGCTCGAACGGCGCATCTACGTCGTGTTTGTCTTCTTGTTACATACTATTCGATATGAGCCCAGAATCATGTGCATACGACCAAACAGAATTGATCGTAGGTGGTGAATGCACGGTTGCCAGACCTAAAGAAGTTGATAGGCAAGAAGAAAGAAGCCGAAGAAGGTGATGAAGAGGACACCATAGTCTTCGACATGGGCGACCAGGCAGCACAGGGTGGTGGGCGTGGGGCCCCAGAGTCCGGTCAAAGAGAAGGACTGCAGACATTCGCGGTCCAGCCGGAACCGACTCCAAGCGCTCAGCCTAAGCAGCCTCAAGTCGGAGAGGCAACGCCGGGCGCGCAGCAACCCAACCAGAATGCGATGAAAGACGACAAGAAAGCGCCTCAGGATGAGGGCGCAGTAAACGAGCAGCTTGAGGATCTGTCGGATAATCTGAAGAATCTAGTTTACGATTTCAGGTCTTTCATGTCTGAGGCTGGTAGTCCGTTTAACCCGAATGATATTCCAGCCACAAGACCGGATTCCAAGGAACCAGAGGTTGTGCAGGCAGCTTCAGCTGATGTCGGAGGCTCAGGATACATATCCGCGGAGGTTGCTGGAGCCGAGGAACGTGAGCCGTTGGAGAACCCTGCTGATGTTGAAAGCGGACTAGAAGGGAAGCGTATACCTCCCGGGGAGAAGCTTCGTCTCACTGGGCTGCTGGAACAGCCGAGAAAAGGTTCTTCAGCCTTATCGCGCCTTGGACAAACATTGAACACGGTTCGTCGCGGTGCCAAGTTCTCCAACGATCTAAGATCAAGCCTAGACTCTGCGGACATGCCAGCCCTGATTCGTGCTGTGAATAGCACGGACTACTTGCTTCACGCCGTAGGGAGAAAGAATCTTCTCAAGATACTGGAAGTCGGCACAAGAGAGGGATGGATTAGGCCTGAAGTGGAGCGGATGGTGCTCAGCGTGGCGGAAATACTCTCAACGTCTGGGGTTGAGACCGACGAGAGGGTGATAAACGTCGGCGATCTGTTGAGAGTCGTCTATTTCCTGAATCGCCTGCTTGACCCTGAGATCTCGGACCTCCTGACTATGAATGCGCCTCCAATGAACAGGAACGTTCGCTAGTGTCAGTCCAAACTATGAGATCTGCAATGGGCAGTTTGGTTCAGGAGAGGCACCCTTGAAGTGAATACCGTAATAAGCTCCGCGATACTCATCATTGTTACCATAATTGCGGCGTCGATCTTTACTGCAGCAGCTCTGCAGCAACTGTACGCATTCCAGAATGCCTTCAAGGATGTTAGCGTGCGAAACGAAGAGATGTTTAGTACTAGTATCACAATCATCGGAGAAACAAACACGTCTAATAGGATAATCATCTGGGTCAAGAACACAGGGACTACTTCGTTTCAGTTGGACGGGACGTTATGGGATCTCTTCATAACATACCCGAACGGGACCTACCAACGATACAACTATCAGTCTACATGCTCAAACAATTGCTGGAACGACCAGATACTGAACGATAACGGGAACGGGATCTGGGACAATGGCGAGACGATACAGATTACCGTAGTGATTTCGAACATCCCAGGCACGGCCCTTGTCCCGGCAGGATCGTATGAGGTGAGGCTGGCTCTTCCAAACGGAGTCACATGTGACGACAAATTCTCTCTCGGGTAAGTGAGGAGAGCAGCAGTTGGCAGACGGAACACTCATTGCCGGGGTATGCTTTGTCGCGATTCTGCTATTATCATGTTACGTCTATGCAGACTCAATAACCCGCATATCTACGATCTCTTGGAAGAACGTTGAGGTCGCCTCTAGCATAGATCTTGACAAACTAAAAAGTGGGCTCACTGTCGCCAACGTGATCGTGGCAGCAAGCCGGACGAAACTGTACCTGAACGCGACAAATACCGGAGCCATCAAGATAGATCGGGCCGATTTTCCACAGATAGACGTAATTCTGACCTATACCGACAATAAGACAGATCTCCGCCAGACATACTGGTGCTACTACAACTCAGCAAACTCTTCAAGACACAGTTGGAGCTTGAATTCCTCCTTCACCAATCCGTATCCATCAATCGTGAATCCCCTCGACTGGAATCCCTCAGAGACCTTATCGTTGGTTGTCGAGCTGGCTGCGGTCAATCAATTCAAGCCTGACACTTACGGTTACGTGGAATTGATCTTGCCTCAGGGTTCTTCGAATGGCTGCAGTTTCTTCACGGGGACGTAGTGAGAGAACATGACCAGCAGTCTGTCCGCAATTGAGGGCTACATCTTAACGCCGAGTCGCGAACTCGACAATGCTTTCGGAGGAGGAATCCCCATACCTTCTCTCGCGCTTGTTGAAGGCGACAATGATTCCGGAAAATCAGTCATTTCTCAACAGTTCCTCTACGGGGCGCTTTGCGGCGGGTTAGATGCGACCGTCATCACAACGGAGAATACAACTCGAAGCTACCTATCCCAGACCAAACTCCTGCACTTAGATATGGATCGCGCTTTCATGCAAGGCAGGTTAAGGATCATACCGATACACGTCAAGAACGTAGTGTGGACCGAATACAGGCTACGCAAACTGTTGGCTACACTCACCAATTATATTCAACGAAACAAGTCTAAGCTTTTGCTTGTAGATTCGTTAACCTACATGTTCGCCGAAGCAGGCCTCGATGATATCCTGACATTCTTCACTTGTCTGAAAAAGCTTACCGAGCCAAACGTTCCTCAGGTGGCAAAAGCTAAGACAGTGATAGGAACTCTGCACAGCCGCTTTCACGGTGATGACAGCGAGCAAATTCTGGTCAGAATAGTTGCAATGTGCGATGCCCACATCAGATTGTCGAAGGACATTGGCGGCGGACAGATCTCGAGGCGTATCGAGGTTGCCAAGCTGAAAGGGTCTCAACTTATGACGAACAAGATCAGTGCCTTCGAGATCCATCCGGCGTTCGGAGTCAGAGTAGTGCCTACATCAGAAGCTATGGCATGACCCATCGCACGCTAGTGACACGAGTCGGGATGGCTGCAAAATGAGTAGGTTCTCAGAGAAGTACCGCCCCTCGCAATCCCACCTAATGGACTCTCTTCAGTTAAAGGCTCCTCCTCAACCAGTATCTCGAGACCTTCTCGATGCGATGAGGAGAAACCCTCACCTTAGAACCTACATCTACAGCGATACGAACAGGTTAGGTATCCCACCATTCCACAAGACTCTGTCCCGAGATATGAGAACTTGGGACAATCCACACCTAATCTACCCAGTTGGAGACCCAATCTTCATACACATTTTCCCTGACAAGGCTATCAAAGCACGCAGAGTGTACAGAGTCATAGAACCTCGCCTCGCGCTCAGCAAAGCAGCTCTCTTGCAGAAGATCGAAAGCAGAATTGTGGCACAGATCGACGAAAGGCTCGAGGTTGAAACTCAGGAGGACAAACTGCAGATTCTCATGGAAATGCTTGACAAAGTTGTAAGTGTAAGCGGCTCTGCGAACCCTGAAACCGAGAGCGTTGGATTATTTGACCGATTCTCTCTCTTAGGGCGTACGTCACTTCGAAAGGTTCCGGTAACAAGGCTGGAGTATGAAGTAATAAGATATCTTCTTCGCAAGAATCGGATCGGCCTTGGCATACTCGAACCTCTGATCAGAGATCCCTACATAGAGGACATTTCGTGCGATGGCGTCGGACCGATATTTCTCGAACACAAAATCTTCCAGAGCCTGGCGTGCGACTTTGGTTTTGATGACAAAGAGAGCCTGAATCAATTCGCTCTTTGGTTGAGTGAAAGATCAGGCAAACAGGCTACGCACCGTACACCAATAGTTGACACAATACTTGCTGATGGATCGAGGTTGAACCTCGTGTATGGCGACGACGTCAGCATGAAAGGGACAAACTTCACCATTAGGAAGTTCACTGCGACGCCCCTTCCAGTTACTAAGTTAATCAGTTTCTCGACGATGGACGCAACACTTGCGGCCTATCTGTGGATGCTTCTAAGAGAAGGAATGAACCTTTTCGTTTGTGGAGAGACGGCTTCAGGAAAGACTACGACTCTAACAGCCATAACATGCTTCATCAAGGCGACAGCGAAGATTGTAAGCATAGAGGACACGCCCGAGGTCCAGTTACCTCACGAGAATTGGATCCGCGAGGTAACACGCGCCTCACAGAGAGAAGAGAGCACAGTAGGAATGTTCGAATTGCTCAAGAGCGCGTTAAGGCAGCGACCGAACTACATCATCGTCGGTGAGATTCGAGGGGTCGAAGGTAACATCGCATTCCAAGCCATGATGACAGGTCACCCTGTACTCTCAACATTCCACTCTGCTTCTGTTCAGAAGACTGTTCAGAGATTGACTGGCCATCCGATTCTGGTTCCCAAGACTCACGTGACGAACCTAAATGCGATACTAATACAGAATGCGATATACGACGCAACAGGTCAAATGAAGAGAAGGGTGACGAGTGTAAACGAGATAGTCTCGTACAATCCCGCAACGGACAGTTTTAGTTTCGTGGAGTCCTTCCACTGGGAGCCGGGAGAAGACAAGTTCTTCTTCAGAGCTGAAGCGAACAGCTACCTTCTAGAGAAGATTGGAATGTCTCGAGGGTTCTCCGCCCGCGAACTGTCAGTCATATATGATGAGCTCAAGGAGAGGGCGAAATTCCTTCAGAGCCTGGTTGATTCGGGGCTATCGGACTACCGCGAATTCTTCCATCGCATCATCGAAGCTGACAAGAAGTTA
>Ga0187771_10002569_pt1 | contig 12527 bp, 13 predicted proteins | sample 0116_SJ02_MP15_1_FD_133139 | JGI IMG/M metagenome (GOLD analysis project Ga0187771, IMG submission 133139) | Tropical peat soil microbial communities from peatlands in Department of Meta, Colombia - 0116_SJ02_MP15_10_MG | ecosystem: Environmental > Terrestrial > Soil > Wetlands > Peat | place... | reverse complement strand
GTCCCTCAACTCATTTTCGCCGCGGTTTCCCCCCTCATTACGGAAAAGGGCTACAAATGGGTATGGAGGGTGAACTTAACGGATAAGGTGACTGCCCAGATGCTGGGGAAGTATATCAATGGCAAATCTCACTGGAAAAGAATAGCGCTTCTTTATGAGAATACGGACTACGGAAAGCCTCCCAGTGAGGTATTGGCTGGGATCGTCAAGGAGTCAAAGGGCAAAGAATTGGTTGCCACGGAGATTTTTAGCAGAGGAGATACGGATATTTCTGGGCAGTTGACAAAGATAAAAAGCCAAAACCCGGACCTTGTGGTCACCTGGAGTTACTATACCGAAGCAGCATTGATTGCCCGTCAGGCACAACAGATTGGGTTGAAGGCTCAATTGCTTGGGAATCAGGCGTTGGGATTCCCCGAGTATATTCAATTGGCGGGTCCAGCAGCAGAGGGCGTGATGTTGATTATTTCTACGAGTTCGAGCATCAACCCGAATCCAAAGATCCAAGCTTTTACAAAAAGATATGAAGAAAAATTTCACAGGTCCCCTTACATCAATTCCGTAGATTGTTATGATGGTGCAATGATGATCAGTGAAATTTTGAAAAAAGTTGGAACCGATCCTAAGAAAATCCAAAATGCCCTGAATACGATGACCTTTCAGGGGCTAGCGGAGGGGATCAAATTTGATGGCAAGGGGCAGGGCGTAAAAGGGGCCCTCATTGCCAAGGTTGAAGGAAATAAATTTAAGTTTATGGAATATATTCAACCCTGAGAAGGCTCATTGGAACAGCCTTTCAATTCGATGTGGATCGACTTGACGATGAAAATATTTTCATAAGAGGAAGATCATGGAGGTGATTTTCCAACAGATCCTGTTCGGAATTTCAGTAGGGGCGACCTATGCCCTTGTGGCTTTGGGATTTTCCACGCAATTCCGGGCAATGGGCATTCTGAATTTTGCCCATGGGGAAAGCTTTATGATGGGAGCCTTTATCGGTTTACTGTGCCACGTATTCTTGAGGCTCCCCCTCTTACTCTCTTGGGCCTTCACCATGGCAGCCTGCGGTATAGCAGGCCTCATTATCGAATTTCTTGCAATCCGGCCCTTATACATCGGTCCCCGGTTGAATGTATTCATCTCTACGATTGGCCTTTCAATGATCTTGAGGCAAGTGGCCAATATCTTGACGGGAGCGGCTGCTTATAAATTCCCCCCCACACTGAGTGAGGCCCCGGTGAGACTTGGGAAAATCTCTATCGTCCCAGAACAGATCTGGGTGCTTGGAATGGCAGTGCTTCTCATGTTCGGATTTGAGCAATATCTCAAAAAGACGCGAATCGGCAAGGCCATGCGAGCCGTTGCCCAAGATCCTGACACTGCGTCGCTAATGGGAATCAGTGTTTTAAGAATGAAGTCACTGGTTTTTGCCCTCGCTACGATGCTGGGAGGGGCTGCAGGACTCCTCTTTGCCCCCCTTGTGTTTGTCACGTATGATATGGGTTTATGGATGGGGATCAAAGGATTTATCTGTGCGATTGTCGGGGGGATTGGGAGCATTCCCGGGGCCATTTTGGGCGGGTTTATTTTGGGGCTCATAGAGCAGTTCAATAGCAGTTATGTTTCCTCTTTATATAAGGATGTAATTAGCTTTTGCATATTAATCGTTGTGATTACTTTTCGGCCTAAAGGATTGCTCATCAGGGCGAGGAGGGAAAGGGTCTGAATCGTTCGATTTCCTCTAAACTTGACCTGAAATTATTTGGGGGGCTTGCAGTCTGTTTAATTCTCGCGGGGCTCCCATGGCTCCTCAATCCATTTCGAGTGAGAGTTTTCACCCTGGGAGGTATTTATACAATTGCTGCAACAGGCCTCACTCTCTTTATGGGATTCACCGGTCAGATCTCTATTGCCCAAGGGGCTTTTTTCGGCATCGGTGCCTATGCTTCAGGAATTCTCACTAAGGCCGGGTTCCCTTTTATTCCGGCTTTCTTCGCTTCGGGCTTTATCACGGCGTTGTCCGGGTTGGTGATCGGGTTCCCGAGCCTGCGGGCGAGGGGCTTTTACTTAGCCATGGCAACCCTTGCCTTTAGCCTTTGCATGACGATCATCTTTAAGAATTGGGCTGGTATCACCGGAGGGGTCTCCGGGCTTGGGGGCATACCAGCAGCAGCAGTCGGTCCCTTTTCTTTCGGTGGATTTATCTCTTATTACTACTTGGTTTGGGCGATCACAGCGATTGTCCTGTTTTTCTGCTACCGACTTACCCAATCCTATGTAGGTTTGACTTTCCGATCCATAGGGGATAATGAGGTTGCAGCAGAGTCCTTGGGCGTGAATGCCTATAGGTTCCGAGCGGCCTCGTTTCTCATTTGTAGTTTCCTGGCTGGAATAGCAGGGAGCCTGTATGCCCACTTAGACCGCGTCATTGCGCCTGAGAACTTTACCTTTCAAGAATCGCTCATTTTTCTCGTGATGGCCATTATTGGCGGGCTGAAGAGTATCTATGGTGGGCTGATTGGGGCGATGGTTTTTACGTTAATTGGAGAGCAGCTCAGATCGTTAGAACGCCTGCAAGTCATCATCATTGGGGGGCTCTTAATTTTCCTCGTGATTTTCCTTCCCAACGGAGTCGTGAGCATCCCGGGAAAGTTGAGACACGCCGTGAAAAGGATCAGAAGTGAATCGTATTCCGAATTGATTGAAGGGAAGGAATGAATATTCTCGAGATAAAGAACATTTCAAAATCGTTCGGCGGGGTCCACGCATTGCATGATGTGACGATGACCCTGGAAGAGAAAAAGATTACGGCACTGATCGGACCCAACGGAGCAGGCAAAACAACTCTCTTTAACGTTGTGACTCGATTTGAGTCAGCGGATTCCGGAAAAGTCTTCTTCAATGGCCGTGACGTCACAAATTTAAGACCTTATGATTTTGCTCGGATAGGAGTTTTACGCACGTTTCAAAGAAGCATGCCTTTTGGAGAGATGAGTTTATTGGAAAATACAATCAGCGGAGGGATCATTGTTAGCGAAATGGGAAAGGCGTGGGGCCTTTTAAAGACCAAGAGGGTTAGAAGTATCATGGAGAGGGATAAAGAGAGGGCGTTGGAGTTGCTTAAGATGGTTGGCCTTTCTGAGAAGCGCGATATGTTGGCGAAAAATGTCGCTTATGGAGAACAACGGCGCTTAGAAGTCGCGAGGGCCTTGGCCTGCCATCCAAAAATTCTTCTCCTTGACGAACCCGTTGCAGGAATGAACCCGGAAGAGTCGGTGGAGATGGCTCAACTCATTAACCGCATCTCTGAGAGAGGGCTGACCATCTTCGTCATCGAACACAATTTAGATGTGGTCATGAATGTCTGTGAAAAGATATACGTGATCAATGATGGGAGGATTATTGCAGAGGGCAAGCCAATAGAGATCCAAAACAATGAAAAAGTGATCGAGGCTTATTTGGGTAGAAAAGGAATTTGGCGTGCTACAAGTTAAAGAGATTCACACCTATTATGGAAATATTGCCGCATTGAAGGGAATTAGTCTTTTTGTGGGTGAAAGGGAAGTCGTCGCCCTTTTAGGAAGGAACGGGGCGGGCAAGACAACACTGCTCAATACGATCTCCGGCTTTTTGAAACCTAAGAATGGGGAGATCGTGTTTGAAAACCAGCGAATTGATGGATTGGATCCCCACGAGGTTGCCAAGAAGGGAATTGCTCAGGTTCCGGAAGGCAGAAAGATTTTCCCTGAATTGATGACCCAGGAAAACCTGGAGATGGGTGCCTACTTGGGCTGGAGTGAGCGAAAGAAAAGGATGGATAAAGTCCTGCATATTTTCCCAAATCTCCGGGAGACATTGGGGCAACTGGGTGGAACCTTGAGTGGCGGACAGCAACAAATGTTGGCCATTGGGAGAGGATTAATGGCTGATCCCAAATGCCTTCTTCTGGATGAGCCCTCCCTTGGGCTGGCACCTTTAATCATTGAGTCACTATTTGACGCCATCCATACCATCAATCAAAACGGAGTGGCGATTCTTCTTGTGGAACAAAATGCTATTTTGGCATTGGAATTGGCGAAACGGGCCTATATTATCCAAAATGGGATTCTGGTTTCGGAAGGAGCCGCTTCGGACTTGGAAAACACCGATCTTATACGGGCAGCCTACTTAGGACTGAAGAAAGCCTGAGGATCAAATTTCTTACCCCCTATTCACAGCCATCTAAAGATGGGGTCTTGCCTTTTGATGTTCTGCGGCGGATCTTATTTTATTAACCTCCATCGCACAACTTATGCAGGTGACGGAACGGGATCCTAGTGGTGCACCACAGAAATAACGCTATATTTCAAAGAGCACTTGGATAGCTTATTTTGCTGGGGATAATCATTTCCAAACATAGTTCCATTTATGGGGTACACCAGTAGGAATGTTTTGACATCGTTTATCGGTTAGTCGCTCTGCCTTTCCCTCGTAAGAGTTTCATCAAGAACTGCACATAAAAAAAGGCAATTTTCCATTGGATTCGCCATACCTCCAAACCTGCAGAAATAGTCTTTTGATTTTAATTGGTTATAAAGTTCAACAAAACCTTGCCCCTTCACAGATGTCATCGGTGACGAGTTCGAAGTGCTGCGGAAATTTATTCACCATTCCCTCCACATTCTCCATTCTTATGTTTGAGATCACAAAAACTATCAAAGTTACCGACAGAAATCACATGGTATCCATCTCTTAGAAGGCATCTACAAGGATGAGAACCAGTAAATCCTGCTCCGCCCGTAACGAGAATCGTCTCCATCCTTCATCCATTCTTCCTTTTTGGTGGGTAATCTAACAGCAAACTGAGGCCAAATCCGATCAGGGGTAAAACGAAGGTCGCTTTCAGCGCCATCGATATGCCCCAATGATCGGCAATCGTGCCAAGGACAGCAACCCCAATCCCTCCCGTTCCTACCGAAAACCCGACCATCAACCCCGCAGCCAATGCCAGATATTGGGGGAGAAGGGCTTGTGCCATGACGACCGTCACTGAAAAGGTAGAAACCAATAACATGCCAGCAAATCCCAGGATCAAAAAGACAATCGATCCTTTGGCGCTGTAGAAAAGAAGAAGTAATGGAAACATCAAAAGCATGGTGAGACAGATAAATTTTTTATGTCCCCAACGGTCCGCCAGTGGTGCACCGAGTAACGTTCCCAAAGCGCCCGTCATCAGAAAGGTCGAGACGAGCTCCCCCGCATAAAGAGGATTCTCCCTTAAGTAATCGATGTAATACAAAGGAATATACGTAACGAGCCCGAATTGTATCCATGATCTTACGGTCACGATGCAGATTAAAAGCAAAAGTGGCGTCATCCGGTTTCCTAAAAAGAATTGTCTTGGCTGTATACTCCTTTGTGTAAAAGCCGAATCACGAGGAGCGCTGAGCCAAGGGATAGAGAAGAAAAGGATCGCTGCCAATACCACTCCGGGAACGACCATACCTACGGTCCCTTTAAGGCCGAAGGAAGTCACCAGCATGAGTGCCCAGACCGGCCCAACGCCGAGGCCCAAATGTCCGCCCACTGAGAAAATAGACATTCCGGTCACCTTTTTTTCTCCGGTGAAAAAATGGGCTGTCTTATATCCTTCTGGATGAAAACCTGCAACCCCGAAGCCGCTTACGATGACGCAGATGAGCAAGAGGGAATAGTTAAGAATCAGGCCGGTGACCGACAATCCCAAACAGGCAATGAAAGGGGCCAAGGGGAGGAGCCATCTCATGGGACGTCTGTCGGAGAGATAACCGAACGCAGGTTGGATGACGGAAGAGGTGATATTTCCGAACAGGATGATGATGCCCGTCATTGTGTAGGAAAGGCCCAAAGCCTCTTTCAAGAAAGGAAGCAGTGCAGGCAAGGCACCTTGATTGACATCTGTGACCAGATGGCCGGCGCTGAGAATCAGTAGGGCTTTCTTATTCATCTTCATCGCTCTTTCCTTTGAAGAATTACCATTATCAACGATCTAAATTGCTTCTGTCAAATAGGATTCTCATTCATCCGGAGGTTGCCATGGGCGTGAAAGGGATTGTAAAAGTGTGCCTCCTCAGTGCATATTCTCCAAAATAATGAAAACGTATTCATACTGCCTAAATCTTTATCCAATATGACGCAACATCTTGTATTTATTGCATTTACATACGTAAACAAATTGCTTGACAAATTTTTTCTACGGATTTATAAATACGTTTAAAAAGGAGGATCTTTATGAAGAAGCTCCAGATATATAAAGAGAGATGCACTGCTTGCGGTAATTGTATTGAAGTTTGCCCAGTCAATGAGACAGTAGACCCCAAACTATTAAAAGGGGAATCTCCTCAAGGGAAGATCTTTCGTCTTGTCGATGAGGTCATTGATCCTGTTGGACTTTGTCGGCAATGTGATCCAGCTCCATGCATGGAGATCTGCCCTGCCGGGGCAATTTACAGAAACGAGAAAAATGTGGCGGTGATCGACGAGTGGGAATGCAATGCCTGTGGGATCTGCAACGAGGTATGTCCTTACGGTGCAATTTTTGCCGATTACAAAAAGCCAAAGAAATGGACTTCTGTCAAATGCGATCTTTGCCAAGGAGATCCTTTATGTGCGAAGAATTGCCCAACCTCGGCGATTGAATGGCCCTCTTAGGAGTACTTGATAAGATAGCAATAGGGATTGACGAGGGAGGTAAACGTTTTTCTACTTCATTTTGGAGGAAAGGAAATGTGGAGCGAGCTTGAGACGGACGTATTGGTAGTGGGCAGTGGGGGAGCAGGGATGTTTGCGGCCATTGAGGCGGTGAAGGGGGGCCAGAGGGTGCTGATGGTCACCAAGGGGACGATGGGGAGGGATGGGTCTACGATTCATGCCTTTCCAGTGATTCAGTCTCCATTGGGGCATGAGGATACGAGAGACAATCCGGAGGTATTTGCAGAAGATATCATGAAGCGGGGTGGTCAGATTTCGAACGGCAAATTGGTGAGGGCAGTGGCGGAGGCATCGATTCAGCCGGTGTTGGATTTAGATCAGTGGGGGGTTCCGTTTAAGAAGAGAGAGGACGGGAGGTTTATACAGGAGGAGAGTTATGTTCCAAGGCTTTCTACCTATCCGAGGGTGATCGAGCTTCCGGGGCCATTGAGTGGGACGCCGATTGCCTTGGCATTGAGGAGGAGAATTTCCCAGTTGGATATTGATCTGATGGAGTATTCCCTGTTGACCAGTTTATTGACGGATCGAGGGGTTGTCGTTGGGGGTGTGATTCTGGATAGGAGGCGAGGGGATATTTATGTCGTGAAGGCGAAGGCGGTTGTGTTGGCCACGGGCGCGTGTTCAGAAGTTTATAAGACTTCCTTATGTCCGAGGAGCAACACGGCGGATGGACAGGCAATAGCGTGTCGGGTCGGAGCAGAGATGGTGGATATGGAGTTTGCGAGATTTTACAATTCGGCTCTTTATCCGGAGTCGTTAAGAGGAGTAAATGTACATGCGAAGCAGTTGATTGCGGCAGGGGCGAAGTTGCCCTACGATCGGTCAGGGGGTGAAGCGGATGTGGGGCTTGATCCTCAGCATTCGGATCATGGGGATCCCGTAAGGGTTTTTTCAGTTGTGAGGTCAGGGAAGGGGAGTGAGCGAGGGGGGGTTTATTTCGATATAACGGGTGTCGCTTCGGAGTCTTTTCATGATATCGGTTGTTTTGAGACAGGGAGGTTTTTACCTCGCCTTGGCACGTCGGTGTTAGAGTTGGGCCCTGGAGTGTTGGTGATTGATGGCGGGGTGAGGGTGAATGCGGATTGTGAAAGCAGCGTGGGAGGTCTTTATGCGACCGGGGATTTATTGGGTGGTTTTTGGGGTGCTTCGTATACAGGAGCGACGGGGGTGATCTTAGCGTTGAGCAGCGGGTGTATTGCGGGAAGGCGTGCAGCGAAACGCGCGAACAGCACGAAGATGCCGAAGCCGAGCAGGGTTCGGATTAAAGAAGAAGTTGATCGGCTGATGCAATTGCTGGTGAGGAGAAGGAAGGACGGGGTTCGGCCTTCAGAGTTGCGAGCGAGGTTACAGGAAACGATGGGGAGAGGTGTGGGAGTAGTGAGGAGTGAGAGTGGATTGAAGGGGGCGATCGAGGAGATTCGAGGGATGAAGAAAGAGATTTCTCGTCTTTCCATTTCGAGCTCGGTCAAGGTCTTCAATAACGAGTGGGTGGAGGGGTTGGAGGTGGAGAATCTGGTGGAGACATCGGAGATGATGGCGAGGGCGGCATTGATGAGGACCGAGACGCGCGGGGATCATCGGAGGGAGGATTATCCGAGTACGGATGAGAAATGGATGAAGAGCATTGTGATTAAAAAAGAAGGGGGAAGGATGAGACTGACAACTCAGCCGGTCGGATGAAATAAGTGAATGTGGAGGATCATGATGGCAAGAGAAAAAGCAAGGGTGAAGGTCTTCAGATTTAATCCGGAGACGGACAAGAAACCAAGATACGATATCTTTGAGATACCGCTGGAAGAGGGGATGAGCGTGCTGCGCGGCCTTCGGTACATCTACGAGAATATGGATGGCACATTGGCCTACAAGGATTATTTTTGTAAGACCAACCAGTGCGGGATGTGTGCGATGAAGGTCAACGGCCGACCGGTATTTGCCTGTAATGCCAAACTCGAAAAAGAGACTTTGGTCGAACCATTGCCCCACTTTCCTATTATTCGGGATATCGTGGTGGATACAGGGAAAGAGAAGGCAGATGAGTCAGGAGAGGTATGGAAACAAAAAGTAGGTGTCATCGTAAGGAGCTATCGAAATCCTTAGGATAGGATTTACTATTAAAAAGGAGGAACCTATGGAAAGAAGGGTGACCGTAACAAAATTTGGGGAGATCGAACCTGCAAAGCCTGTGACGAATAAAGGTGCGGGGTCAAGGGTGAGAAGACTTATTACGAGAGACCGGGAGGGATCGGATCGGCTTATGCTGGGCGTAAGCGTTGGAGATCCTTATCAGGAACCGATCAGCTGGAGCTACGACGATGTGGATGAAGTCTATTATATGGTCAGCGGAGAGAAGCTTCTCCAGTATGAATATCCAAACGGTGAAAAGGGAGAAGTGAGGCTGAGGCCGGGAGATGCGTGTTATCTTCCAAGAAAAGTCAAGTATACGTCCTGGAATCCTGGAAATATCCCGTATGTGATCGTCTATGTAACCAATCCCCCATTGATGTAATTAGAAAAGAGCATAGGGCATAGAGCATAGGGTGGCTTTGGGACACTTAAATATATTTTAATATGTTCAAGGGTGCCCTCCGGGCATGAGGGATTAGACGTAAAAGTATATTCTCAATGGGTATTTCTTGCAAACCCAATAAATCATTTGTAGTAGAGGGCTTTATGCCCGCCGTTTTTACGCCTATAAAGGGCTACACTGCGTAAAAATTGATGCTCTTGTATTCTCGTTTGATCGAAAGCTGGCGTCGCTGAGGAAGGCGGAAGTATGAGGGCATTCCCTGAATGCTTGGGAAAAAAGATTTGAAGAGAGTAATATGAATCCAAAAAGGGTGGTCATCATTGGGGGAGGACCAGGTGGATATGTGGCAGCCATCCGGGCTGCCCAACTGGGAGCCCAAGTCACCCTTATTGAAAAGGATAAGGTCGGAGGAACTTGTGTTAACCGGGGGTGTATTCCCACCAAATCTCTTCTTTCTGATGCGAACCTTGTTCGCTCATTAAGGCGCTCCAGGATTTTTCAATCCCTTCTCCCCAAGGAGTTCGATCCTCTCAATTCGATGATGGAACGAAAAAATGCGGTGGTCCAGGAATTGGGAAAGGGCGTCGGAATGCTGCTCGAGTCCCAACGGGTGACGGTGATACGTGCCCGAGCCGATCTTTTTGGAAACCATCAGGTTGTCCTTTTGAACGGATCGGAGAGGAAGGAGGTCGTTGAAGCCGATGCGATCATCTTGGCTCCAGGTTCGATGTCGAAAACCCCCCCCCATATTACTCCAGACGGTGAAGAGATCATCACCAGTGATGAGGCATTGGAGATCAGAAGGATTCCAAATGAGATCGTTATCCTCGGTGGAGGCTATATTGGTGCCGAGTTTGCCACCCTCTTCAATACATTGGGTTCGAAGGTGACGATTGTTGAAATTTTGGAAAATATTCTTCCCGGCCTTGAGGGAGAACTGACCCGGAATCTCAGACGGTTTTTGGAGAAGGATGGGATAAAGATTCTAACCCAATCCTCGGTGAAAGAGGTCGACCGCCAGGGAGAGAGACTAAAACTCGCGGTGGAGACCCCCCAGGGACTCGAGACGGTTCCCTGTGAAAAATTGCTCGTCGCCGTTGGAAGGGCTCCCAATCTCAATCTCGACTTTTCAAAGGCAGGAGTTGAGGTCACCCCTCAGGGGATTCGGGTCAACCGCCAGATGGAGACGAAGGCACCCCATATTTATGCCATTGGGGATGCAATTGGAGGCATTCTATTAGCCCATGTGGCAATGGAAGAAGGGATTGTGGCGGCAGAGAATATGATGGGACTTGAGCGGCAAATGGATCAACAGCCAATCCCTCTCTGTATCTTCACTTATCCAGAGGTTGCATCGATCGGTCTCACTGAGAAGGAAGCCAGAGCAAAGGGAGAGATCAAGGTGGGTCGGTTTCCATTCCGTTCTAACCCGAAGGCTGTGATCTGTGGGGAGACAGAAGGGCTTATCAAAGTGATCGCGTCCCGAGAGACTGGTGAGATTTTAGGAGTTCACATGATCGGCCTTGGGGCCTGTGATCTTATTTCAGTCGCTTCCTCCCTAATGAGACAAGGGGTGAAGGTAACGGAATTTTCTCGATTTATCCAGGCTCATCCCACGGTTCCAGAGGCCCTGAAGGAAGCATTTCTCGATGTGGATGGGATAGCCATCCATCTCCCAAGGCCGTTGCGCGAACAAAAAAGATGAAAGATTTACGAAAACCGCTTTGGCTCAAGAAACGAATTCCTCCAGTGGAGGATCTCCTAAAGGTCAAGTCAATCCTGAAGGAAATTGCCCTTGATACGGTCTGCGAAGAGGCCCGCTGTCCAAACCTCGGGGAATGCTTTTCAAGGGGAACGGCAACGATTCTCATCTTGGGAAAGATCTGTACACGAAATTGTGGTTTTTGTGCTGTGGAGCACGGGAAACCTTCTCCGCCTCAAGAATCAGAGGCTGGGAAAGTAGCCCGAGCGATCAAGGAGATGGGCCTCAAATACGTTGTGATCACCTCGGTAACCAGAGATGATCTGATTGATGGAGGGGCTTCCTATTTTGCAAAAACGATCGAGGCCATTCGGTTATTGGACCAGGGGATAAAGGTCGAAGTATTGATTCCCGATTTTAGAGGGGAGATTTCCTGCCTGAGAGTGGTTCTCAATGAGGAGCCAGATGTTCTGAGTCACAACATCGAAACGGTCCCTCGGCTTTATCTCAAGGTTCGACCTCAGGCCTCTTACAAGAGATCACTCGATTTATTAAAAGAATCCAAAAAAAGTCATCCCCACGTCCTGACGAAGTCAGGTTTCATGGTTGGGCTGGGTGAGACGAAGCAGGAGGTGGTTAATCTTCTTCATGACCTGAGAGAGGCGGGATGTGATTTTTTGACAATTGGACAATATCTTCAACCTCGAGCGGATCGATTGCCAGTCGTTCAATATATCCCTCCAGAGGAGTTTGAAGAATATAAGAAGATAGGGGAGGGAATGGGCTTCAAATTTATAGCCTCCGGCCCCTTTGTGAGAAGTTCATTCCACGCTGACCAGATATTTCATATGGACATTTCGGAAATTCCTGCTTCTTTTGGCAGTGAAGAAAAAATCCAAGACCATTAAATTGGAGGGTAAGATCGTGCAGAAAAAGGAATCCAAGGAAAAATCTGAAGGAGATCTGAAAGATGCCGACCTGATCTCAATGTACCGTTTCATGGTATTGACCAGGGAATTTGAGATGAGGGTCATTCAAATTTATTCGCAAAAGGGTCTCCCCGAGCTTCCCCATTCATGTATCGGAGAAGAAGCCATTGGGGTAGGATCCTGTTACGGGCTGAGGAAAGACGATTATGTCCTTCCTTCCTTGCGTGGCAGATCCATTTTTCTGACGAAAGGAGTTTCCTCTTCGATTTTAATGGCTGGCGTCTATGGAAAGGCGACAGGGCCTTCGAAAGGGAAATGGACTGCCCATCACATGGGAGATTTCGATAATGGGATCTTGGCAGGAAGCCTTATCATCGGTTCCCAATTCCCGATCGCTGCCGGGGCGGGGTTAGCCTTTAAGGTCAAAAAGACGGATCAAGTCTGCTTATGTTACTTTGGAGATGGGGCCTCCAACCGGGGAGATTTTCACGAGGGACTCAATCTCGCCGCCATTTTGAAACTTCCTGTTATCTTCATCTGCGAGAACAATCTTTATGCCATCGATATGCCTGTCGAGAGGTCGATGTTAATCAAAGACATTGCCCTACGCGCCCAGGGGTATGGCATTCCAGGGAAGAGC
>Ga0187771_10002568_pt1 | contig 12530 bp, 13 predicted proteins | sample 0116_SJ02_MP15_1_FD_133139 | JGI IMG/M metagenome (GOLD analysis project Ga0187771, IMG submission 133139) | Tropical peat soil microbial communities from peatlands in Department of Meta, Colombia - 0116_SJ02_MP15_10_MG | ecosystem: Environmental > Terrestrial > Soil > Wetlands > Peat | place... | reverse complement strand
CGTTGCCGTCGGCGAGGCGACACGTGAAACCTTAACCATTGACTCAAGCACAGAGCGCAGCCCGTTTATGCCCCAAATAGGACGAGGACTGCGACAAGGTCAGAGCGATCAGGGCAGTCAAAGCAAACCTGTCGGCGAGCGCTGAAATTGGTGGAGGGATGAGCCAGCCGTGGATTTAATCCGATTGAAAGATGTTCACAAGACCTACAATCTTGGCGAAATCGACCTGCCAGTGCTCATGGGTGTGTCTCTGAACATCGACCGCGGAGAATTTGTAGCCTTGATGGGTGCAAGCGGCTCGGGCAAAAGCACACTGATGAATATTATGGGTTGCCTAGATCATCCAACATCAGGTGATTACTGGTTGGACGGCCGCGAGGTTTCCAGACTGACCGCTAGAGAAAGAGCCAGGTTGCGAAATCGGATGATCGGATTCGTTTTTCAAAGCTTTAATTTGCTGCCTCGCACTACAGCCCTGGAGAACGTCCTGATGCCGTTGATCTACTCCAAGGAAGGCCTCAGCGAGCATCAAAAGAGGCAGCGCGCTATCGAGATCCTGCGGAAAGTTGGTCTATCGGACCGGCTGGGTCATCAGCCATCGCAACTTTCCGGCGGTGAACAACAGCGGGTGGCAATCGCACGGGCGCTCATCAACCGTCCACAGGTACTCTTAGCCGACGAACCGACCGGTAATCTTGACTCGCATACCAGCGAGGAACTTCTTCGGATGTTCCAGCGACTCAACAGCCTCGACGGTATCACTATCGTTATTGTCACTCATGATCCCAGTGTGGCCCGACACGCTCAGAGGATTGTCCATATTATGGATGGCCTTATTAGAAGCGATGCCGATACACCTAGGGATGGAGGCACCTTATGAAGGGGTACAGTATTTTAAGGACAGCCTTAAGTGCACTCCGACGCAATGTCATGCGCACAATGCTCACCACGCTGGGCATCATCATCGGTGTCGCTGCAGTGATTACAATGATGGAGATCGGTAACGGTGCCACCATAGCCATACAGCGCACCATGATCAGCATAGGCGCAAATACACTCGTGGTTGTACCTGGTGCTGCAAACACTGGCGGCATAAACTATGGGATTGGAAGTTTAATGACACTAACGCCGCAGGATGCGGATGCGATCATCAAAGAATGCACCGCCGTCGGCAATGTCGCGCCTATCGTCCGTGCACGCACGCAGTTGGTGTCCGGAAACCGTAACTGGGTACCAACCTATGTTTACGGTACCACACCATCATTTTTGCAGGTACGCGAATGGATGGATCTGGATCAGGGTGAAGCATTCACCGAGCATGATGTCCGTAATGCAAGCAAGGTGTGCTTGATCGGTCAGACCGTCGTGAAGCAGTTGTTCGGAGGCCAAACGCCGATGGGTAAAGAAATTCGCGTCCGGAATGTAGCATTCAAGGTTATTGGTGTGTTGAGGGAAAAGGGTGCGAACATGATGGGCCTAGATCAGGACGATATCCTGTTGGCGCCATGGACGACGATCAAATACCGTGTGGTTGCTTCCTCGCTTGCCTCTGCGAATCAGAGCAGCACAAATACAAACAATACTAACGAGGTCAATACGCTCAATAAAATTTATCCGGAAATCCAGCAGAATCTCTACCCGGTTCCTTCTGACACAGAGCAGGCAGACTCGCCGCAACCAATACGCTTTACCAACGTGGACCAGATCCTGACATCTGCAAGATCGGCCGTACAAATTCCGCACGCCATTCAGCAGATCACCACAGTGCTTCGTCAGCGTCACCACTTACACATTTCCGATCCAAATGATTTCAACATTCGCGATATGACCGAAATTACCAAGGCAATGAGTTCGACAACGGAATTGATAACCAAATTGCTGTTATGCGTGGCCATGATTTCGCTCGTCGTCGGCGGTATTGGCATCATGAATATCATGCTGGTCTCGGTCACTGAAAGGACCCGAGAGATCGGCCTGCGTATGGCAGTGGGTGCTGAGCCTGGTGATATCCTGCGACAGTTCTTGACTGAGGCTGTTGTACTTTGTTTGCTAGGTGGTACACTAGGAATTATACTCGGCCGGAGCAGTTCGTATATCGTGACTTCTGTCCTGCATTGGCCAACGGCAACTTCTGTGAGTGCGATCGTGGCAGCTGTAGTCGTGTCAGCTACAGTGGGTGTTGTTTTCGGTTTCTATCCGGCGTGGAAAGCTTCGAGGCTTGATCCTATCGAGGCGCTCCGTTATGAGTGAGGCAATTATTACACCGACAAGAAAGCAGCAGACCTTCCTATGGGCCCTGGCGACCGTGATTTGTTTTGTCGTCTTTACGGCAAACGGATGTATGGTTGGTCCGGATTATCATGCACCCCAGTCTGTAGTTCCCACCGAGTGGGCCGGCATAGAAAAAACACCAACATACCAATCATCAGTTGCTACAATGCAGGCAGCCGACCTCACAGCGTGGTGGAAGCAGTTTAATGATCCAACATTGAATGTGTTGGTTGATGAAGCACTTAGAACGAATCTTAATCTGAGCATGGCCGAGGCACGCCTGCGTCAAGCTCGCGCCATCAGGGGAATTGCTATAGGCGGTTTATGGCCATCTGTTACCATCTCTGGTAGTTATCAGAGGTTGCACCCCGCAGGTGTTATATTACCAAATACGGATATTTACCAGGCGGGTTTTGATGCTGTGTGGGAACTTGATATATTTGGTGGCCTAAGACGCAATGTCGAATCAGCCAGCGCCAACATAGAGGCTGCCATTGAAAACATTCGCGATGCGCAGGTCAGTCTTATCGCCGAAGTAGCGCTTGATTACATCCAGCTACGTGGTTTCCAGCAGCGGATTGTGATCGCGCAGAACAATCTTAAATCACAGAGACACACGGCTGAGATTACACGCAAGCTATTGAATGTGGGCTTTGCCAGTGCACTGGATGTCGCCAATGCTGAGGCCGACGTAGCGACGACTGAATCTCAGATTCCTGTCTTCGAAACCTCAGAGCGACAAACCATTTATGCGCTGAGTGTCCTTTTGGCAAAGTTGCCAGCGAGTTTGATGAAACAATTATTGCCGGCAGGTGACTTACCTACCATACCGGCGCAAGTTCCGGTCGGTTTGCCTTCGGATCTGCTGCGACGTCGGCCTGACATTCGTTCGTCCGAAGCACAGCTGCACGCTGCAACAGCCCAGATAGGAGTCGCTGTCTCGGACCTCTTTCCTAGTTTCTCATTGACCGGCTCAATGAACTGGAGTAGTAACCTGCTGCGTACATGGTGGAATGAATCGAACAGATCTTCTGCCATTGGTCCATCGGTGACCTGGCCCATTTTTCAAGGTGGTGCGATCATTTCGAACGTCCGTTTACAGGAGGTGTTGCGTGATCAGGCATTCATTACCTACCAGGAGACGGTTCTAGCTGCTTTTCAGGATGTCGAGAATTCGTTGGTCGCCTTTGACAAAGAGCAGCTGCATCGCAAGTGGTTACAGAATTCTGTTGATGCCAACCGTAAGGCAGTGGACTTGTCGATGCAGCTTTATATAGAGGGACAGATTGATTTTCTGAACGTGCTTGTTGCTCAGCGTTCGCTTTACGCCTCAGAAGATGAGCTGGTACAGAGTAAGCAAAGCATCGCCACGGATCTCATCGCTCTGTATAAAGCTCTGGGTGGTGGTTGGGAATCCGAGCCGTCCAAAGAAACGAAGAAAGTCTCCATACCGACAACTGCGACATCTGGAACAAAACTTAGTGGTAAATAATGAAACATACTATAGATACCGGCATTTCTTTCCGTCAAATCATGGAAGGATTTTTAACCATATTTCAATCAGAAAATGACTCTATGAAAAGTAAATTCTATTATCTGCTTGTCTTTTTGATGGTCATGTCTTTAACAAGCTGTGGTTCTACATCTTCCAGGAAACGACCGGAACAGACATACACAATAGCAGTAGCAAGCTATGACATATCCCTAATCTCCGTCGAGAGGCCCACTCAGGCGCAGCAATTGTACGGCGAGCAAAAAATCGAAACAGTAATTCAGGATGGAATTTTGAGGTCATATTTTGAGGATGGAATGGTGGGTATCGAATGGCGTCCGACGCCTGAAGATATCGGTCTTATTATCAGAAATAAAACTTATGGTCCTTTAAAAGTCATTTGGGATGAATCAAGATTCATTGATGAAAAGGGTGTAAGCCACAAGTTAATACATTCTGGGGTTGACTATGAAGCAAGAAACGATTCGCATTACCCCACAATTATTGACGCAAGAGGCACTCTCGAAGATTTCGTTCATCCGGCAGATTATTTCAGGTGGGAAGAAGACTACAGCCGAAGATCGCATAAACAACAAGGTTACTGGATGAGAGCGCCATTTCTGCCAACTCAGATCAAGGGAACCGCAGAAGAATTAAGAGCAAAGGCTGAGCCTCTCGTGGGTAAAACTTTTCAAGTAATCCTCGCTTTGCTGATAGATGGTGTCCGAAATGATTATGATTGCACTTTTAAAATCAATAAAGTGGATGTAACTGAGAAGGTACGACAACCGGGGAAAAATCCAAACGAAGGCAAGGGTACTAGGAGACGAGCATTTTGATCGTCTATCCTGATTTGATTATGTTAAGAAGATTACTCTGTGTAGAAGTGTAAACATAAAAGCGCATCTTGAAAATACGCAGGGAAGTTTTTTTCCCCTAGATGCTCATCTTGTATTCAGGCTTATAGTTTGCCGAAAAGCCGGTGGCTGCGAGGCCAAGAACGAACGAAAGAACGATGAAATATCCTATCCATTTTCTCATGTCACATCCTCCTATAAAATGTTGAAGAGTGCTTGCTGAAAACGACTCAAAAATGATTATTATTGGAAAGAGTCACCTCTTATTCCTTGTAATAAAAGAGAGTGCATCTGTCAACACAGTATTTCATTTCTTAAAAAAATCATGGCGGAGTAATATTAATCTTGCTATGCTGTTTAAACATCGTTAGAGATGAGATGTTCGTGCTATGAATACGACCGGTAAGCAGCACCGTGCTGTTTTACAGAAGATCGCCCGCAGGGTAATGCTTGAGAAAGGACTGCTCCCTGACTTTTCCGCTGAGGCTCTTGCGGAGCTCGACAGGATTCAGGATTCCTCAACGACTAATGGCGGACACCTTCGTGACTTCAGGGATCTGCTGTGGGCCTCCATCGACAATGACGATACTCGTGACATCGATCAACTGACTGTCGCCGAAACAATGCCGGGGGGCGAAGTAAAGATACTCGTTGCAGTGGCTGATGTTGACTCGATTATCAAGAGCGGTTCGGCGATTGATGACCATGCCCGCCACAATGCTACCTCTGTCTATACGGCCGCTGCCATATTCCCGATGCTTCCTGAAAAGCTTTCCACCAACCTCACATCCCTAAACTTCAATGAGGACCGGTTTGCGATTGTTTTCGAAATGGTGGCCGGCGCCGATGGTTCTCTGCGCGCTTCGGATATCTACAGGGCGCGTGTATGCAACCGCGCGAAGCTCGCGTATAGCAGCGCCGGGGCGTGGCTGGAAGGAACCGGTATTATGCCTGAAGCGGTTGCCGCTGTGAACGGACTTGACGAGAATCTGCGCGTGCAAGACGCGGCGGCGCAACGCATGAAGAATCTCAGGCATAGCCGCGGCGCGCTGAGTTTTGAAACCATTGAGGCAAGGCCGGTATTTGAAGGCGATGAAATCCGTGATCTTGTCGTGGACAAGAAAAACCGCGCGAAGGACATTATCGAGAACTTCATGATAGCAGCCAACAGTGTGGCTGCCCGGTACCTCTCATCAAACAAATTACCTTCCCTGCACCGCGTTGTCCGCACTCCGAAAAGATGGGACCGGATTGTAGAGATCGCTTCTGAACACGGCTTCAGGCTTCCTTATGAGCCGGACTCAAAAATGCTGGAGGAGTTCCTGATGAGGCAGAAGGAGGCCGATCCGCTGCGATTTCCCGACCTGTCTCTATCTATTATCAAACTACTGGGACCTGGTGAATACGTTGCGGAGCTTCCAGGAGAAGCTGACACATCGGGACACTTTGGCCTCGCCGTCAGAGGTTATGCCCATTCCACAGCGCCTAATCGCAGATATACGGACCTGGTCACGCAGCGATTACTGAAGGCTGCTATGGAAGTAAAAACGCCGCCGTACAGCAATAGTGAACTGGAAGCTCTGGCCAGGCATTGCACGGATGGGGAAGATGCCGCCAATAAAGTGGAACGGCAGGTCGGCAAATCCGTAGCGGCGCTGCTCTTTCAGTCAAAGATCGGTGAACGGTTCGAAGCAATCGTTACCGGTGCAGCTCCTAAAGGCACGTGGGTCCGGATTCTTCAACCTCCCATTGAAGGAAAACTTGTGCAGGGATTCGAAGGTATGGACGTGGGGCACAGGATTCGCGTGCAAATCGTTCACACCGACGTGGAGAAGGGATTCATAGATTTCAAAAAGATCGACTGATCATCAAAGGCCAATAATAAGCACGACAATTGAGCAATATAATTTTTCTGGGACATATCGTAAACGTGATATGAATCCCACCTTGACAAAATAATACGCGTGTAGGTATATACCCTTGAAATTCTATTTCAAGAAGGCAACTCATTTTTTAAAGTCTTGGAGGTGTCAAAAATGAAGAAACGTATAATCACTGCCATTGGCAGTGGGAGCATACTTTTAATTTCTTTGTTAGCACCGGCGGCGACTTACGCCGGGGTTAATGTCACTGTTAATGTTCCATTACCCCCCCCTTGTGATACCCGCACCGCCTGGTTTGGTTGTGGTACCGAATACCTATGTGTATTATCCACCGGATGTGGACGTAGATATCTTCTTCTATCACGGTTACTGGTATCGCCCGCACCATGGGTACTGGTATAGATCCCGAAGCTATAACGGTCCATGGGGTCGGATTGCCGTTAAAAGAGTGCCTCGCGCTGTGTACGGGATTCCCCCCGGTTTTCGCCACGGGTCGATGTATGAACACGTACCTCATGGAGAGGTAATGAGGAATTGGCGGGGATGGGAGCGTGATCGGCACTGGGACAGAGGCAGGCATGAGGAAAGAGGACACTTTAGAGAAGGTGGGCACGGAGAACGAGATAGAGGGGACTTTCGTGAAGGCGAGCGTAGGGGGTATGAAAGAGGTGAAAGAGGTGAGCGTGGAGGAGGGGAAAGACACGAGCGCTGAAAAGTCGTCGGTATAAGATTATGGTTAGTCCTTCCTCGGCCATTCGATACATATGTAGAATAAAATCAGAGTATTGTCTGGGAGAACAGAAATGATTCAGAATAAGATAGTGATTCGTTATCAGGACGGGCGCGTAATGAAAGGGATCACTAACGACTTTTTCCCCAACAAAGATATCTTTCATCTGATTCCGACGGATGCCGTGCCCGGCAGTAAACCACTGGATGTGCTCGTTCCCGAGCTCAAGGCGGTATTCTTTGTCAAAGATTTCGGCGGCAATCCTGAGTATAATGACATAAAGGAATTCGACTCGACCAAGCCGGTAGTAGGCCGCAAGATCAAGGTGGTCTTTAAAGATGGAGAACTGATGATCGGCACAACCCACGGATATCAGCCTGGCAGGCCGGGATTTTTCGTCGTGCCGGCGGACCCTCAATCCAACATCGAACGCTGCTTCGTGGTAACATCGGCAACCCAGGAGGTTTCATTCATTTGAGTTAGACTCCAGAAGCAACTGATCTAGTTCCTGCTTCGGGGTGGAATATTCCCCCTTTTTACCGTGGAGGTAGACGGATGAAATTTCGTATAGTCTCAGCGGTTCTATGCTTCATTTTGATATCTCCTCAAATCCTGTTGGCTGGTATCTTTGACGATTTATTGAAGGAAATTCAAGAAACGTCGATGAAATCCCTTGATGAGGGAACGGTAGCATCGGGACTCAAGGAAGCTTTATCCGTAGGGACAGCTACTGCCGTTAAATTGGTTTCAAGGGAAGATGGATATTTCGGAAATGAAGCCATCAAGATTCTTCTGCCTGATAAAGTTCAGGCGGTAGGTGAAGTGCTGAAGAAGGCCGGTTTTGGGCAGGAGGTCGATGCCTTCATTCTTAGCATGAATAGGGCGGCCGAGAAGGCGGCGCCGAAAGCAAAGGATGTTTTTATAGGTGCCATTAAAGAGATGAGCATCCAGGACGCCAACAGGATCCTTAACGGAGGAGACACAGCCGCGACGGATTATTTCAGAACTAAAACCTCTCAACATCTTGCCGAAGTCTTCAAGCCCGAAATATCCTCTAGTATGAATAAAGTGGGTGTCGCAAGGCATTATAAGACCTTGACGGAAAGATATTTCTCTTTGATACCTTTTGCCAGTATGGAATCTTTTGATCTGGACTGGTATGTGACCAATAAGGCTCTGGATGGTCTATTCCACATGGTCGGCCAAGAGGAAAAAAAGATCAGGACGAATCCTGCGGCACGCACAACCGAGATCCTCAAAACAGTCTTTGGAAAATCTAATTCCTGAAGTCTAACGCAAGCACATTCCTAAAAACCTAACCCTGCTCTAATTTCTTTTTTTCATAATTCTGAAGAGCTTCAAGGATTAATCGACGGATTGCCTCGGAGCGTGAAGGGATACGATTAGCATAGCGATAATCGTCGATCCGGTCGCGCATGTCTTTATTGAGGACTAAAATTATTTTGGGCTTATCTGTTGACATAAAAAATATATAATATATCCAGAATTAATATACAATAAAAGATATATAATATACCCTAAATTAATATGCAATAAAAAATATATTGACAATATATGATATAAGATATATTAGGTATATTACTAATCTCAAGATTTAGGAGAAGGGAAACTGTTTTTAGACAATGTAAGTATCCTATGTCTATGATAGTATGTGGTTTTTTATTTTAGAGAAATGAAGTCATGATTACAATTCTGACCATTCTCTTTATGATATTTATATGGTCTCTCTGCCGGATTAGCAAAAAGCAAGAACCGGGTATTCAAAAAGATAGTAAATTAATCACCAGTGATGAAGAAGCGGCATCAGATTTTAATACAAGTGTCGATCAAAATTAACAAATTTAAAAAATTAACATATTGGAAAGCACAAAAAACAAATACATTTAAAATATTATGAAAGCTGCCATAGAGTGGCAGTAAAAAAGGGAGGGCAAGATAAAAATAACCGGCACTTATAGAATTGCAGGAGTTAGCATTTTCTTCTAGCTGTGGAGAGACATTAATGCGAAAAAATAGGATAGTGATTTTGGGGATCTTTATGTTTTGGGGTATGCTGTCGGCCCAAGAGGCAATGGGATTCTCAAAATCGTCAGAATCCCCGGTTACCCACAAGAAATGCTCACGCAGTGAAGCCAGCCTGGCTCCACGGAAACTTATTCTGCGTTCCGCCTCCGCGCTGGTTGAAGATCAGCGGACAGGTGAACTCCTGGTTCAGAAACAAGCGGAAGCGGTAATGCCCATCGCCTCCATTACCAAACTCATGACTGCCATGGTGGTGCTGGATGCCCAGATGGATCTTCAGGAACCGATCACTATTACGCGTGAAGATGTGGACACCATTCGCCACAGCCGCTCACGCCTGCGGCTAGGCACCAGCCTCACCCGCGGAGAAGCCCTGCTGCTGGCTTTGATGGCTTCTGAAAACCGCGCTGCCCGCGCTTTGGGGCGGGCATATCCGGGAGGTATCGACGCCTTCGTTGCTGCCATGAACGTTAAAGCCCAGTTGCTGGGACTTACAGATACGCACTTCGAGGACCCTGCGGGTATTTCCAGCGGCAACGTCGCCTCCGCCAGGGACTTGGCGCGGATGGTTGATGCTGCCTACCGCTATCCTATCGTCCGGGAATTCACCACCTGCAAAAAGGCAACGATATGGTCAGGCAAGCGCAGACTTGAATTCCATAACAGCAATCTCTTGATCCGAAGCCCTCGCTGGCAGATAGGACTTTCAAAGACAGGTTACATCGATGAATCGGGCCGATGTCTGGTCATGCAGGCCAATCTGGCTCAGCGCCCTGTCCTGATTGTATTGCTGGATGCCCAGGGCAGGCTGACCCGCTTCGGCGATGCTAACCGCATCAAACAGTGGATGGAGGGTTCATCACAGTCACGGCGAAAACGGAAAGCTTGACCATTTCTTTGTCAAATATCCTATGACAATTTGTGCCGCCTAACTCTATATCCTCCCGCCAGAGGAAAGGAAGTTCTATAGATTATTTTGGGTGCTGTACCGAACCGTGATAAAATTCCTCGCATTTGCCTCCATTCACGAGGCTTTTTGCTTTAGTCAGGAGATTCAGGACAGGCCCGCCTATGGACTGTACCGCGCTTACCGCACCTATCCTGGGGCTGCTGAATGGGCCGCTGATCTTTTGTTCGAACCTGGAGCAGCCATTGTCGTCGAGAATTGCAACAATCAGATCGTTGTATATCTCGTTAACAAGATCGAGCTTCCCTTTGATGGCAACCCGGTTTCGCTCTGTGGCAAGGGCGCAATCGGCGGCGTCGGCCACTCCGTCTTTTATATCCCAATAGGAGTTTAGCTTCCTTATGATACCCGGTCCTCCATATGTCTGAAGGTAGACATTACCATAACTGAGCCCTTTGGAGGCGGCCATGCCGAGAGGCCCTGCAATGAGGAAAGCGCCGATATCGGTAAAGGTGAATTTCTGTGTTTCTTCAAACTTCGAAATAAATTTATCGATGTCCATAGCACGAATGGAGAGATTATCGCCCCGGAGTGAAAACTCTCCGCTCAGGCTTTGCATGATCTGGCGAGAGTCTTTCCCGTGCGCTGTGAGGGAAGCCGTAATCGTCCCTTCGCCGCCGATGGTCATTTTCTTTTCCAGTGCCGCGTAGAATTTCTCAAAACTGAATTTAATAAGTTTAAAATTTAGCTTGAAGGATTCGGGACGTATCGACATATCCGCTGTTATATCGCCTTCAGCCGTGCCTCCGAAGATATCCATAGTAACCGGCGTGATATTGAATATACCTTTGCTGGCTTTGATTTCAGCCCTGAATTTTTCGATAACCAGATTTTTACGCCTGATCTCACCGCAGTTTATTTTTCCGGCAAAGGAAATATTCATTAAAGTGTCTTCTCCCGTACTGCCTGTCGAAAGGTCATTAATTGTCACGTTGAGATCTTTCAGCTCTGTCCGATTTCCTGTCTTCTTGTCTAAATAGACGAGGACACCGTGAGAAAGCTTTATCTCGTTTATGCTGAAAGATGTTCGCGTGCTTCCCGATACGGTTTTTTCCCCCACCCTTTCGAAATTGTACCTTCCCGCGGCATCCTTCACAATTGTTACGGACGGTCGGACAAGCTCAAATTCCCTTACCCTGAATTGCTTTTTTAGAAGAGGTACAAGTGCCAAGCCAATATGGAGCTTTTCGACAGACAGGATATCTCCTTCCTTGTTCCGGACAAGAATATCGCGGGCGTAGATGCCGAAAGGAAAAAGGGAGAGCCCCATTCTTCCCTTTATGATAACTTCCTTTCCCATTGCCTCTGAAGCCGCGGATTCTATCTTCGCCTTATAGGAATTGATGTCTATTAGGGCAATAATCGCGGCGGCCGCGATCAGAAAGAGCAAAACGATTGCTCCTGTGATAATAAGAATTCTTTTCTTTCGCACGCTCATGGATTTAATCCTGCGTCATGCCGGTCATACCCGAAATGAGGCAATGAATAGGGAGATGATAATGGCTCTTCCTCCTTTGCGGGTTGGGACATGTCGGTCTTGATAGTAACGAGGCGTTACTTTTTCGGGCGATTCTCGCGCCAGAGCATATACGCGAGCCCGCCAATAATTACCGTCGCGACAGCGCTCACCCATAAAGGAATAGGAATACCGTTGACTATAACCTCCGTGCAGAAAAAGATGCGGAGAAGATGTGCAACTGCGATAAGTGTAAAAATCACTATTGCGATAATTGTAAAAGGCTTCATACTTTCTTTATATTCTCCTTAATATCTGATTGAAATTTAAGTGAAAAATATACGTGAATATGTAATCAGTCAAGTGATTTTTCCTGATTACAGCTTCGGCTGGCTTACCGTGACAGCTGGGGAAAGAAAAGAAGAAAAACCCCGGAGGGATCTCCGGGGCTTATCTTTTAATCAACACAGAAATATTTTTTACTTTTTCTTCGGCGGCTGTTTCGCGATGATCTTGTCTTTTATCTTCTCATAGACATCCGCGGGTATGATTTTTTTCGATTTGAGCTGATCCTTCTTTAGATACGGACGGCCGTCAATTATCTTCTTTGCATATGCATCACCGATACCTGGCAGCTTCATCAGCGTTTCTTTGCTCGCAGTGTTGATATCAAGAAGCTCCGCTTTAGTTGCTGCTTCTGCCTTTTTCTCCACGGTTTTTACGTCTGACGGTACGGGCGATGCTTTCTCCGCCGCTAGACCAATTGTACTGACAAATACCAATGAAAGACTGACAATAAGAATTTTCCATAATATCTTTTTCATCATTTTT
>Ga0187771_10002567_pt1 | contig 12531 bp, 11 predicted proteins | sample 0116_SJ02_MP15_1_FD_133139 | JGI IMG/M metagenome (GOLD analysis project Ga0187771, IMG submission 133139) | Tropical peat soil microbial communities from peatlands in Department of Meta, Colombia - 0116_SJ02_MP15_10_MG | ecosystem: Environmental > Terrestrial > Soil > Wetlands > Peat | place... | reverse complement strand
GTCCACGAGCCGGACCTTGAGCCCGTAGACCTTCTCGTTGGCAAGGGGACCGCGGTTGATCGCCTCCTTGAAGGCGTCCACGATGAGGTCCATCGTCTCGTTGAGGTACTGGATTCCCTTCGTGACGTCGAAGAGGATGTTGGTCCCCTCGACGGCGATGATGCCGCGACCCTCGTCCCGCTCGATGCCGAGGGTCTCGAGCTTCGAGACGAGCACCTTCGTGTCCTTGAATGACTTTCCCTGGGGGACCTCACCGTCCTTGATCGCCTGGACGACCGCGAGCGGGAGTGGTTCGACCTCGAAGTAGAAGCGGTTGTGCTTGTTCGGTGACTTCCCTTCGAACGGACCCCCCGGGTGCTTCACGACCTCGCGGTAGACGACGATCGGCTTGCTCGCCTCGATCTCGACCTTGTAGTCGTTGACGATGCGGTACTGCGTGATCTCGAGGTGGAGCTCTCCCATCCCTGAGAGGAGGTGCTCCCCGGTCTCGGGGTTGATCTCGACCCGGAGGCTCGCGTCCTCCTTCGCGACCTTTCGCATCGTCTCGATGAGCTTCGGGAGGTCGGCCATCCGCTTCGGTTCGATCGCGACCGTGACGACCGGCTCGGAGACGTGCCGGATCTCCTCGAACGGAACCATGTCCGTGGCGGTCGAGGTGGTCGTTCCCGCGAAGGCGTCCGAGAGACCGATGACGGCCGCGATGTTCCCGGCGGGCACGTCATCGACCATCAGCCGCTCGGGGCCCATGAACAGCGAAACGTGCTGGATGCGGTTCTTGAGCTTCGTTCCGATGATCGCGAGCTCCATCCCCTTCTGGAGCCGGCCCGAGAAGACGCGCCCCGTGGCGATCTCGCCCGCGCTCGGGTCCATCGTGATGTCGGTGACCATGAACGAGGTGGGGCCGGCGGGGTCGGTCGACATCATCGCCTGGCCGACCGAGGAGCCGATCTCCCCCTTCCAGATGTTGGGGATCCGGTAGCGCTGCGCGACCCGCGGGCTCGGAAGGTGCCGGACGACCATGTCGAAGACGACGTCGTTGATCTTCGCCTTCTGCGCGATTTCCCGCGAACGGCCCGTCGAGACGTACTGGATGATGTCGGGGAACTTCACGCCCGTCCGCTGCATGTAGGGCACGCTGATCGCCCAGTTCTCGTAGCCCGAGCCGAAAGCGACCGAGCCGTCCCGCGGGTCGACCGACCATTCGTCCACGAACTCCTCGGGGGCCATCTTCCGGATGAGCTCGTTGACCTCGGTGATGATGTTCGTGAACCGCTTCTGGAGCGACTCGGGGGTGAGCTGGAGCTCCTTGATTGCGCGGTCGACCTTGTTGATGAACAGGGTCGGCTTCACCTTCTCGCGGAGCGCCTGGCGCAGCACGGTCTCGGTCTGCGCCATCACCCCTTCGACCGCGCAGACGACCACGATCGCGCCGTCCACGGCGCGCATCGCCCGCGTGACGTCCCCGCCGAAGTCGACGTGGCCCGGGGTGTCGATGAGGTTGATCAGGTACTGCTCGCCTTCGAACTCGTGGACGATCGTCACGTCCGCGTTGTTGATCGTGAGGAGCCGAGCCTGCTCCTGCTCGTCGAAGTTGAGGTAGAGTTGCTTTCCCGCGAGCTCGGTCGAGATCATCCCGGCGGCGGCGAGCAGGTTGTCGGAGAGGGTCGTCTTCCCGTGGTGGATGTGGGCGACAATCCCGATGTTGCGGATCTTGTCGACGTTCCGCATCATCTCGGGAATGGCCTTCGCCAGCTCGCTCCGGATGTGTGTCATGGCTCCCTCCCGTGTCCGTCAGCGCGCCGACTGCGCGACCCGTTCGACCTCTTCCTTCCGTCCGACCGAGAACGAGGTGAGGTCGCCCTTCGCGGCCAGCCGAATCTCGTCCGCGAGACACGAATGGATTGGCTTCGTGGACTTGTGGGAGGCCTGGATCGCGCCCAGGGCGATGTTGCGGATCGCGACGTTGAGGCGGCGCGCCGGAGAGGCGTCCACGGCCCGGGGCACGGAGATCCCGCCGAACTGCAGGCGGGTCACCTCCTCTCTCGGGGCGGCGTTCTCCACCGCGTCCACGAGGAGCTGGAGCGGATTCTTCTGTTCCTTGGCGGCCATCTCATCGAACGCCTTGCGGACCGTCGACAGGGCCTTCGACTTCTTGCCCGTAAACTTCCCGCCCTTCATGAGGTGGTTCGCGAGACGCTCCACGAGGTGCATCCGGGTCTTGAGGAACGGCCGGCCGGCGAGCCGACCCTCCGTGTGGGGAGCATAGACCGGATGGAGGTAGAGGTAGGGGAGCAGCCCCGGGTCGTGGACCTCGACGCCCTCGAAGGGGTACTTCCCGAACAAGGGGGGCAGCGGGAACGGGGGAGGCGGAGGCGGGGCAGGTCGCTGGACGACCGGACCGGGCTCCTCGGTGGATGGCTCCGGGGGTCGGAGCGACTCCGGGTTCCCGCTCATCGGGCCGGCTTCTCCTTGCGTCCGCGGACGAGCTCGTCCAGCGAGACACCGTTCACTTGGATCACCTTGTATCGTACTCCCGGAATATCCCCGTAGGAGCGTCCCATGCGCCCGCCGATTCCCTCGACCAGCACCTCATCGTGCTCGTCGATAAAGTTGATGGCCCCGTCTCCGACGGCGAACGCCGTCACCTGACGGCCGTTCTTGATCAACTGGACCTTGATGCACTTGCGAATCGCCGAGTTCGGCTGCTTCGCCTCGACGCCGACCTTTTCGATGACGATTCCGCGGGCCTGCGGGGCTCCTTCGAGGGGGTCGGAGCGCTCCTTGAGATGCAGGGTGCGGCGCTTGTAGTACCGGTCGGACCAGCGTCTCCGCTGACGAAGGCTGGTCAGCTTTCCGGCAGTATGGAGACCTGAGGGCGGCGACATCTCTGACGGTGGGGGCCGAGCCACAGGGTTCCTCTATTTAAGGTCCGTGCCGCCGAAGAGGACGCGGCACGCCGAGCGGGCGAGCGAGTGAGGATTTCGCACGGTGGGTGCGCCCGGCGTCGCCCCCAAGGAGGATTGTAGCCGGTGGGCTTGCCGCCCGTCGATGGCACCTTCCCGCGACCGCACCGGCAGCGGACGCATCGGAGGCCGGGGCCGTCGGCCCCTCGCCCGTTCGGAGACCGCCCGGGCCTTCCGGGCGCTCACCCGAGAGATCCAGTCTTGCCGACGGTGCCCGCTGGGGTCGACCCGCACCCAAGCGGTGGTCTATCGGGGGAGCCTCCGCCCCCGAGTCGTGTTCGTGGGAGAGGCGCCGGGAGCGCGCGAGGACGCGACGGGAGTCCCGTTCTCCGGACGGGCCGGGGCGAGGTTGGATGCGGCGATCGGACGGCTGCCGCTGAAGGCCGGGGACTTCGGGGTCCTCAACCTCCTCAAGTGCCGGCCGCCCGAGAACCGGTTCGACCGGGCGGCCGCCGACACCTGTCGGCCGTACCTCGACCGTCAGCTGGAACTCCTTCGCCCCCGTATCCTGGTGCCGCTCGGGGCCCACGCCCTCCGGGCGCTCGACCCCTCGGCGCCGGCGGTCCTCCGAGCCGCGGGAGCTCCGCGCGGGGGTCCGGGCCGGTGGGTGTTTCCTCTCATCCACCCGGCGGCGGCCCTCCGCTCCCGACGCCTCTCGGCCCGCTGGGAACGGGACGTCGACGTGTTGGCGGGGTGGCTTGCGTCCCTGCGCGAGTAAACCGCTTTAACTTGGGCCGGGCTTCTTGCCGCGTGCGTACGGTTGAGCTGTTTCTTCTCGAGGGTTCCTACGAACCCGAGGGCGACGGCGTCGTCGTCGAACTGTTCGGCCGCACGCGGGCTGGCGATGCGGTCGTCGCCCGGTACTACGGCTTCCGTCCGTACTTCGAAATCACCGACCCTCCTCCCGAAGCCCTCGAGAAGCTCTCGAAGGACCCCGAGGTCGTGCGGGTCGACCCGGTGACTCGGTGGGTCGCGGGCGCCGAACGGCCGGCCGTCCAGGTGACGCTCCACCACCCGTGGGTCGTCCCCCAGTACCGCGACGCCTACCGGCGCCGGGGCGATGAGACCAGCGTCCTCGCCTGCGACATCCCGTTCGTCCACCGCTTCCTCTACGACAAACAGGTCGGGCTCACGGTCGCGTTCGAGGCGGAGGACGAGCCGCCGGAAGTCCGTTCCCATTACACCGTCCCCACGGTGGTGCGGGTGTGCACCGACGCGGGTCACGAAATCCGCCCGGCGGACGACTTCCGGCCGGCCCTTCGCGTGCTCTCCTTCGACATCGAGAACGCGATCCGCGAGCGGACGATCTTCACGATCTGCGGGGTCTCGGAGGGCGCGGGGCGCGAGCGGCGCACCTTTAGGCTGCGCGGGTCGGAGCGAGAGATACTGGACGGTTTCGTCCGCATCGTCCAGGAGGACGACCCCGACGTCATCACCGGCTACAACATCGGGGGGTACGACTTTCCGCTCCTTCTCGAACGCGCGAAGGCGGTGGAGGGGGTGGAGCTCACGCTCGGCCGCGACCGCTCCGTGCCGCGCGAGATGGGCGAACGGCTTTGGAGGGTCACGGGCCGGGTCATCGCGGACGCCTGGTGGTCGGCCCGGCGGGAACTCCGCCCGAAACAGGAGACCCTCCAGTTCGTCGCCCGCACCCTCCTCGGCGACTCGAAGCTGGATGTCGACCGCCGGAACATCGACCAGGAGTGGGCGCGTGACCCGGACCGCGTCATGGAGTACTGCGAGCACGACGCGGAGCTGGCCGAACGAATCCTCGAACGGCTGAGGACGGTCGAGAAGGGGGCGGACCTCGCGACCGTCGCCCGTCTCCCGCTCGAGGAGGGGATGAACGGACGGACCTCCCTCTTCATCGACGCGATCCTCATCCCCCGAGCCGACGCGCGGGGGGTCGGGGTTCCGCCGAGCCATTTCTCCGGACGAGAGAACCCGATCGAGGGGGGATACGTCCACTCGATCCGGCCCGGGATCTACCGATGGGTGGTGGTCCTCGACTTCAAGTCGATGTACCCGTCGATCATCATCTCCCGCAACCTCTGCTTCACGACCCTCTCCCCGGAGGGCGCCACCGTCGCGCCCAGCGGCGCCCGGTTCCTGGACGCCAGCGTCCGCCGGGGGATCATCCCGGAGATCCTGTCGGACCTCCTCGCCGACCGGGACCGCTTCCGTCAGGCCGCCCGGACCGCGACCTCGCCGGAGCTGAGCGAGTACTACGATGGACTCCAGAACGCGGTCAAGGTGCTGATGAACTCGTTCTACGGGGTCCTCGCCTCGAGCTTCTACCGGTTCACCAACAAGGACATTGGCGCCGCGATCACCGCGTTCGCCCGCGAATCGATCACGTCCATCATCCGCGCGCTCGAGGCCGACGGCCACGAGGTGGTCTACTCGGACACCGACTCGGTCTTCGTTCGATCCCCGAACCCCACCCTGGAAGGCTCGCGCGAGTTCGGCGAGCAGGTCGCGAAGCGGTTCACGCACGAAGGGGTCACCTTCGAATTCCAGTCGGTCTACGAATCGTTCTTCTCGCACGGGGCGAAGAAGCGCTACGTGGGACGGACCGCCTGGCCGCGCGAGGAGGTGATCGTCCGCGGGTACGAGACCCGCCGCACCGACGCCTTCGACTACCAATCGGAGGCGCTCCTCGAGGTGTTCGACCTCGTCCTCAAGGGGGACACGGAGGGGGCGGTGCGCCGCTCGCGCGAGCTCGTGCAGGCGGTTCGGGCCCGGCAGGTCCCGGTCGAGAAGCTCGTCATCGCGCGGACGGTCCGCGCGGAGAGCGAGTACAACGAGTCGACCCGGGACGCGCTCCCGTTCCTGAGGGTCTTCCGCCAACTCCAGCAGGAAGGCTACGACGTGATCCCCGGGATGAAGGTCGCCTGGGTCGTCACCGACTCCCGCGAGAGCCCCCAGGCGATCGAACCCTGGGTCGAAGGGCGGGCGTTCACGAAGCAGCCCGACTGGGAGTACTACGCGGAGCGGGTCGCCCAGACCCTCGCTCGGGTCACGGAGGTGTTCGACTGGGATGCGGCCGCTCTCCTGCGGGGGAGCCACCAGCGGCGTCTCTCGACCGGAGCGTCCCAGGTGCGTCTGGACGGCGACCGGCCGACCCCGGGCGTGTCGGACGAGACCCCGGAAACGGCCCCACCGACTCCGCCCGCCCCCCCTGCCACCCTCGAGACGCCGGTCACCGAGGTCGGAAAGCGGCCGCGGCGCCGGGCGACCAACCGTAGCCTCGCCGACTTCCAGTGATTCCCCGCCGAACGGTCAGGGACCGCCCGGAACCTCAGCGGGCGATGAGGACCCGCCGCCCGCTCGGAGGCTCAAGACCCCTCCCACGACCGCGATCGGTACGCCCAGGAGGGCGATGAGCGGAGGGGGGAGCGCGAGGAAGACGGCCGAGAGGAGGAGGGTGAAGACCGGTATCCCGGTCATCAGCATCGGGGGGATGACGAGGCCGACCTTCTCGATCGCAACGAAGTAGAGAACGGGGGCGACGAAGAAGCTCGACACGCCGGTGACCACGAGGAGGAAGAGCGGGATCGGAGGGACGTGGACGAGGCCGGCCCAACCCCCGGGAACGAAGACCGAGAGCACCGCGGAGAGGAGGCCCGCCGCCAGCATCGACTGACCCACGACCGCCGACATCGGCGCCGTCTCGCTCGCCTTCGCGGTCAGGATGAAGTAGAAGGCGATGGTGAGCGGCTCCGCCGGGACGACCAGCCAACCCGCCGGAGGGATCGAGGAAAGGTTCTTCCCGCCGAGGATCGCCATCGTCCCTCCCACGAGGCTCAACAGAAGACCGAGGCCGAAGACCGGCGACGCGACCTGGGCACGGTGGCTCCCCAGGATGAAGGCGACCACGAGCGGCGTCGCGACGACGTCGCCGATCAACGAAAGGAGGGAGGCATCGACCGGACCGATGAGGTAGGTGGCGGCGATGACCGAGAGTTGCATCGTGACCAGGAGGGACGTGCGGAACCAGGCGGCCGGCGACCGCCAGAGGGCGGCGAACGAGGGGCCGGCGCCGGTGGCGTAGGCCCAGAATAGGTAGATGACGCCGCCGAAGAGGAACGGAAAGACGAGCACCGGCGACGGCGCCGCCGCGGGCGACGCCCACAGGACGAAGATGTAGTAGGTCGACCAGCCGAACGCGGCCAGGACGGCGAGCACCACCGCGACCGTGAGGGGACGGCCGAACGGCACGTCGGGCCGCTAGCGGGGGAGGTCGATAACCGTTTGCCGACGGCGCGCCCGCTAGGAGTAACCCCGGTAGTGGAGGTCGAACTGCGGGAGGGAGACCCCCGACCCCCGACCCACGGTGCCGATCACCCGTGCATCCGGGGCCCCGGCGCGGGCGAGGCGCGCGCGGACCAAAGCGACCTTCTCGCGGTCGACCACGAGGACGAACCCGACGCCGGCGTTGAACGTCTGGAAGAGCTCCTGGTCGGGGAACCGACCGAGCTCCTTCAGCCAGGTGAACAGGGAGGGCACCGGGGGCCACTCATCCAGGACGAACTCGACGCCTTCGCGAAGGCGGACCAGGTTTCGGACTCCTCCCCCGGAGATGTGGGCGAGGCCGTGCACGGAGGGAAGGTCGGCGACCGCGTCCACCGCCTCCGTGTAGATCCGGGTGGGGCGTAGGAGCTCGCGCCCCACCGCCCCGTGGCCCCCGGGCCGGGGCTGGGAGAGGTCGATGTGGGCCTCGGTCAGGATCCTCCGGATCAGCGTGTAGCCGTTCGCGTGGGCACCGTGCGAGGGGATCCCCAGAATCGCATCGCCCGGCCGGATCTGCTTCCCCAGGATCGGGCGCCGACCGTTCGGAAAGAATCCGAACGCGGTGGCCCCCAAATCGAATCGGTGGACGAGCTCGGGGACGACAGCCGTCTCGCCCCCGAGGAGAGAGCATCGCGCGGCGGCGAGCCCGCGGTTCAAGCCCCGGCCGACCTTGCGGAACACCTCGGGGTCCGGGCGCTCGACCAGTATCGTATCGACCAAGCCGGCCGTCCGGGCCCCGACCGCCGCCAGGTCGTTCACGTTCACGCCGACGATATCCTCCCCGACTTCCTCCCAGCGGTCGAGCTGGTCGGCCAGGAGCACCTTCGTCCCGACGGTGTCGGTCGTGACCGCGATCGTCTCGCATCCGACCCGAAGGAGTCCGGCGTAATGGCCGGCCGCCTCGACCGGCCGCCCATGGTCCGCCGGTGGGCGGTATCGCACGGCACTGAGGAGGGAGGCGAGCGCGCGGGAGACCGACGAGCGATCCACGCCGCTCCTGGAATACGTCCAGAAGTTCCGAGAAGTTCGGGAGGTCGCCACGGCGCCGCCAGCGCGAGCGATGTAGATAGCCTCAGGCCCTCGGGGCGAGCCCTTCTTTACGGGCGCTATCGTCCCCTCGGCCGATGTGGTCCCCCTCGGACGGGCCCAGCGGGGAGGAACGAGCGGAGGACCGGACCCCAAGCCAGGTCCTTGCCGGCCGCGCGTGGGTCGCCGGGCGCCTCCAGCCGGTGGAGGTCGCGATCTCGGAGGACGGGCGGATCCTCTCGGTCGGGCGGATCCGTGGCCGGGCGCCCCGGCGGGATGTCGGGGACTGGGTGATCCTTCCCGCCGCCACCGACCTCCATGTTCACTTTCGCGACCCCGGGGGCGACCCCGGCGCGGAGACGATTCCCACCGGCACGGTCGGGGCCGCGCTCGGGGGGGTCACGCTCGTCGGCGAGATGCCGAACACCCGCCCTCCGGTCCTGGATGTCGAGCGCCTGGCCGAGAAGGAAGCTCTCGTCCGTGGACGGGCCGCGGTCGATGTGCTCCTCTACGCGAGCGCCTCCGAACCGAAGGCGTTCGCTGGCCTCGCCCGCCGGGCCGGGGGGTTCAAGCTCTACCTGGCGCCGACCACGGGGATCGACCAAGTGCCCCGGGGAAGCGCCCTCCCGCCGCTCTTCGAGTCGCTCGCCGAGCTTCCTCTCCCGGTCTCGGTCCACGCGGAGGACCCGACGCGGTTCCGTGTGAACGACCTCCCGCACGAGCCGACAGAATGGAACCTTGACCGCCCGCCCGATGCCGAGGCGGCGGCGCTCGACGAGTTGGAGCCGGCACCGGACCGTCTCCGCCTCCACGTGGCCCACGTGACGACGCCAACGGCAGTGGAGAGGCTCCGGGCCCGGGGTCGGTCGTTCGAGGCCACCCCGCACCACCTCCTGCTCTCCGACCGTTCCGGTCGCGACGCCCGATTCAAGGTGAACCCACCGTTGCGGTCGGACGCCGACCGTGCGGGGCTCTGGGCGGCGTTTGCCCGGGGAGAGGTACCGATGGTGGCGAGTGACCACGCCCCCCACACCTCCGACGCGAAGTCCCTCCCGTTCGAGAAGGCCCCCTCCGGCGTGCCCGGAGTGGAGACCATGGTCCCGCTCCTCCTGGCCAAGGTCCGCTCCGGTGACCTCGGGCTCGACGTCCTTCTGGCCGCCGCCTGCGACCGCCCGGCGCGTTGGTTCGGTCAGCCGCTCGGCCGGCTCCTTCCCGGTCACCGTGCCAACCTCATGCTGGTCGATTTCCGGGCGCGCGCCCCCGTGACCGGCCGCACCCTCGCCTCCCCGTGCGGCTGGTCACCGTTCGAGGGATGGGAGGCCATCCGTCCGCGGGAGGTGTGGCGGGACGGAGTACCGATCGTGAAGGACGGGGAGTTTGTGGGCCGCCGGGAGGGACGCGTCGTCCGGCCCGACTACGCCGAGGCTCCCCGGCCCCGGTAGCTCAGGGGCCGGCGGGGGGCATCGGTGGCGCGTTCGCCGGCGAGGTCGGTTTCGCTCGCCGGGGGGGCCACCCCGGGGCGAGGATGTCGGTGACCAGAAGGGCGAAGTAGACGGCGCCCAGGACCGCCACCGCGACGATCGCGTAGTCGAAGTACCGCAGGTCCGCCGAGACGACGTCCCAGTGAGATCGAAGGAGCATGCCGGCGTAGATGAACGCGACCGTAAACGGAGTCGAGCCGACGAGCGTGTAGAGACCGAAGCGGGCGGGCGACATCCGCGCGGTCCCCGCCGGGTAGCTGATGTAGCTTCGGACGACCGGAAGGAGCCGTGCGGCCCCGACCGTCACCTCGCCGTGCCGGGCAAAGAACGTGTCCATCCAGTCCAGGTACTTGGGGTCCAGGCGGAGCTGGCCGACCCCGAGGCCGGCGATGCGGTGGCGCCACCACCGGCCGACCGCGTAGGCGATGAACGAACCCAGGAGGCCGCCCGCGAGCGCCACGGCGAGAGCGCCTCCGAACGAGAACGTACCCTCGGCCACCAAGAACCCGGTGAACGGCAGGATCACCTCGCTGGGGAGCGGCGGGAGCCCGAAGCTCTCGACCGCCATCAGGGCCAGGAGGCCCGGAAGGCCGACGGTCGTCAGGATGGTCGTGATGAGGTCGATGACCGACCCAACGATCGAGAACGACATTGCCGGTTGCGCCTCCGGATCAGGGACCCGCCGGCGAGGAATAGACCAGCCGGAACGGCGGACCGAGGCGGGGGTTGGTACGGGCCGGGATCCCTTCGAACTCGAGCGGGGCCTGACAGCCACCGCATGAGACGGCGGGTCGCTGGCGACCGAGGGTGATGGAGAGGCGGATCCCGACCTCAATCTCGGTCGGGCGCGAGGGCGCGGTCGCGATCGCCTGGTGGAGTTGATCGAGGAGCGATTCTTCGGCGGCGTCCGGCCCGAGCGGGTGGGCCGGGGAGTCAGCGACGGTTGTCATAGGTCCCCGGTCCGGGTTCAGGTAGAGGATTCCTCGTCCGACCCGGTCTCCGTCTTCTCGCCGGGAGGCTGCTTCGGAGCCCGCTTCAGGATCTCTCCGGAGATCTTGTCCAGCTCGGCCATCAGGGAGTCGATGTCCGGCTCGGGCTCCTCACCCGCGGGCGGTGGGGGGGGCACCGCCGTCTTCTGGATCGGTACTGGGGGAGGCCCCTGGCTGACGTCCTCAGGGGTTTCGAGGTAGGGAGGGGGAACACCGGTGGCACCGCTCGGCGGACCGCCGGTTGCTCCGCTCGGCGGCCCCTCGGTCGGCTCTTGCCACGGTTGAACGGGCGCTGCCGCGGCGGGGGGGCGGCGTCGCCGGAAGAGCAGGACGGCGGCGATCAGGCCTACCAGCACGAGCACCACGATGGCGCCGATCGCCCACCAGGGAATCGAGGTCCCCGCCGGGCACTGGTTGTACGCGCATCCCGCCGGGGCGGTGGTCGCGACCGCGTTGGGGGAAAGACCCGCCGCCACCACCACGGCGATCATGCCCAGCCCGAGCGCGAGGGGGACGATGCGCTTCCCTGGCGGGTCCTCTCTCATGGACAAAAACCGGCGTCCTCTCGCGTGCCATGCGGCGCGCCCTATGTAAACCTGACGAGTCGAACGGGACCGATGGATAATCCACGAAGCGATGGGGGGACCTCCGATTCATCTCCGAGAGAGTGGTCCGGACCACGGGGGCCGGCTCCGTTTTGAGGGGACTCCGGCTCGGGGGACCGGGTCGCCCGTGGGTTTCCCGTACGTGCCCGTCTTCCTGGGGCTTCTCCTCATCTACATGGTCTATTCCGAGTGGGTCCGTCTCGATTCGCGCTACCTCATCGGAGCCGCGCTCCTCCTCTTGGCCGTCACGGCCGTCGTGGACGCCCTCGGGGCGACCGGGACCGCCAACCTGCTCGCGGAGTTCGTCTTCTTCCTCCTCGGCGGCGGCGTCGTCCTCCTCCTAGTCGACCACGTGCGCGAGCGGAGGGGGCGAGGGCTCTCAGTCCCGGCGACCGATCCGACCGAGCCGGCGAAGCCAGGGTAGGGGACGGCCGAGCCAGCCCTCCACCGCCTCGAGGAGCAGGCGGTCCCCGCGATCGACGCTGCCGGTAAGCAGTACGAGGACGAGGAACATTCCGGCCACCGCGAGCGCGATCGGGGGCAACATCCAGAGGCGGACGACGGACCGCGCGAGGAACAGGAGCGCGCCGGCCGGCACGGCGGTGGCGATGAGCGGCCGAACGAACGAACGCTCGAACGGATGGACCCCGCGGATCAGGGCGAGCTCGAGAAGGCAGAGGATTGTCCAGGTGAGGTTCGCCGACCCCCAGGCCACCGCGGCCCCGACGTAGCCGTACGGGGGCACCAGCACGAGCGCAACCACGACGTCCACCACCGCACCAGCTACCGCGTTGAACGCCTGCAGGTGCGCGTCGCCGAACGCCACCTGGGCGGGAGCCGCGGGGCCGAGGACGGCCGTTGCGAACGCGGCGACGGTCGTGAGCTGGAGCGGCACGACCACCGAACTGTACTCCGACCCGTAGACGAGTCCCAGGGAGGCGGACGGAACGAAGAGAAACAGGAGGGCGAGCGGGAGGGACAGGAGGAGCATCCACTTGGTGACGGTACCGTAGGTGAGGCGGACCGACTCAGTGTCGGACCGCCGGAGGAACTTCGCGGCCACTGGGAGGAAGATGTAACCGGACGCTCCGACGCCGACCTGGAGCAGCCGGGCGAGGGTCAGGGTGGCGGTGTACGTGCCGACCTCCGCATTGTGGTAGGCGCCGAGGACGAT
>Ga0187771_10002566_pt1 | contig 12535 bp, 16 predicted proteins | sample 0116_SJ02_MP15_1_FD_133139 | JGI IMG/M metagenome (GOLD analysis project Ga0187771, IMG submission 133139) | Tropical peat soil microbial communities from peatlands in Department of Meta, Colombia - 0116_SJ02_MP15_10_MG | ecosystem: Environmental > Terrestrial > Soil > Wetlands > Peat | place... | reverse complement strand
TGTACAAGCTCTCGCGGCCAAGCCCGGTCGTTTTTGCAAGTTTCGCCATGCCCTTCGAGCGGGCGACATCACCTAGCGCAGCGGCCACCAACGCGGGATCGCCGTCTTCAAACACCGCCTCCAAATAGCCAGCGATATCCTCAACCGTCTTGAGGTGCGCGGCGGAGTCCCACGGGATCGTTTTCAACTTTCTTCGTCGCTTGGGCTTCTTCGAAGCCATGAAAATCTCCTACAGTGCGCGTGCCATTGCCTGGGCCGTAGCGATATCCGCTAGGGCGCGCGCACCTTGATGCCACCCAATAGGTTGGCGGCCTTGGCGAAGTTCCGGTCGAAACTGACAAAGGCGTCGCAGCCCTCCGCTTTGGCGAGATGCAGGCCGTCGGCAAAATCCACATGCTGACGCATCCAACCGAGCGCCTTTGCCACAGCCCCAGCATCCTCCAGATTCACGTGCGGCAGGCCAGCAAAATCGGCAAGAGCTTTTGCGCATTGCCACGCAGAGAACCCATAGACGCTCCGCAACACCCATTCGGTCTCGAGCAAAACCGTCGTGCAGACAAAGACATCGTTGTTGTCGATCAGCTTGCGCGCCATCGCCGCCTGGTCGGGGTCATCCGCGACCAGATAGCGGACGATGACGTTAGTATCGATTGCGAGCATGCCGCCGCTTTGCCTCGGTAACGATGCCCGCATCCATCTCCGTGAGCGACTTTGCTGGTCCCCTATAGGACAGCGAGCCAAACACGTCGCGCGGCCGCGTCCGCGCAAAAGCAGGCTTCGCCTTCAACAGCACGCCTTCAGAGGTGTCTTCCACGATCAATTGGGTTCCAGCCGGCCAGCGTCGCTGTTCGCGGATCGCTTTCGGCAAAATGACTTGGCCCTTGGTCGAAACCGTGGTCGTCAGATCCCGCTTAACGGACATGGTGACCGCTCCGAGGTAAGACGAAAGTAAGATATTCTACCCGAAGCCAGATGGCAATGCCGGTTTTGCGGCAAAACCTGACCGCAAGCGCTCACCGCGCCAGCACTTCGACCTCGCCGTCGACGCCGGTGATGACCTTGAAATCGCGCTGATAGGTGTGGCCCTCGTTGCGGGCGATGACGTGGTAATCGCCCTCGGCGAGCACGATGCGCGGAAACGCGCCGATCGATTCCTTGATCACGTCGCCGCCAGGGGTGAGCACGGTCCATTGCGTATTGGCGAGCGCCTCGCCGCCCGGATTGTTGACCAGCTTGAGCGTGATCACCGCGGCGCGATGGGTGACCACGATATCGGTGAGCTTGGCCGCGTCGACGTGCACGTCGGAGCGCACCACCGCATTGCCGTCGCCGTAATTCGACACGATGTTGTAGGTGCCTTCCGGCAACAGCACGACGTCGCCCGAGATGACGTTCTGCGCGATCGGGCGGCGCTCGGCGGTGTCGAACTGGCTGCCGGTAAAAATCTCGAACGAAATTTGCCCGGTCGGAATGCGGACGTCGCCGACGCGACCTTCGAGCCGGACGCCGCCGGCGGGAATCTCGAACATTTCGCGGACCGTGTCGGCGCGCAGCGCGACCGTCTTGGCGGCGCTGGCAAGGCCGAGGCTGGCGTGCACGACATAGTTGCCCGGCGGCAGCACGAAGGTCGGCGTCGCCGCGCGGTCCTCCTTGATCAGCCGAAATACGCCGCTGGCGTCGGGCTTGGCGGCGTAAACCCGCCAGATCAGGCCGCCGCCGATGAACGGCGCGTCGCGGCCGTAGCGCGCAGCCACGGCGAGCGCCACGTGCCCGGCCGGTACTGCCACAGCCGGCGTCGCCGGCGCTGCCGGCGGCGACGGTGCGAGCGGCGTGGGCGCGATGGCCAGCGGCGTCGGCGCGATGATGCTGGCGCCGGGCGCTGCGGCGCCGGGCCCAGCCGGCGCGAACGGCGTGAACGGCGCCGGCGCGGGCGGTTGCGGCGGCAGCAAACTTCGAAATTGCGCCGGCGACTGGCCTGAGGATTGTGCCGAGCTTTCCGCCGGCGCGAACACGGCCATCGCCGCCATGGCCAAAACCGCGGCAATGTCGCAGCGCCGAATTGCGTTCAAGCCCCACCGTGACATTGGATTTTTCTCGGTCTTAAACGCGGCAATTTCAAGCCGCCAGCCCGGCGTCAGGAGCGGCAAAACCGCGCTCTGCCGCGGCGGGTCCGGCTGCCTCGGCATCACTTTCACCATATCCTGACATTGCGCTTGTTGGCTATTGCGCCGGATCGGATGATTGCTTGCCGCGTTGAGACAGTAGCGTCCAAACGGCGCCGGTTGCGGCCAAATGGCGAGATGGCGTGAGTAATATCGAGATCGCGGGCAAAACGGTCGACGCCGGCCATGTCGCGCGCAAGCGCGGCGGGCCGGCGATCGGACTGGTGCTCGGCAGCGGCGCGGCGCGCGGCTTCGCCCATATCGGCGTGATGCGCGCGCTTCAGGCGCACGGCATCGCCCCCGACATCATCGTCGGCACCTCGATGGGCGCGCTGGTCGGCGGCTGTTACGCCACCAATCACCTCGACACGCTGGAGCACTGGGCGCGCTCGCTGACGCGACGCCGCATCATCAGCTATCTCGACGTGCGGATCGGCAGCTCCGGCATTATCGGCGGCACCCGGTTGGCCAACCGGCTGCAACAATCGCTCGGCGACATCGGGATCGAGGATCTGCCGGTGCGTTTCGCCGCGATCGCCACCGAGGTCGGGACCGGACACGAAGTCTGGCTGACCCGCGGCTCGCTGGCGTTGGCGTTGCGCGCCTCCTATGCCTTGCCGGGGATTTTTGCCCCTGTTCATCTCGGCGGCCGCTGGCTGGTCGACGGCGCGCTGGTCAATCCGGTGCCGGTCTCGGCGGCCCGCGCGCTCGGCGCCCGCGTCGTCATCGCCGTCAACATGGACGCCGACCGTTTCGGCCGCGGCGCGACCATCGCCAGCCATGGCGCGGAGCCCGGCGACGGTCATGCCGCTGCACCTTCGGCCGAGGCCGAGCCGCGCAACGGTTTCGCCCGCCTGCGCGGCATGTTCGGCGCCGAACGCGCGTTGCGCCGGCAGATCATTGTCGACGATGCCCGGCCGGGATTTTCGACCGTCATGATCGAATCGTTCAACATCATGCAGGATCGGCTCACCCGGATGCGGCTGGCCGGCGACCCGCCGGATATTCACATCACCCCGCGCATCGGCAACATCGGCTTTCTCGATTTTCACCGCGCCGCCGAATCCATCGCCATCGGCCAGGCCGCCACCGAACGGGCGATCGACTCGATCGCCGATTCGATCGCCGAACTAAGTTGAGGCGCGATTACGGCGACGGCGACGATCGCGCGCAGGTCGTCTGACAAGCGAGTCGCTGCGTCGAGCAATTGAGCTGACAGCTCGTGCTCACGTTGGCATTGCCGGTCGTGGTCGCGGCGTTGGTCGGCGGCGTGCCGGGGACGAGACAAATGGCCTGACAGTTCGCGGCCTGCGCATTGCACGTCATCATGCAGGTGGTGACCGCTGACGTCTGCGCCAAGCGGATGTTGCCGGCGACCTCTGCGGCGGCCATTCCATCGACCGCCGCGCCGAAGGTTATAACCGCCAACACCAAGATTGCCCGCCGCATGGTTGCCTCCCGATACTGTCGCGCGACAGCATCATAACGGCCGGCTTGAGGCTTTGGGAATGCGACCGCCGCGCATTCCCCATGACAATCGTGGCCCGTCCTCTGCCCAGCTATGCGGTGAGGATGTAATCGCGCATCGCCTCCGAATCGCGCTCCATTTCGTGCAAGCGATACTTGACCACGTCGCCGATCGAAATGATGCCGACCAGCTGTCCCTGATCGACGACCGGCATGTGGCGGAATTTGCCTTCCGTCATGCGTTCCATCAGGCTGGCTATCGTCTCGGACTCGGTACAGGTCGAGACTTTGCGGGTCATGATCTGGCTCACCGGCGCGTTGAGCGCACCGGCGCCGCCCTCGGCCAACGCGCGGACGATGTCGCGTTCGGACAAGATGCCGGCGATGCGGCGATCGACGCCGAGGACGAGCACCGCGCCGATTCGCTTCTCGGCAAGCAGCGCAACCGCCACGGCGAGCGTGGCGTTGGGTTCGACGCTGACAACCTCGCGGCCTTTGCCGGCGAGGATCATGCTGACAGTCATCGCAGCCTCCCTAGATTTTTGCGCGATTTGGCGCCGAACCGATCCCGATTTCCGGCAATCGCGCCGTCACCTTCATTACGGCGCCGACGCGACGGAACCGTAACCGCGCGACGGCGAAGCTGACGACGTTAATATCGCGATCCGGCGCAAAGTTCCATCGTGCATTGCCCCAGAACACGTTGCAATGCAGCATTGCGCCAATTCGGCTCAGCCGTTCGGTTCGGTATTCGGCTCGCGCGGCGGCACGACCGGGTCGAAGGCGTTGAAAAGAAACAGGCCGGCGAAAAAACCGCCGATATGCGCCTGCCAGGCGATGGTCTGCCCGGCCTCCTCGCCGAACGAAATGGTGCCAAATCCGAACAGCGCGTTCAGACCGAGCCAGGCCGCAAGAAACAGCAAAAACCGCGGATCGCGAAGCGTTGCGGCGAGCGAAGCCGCCGGGACGCGATAGGCCTGGTCCGATCGCGCGCGCCAGTGCGCCAATGGACCGTCGGGCTGAAACACAAACCGCATCGCCGCCGCCATGGCGCCCGAAATCGCCGCCGACGCGCCGATCATCGGTACCATCTCGCCGATATGGCTGACGAGATGCGCCAGCGCGCCGGCCGCGGTCATCACCAGCATGAACACGACAAAGCGCCACGTTCCGAACCGGCGTGCCAGCGCCGTGCCGAACGGCATGAGCCAAGCGAGATTGAGCCCGAGATGCACAAGATCGGCGTGGATGAAAGCGTAAGTGAAGAAAGTCCAGAGATCGGCGCCGAAGCCGCCGGGGAATACGCCGCCGGCGGCGGCAGCGGTGCCATAGCGCGCCGGGATGAACGCGAAAGCGTAGAGAAACTCGATGTCCTCGTCGTCGGTCAGCGCCAGAGCGCGAAACCCATACACCAGCACGAGCACGCCAACCGTGACCATGACGACCGGCGGCACGTTGAAAATCGGCTCTGAAAGCTTGGGCTCGGATTGCTGCGTCACCGACCGCACCTTGCGTCAGCCGCCGAGATAGACTGCTGCGGCCGCCAGAACAAGCGGTCGCGACGCCAAGGCGGATGCGGCGGACAAAACAAAAAGGAGGACACGAGGTCCTCCCTTTTGCACGCTTGCGCGGGTTTCGTTTCCGCGCTCGACGCCGATGACGTCGGGATCCTGTCCCTGGCAACGGCGTCGGTCACATCCCCTAGCCTCCCGTAAGCTCGATCGGAAAACGCCGCCTGAGAAATTCGGCGCGTTGAAAAACCGTGACCACCCTACGCGGTGGCGCCGGCCGCGCCAACGTCAACGTTTCGTTAAGTTTAACTTCGGCTGCGCGTTCGACGCCGCGCGCCACAGCGGGCGCCCGGCACGCCGCCTGCTCCGTCTCCGGCATTGAGCCGCTCGCCGCATCGCCTGTCCCGATCAGGGACAGGTCAGCGGCAGCGGCGCGACGGCAGGGAGCGTTCATGAAACACGCAGCGAGCCGGCAACTCTTTGCCTATTGGCAGGAACGGCGCGGCAAGCGCGCGGCGCCCGAGCGCGCCGAGATCGAACCCGGCGCCATTCGCCAAGTGCTCAGCGACGCCTTCATTCTCGCGCTCGACGCCGGCGCCGGACATCCGTTTCGGTTGGCCGGCACCCGCGTGTGCGCCTTATTCGGCCGCGAACTCAAAGGCGAGCCGTTCGTCGGGCTGTGGCCCGACGCGAGCCAGCCGATTATCGCCGATCTCCTTGCAATCCTCGATCAGGAGCGCGTCGGCACCGTTGCCGCAGTAACGGCACAAGCGGGCAACGGCGAACCGATCGAACTCGAACTGTTGCTGCTGCCGCTCGGCGCTTCGCGGCCGAGCCTCGCCCGCGCGATCGGCGTCCTGGCGCCGCTCAAAATTCCGCCCTGGCTCGGCTTAAGCCCGCTCGGCGACCTGGCGCTGGGCAGCCGCCGTCATATTGGAGCATCGGTCGAAACACGCATCCTGCCGCGTTTCATGGCACCGCGTCGGCGTCACCTCGTGGTCTACGAGGGCGGTCGCGGCTAGCATCAGGGCAGTCTCGTCACCGGCTAACGCGCCGTTAACATCGCCCGCCTAGGGTGCCGCACTGCCGGGCAGGCGTAACCATGGCTGTCGCCGAACGAAGAACAAGTTTGCGGGCGCTGAGCGAGGACCGCCGCCGCCATCAGCGGGTGAAGGTCAATTTGCTCGGCCGCTATATGCTCGCCGATCGCCGCGAATTCCCGTGCCAGGTTATCAACATGTCGCCCGGCGGCATGGCGTTGATCGCGCCGGTCGGCGGCGCCGCGGGCGAGCGCGTCATCGCCTATGTCGACCATTTGGGCCGGCTCGAAGGGCAGATCGCACGGCTGTTCCAGAACGGCTTTGCCATGACCATCTCGGCGACCGCGCGCAAACGCGACAAGCTCGCCGCGCAACTGACCTGGCTCGCCAACCGGCACATTCTCGGCCTGCCGGAAGACCGCCGCCACGGCCGTATCGTGCCGCGCCATCCGTTCGGCCGGCTCATTCTGCCCAACGGCGTCAATCTGACCTGTCGCATCATCGACGTGTCGCAATCCGGCGCCGGCATCGCCACCGGCGAGCGGCCGCCGATCGGCGCGCTGGTCACTTTGGGCAAGGTGCAGGGCCGCGTGGTGCGGCATCTCGAAGACGGCTTCGCCATCGAGTTCACCCGTCTGCAGCATCCCGACTTCCTCGAAGAGAACGTCTGCGGCGGGTAGCTACCCGTCGCGACATCATGCGACGTTGAGCAACTTCGCCTCCGGCTTGACGATGTCGCGCCGTGCGCCTTGCGGCAGATAACCGCCACCCGGCCGCTGACGCGATCACAACCGCTAATTCCAAGACAACGTCACCGCCGGGTAAATCCGAACGCGACAATTTGCGGTCGCCGAACTCGCCGGCAAGGCGATGCGGCAGCGACAGAGCGCGCGCTTGTCACAGTTCCGCGGCGGCAACGCAGCGCAAAAACCTTCGACGCCAAGCTTGCGCGTCGCGTCGATAAAATTTGAATCAAAAAAATTGGTTCAAATTTTCGGCAATATTCGCCGCGCAGATCGACTTACTTTTGCGGTGTCTTGATCCGTTTTTGCTTCAAATTGAACGATTGAACTTAGCGGCGCTGCAAATGCTTTGTGGGAAACGTGACCCCGACAAGACGGGAAGGGGTCACAATGAACTCGGTTGCCAAAGCCATCCTCAAGAGCGGCGTCGCCGCAAGCGCCATCGCGTTGGCGCTGGTGGCGTCGCCGGCGGCCGGCGCGCCACAGGAGCGGCCGTTGTTCATTGCGCTGGGCAACGTCGCCCGCCCGCCCATCGGCTGGGTCGAGTTCTGCGTCGAATACGATCCGGAATGCAAAACCAAACCGTCGCTGCCGCGCGACGTGGTGCTCTCGACCGACGCCTGGAAAAGCCTGGAACGAGTCAATCTCTGGGTCAACACGCACGTCAAGCCGATGACCGATTTGGACCACTGGGGCGTGGTCGAACGCTGGAACTATCCGGACGACGGCTACGGCGACTGCGAGGATTATGTACTGCAGAAGCGCAGAATGCTGATGCAGGAAGGTTGGCCGCGCGAGGCGCTCTTGATCACCGTGGTGCGCGACCAGCATGGCGACGGCCACGCCATCCTGACGGTGAAAACCGACAAGGGCGAGTACATCCTCGACAACGAAACCAACGACATCCTGTTGTGGTCGGACACCAGCTATCGCTTCGTCAAGCGCCAGTCGCAGGCCGATCCGAATGTTTGGATTGGGCTCGGCGATACGGTGCCGGCACCGGCCACCGCGTCGGCACGCTAGGCGCAAACGAAAGGAGTTCCGCGACCCCGGTCACGTCCCCACCCCTCCCCGTCCCCAGACCGGGTTCGCGCGCGGGCGGCTCTCCCCCAGGAGCCGCCCGCACCATTTGGACTCACCCGACCGGCTTCAACCCCTTGGCATATTGCTTGAACCGCTGAACATAGATGTCGGCGCCGGCGGCGATCATGTGCTTGGCGGTGTCGTCGAGCGTACGCAGCACGCGCGCCGGTGCGCCGACGATCAGCGAATTATCGGGAAACGTCTTGCCCTCGGTGATGAGCGCACCGGCGCCGACCAGACAATGCGCGCCGATGCGCGCGCCGTTGAGCATGATCGCGCCCATGCCGACGAGACTGTTGGCGCCGATGGTGCAGCCGTGCAGGATCACGTTGTGACCGATTACGCAATCCGGCCCGATCGTCAGCGCAAAGCCGGGATCGGTGTGCAACGTGGCATTGTCCTGGATCTGCGATCGCTCGCCGAGCTCGATCCACTCGTTGTCGCCGCGCAGCACCGCGCCGAACCAGACGCTGGCGTCGACTTTCAGCCGCACCTTGCCGATCACCGAAGCGCTCGGCGCGATCCAATAGCGGCCGGTTTCCGGCAGCTCCGGCCGGTGGCCGTCAAGTTCGTAAATCATGCCGAAGCAATATCAGACGTTGAGCAGCGCTTGAAGCGCGAGCACCACGACGGTGCCGGACATCAGGCTCCACAGCCCGGCGATTACGGTCGCTATCATGACGACTTCGGTGCGGCGGCCTTCGATGCGCCGGCCGCGGATGGTGTTGCGCATGATGATGAAGGGCGCCGAGAACATCAGCAGCGGGATGGCGGCAAAACGCGCCGCAACCGGCCCGACTTCGAGCAAACGGAAGCTTGGGAAATGGGTCGAGAACAGCCGATAGCCGCTAGCGCACAGTCCGGCGACGGCGAAACCGATGGCGAGCGCGAACAGCGAGTTGATCGTCTCGGGCGAGAACGACGGCAGAACGAACATGTGGGCGCCTTCCCTGCAGGGAAAGCCATTGCAGAGGACGGGGCGCACCGCTACGAAATGCTTAAAGAAAGGTTAATCGCGCCGAATTTACCGTTTGCTGGCTGCAGCTTAGCCGATGACCTCAACGCTACGCGCCTTGCTCCTGGCCGCGCTTGCCGCAGCCTCTGCGCCGACGCAGGCGGCGTCTCTCAACATCGTCGCCATCGGCGCCAGCAACACCGCAGGCCTCGGCGTCGGGAGTGAAAACGCCTATCCGGCGGTGTTGCAGGCGCTCTTGCGCAAGAAAGGCATCGACGCCAAGGTCACCAATGCCGGGGTCAATGGCGACGTGACCGCCGGCATGCGGCGCCGGCTCGACGCCGCCGTGCCCAAGGGCACCGACATCGTCATCTTGCAGCCGGGCGGCAACGATCTGCGTTTCTTCGGAATCAAACAGGCGCGCACCGCCAATATCGCGGCAATGGTGCAGGCGCTGCGCGCGCGCGGCATCCGCGTCATCGTCTATGATCCGGATAAAATTCCGGCCGATTGGTACCAATGGGACCACATCCATTTTAACGCCGCGGCACATGCCAGGATCGCCGCGATCCTCGCCGCGCAAATCGCCGCTGCAGCGAAGCCGCCGCGGCCGGATGCGGCGCAGCCGCCGTCAGGTAAGCGGTAGCGCATCGCCTGCCGTTATTGCACCGGACCGTCATGCGATACTAAGCGCTGATTCGAGCAAAACGCGGCGCGGTCCATGACGGCACCTGCGGTCCCCCGGCACAAAGCGCGCAGGCGCGGCCGCATGCGCGCCGTGCTGACGCTGCCATTCCTCGCCATTGTTGTTGCAGTCGCTGCGGCCGCGGCCTTCGTGTCCTATGTGCTGTGGCCAACCTGGCCGAGTGAACCGACGCCGCTCGATGTGCCGGCCATTCCGATCACCGTCGCCGGCGTCCTGTTCGATGTGCCGCCGGCGGCGATCCGCCAGGCGGTACAGCGGCACCCCGGGCAGCAGGAGCGCATCGATCTTGTCTTCGAATGGCCCTCGCTGGTTCCGCCGCGCCCGAACGACAAGACCGCCGACAACACGACGCTCGACGCCGAGAACGCCGCCGCGGCGGCCGCCGCGCCCGAGCATAGGCGGCTGTTCGTCACTGTTGCCGGTCGCGGCGCCGAGTTGCCGCCGCTCGAGCGGCTGCGAACCATTTATCCGCGCTACGTCGAACCTCGCGCCAGCGCCGGCCCGGACGGATTGGCCGTTCTGCCGTTCCGCGCCGGCACGCCCTATGACGGCGAAGATCTGGTCTATGTTGGAACCAATCCCGAGCAGTTTTTCGCGCTGTGCACGCGGCCGGGGCGCGCGGTGCCAGGCACCTGCATCCACGAACGCAGCCTCGACGCCGCCGCGATCACGTTCCGTTTTCCGCGCGATTGGTTCGGCGATTGGCGCGTCATTGCTGCGGGCCTGGACCGGCTAGTCGCGCAGCTGCATCCGCCGCGAAATTGACGGCGCGCCGAAGGCCCGGCGTGCAAGTGGATCAGGCCAAGTCCAAATCCAGGATCGGCATTTCGAGAATATAGGACCCGGGCGCTTTTTCGTCGTCGACGAACAATACGCCGATGAATTCCTCGCCGAGATAGGTTTCGAGCGAGTCCTGTTTTCTGGCGCGCGGCACGACACGGATGGCCGCATTATCGAATTTTCGCTTGAGGTAGGCGTCCAGACGCTTGATCCGGTCGATATCGGCGACCTGGCCCAGATTTATCTCCATGCGAAAGTTGTAGGAAAGATCCTCATCCTCGTCGTCGAGGCTAAGGTCGCCCAACCGCTCTTCGCCGATATACACCTCGGCGGAATCCCGCCTTTTCCCCTGCGGCACGACGCGGATGCGGGCGTTGCCGAACAGTTTCTTCAAATAACTATCGAGTTTACTGATTGCCTGAACGTCCACCGCGTTCTCCCCGACCGGATTTTTGAGCAATAACTCAAATTTCGTCCTGAAACATCTGATCCATGGTGCGCGCCGGCTCCGGGCAGCCGGCAACGCCGATCACCTTGGCCGGCACGCCGGCCACCGTGACGTTGTTCGGCACCGGCTTGACCACCACCGAACCGGCGGCGATGCGCGCGCAATGCCCGACTTCGATATTGCCGAGAATCTTGGCGCCGGCGCCGATCATGACGCCGTAGCGGATCTTGGGATGCCGATCTTCGTGTTCCTTGCCGGTGCCGCCGAGCGTCACGCCGTGCAGCATGGAGACGTCGTCCTCGATGACCGCGGTTTCGCCGACGACGAGACCGGTGGCGTGATCGAGGAAGATGCCGCGGCCGATGCGGGCGGCCGGATGGATATCGCACTGGAATACCGCCGACGACCGGCTTTGCAGGTACAAGGCAAAATCGCGGCGGCCCTTGTACCAGAGCCAATGCATCAGCCGGTGCGTCTGGATGGCGTGAAAGCCCTTGTAGTAGAGGACCGGCTCGATCAGGCGGTGCGTTGCCGGATCGCGGTCGACGGTGGCCATCAGATCGGCGCGAAAGGCCTCCCCGATCGAGGGATTGTCCTCAAGCGCGTCGGCATAGGCCTGCCGGATCAACTCGCCCGACAGCGCCGGATGGTCGAGCCGCTCCGCCAGCCGGTAGACGAGGGCCGCTTCGAGCGTGTCGTGGTGCAGAACGGTCGAATAGATGAAGGTGGCGAGTTCGGGCTCGCGCCGCACGATTTCTTCGGCCTCGCGGCGGATGCGGGCCCCGACCGGATCGACCGTATCGAGCGCCGGTTTTACCTGATGCTGCGCCATGGGCGTCTCCCGGACAATGGCGTGACCTTAGTATCATATTGGGCGGCGGTCGGCGGAAAGCCAAGGGGTACGGTTTATAGGCCGAAGGCCGGGAAAAACAGGCCAATGGCCTGGCATTAACGCCGGTTTGCCAGGAAATCCAACACCGCGGACTTAAAGACACTGTCACCGACCGCCAACATGTGATCGCGGCCGGGAATGCTAAGCGCCTGTGCGCCGGGGATCAGCGCGGCAAGCTCGTAGGGCGAGCCGGCGACCGAATCTTCGCTGCCGACGGCGACGAGGAGCGGGACCGAAATGCGCGAGACCTCGGCGCGGCTGAGCGTCTGGCGCGAGCCGCGCAAACAGGCGGCTAGCGCCCGCAGGTCGGATGCCGTCTGCTCGGCAAAGGCGCGAAACATATAGGCCGTCGGGTCGGCAATATCGGCAAGCGACGGCGCTTCCAGCGCATCGGCGATCGTGTCCGGAGGTCCGACGCCCTCGACCAGGCCAATGCCGAGACCGCCGAACACGGCCGAGCGCACCCGCTCGGCATGCGCCAACGCCAAGTAGGCGGTGATCCGCGCGCCCATGGAATAGCCCATGACATCGGCGCGCGGCAGATCGAGATGCTCGATCAGGGCGCGAACGTCCTCCGCCATGATCGCGCTGTGATAGGCGGCCGGATCGTACAGTTTGGTCGAGGCGCCATGGCCGCGATTGTCGAGTGCGATGACGCGCCGGCCGGCGCGCGTCAGCGTCGTGACCCAGCCGGGCGCTACCCAATTCACCTCCTTATTGGAGGCAAAACCGTGCACGAGCACGATCG
>Ga0187771_10002565_pt1 | contig 12535 bp, 11 predicted proteins | sample 0116_SJ02_MP15_1_FD_133139 | JGI IMG/M metagenome (GOLD analysis project Ga0187771, IMG submission 133139) | Tropical peat soil microbial communities from peatlands in Department of Meta, Colombia - 0116_SJ02_MP15_10_MG | ecosystem: Environmental > Terrestrial > Soil > Wetlands > Peat | place... | reverse complement strand
CAGCCACAAAGGCGGCATGATGGTTGCGATGCCTTAAATCCTGCAGGCATCGTCGATGAGGGCGAACGACGCAGAAATGATCCCTACCAGGATGATCGTCGCAGCCCAGGGCAGAAAACCGTAGTCGCGCGTGCCGGCGCGATGGCGCGGCAGATTGTGGAGCATTACTGCAATCGCGATGAGATACGCCGCATCGAAAAGCCACACCATTCCGTATCGCGCGGTGGGATCGAGCATGAGAATCAGGGTCCGAACAAGCATCCACATGGGGAGTGCGGATGCCGCCAACGCGCCTGTGCGTGGAGCGATCCCTTTTGCATGGAGCGCTCGGTCCGGTCCGGAAGTGTTCATACTCCATCCCGCCCCAATATCTCCACGGCTGGCGATATCCGTGGATCCCTTGTAGGGCAAGGATTGAGGGCTGATATCGAGCGTGCGCGTTGCCAGCGTATCGGCGAAGAACTCACGTGCCGCCGCCAGGTTTGGCAAAACCCCGTGCGTCACGGCCCCGATAAATCCCAGCAGAGCAAGACTGAACAAGAATAGGAGTCCAAGGCTTAAAGGAAAAGGCAGAATTTGAGCGAGCTCAGCGGGAAAAACGGCGGCGGCGGCGAACATTATCGGAGTCGCTATCAGCGTTGCCGATACCCCTGTCAGAAGGAATGCAAGCGACCTGCCCCATGACCAGAGGAAGTTGTCGGAAGTCGAATCATGCGCCTTTTCGTGGAGGATCAGAAACGCGAGTTGTTCCGCCGCATTGTCGGAGTGCTTGCGTTCGAGGACCTGTGCAAAGTCGGCAGGTAGATAGATAGCGTTTTGCTTCCGGCAGTATTCGGCGGATTTGCCGCCGTCGGTCCGCTTGAACAGCAGCACATTGGAGTTCGCCAACTCCAATGCGCATCGCACCAGACGTCTCTGCCTTTCGGGATCCGGATAGGTTTCGAGCAGCGGATCGCCCTTGGGCGGTCTAATTACAACCAGGAAGGCCGCCGTCCCAAGGACAAATGCCAATAGGATAGCCGCAACGTCTTTCCGGGTCGCGGGGAAAGCAGCGAGGCGTTCCGGCCACGTTGCGATGACGGCATTGACGAACGGTACGATCCCCGCGACATTGTCCGCTATATCTAATTCCGCGTATTGAAACTGTGCCTGGCGCAACGCCGGAAAGAAGCTTGACCCCAGGAAAAGAGTGTGACCAAGCCCAAGTGATATTGTGGCAAGGAAGAACCACATGGCGATTTCAAATCGCTTTGCCCGGCGTCGAATGAGTTCGGGAGGTTCGGTAAACGGCTCAACCATCGGCATCTGACTTGGGCTCCCCGGTGAATATGTCAGCAACTTCCTTGGAAATGACCTCGGTGAGCACGTCTATTTCTTTGTCGTTCAGACCGCTCAGCCCCTTGCTCTCATGAAAAAACGAAGACACATGGACCAATAACGCCGGACTCAAAATTCCCGCTACAAGATCGTTTCGGTTGCCGGCACACCACTCCCATGCCTGGCGTATGGCATCGTCGATAAACGGCAGGATATCTCCGCCTAATCCGGAGGCCTGCGCCAAACCTGTGTACGGACCAGGACGCGGTTGATCTCCGCGCGTCTTCAACCAATGGGCGATGTGCAAATCGACGTTGTCCAGAACTTCTGCTGCCGCTGCAGCCGCAATGCGATCTACTGTGTCCTGGTTAGGTTCTAAGGGAACCGGTTCCAGGCGTCGGTCGAAAGTAAGCGCCGTTCGAGTTTGGGTTGCGGCCTCGATCATTGCCTCACGAACTCGTCTTACCCCGTCCGGGCCGAGCGCCTGTTCGATCGCGGCATCGGGGTCTTGTCTAAAACTTTTTTCCCACACGGCACGGTCCGCCTCCATCTTCAGGATTTCAAAACGGCATCGATCGCATTGATTTATGTGCTTTTTAACCTTTTCACGCTCTGCTTTGGAAAGCTCCATGTAAACGTAGTCCAGGAGCATGTCGTCGGGAGGACAGTCCGGGCTGGGCTCCATATTGCGATACATGTCGCCCACCTCTTTCAACAGCTTCTTAAATTCCTCATCGTTCATTCGAGACTCCTCTCAAGGCCAAGCCTGAACGCCAACTCCATATCGCTCTTCGACACAATTCTTCAAAATCGGAAGCCCTCTTCTGGCCTGGCCCCTGAGGGCTTGGAGCGTTTCCGTCGGTCGCCTGGCGGCAATTTCCTTATACGAATCTCCGTCCAGGCAGCGTTCGATGATGATCCCTCTCTGGTAAGGTTCAAGTTTCTCCAGGCATTCCATAACGATATGCATCAATTCTTTGTCCAGGCAGCTTTTCGCGGGGCCAAAATCCGCACTGCCGTCATTATTTTCCGCGAAAGCTTCGAGTTCTTCCTGATCGCACTCTTCGAACATTCTTAGGGCCGTGTTGCCTACGACCGGGTTTTTTCTGGATAACTCTCGCTGTTTGTCCTTGAGCCTCCGGGATACGATGCCCCTAATGTAGGTATCGTAATACGATTTCTCCGGTTTGTATTCCTGAGTTTGTGTGAAAAAAATTACAAGGGCGTCCTGGATAAGGTCATCTTTGTCTTCCGCCCTGCGAACCGCCAAAGGGATTTGATAGAATGCTTTCGACGCAAAGTAATACACTCGATCAATGATCTCTTCGACCCGCGATCTTCGAGATTTCTCCGGAAGTTCGTCCCTCGGCTTGAAGGGGAAATCCTTTGTCAGCTCCATAAGTTCGTCGATAAGGCTTTCCTTGTGTTTCCTCAGATAATCCTGGTTATCCTTGCGGCGCCTCATATGGACGTTGCCCTCCTCATCTAAATATGTGCTGTCGGGCATCGAGAAAAAAGAACCGGCCGCTCGAAGCTCAAAATGAGAAACGAACGCTTTAGTCCGGCGAAATTAAAGAGAGCAGTCTAATACAGCTACTCAAAACGGCGCAACCGCTAATTAGGCTGATGAATCCAGGGCGATCCATCGAAAAACCGGCTCATGATCCCGCGCGCCATAATTCTCTCGTATGTGCGGCCTTTTTTTTCGAGTGATTCGACCGCTTTTGTTTTTCTGATCGATATAGATGGTTGTGACCGGGAAATTGATCTGCCCCGAATTAAGATCGTACAGGAAGAACTCTCATGAGACGGAGGTTGGGAGATGCGCAACCACAACGAACAGATTCCGCTTATCGGAAACAGTCCAGCAATGACTGGAGTAAGACAGCAAATCAGGAAATATGCCCTCGCAGACTGCAATGTGCTCGTACTCGGGCCTAGTGGTACAGGAAAGGAACTGGTCGCAAGATCGATCCACAACCTCAGCAAGCGCTCGGCAGGACCATTTATCGCTGTGAATTGCGCTGCGCTGCCGGTCACTTTGGTTGAGAGCGAGTTGTTCGGTGTGGCAAAAGGGGCCTTTACACACGCGGTGCCCAGAATAGGGCGTTTTCAAGCCACGGGCGGGGGGACGATCTTTCTCGATGAAATAGGCGATACTCATCCCGAAGTCCAGGCGAAACTCCTAAGGGCACTCGAGGAAAGAGTGATCCAGAGGGTCGGCAGTAACACGGACATATCCGTCGACTGCCGGGTGGTCGCCGCGACGAATAGAGACCTGGATGCCGCCTGCAAGAATAGAACGTTTCGGGAGGATCTTTATCACAGGCTGGCTGTTGCGGTTTTACGCCTGCCCCCCCTAGGCGAGCGCACCGAAGACATTCCGCGTCTGGTCGAGCACTTCGTTGCGAAGCTCACGCTGAAGCTGTATGGTCAGGAGCGCGCCGCCCTGCGGGTCTCCGGTGAGGCCGTGCATGCCATAATGCGCTATTCTTTTCCAGGGAACGTGCGTGAACTGGAAAACGCGATCGAGTCGGCGATCCTCCTTTCTGATGGGGAAATCATCCGCGTCGAGCATCTTCCGGAAACTATCCGGGGTGTAGCGAAGCAAGATTGCGCTGCGTTAAATCCCCCCGGTGTGCCCCCTTCCCGGTTGCTTGAAGCGCTGACAGAAATCTTGCCAAGGGCTATTAGGATCGTGAGGGTTGAACATCTTGCCCGGTTTCTCTCCGAAACAGGTGGCCGTTGGTTCAGCCGGAAAGATTTCGAAGTTTTCTTGAGAGGGCAGGTGAGAGATGATATGAACAAGAATGCCTATGGGACGGCGGGTCGTTATTTGCGGGCGATAGTGTTGACAGGAGTTCTCGAACATAATGAGGGGAAGGCCAACAAAAGCCGGTTCCGTGTCTCGAAGCAGTACCTTGTGGAGAATTAGCTGCGTCTGTTGCGCCATCCTCATTATATGCGCTGCGGGCATGCTGATAGCCCGCCCCAAGCAGGAGGCCGATCCTGCCAGAGGCAAGGACCAGGGCGGTAAGGTCCTCCGGTTTGACGTTTTTTGTCCCATAGGTCCCCTGGACCCGAAACCACGTGAAAGCGACTGCGCCCTTATAGTGTTTAATTTCCTTTACAGCTACCTCTTTGCAATGAAGGGCAATGGGCAATTGGAGCCCGACCTCGCCGCCCGTTGGGACTACGATAAGGCAAGCTTCACCTGGACCATCCAGATTCGCGAGGGGGCGCAATTCCATGACGGAAGCTTGGTCACGGCCTCCGATGTAGCATATTCGCTGAGCCGCGACATGGAAATGGCTTTGCCATCCGAGTACTCCCTTCTTGATCGGATAACTTCGACAGACGAACGAATGATTTCTGTGCGTCTGAAAAAAGACGACCCTGTATTTCTCCAGAAAATTGCAGGGTTTCCAATTGTTAAACAACCGAAAACCGTTGACGCGGAGGATTCAAGGTATCCCATCGGGTCAGGACCGTTCCAATTTGAGTACCGAATCGGAAATTCCGAGATCGGCTTGGTCGCCAACGAACATTATTACCTCGGTCGGCCAGCCGTCGATAAGGTTGTTTTTTACTATCAGCCGGTCAAAGAGAGGTCCTGGGCAAGGCTTTTGGCCGGAGAGACGGATCTTGCTCTGGGAATCGAGCCTCAAGATTATCGGATAATGGAGCATTACGGAGACAGGTTCTTTTTCAGGACTGAAGTCGAGCCTTTTATCATTACGCTCCTTTATAACACACATGATATTTACCTAAGCGACTCCAGAGTCCGCATTGCTCTTTCCTGCGCTATCGACAGGGAGTACATCGTTCGCGTTATTCTGGGGGGAATGGGCGTGGTCCCGCCGGGTAACCTGGGCTATTATTGCTCTTTATTCGATTCGTCCCTCAAGCCGACGCCGTATGATCCTTCAAGGAGCATGCAACTCCTTCGTGAAGCGGGCTGGACGTACGATCCCCAGGGTCTCTATCTTCAAAAAGATGAGAAGCCTTTTGATCTGACCATTCTGTCCTTCGAGCAAAACAGGCTCCACGAGTCAATCGCACGGTACGTTCAGCTTTGCCTAAGCGATCTAGGCATCAGGGTTTATATTCAGCCGGTCCCTTTCGATGAACTCCTCCAAAGGTATTGGCGCAAAGCCGACTTCCAGGCGGCCATTACGGAATTCTCCGATGGCCCGAAGAGTTTGAACGATCCTTTGATCAATTTGCCCCTCCTGCAATGGCAGCGGCTGGTCGCGAATCCTCGGATCGCATGGATTGCCGATCGACTTAGCCAAGAGACAGACAGTTCGAGGAGAAAAGCTCTTTTGGATGAACTGAATTCTCTGCTGGATTCTTTTCAGCCCGCAACCTCCCTGGTCCAAAAGACTTCACTGGACGTTCTCTCCAAGCGATTTGTTCTGCCATGCGGGTTCTCGTATGGTTACAATTTCAAGCTCTGGCAAATCTTTCCTGCTCCCAGGTAAACGGCGCTTCTCCCACCTAAATGAAGTTCAGACTTTTATTTCTAAAGATCGACCACACGAGGATCATGTTCAATCTTTGCAGCTATATCCTCTAATGCCGCCCTTATGACTCGCAGGACGTTCCTATCGTCATTTCAGTGACTTATAAATAATTAATGCTTTCTCGCATCTGATGGCGCGGAACTAGCTCTTAATGATCGTCAAGGCTGTGCGGCCTTGGTTGGCTTTCAAATGTAAACGTCAACATCAAGAGCAACATCACAACAACACTTTCCAGAAGAGGAGAAGAAGATGATTACGGTAATGTCGGGAGATTTTGGAATTCGTCGTTCAGGCATGTTTTGCTGCCACGGTATGCCGGTTACAATGGTCTAGCCTGATATCTTTACGGCCTTGACCGGACCTGCCCCCGGGCGGCGTCATGCCGCTCGGGGCTTTCTTATCGGAGCATACTTCCATGCATACATATCATAAGAGCCGTTTCACCGTCGTAATAACCATTAGGTACGGCGACACGGAATGGGCCGCCGTCTATAATACCCTATCAGGGGCCTTCGTGCTCATTCCCCGCGAAGACTGGACTGCCCTCATCCATAACGGCGCTATCCGGTCCGACCCGGCAACGGTAGAGCACCTGCTTCAACAGGGCATTCTCGTAAAGGTCGGGACCGACGAGACCCTAGTCTACCAGAACTGGAGGCTGCAGCATGTCTACAGCCCCAGCACGATCAAGTCGAAGATGATCGTCTCGCGTCGGTGCAACATGCGGTGCAAATACTGTCTCATTGACAAGGAGTCGCGGGACATGAAGTCCGAGGTCGCCGGCGAAATCGACAAGTTCTTTCTCGGAGTCATCAGGGAAGCGCGCCCCCTTATGGTTTCCGATGAGGCCGGAGGGACAGAGACAATGCTCAATGCAGGGGTGCTCATCGAAAGCGCCACTAGGCGATTCCACTTCTGCCAGGGCCTAGGGATTCCTTACAACCTGAGCATGATCACAAACGGGACACTTCTCGATCGGCACACCATTGAACGGCTGATAGAGGTGGGGCTCGCCAGGGTTCGCGTGAGCGTCGCGGGGCCCGCCAGGATTCATGATGCGCTGAGGCCCTTTAAGGGGGGCGGCGGGACACACGGAATCATTATGCGGAACCTGGCCGCAATTTCCGGCCTTGTTCCCATCATGATCGAATGCCAGTACGACAGCGCCTCCAGGGATTATGAAGACGTTCCCGAGATGTTCGACGACTTCGACCTCTACGGCATTGCCGTCGATAGGGTGCGATTCTGCCCAATCCTGCGGACCCGGACCAACTCTCCATTTCAATCAGGGTTCGGGGACCCGCAAATCTACCTCTGCCTGATCGCTGAGGCGAAAAAGCGGGGCTACTCCCAGTTCGATCATACTCCATCGAACAGGTGCGCAGCCGATTTTCGCTACAACTATGTGTTCGATACGGGCGGCGAATTAATGCCTTGCCCCGCTCTCCAGGGAGGGGAACTCGCTTACGGGCATGCGCGAACAGGGATCGATTTCATAGCAGAATCGCAGCTTCTCATGCGTAAACTGCCCGACAAATGTCTCAATGATTGCAGCCTGCTGGGCGTCTGCGGGGGAGGTTGCCGAGCGCAGGCGCTCGTGACGGGAGGCGATTTCAACGGGATAGATTGCCGCTACGACACGCTCCTTGTTTTTCTCGAAGCCTACATAAGGGAAAAAGCCGAGGAAACACTCGCTTCGACAGGAGAAGAGGCTATAACGCACGACAGAAAGCCGGCCCCCGAAGCGTATCTAATCGGGGGTCGAATGTCGGAACACAGACAAAAACATCCCACGGACCGTTAGATCGTTTCAACTTTCTTTTGACGCGTGCTATCGCATGGGTTAGGCATGGAGGAGCACTTTTTCATGGGCCTATTGTTCTGGTCTTTTGCGCTGAATTATTCTATGTATTAACACCTCAGAAGCATTTTAGTCTGCAGGTCGCTCCGGCTTCTTCGCCGGAGGCTGGACGCAAAGCCAGGGGGTATCCCCGGAAGACAAATTCGTACAAGGGTGCCTTTTCGACATGGGATTTTTCAAGCGCCTGAAGATTTTCCCAAAGTTTTTGTTCTTTCTACTTCCCTTTCTTACCTTTGCAATCATAGTCACAAGCGTTGTCCTCTCTTATGTGAACTACGGCTTTTTCAATCGCAGTATCCACAGGGACTTTTCCGAGATACTCACCGCCTCGGCTGGTGAAATTCACCAGTACATGTCAAGTTCAATGAAAGGCATGGAGAGTCTGGCAGGGGTGCTGGCTGCCTGCAAGGCGGACAGTTATGTGAAGGAAATGGCCCTTGTAGCCTATCAGCTATCCCATCCCGAGTTCATCGCCCTCACACTCTTCACCCCCGAAGGCGAACAGATGTCATCCACCAGGCTGGTCGCCGCCTCCTTTCCGGCCGCTCGGGAGGAAGCATTCGAGAAGGCTCGGAAAGGCGAGATCGGCTATACCGGCACCCGGTTTACCAGGGATAACCTTCCTTACGCGTGCGTGGCAACGCCCCTTCAGAGCAGAGGCCAAGTGGCGGCAGTGCTCTGGGGCGAACTGAGCCTGAAATCGGTCTGGAACGTACTCGACAGAATCCGGGTTGGGAAAACCGGCAGGGTTTACATACTTGATTCTGCAGGGAGGTTTGTCATCCATCCCGATATGGACAAGGTAGTCCGCGGCGAATCAGCGGACCCTGGGATCGTGGGGGAACTCGCAAACGCTAGGGATGGGCCCCTCCAGTGGTACGATGAGAGCGACGGCCGAAGGTCTTACTGCCTCGGCGCCACAATCGCCGACCTCGATTGGTTGCTCGTGTTGACCCAGGATGAAGGCGAAACATATGCCTACCTGTATAGAAACATATTATGGACGGTCTTCGTCACGCTTTTTATATGCGCGATGGGGCCGCTCGTTTTGTGGGTGCCGGTCAAACACCTGCTGGGGCCTATCGAAAGGATGCATGAGCAGGCTCTGCGAATAGGCAAAGGTCACTTGGACCTGAGGATCGAAGTGGGATCTCTTGACGAGATCGGTGGGCTCAGTTCTGCCATCAATACGATGGCTGATTCATTGAAAGGCTTCATCCACAGGGAGGTCGAAATGACAAAGGAGCTGCTGCACTCAAAAAACCTTGCAACCTTGGGCGCCGCAGCCAGCAAGGTCACTCACGAGGTTGGAAACCTTCTGAACAATATTTCCTTAATCGTGTTGAACCTCAGGGCGCAGAGGCTCAGCCCGGAAACCGACGAGTCCGTGCAACTCCTTGAAAGGGAATCCGAGCGGGTGGCGACCTTTACAAAGAGCTTTCTCCAGTTTGCAAAGAAGCCGGAGTTGCGCCTCATGAAGGCATCCATTGAGAACACCTTTCATGACATTGTGGCTCTTTACAGCCAGGAAGCCGAGCTGCGGGGGGTTCGCTTTGAAATGGAATCGGATCCGGTCCTGCCCATGGTGCATATGGACGTGGGACTTATGCACCAGGTTCTCACCAACCTTGTGAAAAACAGCCTGGACGCAATGTCGGGACCTGGAGTCATCAGGATGGAAGGCTCGCTCGAAGGAGAGTTCCTTCAACTCGTGGTCCGGGACACGGGACCGGGAATAAGCCCAGATGTCCTGGAGCAGATATTCAATCCCTTTTACACAACCAAGGGAAGGAACGGCACAGGCCTGGGTCTATCGATATGCAAGACCATCCTCGAAGCGCACCATGGTTCCATCAAATGCTCGAGCGAGCCGGGAAAGTTTACAGCCTTCATCCTCAAACTGCCGCTTAAACAGCCTTGAGCGACCGCCGCCCGTTCAAAAAGGCTGGGCATGGGTCCGTAAGAGTATCAACGCGGATGACCGTTGACTTCAACCGGCAAAGACGAGAGGCATCTTCAAATTGCACTCGTGCACGCAATACGCACGCAAGAGAAAAGGGTTACAGAACCCATTCTGTAACCCTTTGATGTTCCTCATGGAGCTACGGGGAGTCGAACCCCGGACCTCTTGAATGCCATTCAAGCGCTCTCCCAACTGAGCTACAGCCCCGGAAAGCCGCCCGGCCAAAATCCCATTTCAGCCCTGCAGCCATCTGTTTGTGTATCTAATTTATCACAACCTGTCAATAGAAAGGCAAAAGTAAAAAAGCGAAAGTAAAAAGCGCCTCAGATCCGCCTTATCGCCCTCCGTCCCGGCGCTTCGCACAGTCCTCGGCACTCAGTCCGGGCGCCTGGCGCAGTCCCCCGCCCTCCGTCTCGCATTTCCCTTGACACCCGCCGGAACACCTGATTAGAATCCAACTTATGCCGGAGTGGTGGAACAGGTAGACGCGCTGGACTCAAAATCCAGTACCTGAAAGGGTGTGCGAGTTCGATTCTCGCCTCCGGCACTCACACTTTGGGCTTCGCCCGCTTTTTTAATTGCCTCACTTTGCCCGTAACAGAATTTGAATAGGGTCGGACAATGGGCCGGATGGCCGAAAATACAGGTGATAAGAGAGCAGGAGACAGGAGAGGTAACCTGCGGTTTACTGCTCAACTGCTCCGTTGCTGAAATAACGCCGCACTTCTTTGATCACATCGGAAAGCTCAGGCCGAGAGGTCTGAAGCACGCCCTCTCTCGTGTGTCTATGGTGGGGAAAGCTGTCAAGCTTCGTGAAATGGGGAACGTTATCGTACCGAAAAACAATATTATTGAGCGCATCTTGAAAATGGTATCGATAGCGCAGATGCTCTCTCTTTCCTCGCTCTACTATCACCGCCTCGCTCACCTCGAAGAGGTGCCCGCTTTGGAAGCGAATCCGTAGCTTCAAATTCAAACGATTGGCGCTGACAAATTCCTCCTGATAGCATTCAACATGGGCGCCTGCCAACGTCCGAACCGCCTGTTCGATATTCCGCAGATATCTATCCAGGATATCATGCGACATGTTGCTGCATGCTTTTTTCTATCTTCGACCGGATAGAAAGATAGTGCTCGTAGTCATTCGCCCATTCTACAAAATCAGCGGAATCCTCAAGTCGACCTTTTGAAAACCGGTCATAGAATTCCTCGGATTCAAGGCGATAATGATCTTCATACAAGCTTAGCCGTTTGGCCAGAGCGACGAGGGCATCCAATGGAGACCCATATTCGATCCGTTCTTTCCTCATAGCCCATCCTTTGGTCGAGTTCGCTGCGCATTTTGATTTCCTAATGATAGGGCAAATTACCCCCAAGTCCAATAATTTTGCGGTAATTTGTGTGGTAAAGCCCATCTTTTCAATCACGCCTGACGCTTTGCGCCTGCCTCAAAAGGAAGCATCAAACCCTCGAGATCACCGTGAGGCGTACGAGGCTAGGAACTCAGGGACTGAAAAGACACACCACCCGGAGGCTCCCTGAAAAACAATAAGGTACGCTACGCTCAAGGACATGCCAGACAAAGACCGGCCAGGACCAGGACTCTAACGATCCAGCAGCCAAGGCCCAGGCCGGTCTAAGCCTGGCATTATCCTTGAACCTCCGCATCAAAGAGCATTGAATGAAGGGCACTCCGCTCAGAATCTAGGGACTGGCTGAATCTCTAGGCATGGTTTACGCCCCTCGTACCCGTTTCCACCAGCCCCGGAGGACACCTTTCGAAAACTTTTTTCCAAAAACTGGACAGTGTTGTAAAGTATCGAGGAAAAGCATCGTCTGTCCCGAGTTACATGCATTGAACTAAGCAGAAGCGGAAGGGGCGATATGGCGAACAACTCAGATCCCGTATTAACACAATGGGTGGATCTTAAGGAGCGAGAATGTTTCCTACTCCATGGGGGACACCGCGATGACTTATTTTTCTTAGCAATGATGAAGAACATTCTGACAGTCTTCCCTGCCGATAAGCAAGATTCTGAAGAGACAGACGACTTCGCATCCGTTACGCTTATCCCATATCGGAATGACACCGCCTTTTTCGAAGTACGGTGCTACCTCTGTTACCTGATGCATTTTTGGTTTGCGAAGAATAAGCATGATCTCTGCCAACCAGTCTGCAAAGCTTTCAATAATCGATTTGTCGTGTTGTTCATTCAAATTTTCAAGGCTAAACACGTTAAAGCGGAGGACGTTTGGCAAACATTTGTTGAAAGATTTGAGTGCTATTCTGAGCTCGAAGGCAAAGAGTTTGGCAATCCGTATGGAGGGCAGTTCACTTACTTATTACAATGAATTCTGGCCTCAGAAGAAGGCGTGTTTAATAAATCATACGATGCATTTGGAAACGGACTAAATTTCTTTGCCTCAACATCTCTCACTCTCAGTTTAGGAAACTGGCTGACAGTAATGTATCCGGCGCTCATTGAGGTTTGGGAAAGGTTTTCGCAAGAATACGATGAATAGGTGGGGTGGGTACCGAAATGATCACGGAGGTGCTTGGGTTGAAGTCAATATCTAAAGATGTAGCCGTTAAGTTTTGTAAGCTATGTGACTGGACGTATATGGCTTGGGTAACTCATAAATACCTTTTCGACAAAAATGAGAACCCTGATGATACTATCGGCAAGATTCCATATTTTACGACAAGACTGTCTACTATAACTCAGGAGTATTGTTTACAGCAAATTTGTAAACTCCATGACCCCGCAATACAGGGTAATTGTATAAATCTCACAATTGATTACATGGTCCGATTTGGCGAATGGGGTTCCCAAGCAAGAGAAATTAAGGCCATACAGAAACGGTTGT
>Ga0187771_10002564_pt1 | contig 12546 bp, 6 predicted proteins | sample 0116_SJ02_MP15_1_FD_133139 | JGI IMG/M metagenome (GOLD analysis project Ga0187771, IMG submission 133139) | Tropical peat soil microbial communities from peatlands in Department of Meta, Colombia - 0116_SJ02_MP15_10_MG | ecosystem: Environmental > Terrestrial > Soil > Wetlands > Peat | place... | reverse complement strand
GTCTCAACTGCCCACACCGGGGCCCGCGGCGCGAGCCCGGCCCCTTCCCCGCTCGCAGGAGGCAATTGATGCGTCGATCCAGGTCATTGAGATTGCTGCTGGCACTGCTCGTCGCCGCGGGCGTGAGCGTGCCCGGCGTGATGGCATCGGCCAGCGGGTGCAGCGGAAACTGCGCACTCGGCAGCCTCCAGCCGACCAGCGCCAGTGGCAGCTCGACGAGCATGAGGTTCGTGCTCAGCGATGGGGCCTCGTCGGCAACCCTGCGGGCAGCCAACCTGACCGCCCCGACCGGGATTGCGATCCAATCGCCGGTGCTCACCGACCCGTACTCCCCCACGGCATCGGCGGTGGTGGCGGTGAACCCCGGACCCAGCTACGTTCTCGAGCTGCGCCAGCTGGACATCCCGGCAGGTGGATCGGTGACCGTCGACCTCACCGTGCCCGCCCTGTGCTCCGCGGCGTCGGGCGCTTGGGCGCTGGTCGCCAACCAGGTCGACAACTTCTCGAGCGGCAACTTCGCCATCGATCCCAACAGCGAGCTGACGACCGGGAGCTGCGTCCTCAGCTTCGTCGACCCGCCCGCCAACGCGGTCGCGGGGCAGAACGTCACCAGCGTGGGCTTCGCGCCCAGCGGGGCCCCGATCGAGGTCAGCGCCAGCGACGGCCACGGCCATCCCATCGCCGGCGCCGCTCTCCACCTGAGCCTGGTGTCACTGGGTGGCACGGCGGGCGCGATGAGCGGCACCACCACGGGAAGCACCGGGGCAAGCGGCGAGGCGACCTTCGGATCCATCAGCGTCTCACCGGCCGGCTACTACGAGCTGCAGGCCGGCGCAACCGGGTTCTCATCGGCGGTGTCCGGGGTCTTCCAGATCACCGCCAGCGCCACCTCCTGTACGGGTGCCAGCTGCGGTGGGACGGTGAGCAGCCATACCAGCACCGTGGCGGTGAGTCTCTCCGGGGCCGGGAGTGACATCCTCAGCCTCGGATTCAACGGCTTCACCTACAGCTGTTCCGGCTACACGGCGGTGTCCGGCACGATCGGGATCGACGTGTGGCTGGCCAACGGCAGCTCGCTGGATCTGAACCCGGCGGTCCGCCAGGAGGTGAAGATCACCATCCCCAAGCAGATCGTCGGGCTCTCGCCGAACAACGGCGCGGCCTTCTACGAGGTCTGCTACGCGAGCACTCAGCCGTTTGCGGGCGGGTCCCTGGCGAGCAGCGCCGACTCCATCCCCGGCTATGTCGGGAGCACCTACATCGGCCTGCTGCCGCAATGCCCGAACCACGTCACCACCAGCGACGCCCCCTGCCTGTACTCGCGACACAAGGACAACGCGGGTGACGTCATCATCGTGTTCCTGGCCGGACCGGGTGACGCCTGGGGTACCGCCTAGGACGGACGCTTGATGCGGATCTGCCCGAGCTGCGGAGAGGAGAACCCGGAGCGCTTTCGGCTCTGCGGCTTCTGCGGTGCCCCGCTGGCACCTCAGGCACCTGCCCAGGAGGTGCGCAAGACCGTCACGGTCGTCTTCTCCGACCTCAAGGGCTCGACGGCCATGGCCGAGAAGCTGGACAGCGAGGCGGTCCGTGAGGTCCTCGACGTCTACTTCTCGGCGATGCGGCGAGTCCTGGAGCGTCACGGAGGGCTGGTGGAGAAGTACATCGGCGACGCGATCATGGCGGTCTTCGGGCTGCCCCGCCTCCACGAGGACGATGCTCTGCGCGCGATCCGGGCGGCTCACGAGATGCAGGCCGAGCTCGCCCGGGTCAACGAGCGGCTCCAGGCACGCTGGGGAGTCCGGTTGGAGAACCGCACCGGCGTCAACACCGGCGAGGTGGTGGCCGGAGATCCCACCACCGGACAGAGGCTGGTGACGGGGGACACCGTGAACGTTGCCGCCCGCCTCGAGCAGGCGGCCCCCGCCCTGCAGGTCCTGCTCGGGGGGCCCACCTACCGACTGGTGCGCGACGCGGTGGAGGTCGAGGAGGTGGAGCCGCTCGAGCTCAAGGGGAAGTCGGAGCGTGTCCCCGCCTACCGTCTTCTCGGAGTGCAGCGGGGCGAGGGGGTCGCTCGCCGCGCCGATACGCCGCTGGTTGGCCGCGCCGGGGAGCTGGCCGCGATGACCAACGCTCTGCAGCGTGCCTCCAAGCGCCGGACCCCGGAGCTGGTCACCCTGCTCGCCGCCGCCGGCGTCGGCAAGTCGCGACTGCTCCACGAGTTCCTGAGCGGTGCGGCGGGGCAGGCTCGGGTGCTCCGCGGGCGCTGCCTGTCCTACGGCGAGGGCATCACGTTCTGGCCGCTGGCCGAGATGGCGCGCGATGCCGCCCGGATCACCGACCACGAATCGGCGGAATCCGCGCTGGCCAGGCTCCGCGAGCTTCTCGGGGGCGGGGCCGCCGACGTCGTCGACAGGCTGGCGGCGATGATGGGGCTGTCGGACGCCACCTACCCGGTGCAGGAGACCTTCTGGGCCGCCCGCCGTCTCCTCGAGATCGTCGCCGAGACCACGCCCACCATCGCCGTGATCGAAGACATCCACTGGGCGGAGGCCACGTTCCTCGACCTCATCGAGTACGTCGCCCAGTCGAGCGAGGGCGCCCCCCTGCTGCTGCTCTGCTCCTCACGCCCGGAGCTTCTCGAGCTCCGCCCCGCCTGGGGCGAGCCCCGTTCGCGGAGCTTGATGCTCACCCTCCGCCCCCTCACCGCGGCGGAGAGCGCCACGGTGGTCAGCAACCTGCTGGGAGAGGGAGCGCTGGCCGACGAGCCGCGGCACCGGATCGTCGAGGCAGCTCAGGGAAACCCGCTCTTCGTCGAGCAGATGCTCTCGATGATGATCGACGACGGGATGATCCGCCGCAGCGCGGAGGGATGGGTGGCCAGCTCGGACATCCGCTCCCTGACCGTGCCACCAAGCATCAGCGCCCTGCTGGCGGCCCGCCTCGACCGTCTTGCCCCCACCGAGCGCGTGGTGCTCGAGCGGGCGGCGGTGATCGGTCACACCTTTGATCTCGAAGCTGTCGAAAACCTCTGTCCCGAGGGCTTGCGCGTCGAGGTGCGTACCGCCCTGGAGGGCCTGGCGGGTCGTGATCTGGTCACCCCCGACGAGCCGGACCCAGCGAGGCCAGCGGGGTACCGATTTCAGCACATCCTGATCCGTGACGCCGCCTACCAGGGACTGCTGAAGCGCACTCGCGCCGAGCTCCACCGGAAGTTCGCGGACTGGCTGGAAGCCCACGACCTCAGCCCGCTGGGCGAGCAGGACGAGATACGCGGCTACCACCTGGAGCAGAGCTGCCTGATCCTCTCCCAACTTGGGCCCCTGGACCAGAGCGGCATCGAGGCCGCGGGGCGCGCCGCCCGCCATCTGTCGGCCGCCGGCGAACGGGCGCGCTCCCGCGGTGACGTTCCGGCCGCGGCCAACCTGCTCCAGCGAGCCGCCGCCCTGGTTCCCGAGGAGCCGGCGAGTCCCCGCTGGCTCCTGCACGCCGGCGAGGCACTCGGCGAGATGGGACAGTTCCAGAGTGCCGACGAGGTGCTCACCGCGGCGCAGGCCCGCTCGCGCGAGCTGGGAGACCCGGCCCTGGCCGTCACCGCCTCGGTGGTGCGCCGTACCTGGCGCTACCTGACCGACCCGCTGAGCAGCGAGGCGAGCGGGGTCGTGGCGGCGACGCGTGAGGCCATCACCGCCCTGGAGCAGCTGGACGCCGCCGAGGGGCTGGCGCGGGCCTGGAAGCTGATGATGTACGCGCACTTCTACGAGGGTCGCTTCAGCCCGGCGGAGGATTGCGTGACCCGCGCGGTGCTCCAGGCGGACCGCGCCGGCGACCGCGTGTACCAGGTCCGGCTGCTCTCCGCGCTCGCCTCCTGCGTCGTCTACAGCCGCACCCCGGTGGACCGGGCGCTGGAGCGCTGCCGCGACATCATCGAGCTGGCCGGCGGAGATCGCCGCACCGAGGCGATGACACTGTCGGCGATGAGCCACCTCGAAGCCATGAGCGGGGAGCCTGCCCGCGCCCGTGAGCTGTACCAGCGCAGCCGAGCGATGCTCAACGAGCTGGGTTTCACCCTCAGCGCGGCCTGCACCTCGCTCCACTCCGGCCCTGCGGAGCTGCTCGGGGGCGACGCCGTCCGTGCCGAGGCTGAGCTGCGCGGCGACTACGAGAGACTGGTGGCGATGGGTGAGGGGATGTACGCGCCGAGCGTGGCCGGGCTGCTGGCGGAGGCGCTCCACGCCCAGGGACGCAACCAGGACGCCGCCGAGTTCGCCGGTATCTGCCGCCGCACGGCGGCGCCCCATGATGTCGGCGGCCAGTACCAGTGGCGCTGCATCGAGGCGAAGCTGCTGGTCGCTGACGCCGCCCGTCGCGACGAGGCCGAGGAGCTCGCCCGTGAGGCGGTGCGGCTGATCAAGACCACCGACCAGCCGGACGTCCAGGGTGAGGCCCTGGCCGGCCTCGCCGAGGTCCTGGCCGCGGCCGGCAAGCCGGCGGAGGCGGCCGCGTCGCTGCGGGAGGCGATCTCCCTGTTCGACGCCAAGGGAAACGCGGTGTCGGCGGGGCGCGCCCGGCTGGCGCTGAGGGGTCTCTCCGGCTCGGCTGCCCTGAAAGGACGCGGCCGCCGGGCGGGCAGATCCTCGGCGTCGTCGCCCACCGCGACCGCCGTGGGGGCGGAGGACGGCTGATTCTCAGCCGCGATCGAGCGCCCCTCACCGGTCAGGCACGGCTCTTCCGGTGCCACTCTCCCGGACGCGCTCTCAGCGCGGCTGGGCCTGCTCAGCCCCCGGCTCGAAGAGGCGGGCAAAGCCCGGGTAGGGCACCAGCGTGTGAAGCTCGAAGTCGATGGCGCCGGCCTGTACCAGGGGCAGTTCCGCCAGCGCCGCCCTCGCCTCGTCGGGGCCGGCGGATTCCAGCACCAGCACGGCCCGATGGCGGCTCGCCGAGAAGTACATCTCCCGGATCACCCCCGACTGGTACAGCTCCCAGACCTTGCGCGCCTCCCTCCGCAGGATCTCCTCGGTGAAGGTCCCCCCGGGCACCTGGGTCTCGAGAGCGAGGACCTTCACGAAGCTACGTGACGTCGGCGGAATCGCCCCGCGTCTCGGCGTCGTCGCGCAGCCGCTGGGCCATGGTGGCGAGGACCGCCATGCTCAGGTCGAGGTCCGCCTTGATGGCATCGCGGAACTGGGCGTGGCTGAGCACCAGCAGGCGGAGCGGGCTCAGGCTGGTCACCGTAGCGGTCGCCGGGCGCCGATCCATCATGCTGATCTCACCGAAGAAGGCGCCGGGACCGAGGACGCGGCGCGGCGTGCCGGCGACGGTGACCTGGGCCTCACCCTCCACGATGATGTGCATGGCGTGGTTGCCGTCTCCCTCGCGGATCAGGGTCTCGCCCTTGGCCACGTCCACCTCGTCGACGCGGGTGACGACGAAATCCAGCTGTTTCGCGGAGAGCTGGGCGAACAGCGGAACCTGGCGGAGGAGCTCGATCCGGGGGTCCTTCACGCTCCGTCGAGTATAGGCAGGCAGCATCCTTCGAGCCATCCTCGACCTCGCCGCTCTCGATCGCCGACGGCGTCCAGCCGGTCAGCCGCGGGTAGGTGGACCCCGCCCGCTACCTGGCTTCTGACCAGCTCCCCGCCGCCGGGGCGGTCAGGAGGCGGAGCACCTCCGCGGTGACGGCATCCACGTCCTCCACCGCGCGCACCTCCGCCGCTGCGGCGAAGACGAACTCGACGCGTGCCACCGAGCGCCCGGTGAGCTGCGCCACCAGCAGGGCATAGACGCCGCCCTGGAGGCGGTAGCGGTCCATTCGCCGGTCCACCTCCGCTCCCCGCACCGCGTCGGTCTTGTAGTCGACCACCGCCAGGCGGCGATCCGGCAGCTCGTAGAGCAGGTCGACGAAGCCCTCGAGGAGGACACCGTCGACCGGCGCCCCCAGCGGCACCTCGCGCCAGTGGCGGAGTCCGGCGGCGCGGCGGACCGGCTCGCTCGACCAGGCGGCGCCGGCCAGGCTGGCGACCTCGGCGGCGCGCTCCGGGATCCCCTCGGCGGCGGCGTGGGCTCGAGCGAGAGCGTCCAGGCTGCCGGCGGTGTTCAGGTCGACCACCTGCAGGACCGCGTGGACGGCCCGGCCCAGGGAGGTGGCGGCGCGGCCGCGACGGGACCGGGCGATGTCTTCGGCCAGCTCGGGCAGCAGGCCCTCCTCGGCCTCGGCATGGGCCAGGCCCGTGGCGGTCTGGGTGCGCAGGCTCCCGAGCGCAGTCACCAGGGCCTCGCGCCGGTCGATCCACGCCTGCTCCGCGGCCCGATGCTCCTCGGCCGTCATCAGCTCGGGTTCAGGCCCGGATCGCCCTTCATGGACGGGCTCCCAGGCCTCGTCCAGGGCCCGGACGCCCTCCTGACCGCGGATCAGGCCATCGAGCCGCCCGGCGTCGGTTTCCTCACCCCTCCTCTCACCTCGGAAGAGGCTGACCACGAGATGGTCACGGGGCCGGGTCATCGCCACGTAGAGGAGGCGCACCCGCTCCGCCGCCTCCATGTCCTGCTCGTGCTCATCCAGCGCGCTCCAGCCCGGGGTCGCGAATTCGCCATCGACCCGCAGCTCCACATGCCCGCTCAGGTGGTCGGCGACGATGGCCGGTCGCCGGGTGTCCGGCTTGCGGCCCAGCCCGGTGACGATGACGATGGGAAACTCCAGACCCTTGGCGGCGTGCACGGTCATGACCCGGACGGAGCCGTCGCCGGTCACCGGCTCCTGAGCGACGGAGTCGTAGGTGGGGTCGTGAGCCAGCCGCTCCAGGTGATCCACGGTGTCGTGGAGGGTGCCTCGCCCGCTGCGCGCCAGGGCCCGCGCCTCGTCCCCGACGAACCGATAGCGCCGCAGCGCCTCCTGGGGCCGCCAGCCGTCCTGGGCGAGGGCGCGCAGGAGCCGGCGGGAGACCACCGCGTCGACCAGCCCGGGCACCGACCATCCGTCCTGCGACGCGTTGAGCTCGCGGAGATCGGCCAGGGCCGCCATCACCCGCGGCTCGGTGGCGTGACCGGGGAATTGGTACGACCATCGACCTCCGGCCGCCCTCCAGCGCGCCAGCTCGACATCACTGCAGCCGTAGGCGGGACTGCGCAGCGCGGCGACCAGGGCCACCTGGTCCGATGGATCGTCGATGCAGCGCAGGATGCTGAGCAGGTCGCGGACCTCCTGGGTGGCGATGATCAGCGAGCCGCTCTCCAACCGGTAGCGGACCCCCGCCCCCTCCAGCTCGCGCTCCAGGTTGCGCAGGTTGGTCCGGCTCGGCATGAGGATGCAGATGTCGTCGAGGCCAGCCGGGTGCGGCCCCTGCGCCTTGCCTTCCCCCACCGGCCATCCCTCGTCCCGGATGCGGCGCACGATCGCCGCGGTCGCCCGTGCCTCGCGGCGCCACATCTCGCTGGCCGCACCGGCGACCGCGGTGCCCGCGATCGCGACGCCGCCCTCGAAGGCAGGATCGTGGGCCACCAGCTCGGCGTGGGCGACCTGGACCCCTGGCGGCGCGGTCTCGGCCCGCATCAGGCCCCCCTGCCCACCGAAGACGGCATTGACCACGTCGATGATCCGGTGCCCGGACCGGAAATTGACCCGGAGGCGCACGCGCGCCCCCGGATCGGCGCCGGCCAGGCTGGCCTCGACGGCGCTGTACAGAGCCATGTCGGCGCGCCGGAACCGGTAGATCGACTGCTTAGGATCGCCGACCAGGCACAGCCGTCCCGGCAGCGGGATGAGCTTCCGCCACGCGACATCGGAGCCGGCCGCAGCCGCGGCCAGGCGGATGGCCAGCTCCGCCTGGAGCGGATCGGTGTCCTGGAACTCGTCGACCGCGATGAAGTCCCAGGTGTCGCGGAGCCTTGCAGCGACATCAGGGTGATCACGGACGAGGTTGCGAGCTCGCACCAGCAGGTCGTGGTAGGTGACGGCGCCGCGAAGGCGGCGTTCGTCCGCGTAGGTGACCACGAGGCTGCGCAGCTCTCCGGCGATGGCCACCAGGGCGGCGCTGCGCGCGGCGCGCAGCGAGGTCCTGGCCTCGTCAACAGCGGACTGCATCCGCTCCCTGATGGTGGTGCAGGCGTTGGCGCCGCCGGCGGAGCGCCAGTTGTCCAGCCTGCCGGCGTGACCCATCTTCGGCGCGCGCTCCAGCTCCATCAGCGCAGCCAGCGCCCGATCCTCGCTGCCTGCCCCCCGGAGCCGCGCGGCCACCTCCCGCAGCGAGTCGACGCGCCGGTACAGCTCGTCGTCCTCGGCGCAGAGGCAGCGGGAGAGCAGATCGATGCAGCCCTGGACGTCCTCACCAAGGCGGTGAGCGCAACCCAGCGCCTCAACCCGCTCCGCAGACCAACCGGCCTTCTCCACCACGTCCCAGTTGGCGTCGAGGCTGGCGAAGAGCCGGAGCAGCTTGTCGGGGCGGAGACCCAGGAGCAGCCCGCGCCGCACCGCCTCGGCGCCGGGGTCGCCGGGGACCAGGGAGTCGAACCAGATCCGAAAGCGCTCGCGCAGGTCCAGGTCGGCGGCGAGCTCAGCCAGGGTGTCGAAATCCGGGGGCAGTCCCGCCTCGATCGGGTGCATCCGGAGCAAGGCGGAGCAGAAGGCGTGGATGGTCTCGATGCGACCCCAATCGACCTCGGAGGCGGCCTGGCCGAGACGGCGGCGCTCGGCGTCGCCGGCGGGCCCTCGCGCCGCCTCCTCGAGGGCCTCGCGGATGCGGACCCGCAGCTCGCCGGCGGCGGCGACCGTGAAGGTGATCGCCACCAGCCGCTCCATGCGCAGCCTGCCGGCCCTGACCCGGGAGACGATGCCCGAGACCACCGCGGCGGTCTTGCCGGTCCCGGCGCCGGCCTCGACGAAGAGGCTCCGGTCCAGCTCGGAGACGATCCGCTCGCGCTCCGCCTGGTCGGCGACGGGAGGGCGGGCCAGCGGGGAGACGGTCATCCCCCCACCTCGGCCGGCTCCGGTTGGAGGCTTCGATGCGGCTCCGTCGCGGGGTCGCCCGCCTTGGCCGCCGCCAGGCTGTCGCGGCCCGCCGGGCAGAGGCTGTCGTAGTCGCAGTAGGCGCAGTTCGCGAAGGAGTGGAAGTGATCGTGAAACTCCCCGGGCACCTGGGGGAAGCAGCCGGCGCGGACCCCGGCGTCGATGTCGGCGAGCACGCCGTCCAGGGCGGCCTCGACCGCGCCGTCCACGGTGATCTCGCGCTGCTTGAAGTCACCCCGCTCCGTGCAGAACCAGTACTGGGCGGCCGTCGGCGGCGCGGGTTCGCCCCGCTCGCGGACTCGGTCGCGCACCGACCGTCCGTAGATGGGCAGCTGGAGGGCGCGCCCCCCGTTCAGCCGGTTCTCTGCGCTCACCGCCGCGCCGGTGTCACGCCCGGTCTTGTAGTCGATGACCCGGAACCGTCCGGGGGCCTGGTCGACCCGGTCGATGTAGCCGCACAGGCTGAGCGAGCGCCCGGCTTGCAGGGCCACGGTGACGGCCGGCCATGAGCCCGGTTCGGCGTCGATGCCGAAGGGCTGCTCGAGATGGCTCGGCATCCAGCCCGCGGCGGCCCGCTGCTCCGCGTCGATGCGGAGAAGGGTGCGGAGGTCGGTGAGGATGGCGGACAGCTCGTTGTCCCACACCAGCGGATGACCGGCCGCGCCGCGTCCCGCCAGCCGCTCGAACTCCCCGGCGGCGATCGCCTCCATCCGTGCGACATCGGCGGCTGAATAGGCGACGCCGGGCCCCGGATGGCCGCTGGCCACCACCTCGGCGAAGAAGCGCTCCAGGATGCGATGGATCAGGCTGCCCTTCTCGGCGGCGTCGACCTGCCACCAGCGCTCGTCCTCCACGTCCTCGGTCGGCGCCACCACCAGCAGCCGGCCGAGCAGGAAGTGGAAGGGGCAGGTCGCCCAGGTCTGGATGCCGGTGGCCGACTGGGCCGCGCCGCCCAGCCCGCGGGCGACGAAAGGGAGCTCCCGCACGGCGGCGAGGTTGCCGTCGAACTCGCTGAGCCGGCTGGAACGGCGGGCTCGCGCCATGTTCAGGGCCCGGCCCAGGGGCAGGTCGGCACGGCGTGCCAGCGCCGTGTCGCCCAGGTCGGACCCGCTCCGGTGAGCTCGGGCCGCCTCCCGCTCTCGGCGCTCGGAGAGGTGAAGCGGCGGCCGATCGGGAAGCTGGGGGTCACCCGGGCCGTCCCGGCGCAGCCGGGGATGGGCGAAGTTGCCCTCCCGCACCGCGGTGGCGGGCGGGGGAGGTCCGCCGTCAGCGAGCAGCTCGAGAAGCCAGGGGGAGGGGTACGCAGCCCGACCCTCGGAGTCGACGAGCGGGGCCGAGACGACCGCCTCGCGGCCGGCCGCGGCCAGCGCCACCAGCCATTCCCGGCGTTCCCGCGTCTCGTGCTCCCGGCGCCGGTCCAGGGGGTCGCCGGGGAGGAGGGGGTCGACCGGGAAGGCCGCGGGGAAGGCGGGCTCGACGGTGCCGAGGATGTGGACCCGGTCGAGGTCCATGCCGAGGAGCAGGGAGTGAGGGCCGATGACCACACCCGAGCCCAGCCTGCCCTCGGGCCGGCGCCGCCCTCGCAGGGCGTCCTCCAGGGTGCGGAGGAAGAGCGGAAGCGACACCGACGGCTCCAGGAGGGCGGCGGCGGCGAGGCCGCGGACCACCTCCTCGACCATCTGGCGCGCCTCGCGCTCCTCCGCGCTCCAGCCCCGGTGAGGTTCCAGGAACCCGCCGAGTAGCCCAAGCGCCCAGTCAACGTGGGCGGGCCAGGTGCCCTGCCGGGGAGGCGCGGTGGCGGCCTCGATCGACGAGATCTCCTGGGCGATGCGGTGCGCGTCCTCGATGTCCCGGCGCAGGGCCGCGGAGCGGGCCTCGGCGGCGGGGTCGTCCAGATCGGCGTCGAGCTGCGCCAGGACGCCGGAGCGCTCCTCGGCGAGCCCGTCGAGGCGAACCCGCCACGCCTCCGCGCCGCGGACCACGCCGGCGTCGCGGGAGAGCTGGTCCCAGCGGGCCTGGCTGGGCAGGTCGCCACCCTGATGCGGCATCCCGGAGAGCCAGGCGAGGCAGGCGGAGCGGGAGAACCGCTGGTCGCGGAGCCGGATGAGGCCGAGCAGGCCGCGGGCCGCCACCGATTCCAGGAGCGGCCGGCCTCCGAGGGCAACCGGCGGGATCCCCGCTGCCCTCAGGGTGTCACGGAGGGCCTGCCCGTAGGTCTCCTCGTCGCGGTAGACGATCGCCTGGCGGTGGAGGGGGACGGGATCGTCGCCCTCCATTGCGGCCAGGGCCCCCCGCACGGCGGACCGCACCTCCTCGATCGGGTCGGGGTTGATAACGACCGTAACGGTCGCGGCAGCGGCTGGAGCGGGAGGATGCGCGGCGGTGGCATCCAGCCCCAGGGCAGCCAGTTCCAGGGCACCGCCGGGTCCGGGGTCGATCGTGGAGAGCGCGACGGTCAGGCGGGTGCGGGTGGCCAGCGCGCCCAGCAACCGGGCCTCGGAGGCGTCCATCGAGACGGGGAGGAAGACGATCACCGCTCCAAGTTCCCCGAGAACGCCATCGGCGAGGCCGCTCTCCACTTCCTGGACGGCCCCGGCGAGGAGGTCGTCGCCGTCATAGAGGCGGTGCGCGGTGCGACGCCGCTGGTACGCCTCGACCACTTGAAACACCGCCCTCGATGTCGCGGTGCTGGGCGCGGAGGCCGACGGGGATCCGGGGGGCGCCGTGCCAGACGACCAGGACTCCGGAGTGGCGGGGGCGTGGCCGGCCCGGCGACGGAGGTCAGCCGCCAGCCGGGCGACCAGCGCCACCAGCCCCGCCTGGTCGGCGGCACCGGCCAGTGGCCCACCCGCCGATCTCAGGGCGGCGCGGAGCAGCGCGTCCCGGGTCACGGCGGTGAGCGGGGTGCGCCCAGCGGCGGCCAGCGCCTCGGCCGCGAGGGCCTCGGTCAGCTGGCCGAGGACCGTGAACCGGACGCCGGCATACCCCGCGGCGGCGAGACGGCGGCGGAGATGGAGGCCGGCGTGGTGGCTGGGCACCAGCACCGCGACCGGGCGCAGCGGGTCGCCAGCCTGGAGCTCCTGGATGCGCCGCAGCAGCCAGGAGTTGGCGGCGGGCCCCGGCCGGAGCCAGACCGCCTCGACCGAGGCTCGTTGAGTGGCCACCCGGGGATTCTCCGACTCGGCGGCGTCAGACGCCTGTCGCGGGGCGACGTCCCGGGCGAAGCTCCGCGATCACAATGACGGCCGTGCCCTTGACCCGGCGGGGGCGCCGCCGCCAGGCGCTCGCCCGACCCTTCCCGAATGCCTGGCGCGCGCTGCTGGAGGAGAGCTTCGCCCACTGGGCCCTGCTCGATGCGACCGAGCGGCGCCGGGTCGAGGACCTGACCCGGATGCTCCTGGCCGACAAGTACTGGGAGGCGACCCACGGCTTCGCGCTCACCGAGGAGATGCGGGTCCTGATCGCCGCCATGGCCTCACTGCTCGTGCTCGGCCTCGATTACGACTACTACCACCGGGTGACCACGGTCATCGTGGCGCCCTCGT
>Ga0187771_10002563_pt1 | contig 12549 bp, 6 predicted proteins | sample 0116_SJ02_MP15_1_FD_133139 | JGI IMG/M metagenome (GOLD analysis project Ga0187771, IMG submission 133139) | Tropical peat soil microbial communities from peatlands in Department of Meta, Colombia - 0116_SJ02_MP15_10_MG | ecosystem: Environmental > Terrestrial > Soil > Wetlands > Peat | place... | reverse complement strand
CGGCGCTGGATAGCGGCGACATGCGGCCGATTGAGGGAACTGAAAGTGCATCCTTCCTTTTCTGGTCGCCCGCCAACCGTATACCGGCAATCGTCCGCTCAGTATCGTAGCCAATTGGACCGTCGGACCGGAGAAGTGATTGCAGCCACGTCTGCTTATTGTTCGTAAGCGCCAATGTTGATTTGTCCACTTGCATTGCTGCGCGGATTACCGGCGTAGTCGAGAACACCTACCACATTCACCCCGAGATTGGTGCCCGCGTTCACGGCGGGGGAATTGGACATTACGTCCAGGTTGTAAGGCGAGGTGGAAATATTGTCATATTGCGGGTTCGCAAACTGCGAATGAACATCCTGACCGGATTTTGACAGGTAGTTAGAAAATCCGGTAATCGATTTGCCCTGCCAATCCCATAAGCTGCTGCCGGCTCCGACCGTTGAATAGTACAGGTTGTAATCCAGGGTTGCGGGATGCGTCTCGCTCGACGTGTAATCGTACAGGAGATAGCCGGTCGTGCTCGCATAAGCGATGTTGTTCTCAATCGTATTGTTCGTCGCGTAATACTGAATTTGCATTTCGCCAAGGCCTGAGCTGCCGTCAGTGCCGTCATCCCAAAGTGAGTTATTGACGATCATGCAGTGATCGGTTCCGCCGACGCCTTTAGAGTAACCTCCAATCGACAATCCCACGTACAGCGAGTGGTAGATCACGTTGTTACGAAAGATCACATAGCTCGAGGTGTGACCGGAATGCTCGCTGGCCATCTCGCTCAGATCGGAATCGTGGATCAGGTTGCGCTCGACAATGACGCGCGTGCAGCCGTCGCAGTAATAGGCATCGGCGCCTACCTGGTACTGATAAACCGGGTTGGTGGTGGACGTGATGTTGTAAATGGTGTTCTGGAAGACCCAGCCGTCGCGCGCCTGGTCGTAGCTGACTTTGGGCGAGACGCCTTCAAAACCGATGTTGTCCAATCCGATGTTGTCGCCGTCATGAACCAGATTGTTGGCTTCGACGAAGTACTGCACGTTGCCGTCAAACGACACGTTCTCGCTGCAGCCCGTCGTATTGTGATCAATTTCATTGCCGCGCAGAGTCAGATTGCTAATCGACGCCGGCGCTTGCGTGCCATAAATTGCGATCGCAAGAGCATTAGCGTTGTTGCAACTGCTAAGAGTCTGAGCAATGTTGTGAATGTGGTTATTCACAATCTCGATGTTGCTGCCCGCACCCTCGAAATCGATGCCCACTGGCACCTTGCCCTTGGCCGAGCTTTTGAAATTTCGAATCTCGAATCCCTGGATGATGATGTAGTTGAAAGTCCCTTCCAGGCTGAAGAGGCCCGTTTGTCCGCTGCTGCCGACACTCAACCCGGTTCCGTCGACGATCGGGCTTTGGCCGGGATAGTTGGTGAAGGTAATGTAGCCCTGAGTGGCGTTACCCGAGGCTTTCATCGTGACGATCTCGTTGTAGGTTCCTGCTTCAACTTCCACGGTGTCTCCCGCGTGGACGGAGTTGGCGGCGTGCTGAATGGTGCGCCAAGGTTGATTCAGCGTGCCGGAATTGGAATCATTCCCCGCCGTGGACACGTAGTAAGTCACGCCTGATCGGGATGCCGTCTGAATCGTAACTGTTGCGGTGGCTAACTTCGTTGGATCCGCTTGTGAAACGGCGGTCACCGATACTGAGGTGGGACTGGGCACACTCGATGGCCCCAGATAGATCGCCTCATTTGCCGTACCCAGGACCGTCGTAGAGATGAGTCCTGCCGTCGAGTTCCCACCCGCCACTCCGTTGACTTCCCAAGTCACTGCGGTATTCGAGCTGCCGCTTACGGTTGCTGTAAATGCCTGGGTAGCAAGGGTCGCCAGCGTGGCCGACGACGGCGAAATGCTAACGCTGACCTGCGCAGCCGAGGTAACAACGAGCCCATTGAAAAGCAGGATCACGATTGCCACTAGAGCCAAACGCATGCAGATGAAACCGGTTTTTGCCAACCTGCGGCTGTTCATAATTCCTCCTTGCGCTACAGCGCACGAGAAACGGCTAACACGTTTCACGACATTACGAATCACTTCGAATCATTTCGGCTACCATAAACACCGAATCGCGGCCTTTTGTCAAGCATTTTCCACGAAGATCGTGTCCGTATCCTGTACAGGGGGAACGCAAATCCGGCCCGGATTGACAACGCCCTGCGTCAAGCGTATTACGTATGCTTACGGTTTATTTCGTTAATGAGATGCGGGAGAAGCCATGAGAACGAGACCCCGGAATATAACTCTCAAGCTGGGCCTTTTAGTGAGTCTGACCGGCGCGTTAAGCTGTCAGCGGTCTGCCCCAAAGCCGGCCCAGCCTGCCGAGCAGCCTTCGACAATCAAAGTGGAAGTTCAGCCGGGCGGCCCAGCGATTTTGACCAGCAGCGCCGCCGAATTCCAGATTCTCCCCTCCGGGCAGGTGAAAGCTTTCCTGATTAATGATGGAAAGAAGCTGACGCTCGATGATCCGGCGACCGGCGAAACTGCAGGCGGCGATTATCTTGTCGAGGACGGCAAGGTGATCGCTTTCGTTCCAGACTTCACGCAGGCGCGGGTGGCAGAAGCAAGTGGGAAGTTAGGCCGAGGCAAGCGGGTGCAAATTCCAGGCCGCAGCACCGGGGCGGCAGGTATTGTGCGCGCGATGAATTTTGAAGTTTACGATGATTTTCCAAATTTGCTGCTTTCCAGCGCAGAGTACAAAAACACCAGCAGCGTTGATTTCAGGATCGATCGTGCAATCGATCAGCAACATCGCTTCAGCGCCAAGCTCGCCGATCCCAATGTCCAGCCTTATGACATGTGGTCTTTCCAGGGCTCCAGCTACGACTGGGGGAAAGACGACGTGCTCAAGCTGACGCGCACGTTTTCTCACCCTAACGTTATGGGCGCCATGGTGAAAGACGGTTACGGCGGAGGAATTCCAGTGGTGGCTTTCTGGACCGGATCGGTTGGCGAGGCCATCGGCCACGTGGAAACCTTGCCACTCTCAGTCTCTTTGCCGGTAAAGGTTGAATCCGATGGAGTGAACGCGCTGCTGGAAGTGCCGGCCGGGGCAACGTTGAAACCGGGCGAAAGCTACTCGACGCCGCGAAGTTTCGTCGCTGTGTACTCGGGCGATTTCTACAAGCCATTGCGATTGTGGTCAAGCGTTCTTCAGAAGGAAGGATGGCAAATTCCCAAGCCTTCGAATGAGGCCTACAACGTGAGCTGGTGCGGTTGGGGTTATGAATTCAATGTGACTCCCGCGCAGATGCTGGGGACAATTCCGAAACTGAAGGAATTCGGAATTAAGTGGGCGACCCTCGATGATCGCTGGTTCGACAATTATGGCGACTGGAATCCGCGCCACGACACGTTTCCCGGAGATTCCATTCAGCGCATGGTGACGGACTTTCACAAACAGGGAATGCTGGTGCAGCTATGGTGGCTTCCCATCGGCGTGGAAGACGGCGAAGGCAAATACGAATCGCACAAGTATGTGATTTCGGAGGTGGCGAAGGAACATCCCGAGTGGTTGATTCTCGATGAGCACGGCAAACACGCCCGCATGACCCGCGACCTGGCCGCATTGTGTCCGGCAGTTCCGGAGGTGCAGGCCTACTACAAGCAAATGACGGAAAAATTCATCCGCGATTGGGATTTCGATGGCTCCAAGCTGGACAACATTTATACCGTTCCAGCCTGTTACAACCCGGCGCACCATCACAAATCGCCGCTGGATTCGGTCAATGCAATGCAGGAAGTTTATAAAACCATTTTCCAGACCACGCGCGCACTGAAGCCGCAGAGCGTCACGCAGGCCTGTCCCTGTGGTACTCCACCTTCGCTTGCCTGGCTGCCTTACATCGATCAGGCTGTGACCGCCGATCCGGTCGGCGCCCTGCAGGTTCGCCGCCGGATCAAAATGTACAAAGCGCTGCTGGGTCCGGAATCCGCCGTTTACGGCGATCACGTGGAGCTCTCGGCCATGAGGAAGCCCGCGGGCCAGGATTGGATCGAATATGGCGATGACTTTGCCTCGACCATCGGCAGCGGTGGAGTCGTCGGCACCAAGTTTGTTTGGCCCGATCCCGGCCCTAAGTTCAAGCGAGTGCTACTGACGCAGCAGAAAGAAGAGCACTGGAAGAAATGGATCGGCATCTACAACCAAAAAATGCTTTCCAAAGGGAACTTTCTTGATTTTTACGTCACTGGATACGACGTGCCGGAAGGCTACGCGATCGAGAAAGACGGCAAGATGTACTATGCATTCTTCGCTCCCGACGAGAATGGATCGTGGAAAGGTGAAGTCGAATTACGTGGCTTGAAGCCGGGAACGTATCACGTGGTTGACTATGCCGAGGGGAAGGATCTGGGCTCGGTGCATGTGGGCGCCGGTTCCGCACCCAGGTTGAAAACGGAATTCAAGCAACATCTTCTCTTGGAAGTGAGCGAGTAGGGAGTGTCCCCCAGTTGAGCTCCGACCGATCAAGGTAGGAAAGCCATACCTTACAGCGTCGCTACATGTTCGCGAAAGAACCTCTCCAGATGTTCACGGTCCCGGAATGCCTCGGTTCCTCCAGGACGTGTCGTCGAAAGTGCGCCGGCCAGATTCCCCCAAGCCAAACAGTCCGCGAGATCAGCACCGAGCACGTACTGATGCAGGAAACCGGCATCGAAACTGTCGCCTGCACCAACCGGATCGACGGCGTCCACTTTTACGGCTGGACAGTGTACCTTTTCATTTCCACGCCGCGCCATCGCGCCATTTGGCCCCAGCTTCACAATCACCAGAGGAACCACCTGCGAGAGCTGATCAACCGCAAGCTCGAGATCATCGGTTCGGGCAATCCTGCAAACTTCCCTCTGGTTCGGAAGAAAGACGTCGACATAGCGCAGCACTTCGTGCAGGTCGTCCGCCCAACGATTCTCCGGATCGTCATTGGTATCGAGCGAGGTTGTCAGGCCTGCTGCTTTGAGCCGCCGAAAAAGTTCTGGAACGTCCGGGCGCAAGCCGCTCTGCAAGTAAAAGGACGAAAGATGGAAATGACGCGAGTCAGAAAGATAGTCGAACTTGAGATCACGAATTGTGATCTCAGAAATGGCGCCGGAGTAGGTCAGAATGTTGCGCCAATGATCATGCTGCAGAATGACCGTGAGGCCGGTGTTTGATGCGGGGGCGCGGCCCACCAGCGTCGTATCCACTCCGCTTTCCGACAGCCGCTTGAGAGCGATTTCACCCAGTTCATCATTGCCGATTCGCGACTGGAATCCCACCCGGCTACCGAGGCACGCCAGATTGTGAGCTACGATGGCAGAGGAGGATCCCAAGGTAAGCATCATGCGGTCGGCCAGCAATTCGCGCTCGCGAGGAAGTTCGCCAGGCAATCCGTAGAGAATCAGATCAAGATTCAATTCCCCAGCAATAGTGATGTCAAAGCGCGGCATGTTCTGGCTTTTTGGCGGGCTCGTCATCAAGAATGACAGCTCGGCTCAAATGACGGGGCGAGTCCGGGTCCAGATCCTTTTTCAGTCCGGTATACAGTCCGAGCAACTGGCCTGGAACCAGCGAGGGGGCAAGGCGAATGAGTTCGGGTGTGTCGATGGCCAATTCCACCAACATGTCGGCGGCGGCGCGCACAAGGTTGTTCGCGTGATTGGCGACCACAAGCGTTGTACCACCCAAGGATTTCATTTCCTCCAGAACGTCGGACTCCACCTCGCAGCCTTCTTCGGACAGAAGAAAGATCAAAAGCGTCTCGGGGCCGACAATGGATTTCGGGCCATGGCGAAATTCCAGAGTATGGAAAGCCTGCGCATAAGAAACCGACATTTCCGTCACTTTGAGCGCGTACTCACAGGCCAGCCCATAATAAGGTCCCTGGCCCAGACAAACGTAATCGGCAAATTCATGAGCAGCCACGAAGTCACGAATTCGATCTGGCAGCGTGCGCAGTACAGGCGCAGCAAGCTGCGGGACTCTGGCTAACGCATCGCAATCCGAGGAGTTCTTACCGAGCGTGGCGGCCAAATTTTGCAGGGCCAAAAGCATGGAAGTGAAGGACCGTGTCATGACCGTGCTTTTCTCGTCCGCCGCGGGAAGAGTGATGGTGACTGCAGTCAGTTTCTGCAGAGGTTGTCCTTCAACGCAGGAAATTGCCAGGGTCGGAACCATTCGCGACCGCAGCAGCTCAGCAGCTTTCAGCACTTCCGAGGTTTGCCCCGAGCGGGAGATGAGCACGGGAACATATTTCCTGGTTGCAGCCAGGACGAGTTCCGGATAAAGCAAAACTTCTGAGGCCGGAATGGCGCGCGCGCGCAGCCCAGTCAGGGCGGTCATGCTCGCTGCCGCGCACAATCCAACGTAGTAGCTGGAGCCGCAGCCGATGAATAACCATTCCTCCGCACCGCGGAAGGTGTTACTAACTTTTTCCAGCAAGCGGCTCTCGCGCAAGCTGGTCAGACAAGAGCTCCAGCATTGCGGCTGCGAAACGATCTCCGCCAGGCTGTAAGCGCCGGCGGCTTTGGATGAAGCTTTGCCGTCGCCTGGACGTTTGCTTTCCAATGAACTAGACAAGCGTGACCTCGATCCCGGCCTTTTTCAGCGCTTGCAAATCAGACTTGGGAATCCCACGATCGGTAATGATTTCGTGCATGGAAGAAGTGGGGGCAATCAGAGACAGACTCCGCCGGCCGAACTTGCTGGAGTCGCAAACTAACACGGTGCGTTGCGCCACCTCCATCATCACCCGGTTTACTTTCGCTTCCAGCAGATTGGGAGTGGTCAGGCCGTAATGCACATCAAAACCATCAACGCCCAGGAAAAGCAGATCGGCGTTGAGGTGACGCAAAGTCTCCTCCGCCATGGGACCCACCAGGGAAAAAGAATTCTTGCGCAGAGTACCTCCCGTCAAGATCACCTCAATCGGCGTGCCGGCCAGCTCCGCGGCGATGTTCACCGCGTTGGTGATGATGGTGAGACTTTGCAGCTCGCGCAGCGCGCGAGCCACTGCGGTCGCAGTGGTGCCGGAATCGAGAATAATGACTTGACCGGGCTGCACCATGCGAGCCGCCGCCGCCGCAATCAAGATTTTTTCCCGGCGATGAAGCTGCTCTTTTTCGCGCAGCGTGGGATCGTCCAAAGCCCGATCCCGCGCCGGCAAGGCGCCCCCATGGGTGCGGTGCAACTGCTTTTGTCCGTGCAATACTTCCAGGTCTTTGCGGATGGTGACCTGGGAGGTGCGAAAGCGATGAGCCAGATCCGTCACCAGGACCCGCCCGTCGCGGTTCACACATTCGAGAATGGCACGCCTGCGCTCTTCGTTCAGCACGGAATTCAGGGGATATGGTCTTCAAACCTGCCTTTTTGTTTCTATTTCCTTTTATAACGTTTTCTTTCGTTTGTCCACGACAAATTGCGCGCAGGTCCTTTCGGGCTAAAGGCAAAGTGCCTCAAAACATCCGCCTCGCGGCGAAGCCGCATTTTCTTCTTGACTTTGGCCCCATTCGCAACTAATAGTATGAAATCGAAATAATACGAAAGCCTTGCGGCTTGCACGATAGGGAGTTTGAGATGAACCCGTTCATGCTCTCCCCATTCTGGCAACGACGGCGACGTTCCGAGCGTCGAGTTCTGTTGCTCGCCGTGGCCGTAATGATCGCCTTCGCTAGCGCTGCCGCCCAGAAAGACACCGGCGGCATCACGGGCATAGTCACCGACCCCAGCGGCGCCGTCGTGAATGGAGCCAAAGTCAGCATCACCGACGTGGACCGCGGTACGACGGTTACGACCAGCACCAATAACCAAGGGGAATATGTCGTCAGCCCATTGAGGATCGGGCGCTACACTGTGACGATCGAAAAAGCTGGCTTTCAGAAAGCGGTACTGGGGCCGGTCAAGGTCGACGTGCAAGCGCAGCCTGCTGTAAACGCCAAGCTGCGGGTGGGCAGCGTTAAGGAGACAGTCACAATTACCACCCAAGGGCCGCAGCTTGAGACCGGAACCTCCGAACTCGGTCAAGTGCAGGACAGCCATACCATCGAAACCCTCCCGCTTAACGGTCGAAATTATGCCCAATTGGCGTTGTTAGGCGCCGGAGTGGGACCGGCTGAACCGGGTTCCCGCGTAGAACTGTCATATGGCTTCAGTTCCAATGGCTCCCGTTCCCTGCAAAACAATTTTCAGCTGGACGGCATCGACAACAACGCCGACCTGGGCGATGTGCTGAACGGGAGCGCATACGTGATCCAACCTTCGGTCGATGCCATCGCCGAATTCAAAGTAGAAACCAATTCCTACAGTGCGGAATTTGGCCGAGGCAACGGCGCAGTGATGAACGCCGTGATCAAGTCAGGGACGAACCAATTTCACGGCGATGCCTACGAATTTTTCAGAAATGATGTGCTGGACGCGCGCAATGCTTTCGATGCATTCGGGCGCCAACCGTATCAGCAGAACCAGTTCGGCGCTACTTTGGGTGGGCCAATCATCAAGAACAAGACCTTTTTCTTCGGAGATTATGAGGGTCTTCGAATCCGCCAGGCTCTGCCGCAATTGGTCCTGGTTCCGACCGCGGCTGAGATCGGTGGCGATTTCTCGTCCTTCTTGACGACGACACCGGCCACAGCTGTGAATCTGAGCGGCAATCCGATACCTGGTCAAACGGCGCTCGATTGCAATGGCCATCCCACATATCAGGGTGAGATCTTCAATGCTTATTTGGCGCAGCAGGTGACGCCCTCGAAAAAGTACCCCAATGGTTATTGCAGTGTCCCGATCGGAGTAGATGCGGCGGGCAATCCGACAAACATATTTCCGAAGGGCTTAATTGATCCGCTGGCGGCACGGCTCTCGGCTCTGTTCCCGGCGCCGAATGCGAACATCAACGGCTCTAACTTCTTGGCGGAACCGAAGAGAAAAACTACTCAAAATAACTTCGACATCCGCGTCGACCATACGATCAGTGACCGTGATTCCTTGTTTGGTCGCTTCAGCTACGAGGATCAGCCGAGCTTTATCCCTTCACCGTTCAACAACGCACTCGATGGGGGCGCATTCCAGGATGGCTATCAGGAGGATTCCTACCGCAGCGCGGCGATCAGCGAAACTCATACCTTCTCCCAGAGCATGGTCAACGAGTTTCGCCTCGGCTACAACCGTATCAACTCGCACCGTTTTCAACTGAATTACAACACGAATCTAGCGGCGCAGCTAGGGTTTCCTGGTGTTCCGCCTGGACTAAACAACGGAGGCTTACCGACTATAACCATTGACGACGGCACAGCCGAAATCGGAAGCTCGGGCTTTCTGCCGTCTATCGAAAAGCAGAATGCCTATGTGATCGATGAGAACCTGACCAAGATTCACGGCCGGCATTCGCTGAAATTCGGCACCGAGTTGCGGCTGATTGAATTCACAATTTTTCAGCCGGCGCAGTCGCGCGGTTCGATGGATTTTGCCAGCAGTTTTACCGACAACGCAGCTGCTCCCACCACAGGAGGCGAAGCGTACGCGACATTCCTGCTGGGCTTAACCGATGGTGCGACGATTACGAACCAGCACAATGTTGACTATCATCGCGGCGATTACGCCTGGTTCGCCGAAGACGACATTCGTGCTACCCCGAAACTGACCTTGAACCTGGGGCTTCGATACGAAATCTTCACCGTGGTGAAGGCGCGCTTCAACGAATTAGCGAATTTCGATTTCGCTAACGATTCCTTGATCGTTCCTCGAGGCCAGACCGCGACGTTGACGCCGACCGTCGCGTCTTACCTCCCGATTCTGCGCACCGGCACTCCTGGATTGATCTCGCCGGACCTGCACAATTTCGCACCCCGCGCCGGACTCGCGTACCAGATAACAGATAAGCTGGTGTTTCGCGCCGGTTACGGAATTTTCTACGGCGGCGAGGAAAACGGCCCGTATTCGAATCCGAGTCCGGGTTTCAATCCACCTTTCTTTGTTACGGAAAATTTCACCCAGCCGTGCTTCCTGTCGGCAGCGAACCCTGCCGTTCCAAGCCTGAATTGTGCGGTGGTTGGCCCGGAAAACATCCCATTGCTGCATCTGTTCCAGGGGTTCCCGGCCAAATCGCTGATCGATCCGAACACGCCCACTCTGTTTTCAGAAGATCCGACCTTACCGACGCCCTACACCCAGCAATGGCATCTGGGGTTCGAGTACCAGTTGCCGAGCCAGATGATGCTGGAGGTTTCGTACGCAGGGTCACACGGATCGAATCTGTACGGGATGTACAACGGCAATCAAGCGCAGCCCAACGTGATTTTCTGTACGACCAACGGCAACACTCCAGGGAATTGCCCGACCGCGCCGAGGCGTCCATTTCCCGCCATTGACGGTACCATTTACACGCTCCGCGCCAACGACCTTTCCAATTACGATGCACTGCAAGTGCATCTTGAAAAGAGACTCTCCAACGGGCTGCAGTTCGGGGCCTCTTATACCTACTCCCACGCGCTCGATGATGCTTCGAGCGCCAGCCTCGGCTCCCTCAACAACGGTGATTTCCGTTACCAGCAGTATCCCGGTCTGGAATACGGCAATGCAGATATTGACGTGCGCCATCGCTTTGTCATCAACTATGCCTATCAATTGCCGTTCGGACACGGGAAGAAGTTCGGTGGGAATGCCAGCGGCGTTCTGAACCAGATCATCGGGAATTGGCAAGTGGCCGGCATCACCACGGCGCAGACTGGCAACTGGTTCACCATTACCAATGGCGGCGCGATCAGCAGCGTTTCCACCAGCGATGGCGGTGGGGCAGTCGAAAACGTTCAGCGACCCAACGTCGTGGGGAATCCGAACGGCCGACCATGCATGCCGGGGACTCTGTTCAACACCTGTGCCTTCGCAACCAACAATATCTTCTTTACTTTCGGTGATGAGGGCAGAAACATCGTGCGCGGGCCGGGCTTGCAGAACTGGGACTTTTCCATTTTCAAGCTGTTCCCTGTGCGCGAGCAGATGCACTTTGAGTTCCGCGCGGAATTCTTCAACGTTTGGAACCATCTCAATCCCTTGTTGGGACCTCCGGGGGCGATCAGTGAAGAACCGGTCGCAGTCGAGTGGGGTACACCGCAGTTCGGACAACCGCAAGCGGCTCGGGATCCACGATTTATTCAATTTGCCATGAAGTTCTATTTTTAGGCTGTCTCCGACGTCCGATCCGGACCCTAGGACGCGATCAAGACAAATGCCTCTACCTATGGTTGTCTGGAAGCTGCGATAATGTTTTTGGTGTAGAATTGTCGCGCCTTTCCGGGGCAGAACGGGGTCTGCTCATGCTGGTTCGGGTACAACAAGTAGTGCTGCTGCTGTTACTGGCTTCCTGCGCGGTGGCGCAGAGAGGGGCAGGTCCTTCCACGGGCGACTTCCCCATTCAAACCACTATGGGAGATGTGGACGCCCACTTCTGGAATATGCAGTATCAGCAGGCACAGGCTCGCCAATTAGTTGAGCAGCAAGAACGCCCTTCCGAAGGTGTTTCGAAGCTCGACTTAAAAGCACCGGGGAAAGCACGCAGAGAATACGAAAAAGGCGTTCAGCTTCTCCTGCAGAACAATTTCACCGCTGCCGTTGAACACCTCTCCAAAGCGATCGCGATTTATCCCCAGTACGTGGCGGCCCACGTTTCGCTCGGCACCGCTTACATGAACCTGCACCAACCCGATAAGGCACGAGATCAATACGAACAAGCAGTGTTGCTGGACGATCACTTGCCCAATTCGTTTTCCAATCTCTGCAGCGCGGAGATGGCGCTGAAGGATTACCCGGCGGCAGAACAGGCCATTAAGAAGGCGTCATCCATCTCCCCTCTCAACCTGGAATTTCTCACGACCCTGACCTATACCCAAGTGCTGAGCCACAATTACCAGGACGCGATCGTCACTGCCCACCAGGTACACGAGGGCAAGCACGAGGGCGCGGCCCTGGTGCACTATTTTGCAGCCGCTGCGTGGCGCGAGCAGAAAAATCTGCCGGAAATGCAACATGAACTGGAGGCGTTTCTGACGGAGGACCCGAAAAATCCAAACGCGGACAACGCCCATAAGCTGATCGCACAAATTAAGGAGATACAAAGCCGTCCCAAGACCGTGCAGCTCATTGTCGAACCAGCTCAGCCTACCGCAGCAGAGTTGGAGGAAAGAAAGCAAGTGGCGGAAGCCGAAGCCATGTGCGTGGGCTGCAGCTCGGAAACCACGACGTCAGAGCCTGGTACGGCCGTCAATGATCTCAATCCCCGCAGCGTCAGAGAGCGCGTGGTCCGCAGTCCTGCCGGCTGGCTGTTGCGAAAAGATGTTGACGAAGTCGCTCTGTTTTTCGCCGCCACCGATCATGGCAAGCCAGTCAGCGATCTTAGCCCACAGGAAATAGGCCTGCTGGACGACCGGCTGCCTCCTGCCGCGATCACCAACTTCCGAGGCGAATCGGAATTGCCGTTGCGCCTGGGCCTGGTCATTGACACCAGCGAGTCGATTACCGGCCGCTTCTCCTTCGAGCAAAAGGCTG
>Ga0187771_10002562_pt1 | contig 12552 bp, 10 predicted proteins | sample 0116_SJ02_MP15_1_FD_133139 | JGI IMG/M metagenome (GOLD analysis project Ga0187771, IMG submission 133139) | Tropical peat soil microbial communities from peatlands in Department of Meta, Colombia - 0116_SJ02_MP15_10_MG | ecosystem: Environmental > Terrestrial > Soil > Wetlands > Peat | place... | reverse complement strand
TTGCGCAGGATGAAAGAAGTGGGACGGAGAGATTGACCGCGACCCAGATCGGTTCACCATAAGTGCTTTTCACGCGCACCCAGGCACGTGAGTACGCGGTCCTCAGCCAAAGATTCAGGTCAAAGTGCATTCTCCAGTTCCCTCTCTACGAATCCTCTACCAACTAGGTTGACGAAAACCTCCTCAAGCGTTGGCTCTTGTCTCCATGACGAGAGAATAGTGATGTCAGACGCTGCAACAACTTTCATTATTCGCTCCATAGCACCACCTTCCTTGACCACAAGTTTGATTCTCGCCACGCCACGTTCTTCGTCCAATGTTGAGGTCACTCCTTTCACCCCAGGGATTGAAGTGAACACTTCAAGGGTGTTGGGTGGAGGGGTCACTTCCATGACATATGCCGGGACTCCATAATTGCGTTTCAGATTCTCTGGCGTTTCGCAGACTAGTATCTTTCCCTTGTCAATGATCGCTACCCGATTGCAGATTGCTTCAGTTTCCGCCATGTTATGCGTCGCTAGGAAAATAGTTCTCTTAGAGTCCCTCGCCTCGCTTGCCAAGAACTCACGTATTCTTCGCGCCGTCATGACGTCTAGAGCTATGGTAGGTTCATCCATGAAAACCACTCGAGGGTCGTTTATGAAAGCCCGAGCGATCGTCATTCGTTGACGATATCCTGTTGACAGGGCGTAGACCTTTTTGTCTAGATATGCGTTCAACTCCAGTTGCGAAGAGAGCGTGGAGACACGCTGCTTGAAGTCTTCATTGGAGATGCCGTACAGCTGAGAGAAGAACCACATGTTCTGCCTTGCGGTTATGAACTCATAACCTGCCCTTTCGGCACCACTTGCCATGTTGATTAGCGGCCTGATTTTCTCAGTCTCGCTGGCAACGTCATATCCAGCAATAGTTGCTGTCCCTGAAGTAGGTAGAAGTAGGGTTGACAATATTCGTATCAGCGTTGTTTTGCCAGCACCATTTGGGCCAAGCAACCCGAAAACCTCACCCTCGTTTACTTCTAGGTTTACGTTTTCCAGAGCGGGGATGCTGATGCCCTTTGAGTTGAACTCCCTTCCGAGCTCGTGGGTTTCAACAACAGACATGTGCGGTCAGCACGACTGAGGAAACCAAACTCTTAAGCTATGACGAGCTCTTCGACTCACACTGGGCTACCCTCGGAAACAGAGACATGCGAGACCTGGTAGGCCGCGCGAACCGTTCAAGCGGAGCACGGGGAACAGTAGGCTCCTCATCACTCGTCACAACGGTAGCAATGAATCCTTGGTTCAACGGTATTTTCTTGCGCTCAACAAGTGGTTCAAGCAGGTCCGACTTGAAGTTACTGATTAATAGATAGATCCTCTGCAGGATACGCCTCTTGGAGAGAAGGCGGATTATTCGATCGTGTAGAATTAGCTGACCTAGTTTTCTTGATTCCTCGGAGTGCCTCCTCAGCAATCCGCTCCCGCTTTTCCACGATCTCATCATAGTAAATAGTGACTAATCCGAGGGGGAAGAGACCAAAGGCATAGATAGTGAGGGTTCTCAATTCATAGAAAGCAGACCAAACGGAAGTTACATAGAATGTATATGAACTATTGTAGCTAGTGATCGTGAGAAGGTACGGCCCAGATCTATCTGCTTTTGTAAAGACTACGAGGCCCTTTTCGTCCGGGTTGAAAATGACGCTGACCAGCGCGGGCGCAACTATGCTTTGTCGCGCTTGATCGTAATAAGCCAGAACAACGGTCGTTGCTCCTTCTCGGTCACTGAGCACGGTCAAACTGATAGGTTGACCAGCATCGATGGGCGGTATAAAGTATGAAGTGATCCAATAAGGACGCGAAGGAGTGAACGCTATTCCAGGTCCGCTTCCCTCAAGCCTCTGGGGCGACTTGTAGTATGGCATTATCGTTCCTACAAAGAGGAAAATCAAACTGAGGGTGAAGAGAACAATTCCCGCAGCTTTCCATTTTCGAAGGCGCAAATGTGTAGCCTAAACGAACTTGTCGGCGTGATGACAAGCCACGAAATGCCCGTCAACTAGTTTATCCTCGAATTTTGGAGCGACCTGCTTGCAAATATCGGTAGCATATGGGCAGCGTGGGTGGAATCTGCATGCTTGTGGTGGGTTGATCGGGCTTGGGACTTCGCCGGGAAGAATGATTCGGGTTCCTTTGTGGTCCACATCGGGGACTGGAACAGCTGAGATTAATGCCTGAGTGTAAGGGTGCAATGGTTTGTCAAAGATTTGGTCCGCCCGCGCTAACTCGACGACTTCCCCTAGGTACATTACGGCGACCCGTTGGCTGATCTGGCGAACGGAGCTCAGGTCGTGCGATATGTAAAGATAAGATAAATGCTTCTCTCTCTGTAGGTCTATAAGCAAGTTTAGGATCTGAGCCCTGATCGATACATCCAAAGATGAGACGGGTTCATCAAGAATTACGAATTTCGGATCAACCGCCAGAGCGCGCGCGATCGCGATTCTTTGCCTCTGCCCTCCACTAAATTCGTGAGGGTAACGCTCCGCATGATACTCCTCTAGATTCACCATTCTAAGTAGTTCGTAGACGCGGTCGGTCCATTGGCTCTTTGGTATGTTCTTATGAATGGTGAACGCTTCGCTGATAATGTCGTACACGGTCATTCGTGGGTCGAGGGAGTTGTAAGGGTTCTGGAAAACCATCTGCATTCTGCGCCTGAGAACTTTGCGATCCGATTGTTGCCCGTTTTCGAAGGTTTCGACAACGTTCATACCTTCGAAAGATATGGATCCTGAAGTTGGTTCCTCAAGGTACAAAATTACTTTACCAGTGGTAGTCTTTCCGCAGCCACTCTCCCCAACGAGGCCGAGCGTTTCACCTCCTGAGATGTGAAAAGACACATTGTCGATGGCGTGCACGTCGCCGACTTTCTTTTTTTGGAAGATTCCTCGCTCAACTACGTCAAAATACTTCACTAGGGAATTTACTTCGAGAATCGGGGGTCCTGTATCCTCTGTGGTCTGCATCTCAGCCATCTCAGCCTCTGCCTTCAAGCTTCAATTCCCGCCAAAGGTGGCAAGCTACATAATGCCTTTCATCCACCTTTTCCAGGGGCGGCTCCTGTTTCATGCAAATGTCTTTCGCGAACTTGCACCGAGGGTGAAATACGCATCCGGATGGGGGTTCGATGAGATTTGGTATATTCCCAGGGATAACTTCGAGGGCCCGAGTCTGTTTGACGCTTGGCACAGCTTTGAGTAGCGCTTCCGTGTAGGGATGCTTAGGAGACTTGAATAGCGTCGATGTATCCGCAACTTCCATCACTTTGCCTGCGTAAAGCACGGTAACTCGTTCTGTCATGTCAGCGATTATACCCATGTCGTGGGTAATCATCACCATCGTCATGTTCAATTCCTTCTGTAACTGCTTCAATAGTTCCAAGACCTGAGCTTGGATAGTGACATCTAGGTTGGTAGTCGGTTCATCGGCGAAAAGTAGCGTCGGCTCGCAAGACAGAGCCCGGGCAATGGCAATCCGCTGCTTCATTCCGCCACTCAGTTCGTGAGGATAAGTTTTCAACCTCTTTTCGGGCTCTTGTATGCCCACGTGCTCGAGAAGTGAGAGTGCTCTCTTAGACGCAGCCTCCTTCGTTAAGTCTCGGTGAAGGGTCAAGATGTCAGTTAATTGTCTCTCAACTGTGAACACTGGGTTTAGGGATGTCGTGGGGTCCTGAAACACGATCGCCATCTTTGGGCCTCGAAGTTTGCGCATTTCGTCATCAGATTTCGCGAGCAATTCCTCGCCCTCGAACCTTATGGATCCATCAACTATGCGGCCCGGCCGTGGTACGATGCGGAGCACGGACTGTGCGGTAACGGACTTGCCCGATCCTGATTCTCCTACAAGGCCAACTGCTTGTCCCTTGTTGACTTCGAGCGACATCCCATCTAACGCCTTGACTACGCCAGCTTCGGTGAAAAAGTAGGTTCTGAGGTTTGAGACCTCTAGGAGTTTTTCTGGCAATCGACGAGCCCACTCATTCACGGAGTCGCGGGTTGAGGGCGTCTGATAGCCCGTCACCCATTAGATTGAAACCTAACACGCAAAAGACAACGGCCAAGCCGGGGAATAATGAAACCCACCACGCGGTCCTTACGAATGGGAACCCTTCGTTCAGCAGAAGCCCCCAAGTGGAAGTATTCGGATCACCGAAGCCGAGGAAGCTCACGACGACCTCGGTCAATATGAAGCCTGCTATATTCAGTGTTGAGATGACGATGACGGGTGACAGAATGTTCGGGACAATGTGGCGAAAGAGCAGCCTATAAGATCCTGCTCCCAACGATCGTGCAGCTTGGACGAACTCCATTTCCTTCAACTTGAACGTCTCCCCTCTGACAATGAACGCGATACCCGACCAGCCGAAGAACGCGAGTATGAGAACGATGAGCGTAAGCCCCAGGCCCTTGAACACTAGGGCTTGAAACACCCTTGCGAAAAGAAGAATGAGAAGTAGGACCGGAATCACAAAGAACACTTGTGTAACTCCAAGCAATACATCCGATACGACGCCTTTGAAGTATCCGGCTAATGCACCTACCACAACGCCGAGGAGCGTGGTGATGAGAGTCGCCGCTAGTCCGACGTATAGGTCATTCCGCGTGGAATCAACGGTTTCACTGAACACATCTATTCCTGAGTCCTCAACTCCGAATGGATGCTTGAATGATGGTGGAGTCCCAGCGTCCCCCTCATACAAAGACAGATAGCTTCGAGGGGGGTATGCAACCACATATGGACCTACCAGTGCGACGACAACGAAGAAGATTACAATTGCACTACCGATTAGGCCTGATTTGTTTCTTCTAAATCGACGCCAGGCGACTGCCCATTGACTCGCCCCTCGTTTAGGACTACTCTGAGACAACCAGCCACACTCACTGTACCGTAACGCGCGGGTCGATCATAGCGTACACAAGATCGGTTATCAGATTCGCTATCATTACCATAACCGTTATCACGATCGTTATCCCCTGTACAAGTGGAATATCTAAAGTCGAGGCAGCTTGTGCGAACGCGTAACCAAGCCCCGGCCATGAGAAAGTTGTCTCCAGAGCAGGCGCACCCGCCATCGCCGCGCCGAACCCAAGTCCAATGATTGTGATTACCGGGCTGATTGCATTTCTCAGCGCGTACCGGTAAGTAACAGTTCGTTCACTAAGCCCGCTTGCGCGGGCCGCTAAGATGTAATCCTGCCGCATAACCTCGAGCATATTGGCTCTGACGAGGCGAACTATTGTCGCCAACTCAACATAAGTTAGTACGGCGGTCGGCAGAATCAGATGGGCTATCGGGTCAAGGATATTGTTGCCCCACCATGGGTAACTTACGCTAACCGCTCCACTGCTCGGCAGCCAACCAAGGTCCAATGAGAAAATTACGATTAGCATAATTCCCAGCCAGAAAGTGGGCATAGAAAACCCGAAAATTGCAGAGCTCGTTATGGCGTAATCGGCCTTTGAATATTGATGCTTTGCAGAGAACACACCCACGGGTATTCCTATGACCACCGACAAGATTAATGCTAGAATCTGCAACTCTAAGGTGGTTATTGTCCAGGGTCCAATCTGGGAGAGAACAGGTCTTCCCGATATCGACACGCCCAAGTTTCCGTGTGCAAGATCCCATAACCAATACAGGAAGCGTTTCCAAACCGGTTGGTCTAGGTGATAGTACTCTGTCAGCGCCTTCAGTACAGCAGGGTTGGGGTTCCTGAGACCAGCGCGGATTAGATTTATCGGATTTCCTGCTGCGTTTCCCACAGCAAAAGTCAGAATAGCAACTCCCATGAAGACGGGGACCATGAATAGCAGGCGGCGAATGATGTAACGGATTAGGCTCGCCATGTCCTACCCTTACCTCCGCAATGCGCGGGTGTTAGGCAATTAATGTTTGCTTTGCGCGGGCCCTGTAGTCGGTTTTGATACTTTTTGTGGGAAAGCATAAATACGGTTCTTACCCAGCTTCAGCTCACGTGAAATGAAAATGTCTAACCAATCTCTAAAGTACATCATTCAAGGAATATCCTTAGCACTTCTAATTTACGTTACAGCATCAACCGCAGTTCCAGTTCTGTTTAGCAACGTTTACGCTCAAACGCCGACCCTATTCTCAGTTACGTTGATTGCTCCAACTGGTGGAAACTCCGTGCGAAGACAGTACGCGAGTATCATAACCAGCAACATGATATCCCTAGGCATCGATGCGAAGCTGTTCTACGTGACATTTGACTCGCTTGCGAATCGACTCTTCGCCGCCACAGCGCCCGCGGGTTCATCGTTTAGCCAGGGTGGGTACGATATCGGGTTTATCGGATGGGGCTTTACAAGCTATGTTCCCGATTTTCGAGGAAACTTTGACGGAAGACCCGCATACGTTCCACCTGTCGGAAGCAATTACGCCTACTACAACAGTTCCACCGTAAACGGCATTTTTGACAAACTTTACGCCAGCACGGACACCCCGACACAAATTCAATTGACGCACCAGTTCCAGGAACAGGTTTTCAACGATGCCCCATACAATTACATATTCGAAGGCGTTGACCCCGTTCCGAGGGCCTCAAAGTTCTCGGCCTGGGGAAACTCAACTCTCTACAGTGAAGTTACATTTCCCGACGTTCAGCACTGGGCAGGCGGCACCACCCTCACGATGGCTGAAGCAGCCAACATCTTCCCAGGCAACAACCTAAACCCGGCTATTACATCTGCCTCAAACAGCTTCTACGCGCTCTACGTATATGGTAACATTTTGGGCGGGGCATTGCAGGAACCTGACCCGCGATGCAGCTGCTACATACCGGGCACCGCTCAGAATATCACCTCAAGTCCAGACGGAACGACTTGGACCGTGAACATCAAGCCAGGCGTTATGTTCCAGGACGGCGTTGAGGTTACCGCGGACGACTTTGTATTCACGGAATACGCGCTAACGAACCCAAACACAGCTAGTACAGGCTTAGGCAGCAATGTGCAATACTTGGGCAGCAAAGTCACTTTCACCTTCCTGAACGGAACTTCACGGGTCGACGATAACACTGGCCCGGGAGTTCCTGAGACGGATGGTTGGTGGAAGGCTACCAGCCGGTACCAATTCCAATTCCACATGCCCGCAATCTACGCTTTCACAAGCGCGTACTACGGCTCTATTGCTCCATTCCCCATGCACATTATGGAGAAGTTCGCGTTCTCCACGTGGGATGGTGCTCCATTTAGCACAGCGTCCGGACCCTACACCTACACCTGGGATACGAAGCAGTACGGAGGTTCGGGCAGCTATACTGCAGTTGGTCCAGTAGGGGCCGGTGCTTATGAGTTGCAGAATTACGACTTCACGAACAACATCGCAACCCTGACCAAGTTTCCAGGATACTGGAACGCCACCGGTCTAGAAGCTCTCGGCCAATTCACGGTTAACACCTACAAGGTTCAATGGATTAGCAGCAAAGACGCCGCAATTGCTGCCCTGAAGAACGGGCAGGTAGATCTTCTGGACTACAACTTTGGCCTCGCCAAAGACAGGGCGACGCTTGAATCCATCCCCAACGTCAATGTCATGACGTCCACTGAACTCGGTTGGCAGGAGATGGGATTCAACATGAACAATCCCGTTTTCGGCACTGGAACCGCCACACCCGCAGGACAGAGCGACCCGACTAAGGCCGCTGGAGCGGCACGCGATATCCGTAAGGCAATCAGCCACATGATTCCACGAGACTTGATTGTAAGCTCCCTACTGAGCGGAGCAGGATATCCACTCGCCAGCTTCCTAGGCCCAGGATGGGGCGTCTGGTACGACCCGACCCTCACACCTGACACCTACGACCTGAACGCGGCAGCCTCACTTCTGCAGCAAGCCGGCTATACTGTGAGCATTACACCGCCCGCACCGATTGCCTACGCGGGAAGTCCGATGCTTGGCAGCGGTTCAGTGACCATAAGCGGAACAGGTCCCGTCGCCGAGATGCTCGTGATGGTTCAACAGAGCACTGATGGAGGGAATACGTGGACTGATTTCGCTCCACTCCTAACCGACAACTCAAGCAGATACCAAACCACAGCACCAGCACCACCCGCCTTCGGCACCGTATGGTACCGAGCGAACTTCACAGGCATAGTCCCAACGGACGACATAGTTGCCGGAATCCATAACGGGTCAATCGCCCTTAACGAGATGGAATTCCAAACATTGACGTCCACCAAAGCTGACTGGCTAAACGGTAGAGTCCTCTGGATTCCAATCCCAGGCCAAACACAAACCACGGACCCCATCGCCGTCTCGTCCGCGTCTACCGACGCAATGGTTGTAGGCGTACCGATCGTCATAATCATTGCAATCGTAGGCGTAGCCCTCTGGATGCGAAGCCGCAAGAAGAAATCAAGCACTCCAAAGTAACGAGAGAAAATATGCGCTAGGAGGAGCCCTCCAGCGCTCCCTTCTTTTTCTGTATCTTTCCTGCGCTAAGACTGCTCATAAAGTGCGAGGACGATCAGCATCAAGAATATTATTAGACCACCAAGAAAGTACACTAAGGCCGTTCTTTGAGTTTCTTTATGTTTTGACGAGGAATAGCCCTCTTTGGAACCTAGCATTGTCTTCCTAAATTGAGCCGCTCCGATTGAGTTAGAGAAATCCAAGATACCTGCAAGCACGAATAATATTGCGACCTCAATGAGCATCAAGTCTCCCATGACTTCAACGAAGCGGAAGTTTAGAAATGTCAGACCGTACGCTGCAAGCCCATCGGCGACAAGTAAAACCAAAGCAACTCGAACGGATCTACCTAAAACGGTAAGTAACGTTAACATAGCAGGGAGCCCAAAACGAATAACGTGCGCTATGAATTAAGCTCGTGCTGAAGAGTTGGTATCCAGAAAGAAGTTTCAGGGAAAGAAGAAGGACCCGCGACGACTTCGAGGATACTCATTTGTGGCCACGTTAGTCACTATCGCGGTAATCATAGGAGCCTCATACTACCAAACGCTCCCGACCGTTGAACATATTCCTGATACGTTCGCATTTAACTTCCAAGAGTGGATGGCTTACGTTCCACCCAATGCTGAGTATGTCGCGTACGTAAATTACGGGGAGGCTTACTCGGTTAGCGGTAATCTCTCACTCCTTGGCGAGAGCGTCCTAATTAAACTCCCTCAGTTGGGATTCGAAATTATTCCCTTAGACATCACGTATGAAGTGGCGATTCAATTACCTGAGCCGACATACAGTGGTTCGGCATTGCTGCTTCAAGTTTCTGCCGGAAAGCAAGCGAGCCTTACCGACGGACTTCAGTCCGCCAACCTCACGAAGATTTCCCCTCCCCGCATCTATGATGGGTTTTCGCTCTACGGATTACTGATGCAGGAAATCGGAGACAACACCCCAAGCCTAGGCTATTTAGCGGTTGTTAATCACCACATAATTCTCAGCGAGGACAAAAATACAGGCTTACAGAACGTGGAAGCAATTCTCGATCAAATACGCTCAGCGAGAGCCGGCCTATTTGACAACGTGACGATAAGAAGAAGTGTATATGCAGCTGGCGTTACAGACCAGAGTTACATCGCCCTTTTTGTTGGTCGCTTTCCAACTCAGCTCAATGACACTGAGATGGCGACAAAATCAGTAATCGGTAACGGGGGATCGATCCAAGTATCCAGAGCATTGCTCTTTCCGTCATCCGACGTTGCCCTTGATCGTTTGGGCGATGCGCATAAAGTGTATAAGAACGCCGCCAGTTATCAGGTTCTCGATTCGTGGCTGGTAGTGACGTACGGCTATCCGCTAACGAGGATCCGACCTGAAATTACCGGCATTTAAATTCATGCGTCATCGCGCAGCGACATGTTATTAATGGCAAGCAACCAAGTTTAGCGCAGAACGGTCCAGATGCTTAAACCATTCGCGGCCTTCCTTCTTTTCGTCGTTACCGTAGTAGCTATGGTTCCTATGGCCGCCGCTACTCAGGTCAGCTCAAACGGTACTCCCACAGCTGCACCGAGTGACCTTCAGACTAAAGTGTACCAGGACTCGGACGGGAACGTTCACGTGTTGTGGGTCGTTCCAGGACTGAATGGTTCGCTAACGGGATCAGGCATATGGTACAGCAAGTACAGCCCAAACGGAACAGACACAATCCCTCCAACGAGGATTACGAACAGCACGACAATCCAGTCGGCTGACATGGCGGTCGATAATGAGGACAATGCGATCATAGTCTGGTCGGATGATGTTTCAACAAAGACGTCGGTAGCGTCCGCGCTATACCTTTTGCACTTCAATTCAAGCACAACGCAGGAAAACCAGATTCTGACCACACAAGGCTCGCTTATTCTGTGGCCTTCTCTGGCAGGGGACAAAAACGGCACTATTTACATGACATGGACTGACTACCACCCTAGCACTCAATATGCAATCGTGGAATACGGGACGATCAATTCTACGACCGTTTCCATTGAGAAGCAGATCGCGTCGTACAACAAAGTGGCCTCATTTCCACCTAAGGCGAGAGTAGTATGGGATAATTCGTCAGGACCCTTACAGGTTGCATGGGGAGAAAGCCAAGCGGATGGGCAACCCGATTCAACGGTCAACTATGCAAGAGTCGGATTCAACGGCACGATCCTCACAACACTTCAGGTGGCAAAATTTGTTGCTACGCTACGTGACTTATCGATTACGCCAACAATGGGACAGGACGGAGCCTTTGTCATCTGGCAGACGCAAGCATCGAATGCGTCAGTCTACGTTTCACAGATCTCGGCTGGCGGACAGCTCGCGTATCTGAAAGAACTCAATTACACAACGGGACAGTCGAAGTACCTTGCCTTCTCTGCTGATACGGAAAACAACCTCTATGTTATGTGGTATCAACCTTCGGTCTTGGGCGGACCTATCACACCCACGCAGGTGACGCCCACCAACGTAACCTACCTACGGTTGAACTTTAACGGAGACATTGTTCAGACCGGAAGTGACATTTTCAGGTCGCCCATAATTGGAGTGACCGTTCTGAATGATGGAGACTTGTACGGAGTTTCCCCGGACGGTCTAGTGAGCGTTGTAACTCCCCCTCAAGCGGGGAACAACTTGGTGTGGGTTGCCACCATTGCATTCATGAGTTGTATGGGTGTCGCTAGCTCCCTTTGGATTGAGGAAGGGCGTTACAAATGGGCCGCGCTTTGCTCAAGGATAGCATTACGTTCTCCGAAGCAGTCGAGCGCCATTTGCCAGGAAGTTTTGGGGTTACTAACTCGGAAACCAGGGCTGAATATGCATGACATAAGGCGGCTTATCGATCGAGACGACGTCGGAACGTTATCGTTGATCGGGTTGGAGAGAACCGGCTCGATAGCCTCGTTCAGAGATGGGCTCTCTCGTAGATTCTATGTGAAAGCAATTGAAGGTGGGCCTGTTGACTCTCTACGGAACCGCATCATGCTTTGTGTTCTTGACCATCCCGGAATATGGGAAGCACAACTTGCTAAGGACCTTGGGCTCAGCCAACAGTTAGTCCATTATCACTTGAAGAAACTTAAGGAATCGAAGTTGATAACCACAACGGTGGACTCTGAGGGTGGCCGTAAACTCTATCGCTTCGCCGTCAGAGTTCACGAAAAGCAATGATCCGGCGTGGAAAAGATGTCCTGATGACCTTCCGAGCACTTCGCTCAATATGATTCGAGAGCATTTTGCGACCTGCTAGGGAGGACGTTGAAACGAAAGTTCACGCTTTAGGTCCACAACTTCTTGTAATTTGGCTTCTGTTGCTCCCAACCATTGCTTCGTTGGAACTCGCTACTTCCCAATCAAATTCCTCAGACTATACTATATCCAATGGGGCATCTCGGCTTTCTGGCACATCGAACCGTCTTATCTTTTCGTCACCCGCGACCGGTCGCTTGCTCTCGATTGTGCAGGCCGTTGTTACACCAAGCCAAGATTCATTCGTTGACAATTTACTCCCCATTATGAACTTCGGTGGCCTGCCCGTACTGATCGTTCAAGCCACCCCGAGCGTTCCGGTCAGTCGCGACATAGCCTTTCTCAAGTTCAATCTAGCTGGTGTTCTACCAACACAAATCTTGCTTGTCCATGCAAGACCTAGCAACGCAACCTTATCATTGTATGCACGACTGACGAACTTTCTCTCGAATGCGAGCGTGGACGCATCATTAGTTGCGAGCAATGACTGGATGGAGGACACGATTGATTGGGAGAACAGGCCTCCAATAATACAAACGGATTCTTCTACTGCACTGGTAACCGCCAATGGTACCTGGGCTAGGTGGGATGTCACAAGGATCGTCGGCCTGGCCCTCAGTAATTCAAGCGAGGTCTCTCTGGCTCTAACCGGGTCCACGATCGGCTGGAAGAATTATGTTTGGTTCGATTCAGGAGAAACTCAAGAGGCAAAAGGGATGACCTCACCACGTTTGTCTCTCGTTTTCGTAGAACCTTACCTACGACTCAAGTCTCAATACGCAAATCTTCAAATTTCCATTGCGAA
>Ga0187771_10002561_pt1 | contig 12553 bp, 9 predicted proteins | sample 0116_SJ02_MP15_1_FD_133139 | JGI IMG/M metagenome (GOLD analysis project Ga0187771, IMG submission 133139) | Tropical peat soil microbial communities from peatlands in Department of Meta, Colombia - 0116_SJ02_MP15_10_MG | ecosystem: Environmental > Terrestrial > Soil > Wetlands > Peat | place... | reverse complement strand
CGCAGAGTACGACGAGACAGTACTACCGCCCGAAGCCGAGCGAAACACCCGCCACCTGATTAGAGGCAAAATTGTCCGCAAACGACGGGAATCCCGGTCGTCTCAACGACCGCTGTTAAAGTCGGATCAAAGCGGGCGATCAGAAGGAGAACGTAGCTGAAAAAGGTCTATCTTGCCTTGGACCGTGTGAACCTCAGACGAACCACGGTTCACGCCAGGGTAGAATCGGCGATCATTCCTGCACTTTTTGCCGAGGACTGTTATAAAAGACCAGGATCGGAGGGGGGAGAATGTCTCACCTTGGCATAGTTTTGGCTACTACCAGGGTCAAATCAGTTGGGGGAATTGGAAACTGAGACGGAAGCAGCGAACCGGAGTGCTAACTTCTGACAAAAAGGCGAAACGGGCTACCTGTCAATCAACGGAGTCAGGAACTGACGCGGCTTCGCCCCTCAGGCCGGCGTTATTATTGCTCTCCGCCGACGGCACTCTAGCGGAGATGGTGGCTGGCTCGATTCAACCGCCATGGACGCTTGCCCATTATCAGAGTTCAGGCCGAAACCACGAAGCCTTCAACCTTCCAAACGTGCGGCTTGTCTTGCTGGACGACGACACCGTCGATAGCAACGACCGCGGAATGATGCTGAGACATATTCGCAAGTACTTTCCATCGGTACCGTTGCTCTACGTAGCGGGCGACCACGACGGTGAGAACGAAAGGCGGGCGCGAAGTAACGGTGCGCACTATTACGCGGCAAAACCGCTGGCATTGGACCGTTTCGGTCATGTATTGGAGTCGTTTTTGCGCGCCAACAAGTAACCTACCGCCGAGCTTACATGCTCGTACCCGGAGGGACAGGAATTGTGGGGGCGCGATCGGGCTGTCGGGGAAATAGCAGCCTGCCTAGGCCCCTTCGGAAACAGATGGCTGCCACCAGTGGTGCGATTCGCATCATCCCAAGGAGCCAACGCCGTCCTGCGAAATGGCCAAAGGAGAGCCGCTAATGGCTTTTCCCTATAAGAAAATACTGTGTCCGGTCGATTTCGACGACACTTCGCCGGAAGCGGTCAAAGAGGCCGCGGCGCTCGCCGTTCATGGCGGCAGCACGCTGGTGCTGATGCATGTCGTGCAGATCAACCCTCTTGCCGCGCAGGGAGCGGCCCAAGGCTACGCCGGAGGCCAGTTGTACGAGGGACAACTCGAGTTGGCGCGCAAGCAGGTCGCCCAGATGGTGGCGGACCTGCCGGCTGGCCTTAAGCATGAAATTGTGGTCGAAATCGGGGAGCCGGGCGATTCGATCGTCGCGGCGGAGCAGAGCCTCGGAGCTGACCTTGTGGTGATGGCGACCCACGGACGCAGAGGCCTGACACGAATCGTTCTCGGAAGCGTTGCGGAGCGGGTGGTCCGCGGCTCCAGCGTACCCGTGCTTACGGTTCGGCCAGGGCCGGGCGGGGGGTCAAACCAGTAATGTCGTCCGCCAGGCCACGAGATGCTCGAAATCGCCCTCAACGTTTGACCAATGGCAGCGCAGGGCCCAGACTCTCAGCGTAAGACTCCTCTGGATCAGCGGCAAACTTCACCGAACTTCTGGTTCTGGTGGGTTGTTGCCGCGACATTGCTTGCCTGGAGCGTTTTCATCTCATGGCCTGAGTCGCAGCCCAAGGTCGCCGAGATCCCATATTCGACATTTCTGTCACAGGTCCGGGCGGATAACGTCGCCACGGTGCGCATCGTTGCCGACAGTATCAAGGGTACGTTCGCAAAGCCTCTGCTCTGGCCGGAAACCGGAGCGTCCGCGCAGAAAACTGCCGCACCCGCTCCCACCACCAAATCCGAACCCGCACCGTCCGCGGGGCCGAATTCCACGCAACTGCTTCCCGCCCGCTACAGCGAGTTTCAGACGACGTTTCCGTCGGCTGTTGGCGATCCGAACCTGATTGCTCTGCTCGAGTCCCATCATGTTGTCATCGACGTATCGGCCCTATCCCGCCCCTGGCTGCTTGACGCGCTGGTCGGATGGTTGCCGATGTTGCTGCTGGTTGGACTCTTCTGGTGGATGATCAGCCGGGCGGGCAGAAGCCAGTCGGGGATGTTCGGCTTCGGCCGAATGAAGGCCCGGCGCTATTCGAGCGACCAGCCGCAAGTGACTTTCAACGATGTGGCCGGAGCGGACGAGGCCAAAGCCGATCTCCAGGAAGAGGTCGACTTCCTGCGTCATCCTGAGAAGTATCACAGCCTCGGGGCTCGGATTCCCAGGGGTGTGCTGCTGGTGGGACCGCCTGGAACCGGCAAGACGTTGCTGGCCCGAGCCGTCGCAGGGGAAGCGGGCGTGCCGTTTTTCAGCATCAATGCCTCGGAATTTGTCGAGATGTTCGTCGGTGTCGGAGCGAGCAGGGTACGCGACCTCTTTCGCCAGGCCAAGGAGGCTGCGCCGGCGATTGTCTTTATCGACGAGTTGGACGCGGTCGGACGCCGGCGAGGAGCCGGGCTGGGAACGGTAAACGATGAGCGCGAGCAGACGCTCAACCAGTTGCTCGGCGAGTTGGACGGCTTCGATCCGCACCTCGAGGTCATCATTCTCGCGGCCACCAACCGGCCCGACGTTCTCGATCCCGCGCTCTTGCGTCCCGGACGCTTCGATCGCCAGGTCGTCATCGCGCTGCCGGACCGCAAAGGGCGCGAGGGTATTTTGCGCATCCATGCGCGCAAGCTGCGTCTGGTGGAAAACATTGATCTGGCGGCGCTGGCGCGCATGACTATCGGGCTCAACGGTGCGGACCTCGCGAATCTTTGCAACGAAGCCGCACTGGTAGCGGCCAGGCGTGGCGCCAGCGCGGTATCGATCGCGGATTTTGAGGAGGCACACGACAAGGTAAGGCTCGGCGCCGCCCATCCGCAGCTAATCGATCCCAAGGAGCGCCGCGTGGTCGCCTATCACGAAGCCGGACATGCGGTGGTTGCCTGGCTGACTCCAGCTGCGGATCCGGTGCACAAGGTAACGATTGTGCCTCACGGTCAGGCGCTCGGTGTGACCGAACAGGTCCCGGGCGAGGACCGCCACAACTTCAATCAATCGTATCTGAAGGCGCGGCTTGCCGTGATGCTCGGCGGACGCACGGCCGAAGAGATAGCCTGCGGCGAGGTAACCACCGGCGCAGAGACCGATCTCGTCGAAGCAACGCGCCTCGCCCGGCGAATGGTTACCCGATGGGGAATGGGAAAGCTCGGTCTCATCGCTTTCAAGACCGACGAGCAACAGCCTTTCCTGGGATACGAAATCTCTCAGGGCCGGGACTATAGCGAGGAGACCGCCGCCCGCATCGATCAGGACGTACGGCGGCTGCTCGACGAGGCTCATGAGGAAGTCCGGCTCACGCTGAGCGAGGGACGCGACCGTCTCGATCGTCTGGTTGACGCTCTCTTGCAGGAGGAGACGATCGATATCGACGAGCTCAACCGCATCCTGGGGCCGCGTCCTCAGGCAGAACCGGAGCAGGTAGCGCGCGCCGTGGCGACTTGACCGCGATCTGCACGAAACCCGCCGGCAAACTCGGTAGGATCTGTTCCGCGCGACAACCCCTCACGATTATCCATAAGGAGAAGCTTCTTGCCTGAACCCCAAGGCGTCATCCTGCCCGAGCCCAGCGAGAACGCGATCTTCATGGTACTGCGGGTGCGCGATGCCGCCGGCAGCGCCCAGCCTGTCGCGAAGATCGTGGCGCGCACTCCGGCGCTAACCGCCAGACTGGGTGCGCTCGACCGCAGGGCGAAACTCGTTTCCGCCGTGGGTATCGGCTCCGACTTCTGGGACGTTTTGTCACCCGGACGCCGGCCCGCCGGTCTGCGCCCCTTTGCACCGGTTAGCGCAAACGGTCGCGGCGCCCCGAGCACCGGCGGGGATCTGCTGTTTCACATCGTCTCGAAGCGCCACGACCTCAACTTCGAATTGGCGCTTAAGCTGCGCGACGAATTCGTGGAGATGGTCGAAGTGATGGACGAAGTCCACGGCTTTCGCTACCTCGACGGCCGCGACCTGACCGGCTTTATCGACGGCACCGAAAATCCCAAGGGCAAAGAGCGGGCCGAGGTCGCTCTGGTCGGGGAAGAGGATCGGGAATTTGCCGGCGGCAGCTACGTCGTTACCCAACGCTACGTTCACGACCTCAAAAAATGGTCCGTGCTCAGCGCCAAGGATCAGGAGAGGACCATCGGGCGCCGCAAACGCGACAGCCAGGACCTATCCGCCAAAGCCAAACCGCCCACGGCACACATCAGCCGCGTCACGATCGAAGAGGACGGAAAGGAGCTGAAGATCGTTCGTCACAGCTTTCCTTACGGCACCGTCTCCGAGGCCGGACTTTTCTTTATCGCCTACTGCCGCACGCTCGACATCCCGCAGCGGATGCTCGAGCGGATGATGGGGGTGGGGGGCGACAGCCTGCACGACCACCTGATGGATTTCACCAGGGCGATCTCGGGAGCGACCTTCTTCGCGCCCTCGTTGAGAATGCTGAGCTTGCTTACCGGCCGGGGGAACCGCTAAGCGGCCGCCTATGAGAAATTCAGTGCGGATCGAGGTGCGAAGTCTAATCTGCAAGTGTTGCAAACCGCCCGGAGCGGTGCCAAAAGAATACTAGGGTTCGTCTCGTCCTGCTCCGGGCGAGCAGTGAGCATCGCCTGCCCGCAGCGGCATCTGTTGAGAGAGTTTGGGTCGCGTGATTGGGAAGTCCTTACCACTCGAATTCGGAGGGAACTGAAAAATGGCGGATTTTGATATCCAGATTAAAGGCGGAACCATCGTCGACGGGACCCGCGTGCCGCGTTATCGCGGTGACGTGTGGATCAAAGACGGCAAGATCGCCCAGATGGGGGGCAGCGCACCCGGCTTCGCCAAAAAGGTGATCGATGCCGACGGCTTGATCGTCGCGCCCGGCTTCGTTGACCTCCACACCCACTATGACGCGCAGATCCGCTGGGATCCTTACTGCACGATCTCCGGATGGCATGGCGTAACGTCGCTGGTTCTCGGCAACTGCGGCTTCGGCTTTGCTCCGTGCAAGCCCGATTTTCGCGAACGTTCGATGCTCACGATGACGCGTACCGAGGCGATTCCGTACGCCGCGATGAAGGCCGGGATCAACTGGGACTGGGAGACCATTCCGCAGTACATGGATTCTCTCGATCGTTCGCCCAAGGGCGTCAACGTGATCCAGTACATGCCGACCGCCTCGCTGATGACCTACGTGATGGGTCTCGAGGCCGCCAAGACCCGTCCGGCCACCGAGAGTGAGCGCGCCGAGATGGCCCGCCTGCTCGACGAAGGTATGAATGCCGGTCTGTGCGGCTTCTCGATTCAGCGCCTCGGCCCGAACTCGGTGCAGGCCGATTTCGACGGTTCGCCGATGGTCACCGACACGATGTGCGACGAGGATATCTTCAACCTTGCGCGCGTGCTTCGCAGGCGTGATGAAGGCTTTATGGAGATCACGCAGGGCACCGGTAACGCCCGTGCCGACCTGGCGTTCGTCGAACAATTGGCCGACGTAGCGCATCGCCCGATCCTGTGGCAGGCGGTCGTACCGACCCGCAACAATCCGGAAATCCATCGGCGCAGCCTGCGCTGGATCGAACGCAACCGCGCCAAGGGCCGCACGATCTTCGGCCAGGGTGCGACCGTCCGCAGCGGCTTCGCCTTCTCGCTCGAAAACTGGAACCTGTACGATACGCTGCCCGAATGGCGCGTACTGACCACCGGCACCAAGGAAGAGAAAATCGCCAAGATGAAGGATCCGGAACTTCGCGCGGCGGTTATCCGTGCCAATGACAACGCCGACGCCAACTTCAGGGCGATCCAGGCCGGCGTTGGCGGTAATCCGAAGCACCTGATCGTTCAGTGGGTCGAGAATATCGAGCCGCTCGAAAAGTACGTCGGCAAGTCGCTCGGCCAGATCGGGATGGAAGAGGGCAAGCATCCGATCGAAGTGATGCTCGACCTTGCGGTCGCGACAGATCTGAAGGCCGAGTTCCTCGGACCCAATCGCGGCTTCAACGCCGAGTACATGGCCGAGATCATCACCACCTCGCCGTACACCTTCCCCGGGGTTTCCGACGGCGGCGCGCACACCAAGTTCTTCACCGGCGGCGCCTTCACCACGGATTTCCTGCGCTGGATGGTGCGTGACGAGCAGAAGATCACGCTCGAAGAGGCCCACTATCGCATGTCGGCACTACCGGCTCACGCTGCCGGCTTCCGCGACCGCGGGATGCTGCGCGAGGGACTGGCCGCTGACGTGGTGGTCTACGACCTCAACGGACTCGGGATCGAGCCTGACTGGGTAGGCGAGATCGTGCACGACTTCCCGGGCGGCGAGTGGCGCCGGGTGCAGCGGTCCAAGGGGTATCACTCGATTATCGTCAACGGCGTCGAGACCTTCCAGGATGGGAACTGCACCGGCGATACCCCGGGCAAGCTCCTCCGTCACGGCCGCGCCTGACAAGCATTTCTGATTCGGCCTGATATCAACGGGCCGCGGACCCCCCTTCAGGGTGGCCGCGGCCCGTTCCTTTTGGCGCGTCAGCCCGGCGCGGGGCGGTCTTACGCTGCGGCGCGGGCAGCAGCCTTCGCTCGCACGATCAGCACCGGACACGGCGCTTCACGCACAACTCTCTCCGCGACGCTGCCGAGAACCAGGTGCGACACCCCGGTGCGTCCGTGGGTCGCCATCACCACCAGGTCCGCACCGGTCTCATTCACGGCCGCGAGAATCTCAGGCGCCGGATGGCCAATGCGGAGCATCGTTTCGTGCTTGATGTCCTTGAGATAGCGCTCGGCCATATGGTTGAGATTCTTGCGCGCCTCCTCCTTCTCGCGGGCGAACACGATCGGCGCTGATACTACCAGCGGATCTACTGGGGGAGCAGCGTGAACCAGAAAGAGCTGGGCGTCGTGCTGGCGCGCGAGATCAATCGCCATTGCGAGCGCCTCGACCGAGTTGTCATCGAAGTCGACCGGGCAAAGAATTTTCTTGAACGTGGGCATGACGCACCTCCTGCCATGTAAGGTACAGCATCATCTGTGCCACGCCCGCCGCCAGTCCCGGCTCTTGTTTGAGTGGTCAGACCGTCAGGTTTCGCAAAAGCACCAAACGGGGAAGTGAAGAATGAACCGCGATCCCGGCGCAAACTTCGAAGACGACTGTTTCCGCCCGGCACAGGGTTGTATCCCTTGGCGCCAGGCTGTGGAAGTCGAAGACTCGATCAGAGTTCGTATTTCGCGATCTTGGCGTAGAGCTTCTTGCGCGAAATCCGGAGGAGTTTCGCCGCCGCGAGCTTGTTCCCGCTGGTACTCTCGAGTGCCCGGCCAATAAGCTCGCGCTCAGCGTCCGCAAACGTTCCAATCGGAATCGCTGCCGCTGTCGGTGCCGGTTCGGGCGTGATGGTCCTGACGGACCGGCCACGAATCGCGCCTGGCAGGCTTCCAACCCTTATGGTCGGCGAGCGGCCGAACGTAAACGCGCTTTCGATCGTGTTCGACAGTTCACGGACGTTCCCCGGCCATTGATAGCCTTGCATCGCTTCCATCGCGTCCGGTTCCACTCCGTGCACCGGTATGCGCGGCTTGAGCTTTTCATTGAAGAACCGGATGAAATGGTCGACCAGCAGCTCCAGGTCCTCCAGGCGCTCGCGCAGCGGCGGAACCTCGAGCACGCCCGCCTGCAGCCGGTAATAAAGGTCTTGGCGCAATTGTCCGGCGCGCACCGCCTCTTCGGGATCGCGGTTGGTTGACGCGATCAAACGCACGTCCACGGGGACCTCGCGCGTTGCTCCCACGGGACGTACCGTTCTTTCCTGCACCGAACGCAACAGTTTGCTCTGCGTTTCGGGACTCATCTCCGTGACTTCGTCCAGAAACAGGGTCCCGCCCTCGGCCGCGCGGAACAGTCCCAGGTACTCGGCGTTCGCGCCGCTGAACGCTCCGCGCTTGTAGCCGAAAAGTTCGCTCTCGATCAGGTCCTTGGGAATCGCCGCGCAATTGAGCGCGACAAACGGCGCCTCGGGCTTCACACCGCATTCATGGACCGCCCGCGCCACCAGTTCCTTACCCGTACCGCTTTCCCCCGCAATCAGCACAGTGCCGCGCGTACCGCCCGCGGACTCGATTCGGTCATACAACTCGCGCATCACCCCGCTTGCTCCCACCAGACCGTGGAAGTTCTGCCGGGCGGCGGGCGGCAAACGCGACGCCTCGCGCTCCAGCGCCTGGATCCGCGCGGCGGCGACCGCAGCCTCCGAACGGAAGTACGCGTCCGCCAGCAGGATCAAACGTATGTGGCTTAGCTTGTCGAACGTCGTGACCAGCTCAACCGAGGTTTGTGTGCGCGGCAACGCGATATGCACGCTCTCCTCGTACAGATGGAGCGACGCGACCACTTCAGCAAAGGGCATCTTACGCTCGGCCAGCGACTCGCCGAGTCGAATCGTATCGATTGTGTAGGCGTCAATATCGCCGGCCATTAGCTCCCGCGTGTTATGCGCAAGCGCGTTGAAGAAAATGTCGTGAAATTCGCGTTCCCCCAACGACCGCTCGTCGCCAAAGTGCAGCACGTACAGCCGATACCAATGCGCGATTACCTCCTCCAGATGCTCGACGATCGCATGCAGAACCGGCTCCAACGTCTTCAGTTCGTCCTCGAACAGCAGGTGGAAATGGCGCGGCCCGCGGCCATCGCTGCCCGCGGGACCATGCGCTTTCAGATCGGATACGGCCACGGCTTTACTTCCTACTGCATCTAATAGTCATATCTGGTGCCAACGGTGACAACCGCTGATCCGTTTGCGTCCCACGGAGACAGGGCCACAAACCGTATCGCCGCTAAATCAGGCTCAATACTAGCACTTTTCCGGTTTTTGCAGGAAATGCGGCTGGCACGATTTACGCTAATGCTGAGAGCGAGGCCTTTACAGTGCAAGCCTCTAGCGTTTACACGGTGAAAGAGCAAAATGCAACGGCAATGGTCCTGCCCAGGACCGCCAGCCCTGAGCTGTTGCTCGTTTCGATTGACGATTCTTTCGCCCGACTGGTCAATAACCTCGCATTCCCAAAATGGCTGGTCGAACGGCACAATAATCCGTCCGATGCTGCCCGTGCACTCTCGCGGAGCGGTGTTCGTCTGGTTGTGTTCGATGACCAGGCAGTCGCGGAGAGCGAGCGTGGATGGTTGCTGGCGCAAGTCCGCAAGCAGAAACCAGGCGTGCCGCTCCTCTACGTTGCCAATGATCACAACCACGAAACCGAAATACTCGCGCGCCGAGGTGGCGCTTCCTACTACACTTCCAAACCGATTCACGATCAGCAGTGGTCTTATGTCCTGAGATCCTTTATGCGATTGCACGCCTAACACAATCGTCGCACGCCGCGCTATCCTGGCTTTGTATCCTTTCGGCTGTTCCGCGCTTACCACTGCCCTCCCGCCGATTGTGCTTCGCGTTCCTTCTGCGCTAAACAGAGACATTCGCGCAAACTGGACAGGAGAAGGGTCAGATGCTGAAGTTGCACGGAACCTCCAAATCACGCTCGGCGCGCTCGCTATGGGCGCTCGAGGAGCTCGGGGTCAAGTACGAGCACAATCCGCTCGAAGTCCCCAAGGCCAAGAGCCCCGAAAATCTCAAGCTCAACCCCAATGGCCACATCCCCGTGCTCGAGGACAACGGCCATGTCCTCTGGGAGTCGATGGCGATCAACCTCTACCTGGCCGAAAAGTATGGAAAGCAGCCATTCTGGCCAGCCACGGTCGAAGGCCACTCCGACTGCATCAAATGGAGCTTCTGGGGGATGACCGAGATCGAGCCGCGCCTGATGACCATCCTGGTCAATCGGCTCTTCCTGCCGCCCGACCAGCGCGACGAAAAGGCCGTGCAAAAGGCCACCGACGACCTCAAGGCCCCCCTCAAGGTGCTCGACGATCAGTTGAAGGGGCGCGATTACATTCTCGGCAAGGACTTCACCATCGCCGACCTCAACGTCGCCGCGATCCTGAGCTTCGCGCTCCTGGTCAAGCTCGATATGTCGGCGACTCCCGCTGCGCAAGCGTGGCTCCAGAAATGCCTCGGGCGCGAGGCCAATATGCGCGTTCGCAAGTTGCCCTAGTTTCAACCGGCCTGAGCACGAGGGCGAGGCGATTCCGGCCCCGCCCTCGTCGGGCCGTCCTCGATTCCGCCCCGGTCATTCGTATCCGCGCCGGTTTACACACGCTGCCAAACACGCCACGATCGATGGATGCCGCTGGCGGCGCGACGCCCTCGCGCATCCGCGGCGCTCTCGCGCCACGATGGATAATCTTCGCGTCAATGTGATCGGCGCCGGGCTTGCCGGCAGCGAGGCCGCCTGGCAACTCGTCCGCCGCGGTATCCGCGTCCGTCTCTTCGAGATGCGTCCGGTGCGGATGACCGAGGCCCATCAGACCGCCTTCTTCGGCGAACTTGTATGCTCGAACTCGCTGCGCAATGCCTCGCTCGAAACCGCCGTCGGTGTGCTCAAGGAGGAGATGCGCCGCCTGGGCTCGCTGGTAATCGCCGCGGCCACCCGCTCGCAGGTTCCGGCAGGCTCGGCGCTTGCCGTCGACCGCGAACAATTCTCCGGGATTCTTACCTCGGCCCTTGAGGCTCATCCGCTGGTCGAGCTGACGCGCGCCGAAGTCACCGCTCTGCCCGGCGGTCCCACCATCGTCGCGACCGGCCCGCTCACCAGTCCCGCCCTCGGTGACGAACTCAACCGCCTCCTCGGCCCGCGCCATCTCTATTTCTACGACGCCATCGCGCCTATCGTGACCGCCGATTCGATCAACCGCGAAGCCGTCTTCACCGCCTCGCGCTACGGCAAGGGCGGCGACGACTACATCAACTGCCCGCTCGACGAAGCGCAGTACGACGCCTTCGTCGCCGCCGTGCTCGCGGCGGAGAAAGTGGCGCTCCATCCGTTCGAACGTCCGATTTATTTCGAGGGCTGCATGCCGATCGAAGAACTCGCGCGCCGCGGCCAGCGCACGCTCGCCTTCGGTCCGATGCGACCGGTAGGGCTCGTCGATCCGCGCACCGGCCGCCGCCCCTTCGCCGTCGTGCAATTGCGCCAGGACGACCGCGAGGGCACGCTCTTCAACATGGTCGGCTTCCAGACCAAGATGACCTATCCCGAACAGCGCCGCGTCCTGCGCATGATACCGGGCCTCGAACGCGCCGAATTCGTGCGCCTCGGCTCGCTCCATCGCAACACCTTCGTCGATTCGCCGCGCCTGCTGCTGCCGACGCTCCAGCTCCGCGCGCGCCCCGACCTCTTTCTCGCCGGCCAGATGATCGGCGTTGAGGGCTACGTCGAATCCGCCGCCGCCGGACTCCTCGCGGCGATCAACGCCGCCCGCATCGTCACCGGATCCGAACCGCTGGTCCCGCCGCGCGAGACCGCGCTCGGCTCCCTCGTCGCCTATATCACCGACACCAGGCGCCGCGACTTCCAGCCCATGAACGCGAATTACGGCCTGATGCCGCCGCTCGACCCGCGCATCCACCGCCGGCAAAAGAAGACCGAGATGGGCCGTCGCGCGCTCGCCGCGCTCGACGCATGGGTCGCGTGCAACGATCTCGAGTCTCCTACCCAAACTTCGCCGCGCTTTATGGAACCGCCACCGCTTGTCCAGGGCGAGGGATGAACACGATCAAACTCGCCGCGCTTGACGTGGGCACCAACACCGTCCTGATGCTGGTGGCGGAACGCGATTCCGCCGGCGAGGTTCGCACGCTCGCCGACCTCGCGCGGATTACGCGCCTGGGCCGCGGCGTCGACGCCAACGGCAGTCTCGACCGCGACGCGGTTGCGCGCACCCTCGATACCATCGCCGAATTCGCCGCCACGGCGCGTGCGCTCGGCGCCGGGAAGATCGTGGGCGCTGCGACCGCCGCCGTGCGCGACGCCGATAACGGCCCCGCCTTCATCGCCCAGGTCAAGGATCGCGCCGGCATCGACCTCGACGTCATCTCCGGCGAGACTGAGGCGCAACTCTCGTGGCTCGCCGTGCGCAAGGGACTCAAGCTCGATCCCGCCGACAAGGTTTTGGTGGTCGATATCGGCGGCGGCTCGACCGAACTGATCCGCGCCGAGCCCGGCCGCAAGCTCGACGTCGCCAGCCTCCAGATCGGTTCGGTCCGCCTCACCGAACGCATCGTCCATCACGACCCTCCGCTCGCGCGCGAAGCCGCCGACCTCCGCCTCGCCGTCGACGACGCGCTGCGCGCGCTCGGATGGGATTTCGCGCCCGACACGATGGTCGGGATCGCCGGCACCGTCACCACCGTATGCGCCACTGCGCTCCGCCTCGCCAAGTACGATCCGGCGATCGTGCACGGCTATCGGCTTTCGCTCGCCCAGGTCCTCGAAACTCTCGCCCGGCTCGGCGCCGTGCCGCTCGAACAACGCAAGCAGCTCCCCGGTCTCGAACCCGCCCGCGCCGACGTTATTCTCGCCGGCACCGCCATCCTCGAACGCGTGATGGGCCACTTCGG
>Ga0187771_10002560_pt1 | contig 12553 bp, 14 predicted proteins | sample 0116_SJ02_MP15_1_FD_133139 | JGI IMG/M metagenome (GOLD analysis project Ga0187771, IMG submission 133139) | Tropical peat soil microbial communities from peatlands in Department of Meta, Colombia - 0116_SJ02_MP15_10_MG | ecosystem: Environmental > Terrestrial > Soil > Wetlands > Peat | place... | reverse complement strand
TCTTGCCGGGATTGGCCTTGGCGTAGGCGATGAATTCTGGGACGGTCTTGGCCGGGACCGCGGGGTTGACGGTCATGACATAGGCGCCGCCGCCGATAATGGCGACCGGCGCGATGTCGCGGAGGAAATTGAAGCTGAGGTTCTTGTAAAGCGAGGCGTTGATGGCGTTCGCCGTCAGCACCTCCATGAGGATGGTGAAGCCGTCTGGCTGCGCGCGCGCCACCGCCTCGGTGCCGATATTGCCGCCGGCGCCAGGCCGGTTCTCCACGATGAACTGCTGTCCGAGCCGCTGCGACATGCCTTGCGCGACAATGCGCGCCAGGCTGTCCGCTGCCTGGCCAGCGGGAAAGCCGACGATGACGCGCACCGCCTGGCTCGGATAGGCCTGCGCCCAGGCAAAACGCGAGACAGCAGGCAGCGCGGCGGCGCCCGCTGCCAATTGCAGGACATGGCGGCGTGGGATTTTCATGGGCAATACCTCGGGCACTTTGAGCAGGATGCAGGCAGCGCGCAAAGCGGATCCGGCATGGCCGGTTTTCGGCGCGCCGGTGATCCGAGCTATACGACATTCCCATGCGCCGCAAGGCGCGGGAGCGTCGCACCCTGCGCATGGACGCTACCGGTGCAACGCGCCGGCAGAATGCGCATAATGCAGCAATGGCCCCGGTTCTCGATTTCTGGTTCGACTTCGCGTCGACCTATTCCTATCCGGCAATGATGCGCATGGCACCGCTGGCGCATGCAAGCGGTATCGGCGTGCGCTATCGCCCGTTTCTGCTCGGGCCGCTGTTCAAGGCGCAGGGCTGGGACACCTCGCCGTTCAATCTCTATGCCGCCAAGGGCCGCAACATGTGGCGCGATCTCGAGCGGCTGTGCGGCGATCTTGGTCTGCCGTTCCGTCGGCCGGAGCCGTTTCCGCAAAACAGCTTGCTCGCTGCGCGCGTCGCGCTGGTCGGCTTGCGCACGACGCGGGGCGAGAAATTCTGGGGCGAGCAATTTTGCCGCGCCGTGTTTGGCGTCGAATTTGGCGAGGGCCGGCCCATCGACGATGCAGCGGTAATCGGCGATATCCTCGCGGCGCTCAACGTCGCAGCGGCGCCTGTGTGGGAAGCCGCGCGGAGCGACGAGATCAAAGCCGCGCTGCGCCGGCAGACGGAGGAAGCGCAACGGCTCGGCATTTATGGCGCGCCGAGTTTCACGACCGCGGACGGTGAATTGTTCTGGGGCAGTGACCGGCTCGAACGCGCGCTCGCCTGGGCCAGAGACGGCCGCTGAGCCCGTCTTGTCATCGCAAGACCGCTCAAACATAGTCGCGGCGTTCAACAACGTCCCGCGTTTCTTTGCCTGCCCGACAAGGACATTGCCATGCCCGCTAAGCGCCTAGCGCCCCGCCTGTCCATCCCTGACGAAGCGCAGATGACCGATGCGCAGCGCTCGCTGCTGGAAGCGATTCGCTCAGGGCCGCGCGGCCAATCGATCACCCCGCGCGGACCGTTCGCCGTCTGGCTGCACGCGCCCGAATTCGGCCACCTGGCGCAGGCGCTCGGCGGCCATTGCCGCTACAAGACCGCGCTGCCGGCGCGGCTGTCGGAATTCGCCATCCTGTGCACGGCGCGGCAGTGGCGCGCGCAATACGAATGGTTCGCGCACGCGCCGCTCGCGGAGAAGGTCGGGGTCAGCGCGAAGACCATCGCCGACCTGCGCGCCGGGCGTGAGCCGAGGTCGGCGGCCAAGGACGAGCGCGCGATCTATGCGTTCGCGCGCGAGCTATACCAGACCAATCGCGTCAGCGACCGCACTTATAAGCGCGTGCACGCCTTCCTCGGGGACGCCGCTGTGGTCGAGCTGGTCGGCATCCTCGGCTATTACGCCTTGATCTCAATGACGCTCAACGTGTTCCGCATGTTGCCGCCGGCGGACACCAAATTGGCGTTCGCCGAGCGGTGAGACGCGGGCCGTCACTTCATCTGCATATTGCCGTGGTCCATGTGCATGCCGCCCGCAGCGGGCATGGCGTGATCGCCGCTAGGCGCTTGCGCGCCGATGCCTTCGACGGCGAAGTCGACGTCGACCTTGCCGGCCTTGGCGAACTCGAGCGTCGCCTTAAAGTGGTCGCCCTGTTTGAGCGGCTCTTTCAGGCCGATGAACATCACGTGGTAGCCGTTCGGTGCGAGCGTCACGGTCTGCCCCGGCTTGATCTCGATGCCGCCGGCGATGGGACGCATCTTCATCACTCCGCCGTCCATTGTCATCTGGTGCACCTCGAAGCTGCGTGCGACGTCGGTTGAGCCGCCGATCAGCCGGTCGGATGCGCTGCCGGTATTGGTGATGGTCAAATAGCCGCCGCCGACGGCGGCGCCTTTCGGCGTGGCGCGCGCCCAAGCCGACGAGATTTTCAAGCTGCCGGCGGCGAAGTCTTCGGCCTGCGCTGGCCTGGGCGCACAGGCGGCGACGAGAACGACGATCATAAAGGCAATCCGGGTCATTGATGTCTCCTGACGTGGCAGCGCGCTTCAAGCGAAGCGCAGCCTGCCGAGGGTGAACGTGTTGAAAGGCGAATTGGGAAAATCAGAGCGCGGGCGGCGCGCGCGGAACTTGTGGGCTTCGGTCGGCCAGACGGACGACCGGCGCGAGCACGGGCGCGGGCGTCATTGCCACGGCGCGGGTGAGCTGCAGCGCGATGACGGTTTGCGGCGGACCGACAAAGGTCTGCCCGCAGCATTGCATCCCGCACCCCGCCGCGCAGGGGCAGCCGCCATCATGCCCGGCCGGCGGTGGCGCGCCAGTCGTTGTCGAGGCCTTGGCGCACAGGCCCGCCTGCAGCGGGCCTGCGGCCAGCTGCAGCGGCCACAGCAGGGCCTGCAAGGCCACCGCATAGGCCACAATTAATGCGACGACGGGACGGCCTCGAGCGGGGTTCCTCATGGCGGTAAGTTTATGCGGGCGCTCGGCGAGCGTCTATGCACGTCAAACCCGCATGCCGAGCCGGTCGAACCCGCACCGGCGCCGTGATAGACTGTCCGCATGACCCTCGGGCGATCGTCTGCCTCGGACCACGAGGAGCGCGTGCTGCGGTTCCCCTTGCGCGGCCGCAATGCTGCCCGCCTGCGCCCCAGCATACCCTCGCCGGTCGCCGATCTTGCCAAATTCGAGCGCGGCAACGACGGCGACGACTATCGACACCGCATGCTGGTCAATGTTGCCGCCTTCGTGTTCGTGCTCGGCCTGATCGGCGCCGGCCTGTGGCTCGCCGACGCTATGGCGCAGTTGCGCAAGGATGAGGATTGCGTGCTGTCCGGACGACGCGGGTGCATGCCGGTTGAGGTTGACACCTCCCGCTGGTGAGCTTCGTGCTCGGCAATTCTTGAGGCAGCCTGGCAACTTACCTCCTTTGCAGACAAGCGCCTACCGGCATTGAACTTGCGGCAGCGCTTCGCTATACGGGCTGCCGACCGCATGCCGGCTGATGGCCGAGCCGGGGGAGAGCGCGCGGGGACCGAGCATCTTGGCCGTCCGATCGCCAAAACTCCAAATAAATCAGAGAGTTAACGATGTCTTCGACGTTTGACACTGTCGCCAATATTATCGCCGAGACCTGCGATATTCCGCGCGATTCCATCACCCCCGACAGCCACGCGATCAACGACCTGGGCATCGACAGCCTCGATTTCCTCGACATCGCGTTCGCCATCGACAAGGCATTCGGCATCAAGATGCCGCTCGAGCAGTGGACGCAGGAAGTCAACGAGGGCAAGGCCACGACCGACCAATATTTCGTGCTCAAGAACCTGAGCGCCCGCATCGACGAGCTCGTCGCTGCCAAGGGCGCCTGAGTCGGCACGCCGATGCGCCTTGAGACTTTTCTGCTGATCGACCGCGTCGTTAGTCTCGATCTCGTCGCCGGCACGATCTGCTGCGAATCGACGGTGCCACAGCAAAGCGTGGTGTTCGAGGGACATTTTCCCGGTTATCCCTTGCTCCCCGGCGTGATGATGATCGAAACCATGGCGCAGGCCGCCGGCTGGATGCTGGTCGCGGCCAACAAGTTTCAGCGCATGCCATTCCTGGCGGCGGTCAAGGACGCCAAATTCCGCACCTTTGTCCTGCCGGGACAGCGGCTGACCGCCGAGGCGAAGCTCGTGCACGACGGCTCCGGCTATGCCATGGCGGAGACGCAGCTCTCCTGCGATGGCAAGCCAATTTGCGAGGGCATGATTACCTACCGCATCGCGGACTTTCCCAATGTCCAATTCGCGGCGGAAATGCGCCAGCGGGCCGCGGCGATCGGTCTGTTGAGTAAGGAGGCGTTGGCCAATGGCTGAGGCCGCCCGCGAAGCCTGGATCACCGGCATCGGCATTGTCTCCTGCCTTGGCGAAGGCCCGCAGGCGCATTGGCAGAAGCTGATGGAGGTGCATCCGAGCGCCGATACGACGACTTATGCGCCCTTCGTCGTCCACCCCTTGGCGCCGATCAATCTCGATACGCAGATTCCCAAAAAGGGCGACCAGCGGCAGATGGAGCCGTGGCAGCGCATCGGCACCTATGCGGCCGGACTCGCGCTCGATTCCGCGGGGGTCAAGGGCAAGACCGACATTCTCTCGCGCATGGACATGATAGTCGCCGCCGGCGGCGGCGAGCGTGATCTGGCCGTCGACGCCAATATCCTCAGCGGCATTCGCGCCGCCGCCAATCCGGGCGCCTTTCTCAACGAACGGTTGATGAGCGACTTGCGGCCGACGCTATTCCTGGCGCAGCTCTCAAACCTGCTCGCCGGCAATATCTCGATCGTGCATGGCGTCACCGGCTCCTCGCGCACTTTCATGGGCGAGGAATCAGCCGGGGTCGATGCCGTGCGCGTCGCCTTTGCCCGCATCGTGGCAGGACAGAGCGACATCGCGCTGGTCGGCGGCTCCTATAATGGCGAACGCCTCGACTCGCAGATGTATTTCGAGTTCGCCGATCTGAGCCTGAAGGATCGTCTGGTGCCGGTGTGGGAGCGCACCGGCCGTGGCGGTATCGCGCTCGGCTCGATCGGCGCCTTTCTTGTGATCGAGGCACGCAAGCATGCGCAAGCGCGTGGCGCCAAGCCGATGGCGCGACTCGTCGCCGTCCTCTCCGAGCAGAGCAAGCGCGCGCCCGGCGACGTGACCGCGATGCTTTCGCACGAATGGGAGGCGATCAAGGACAAGGTGCAGCCGGGCCACGCTGCAATCATCTCGGGCGCCGGCGGCGCCGCACCGGCGACCGGCGAGGAGCGCGCTTTCCTCGAAGCGCACCCCGACCTTGCCGTACGCGCCACCGGTTCTTATGTCGGTCATGGGCCGGAACCGCAATTTGCCATGAATATCGCGCTGGCCGTGATCGCGCTCGATCATGGTAGTCTGTTTCCGCCTTGCGACGCGACCGGTCTGGAGCGGCCGATGAGCGGCGACCTGCGCCAGGTCATCGTCACCGGCGTCGGACATTGGCGGGGCGAAGGCCTCGCGCTGGTGGAAAAGGTCGGCTGAGGGAGGGCGGAAGATGGCAAGCACCAAGGACAAGATGGGGCGGCCGATCGTCGTGGTGACAGGACTCGGCGTCGTCACCTCGCTCGGGGCCGGCAAGGCCGACAACTGGGCCAAGCTCACCACCGGCGAATCCGGCATTCACTCCATCACCCGCTTTGCCACTGAGGGCTTGCGCACACGTATTGCTGGCACCATTGATTTTCTCTCGCCGGTGCCGTCGAGCGCCGATCTCACCGAACGCTGCGCCGCCCTCGCCGCCGAAGAAGCGATCACCGAATCCGGCATCGGGGCGGCCGGCGATTTTCCCGGGCCCCTGTTCATCGCGGTGCCGCCGATCGAGCTCGAATGGCCGCAGCGCATCGAGATCGCCGCCAAGTCCGGCGCCAACGAAAAGGTCGGCTATGGCGACCTGTTGCGAGCCTCCTCTGCCTTCCCGAGCTTTCACGAGCGTTTCCTGATCGGCCCCTTGGCGTCACACATCGCCGACAAGTTCGGCACCAAGGGCTCGCCGATCTCGCTGTCGACCGCCTGCGCTTCAGGTGCAAGCGCCATCCAGCTCGGCGTCGAGGCGATCCGCCGCGGCGAGACCGACACGGCGCTCTGCATCGGCTCCGACGGTTCGATCAATCAGGAAGCGGTGATCCGCTTCTCCCTGCTCTCGGCGCTCTCAACCAGCAATGAGCCGCCGCAGGGCGCCGCCAAGCCGTTCAGCAAGAACCGCGACGGCTTCGTCATGGCCGAAGGTGCCGGCGCGCTGGTCCTGGAAAGCTACAAGGCGGCCAAGGCGCGCGGCGCCAAGATCCTCGGCGTGCTGGAAGGCTGCGGCGAGATGGCGGATGCGTTCCACCGCACGCGCTCGAGCCCGGACGGAAAGCCGATCATCGGCGCCATCGCCAACGCTATTAAGGATGCGGGACTTACGCCTGAGGACATCGATTACGTCAATGCGCATGGCACCGGCACGCCGGAAAACGACAAGATGGAATATCTCGGCGTCTCCAGCGTGCTCGGCGAAAGGATGAAGAGCGTGCCGATCTCGTCCAACAAATCCATGATCGGGCACACGCTGTCGGCGGCCGGCGCGGTCGAGGCGGTCATTTCGCTGCTGACGCTGCAGCACCAGCGCATCCCGCCCACCATCAATTACAACGTGCCGGATCCCGCGATCCCGCTCGACGTGGTGCCGAACCAGGCGCGCGATGCGCGCTTGAGCCATGTTCTTTCCAATTCATTCGGTTTCGGCGGGCAGAACGTCTCGCTGGTCATGGGCCTAGAGCCGGCGTAAGGGGCCGGCCTCATACCTATGCGCGCGTTGCAACTGATCGCCGACCGCAAGCTCGAGCTTGCCGACATCCCTGCCCCGCCGCCGCCCGGCGCCGGCGAGGTGCAAATTCGCATCAAGGCGGTCGCACTCAATCATCTCGACCTGTGGGGCTTCCGCGGCATGGCCTTCGCCAAGCGCAAGCTGCCGCTGGTGGTGGGGGCGGAAGCTTCCGGCGAGATCGCCGCGGCCGGACTCGGCGTCTCGTCGTTCAAGGCCGGCGACAAAGTCGTGATGTACGGCGCCATGACCTGCGGGCAATGCGCTGCCTGCCGTGAGGGCCGCGACAATCTGTGCGAGAATGTCGGCGGCGTCATGGGCTTCCACATCGACGGCTTCGCGCGTGAAATGATTAACTTACCGGCGCGGATGACGTTGCCCGTTCCGGTCAGCGTCTCGCTGCGCGATGCCGCCTGCGCGTCGATCGCCTTCGGCACGGTGGAGCACATGCTGTTCGACAACGCCAAGCTCAAGCCGGGCGAAACCATCCTGGTGCATGCCGGCGGTTCCGGCATCGGTTCGGTGGCGATCAAGATGGCGAAAGCCATCGGCTGCACCGTCATCACCACCGTGGGCGACGATGCCAAGGCGGCGAAGGCCAAGGCGCTCGGCGCCGATCACGTGATCAACTACAAGACGGACCGTTTCGAGGGGGTGACCCGCAAACTCACCGGCAAGAAAGGCGTCGACGTCGTGTTCGAGCATGTCGGCGGTGAAGGCTTCAACGGCTCGCTGCTTTGCCTCAAGCGCGGCGGCCGCCTAGTCACCTGCGGCTCGACCGCAGGCCCCACTGTCACCGTCAATCTGATGCAGCTGTTCCAGCAGCAGTACAAGATTTTCGGCTCGTTCGGCTGCTCGATGCGCAATATCCGCGACAGCCTGTCCAAGATGGCGACTGGCATGACGCCGGTCATCGACAGTGAGTTCGCGCTCGCCGACTTCGAGCAAGGTCTCGCGCGGATTGAGAGCCGGCAGGTGTTCGGCAAAGTGATCGTACATTTCTGATGCCGAGTGCAGCCAAGCGGCCGTCCATTCGCCTGCGCGCTCTCTTCAAGCGCGCCAGCGATGCGGTCATTGGTGCAGCGGCTGTCAGCCTGATCAAGCTTATGCGCTTGACCGACCCGGACTGGCTCTCGGACATCGCCGGGGCTGCTATGCGCGGAATCGGGCCGTGGCTGCGCGAGAACCGTATCGCGCGCGAGCAGTTGGCCGCCGCCTTTCCGGAAAAATCGTCCGCCGAGATCGAGCGAATTCTGCGCGGCACATGGGAACATCTCGGCCGCATGGGCGCCGAATTCGTCCATCTCGACCGGCTCTGGGATTATCAATCCGCCGAAAGGCCCGGCCGCTTCGATATCGCCGCCGAGGACCTCGAACGCTTCCTGCGGCTTGCCGAAGACGGTAAGCCGGCGCTGGTCTTTGCCGCGCATCTCGGCAATTGGGAGCTGCCGGCGATTTCGGCCGCGAGCTATGGCGTCGACAGCGCCATCCTTTACCGCGGACCGAACATTGCGGCAATCGATCGGTGGATCACCGAGGCGCGCTCCAAACTGATGGGCACCCTGATCCCCACCGGCCTGACCGCACCGGTCAAGCTCGCCGAGGCGCTCGAACGCGGCGCGCATGTCGGCATGCTGGTCGACCAATATTATGTGCGCGGCGTTGAGGTGACTTTCTTCGGCCGCCGGACCATGGCCAATCCGCTGCTGGCGCGGCTAGCGCGCCATGTCGATTGCCCGATTCACGGCGTGCGGCTGATCCGCCTGCCCGGCCACCGCTATCGCGGCGACATCACCGAAGCGATCGAGCCCGCGCGCGATACCGAGGGCAAAGTCGACATTGCCGGCACCATGCAGATCATCACCAGCGTGATCGAAGGCTGGGTGCGCGAAAGCCCCGAGCAGTGGCTGTGGCAGCACCGGCGCTGGCGGCCGGAGGATAACGCCCGCCGATAGCCGAATTGGCCGCGCTCAGCTCTCGGTCGGCAGCCCGGCCGCTTTCCAGGCCAGAATCCCGCCCGCCAAGTGCGACTTGTAGGGATACCCGGCATCCTGCGCGGCGAGCGAGGCGGTCACCGAGCGGCGGCCGGAACGGCATGCAAACACGACCTGCTTGCCCTGCGGATCGGGAATGTCCCCCGGATCGAAGCTGGACAGTGGCACGACCACGGCGTCGGGATAGCTTTCCATCGTCGTTTCGTTGAGCTCGCGCACGTCGACCAGCAGCATGCGGCCTTCGGCAAGCCCGCGCGCCACTTCCTCGGGCGTCAAATTCTGCACCTCGTTGGCGCGCGCTATTTCGTCAGCCATAACGCAACTCCCTTATCGGCGCCGGTTTTAGCGGGATTTCTACGCCGCCGCACCAGTCTTTTACACCGTGACCTGCGTGCCGACCTCGACGACGCGGCCGGTCGGGATCTGGAAATAGTCGGTCGCGTCGTTGGCCACCCGAGTGAGCGCGATGAACAACCGGTCCTGCCAGCGCGGCATGCCGGAATGCACGGCCGGTTTGAGCGAGCGGCGCGACAGAAAGAAGGAAGTCGACATGATGTCGAACTGCCAGCCGAGCTTGCGCGCGATCGCCAGCGCCTTGGGCACGTTCGGCGTCTCCATGAAGCCGAACCGCAGCATGATGCGCGAGAAGGTCTCGCCGACCGGCTCGATGCGCACCCGCTCGGCGGGGTCGACGCGCGGGGTGTCGGCGGTCTCGATGGTGAGAATGACGTTCTTCTCGTGCAGAACCTTGTAGTGCTTGAGGCTGTGCAGCAGCGCGGTCGGCGCGCTGAACGGGTCGCTGGTCAGGAACACTGCGGTGCCGGGAACCCGCGCCGGCGGCTTCTTTTCCAGATTGGCGACCAGACTCTCGAGCGGGATTTCCTGCCGCCGCGTCTTTTCAAACAAGAGCCGGCTGCCGCGCCGCCAGGTGTACATCACCGTCATCACTGCGGCGCCGAGCGCCAGCGGCATCCAGCCGCCTTCCACTACCTTGAGCAGATTGGCGGAAAGGAAGGTCACATCAATGAACAGGAACGGCAGCATCAGGCCAAGCGCGCCGAGCAGCGGCCACTGCCACACGCGCCAGATCACGACGATCGCCATCAAGCCGGTCACCACCATGGTGCCGGTGACGGCGATGCCATAGGCCGAGGCGAGCGCGCTCGATGAGCGAAACAGCGCGACCAATAGCAACACGCCGACCAGCAGCAGCGCGTTCACCCGCGGCATGAAAATCTGGCCGAATAGCGCTTCCGAGGTGTGGCGGATTTCCAGTCGCGGCAGCAGGCCGAGCTGGATCGCCTGTTGCGTCAGCGAATAGGCGCCGGTGATGACTGCCTGGCTAGCGATCACGGTGGCCGCGGTCGCCAGCACCACCATCGGCAACAGCGCCCAGTCCGGGTACAGCAGGAAGAACGGGTTCTCGATCGCCTTCGGATCGGCGAGCACCAGCGCGCCCTGCCCGAGATAATTGATCAACAGCGACGGCAGCACGACGATGAGCCAGGCGAAGCGGATCGGCCCGCCGCCGAAATGGCCGAGGTCGGCATAGAGCGCTTCCGCGCCGGTCACCACCAGGAATACGGCGCCCAACGTAAAAAAAGCGATGATGCCGTGATGCAGCAGGAAATGAATGCCGTAATAGGGATTGAACGAGAGCAAAACGCTGAAATTCTGTCCGATATGCCACAACCCGCCGAGAGCGATGGCGGCAAACCAGATCAGCGTGATTGGACCGAACAAGGCCGCGACTTTCGCCGTGCCGCGCGACTGACCCCAGAACAGCAAGAGAAGAATTACCACCGTGAGCGGCACCACGAACTCATCGAAGCGCGGGGTGACGACCTTCAAGCCTTCGATCGCAGAGAGCACCGACAGCGCCGGGGTGATGATGGCGTCGCCGTAGAACAGCGCGCCGCTGATGATGCCGAACAGGATGACGGCCGCCCCGCCGCGGGTGCCCCCGAGCGCGCGCGAGGCAAGCGCCATGAGCGCCAGTGTGCCGCCCTCCCCATTGTTGTCGGCGCGCAGCAGGATGAGCACGTATTTGGCGGTCACGACCAGCAGCAGCGCCCAGATGATCAGCGAAAGGATGCCGAGCACCACCGGCTCATCGACCGCATGGCCGGCGCCGGACGCCGCCAGCACGGACTCGCGCAGGGCATAGAGCGGGCTGGTGCCGATGTCGCCGTAGACGACGCCGATGCAACCGAGCGTGAGCGCCCAGAAGCCGGCTTTGGCTGACGAATGGTCGCCATCACCGTTGGCCGCGACCGAGCCGCCGCGAGCGGCGGCGATAGATTTGGGCATGTGGGATTGGCCTAAGCCTATTGCAGTGCAAAAACGAGCCGCGGCTTATAACGCCACAATGACTAGCGCTGCATCGCTATTTACGCAATGCGACCAGATGAGCCATGCGCAACGCGCAGGGAGCATAGACAAATCCGTTTGTTTTCTCAATAGGTTAATAGGAATGCTTGACGGTCACGGCGTCAAATCGGGCGGGATCGGCGGCTCTTCCCGCATCAAAGTGATGGTGACGCGCCGGTTGGGCGACAAGTAGGGGTTGTCGGGGAACAGAGGATCGGTATCGGCCCGGCCGGCCACCATGTAAATATGCCCGGGCGGCACCCCTTCGGCGGCGAGGATTTCTCGCACCGCATTGGCGCGGTCGGCGGACAGCTCCCAAGCGCCGTAGCCCGGCTTGTCCGGCACCTTGCTCGACGCGGTATGGCCGGTGATGGAGATGCGATAGGGCATCGCCTTGAGCGCCGGGGCGATCTTCTGAATTAGCTTGCGGGTGCGCTCATAGGGCTCCTTGGCGCCGTCCGGGAACATCGAGCGGCCGTCCTGGTCGACAATCTCGATGTTGAGCCCGTCCTTGGTATCCTCGACCATGATGTGCTTGGAGGCCTCGGCGATCTCCGGCATGTCCTGCAGAGCCTGACGCAGCGATGCCGCGGCCAGCGCGAAGTTGCGGTCGTTCTTGAAGTGAGCGCCGTAGCTGTGTTGGTGATCGTGCTCGTCGGGGGTCGGCGTGGCGGACGCTTCTGACGGATCGATCTGCTCGGCGTTCTTCAGCTTCGGCCGCGTCGGCAAGCCCAGCACCTCAATGATGCCGGAATAGCGCACGTTTTCCTGTACGCCGAAGGCATCGCGCATCGAACCGGCGACGATCTTCAGCTTCTGCTGGTCCTGCGTGGAGAAGGCGACCAGCATCACGAAGAAGCTGACCAGCAGTCCCATCAGGTCGGCGAAGGTGACGAACCAGCCGTGCCCGCCGGCGTGACCTCCATCCTTGCGTCTAGCCATGCTCGCCGTTCCCGATATGCCGCGTTATGCGGGGACCGCCTCCGTCGCTTTCCCCTCTTCCTCTTCGCTGTGCCGGTGCTTCTCGGGCAGATAGGCGAGCAACATTTCGCGTACGAGGGTCGGGCTCTTCGCCTCGCGGATCATCAAAATGCCGTCGATGATCAGCGTGCGATTGACCTCCTCGTCGACCAATTTGAGGTGCAGCTTGTCGGCGATCGGCAAGCAGAACAGGTTGGCGAGCGCGGCACCATAGAAGGTCGCGAGCAAGGCGCCGGCCATGAACGGGCCGAGTTTGGACGGGTCGGTCATGTTGGCGAACATCTGCACCATGCCGATCAGCGTGCCGATCATGCCGAAGGCCGGCGCGCAGTCGCCGACCGCGCGGTAGATCTTCTGCCCTTCGTCGAGATGGGTGAGG
>Ga0187771_10002559_pt1 | contig 12555 bp, 8 predicted proteins | sample 0116_SJ02_MP15_1_FD_133139 | JGI IMG/M metagenome (GOLD analysis project Ga0187771, IMG submission 133139) | Tropical peat soil microbial communities from peatlands in Department of Meta, Colombia - 0116_SJ02_MP15_10_MG | ecosystem: Environmental > Terrestrial > Soil > Wetlands > Peat | place... | reverse complement strand
GATGGCAACGGGCGCTGGTGCTATCTCGATCCGCGGCTGGGCGCAATGCATGCCGTGGTCGAGTCGGCGCGCAAGGTGGCGTGCGCAGGGGCGACTCCGGTGGGCGCTACCAATTGTCTGAACTTCGGCAATCCCGAGAAGCCGCACATCATGTGGCAATTCTCCCAGACCATCGATGGCATGACCAAAGCCTGCGAGGAACTCGAGATTCCGATTACTGGCGGCAACGTGAGTTTCTACAACGAAACGCTGGGCGAAGGCATTTATCCCACGCCGGTGGTTGGCGTGGTAGGAGTTCTTGACGATGTGCACAAGACCATCCACATGCACTTCGCCGCCCCGGGACGTACTATCGTGCTATTGCGCGCGGGAGAGACAGGCGATATTACCGATGCCGAGAGTGAGTTTGGGTCGTCAGAATACGCCAAGGAAATCCTCGGCGCGCTCTGGGGGTATCCTCCGGAAATCGATCTGGAGAAAGAGGCCGCCTTGCAGGGAGCGGTCATCGAGATGATTCAGCAGGAATTATTGGATTCCGCTCACGATTGTTCAGACGGCGGGCTGGCGGTGGCGCTGGCTGAAAAGGCGTTTCCCAAGGGCGTGGGAGCTCGGGTGAACTTGCGGTCGGGCGGGCTTCCGCCGGAGTTTGCCTTGTTCGGAGAAGACGCGAGCCGAATCCTGGTCTCTTGCGACCCGGCGAACGTCGCACGAATCAAAGAAATAGCGGAGAAACACGGCATCGCAGCCGATGTGATCGGCGAGACCAGCGAGGAGCGACTGGAAATTTCGCTGGACGGCAGAGAAGTGATTTCAGCTGCGGTTTCTGACTTGAACACCGCGTACGAAGTTGCTCTGGAGTCTGCTCTGCGCTCGGACCCAGAGTCTATGGCAGCGGACTAGACTCGCTTTTGATGAAACCCGAAGGACCAATTGCTAACGGCTAATCGCCAAATGCTACTTTCCGACAAGTTTCACGACCAGTGCGGCGTAGTCGCGATCTTCTCCCATCCTGAAGCGGAGAAGCTCGCCTACCTTGGTCTTCACGCCCTGCAGCATCGCGGCCAGGAATCGGCTGGCATTGTCTCTTCCGATGGGCTGACCCCCCGGGCTCATAAGGCCATGGGCCTGGTCGCCGACATCTTCACGGAAGATGTCCTTGCGCAGCTGCGGGGCTCACTCGCCATCGGACACACGCGCTACTCGACCGCGGGCGATTCAGCGCTCTTGAATGCGCAGCCGATTTTGGTGCAGTCGAATAAGGGTGCGATCGCGGTAGCGCACAACGGCAATCTAGTGAACGCCCATCATATCCGCCAGCAGCTGGAGAGCCAAGGTTCGATATTTCAGACCAACAGCGACACCGAAGTGATCGTCCATCTCATCGCGCTTTCCCGCGAGCACACCCTTCCGGAAGCGATTGCCGACGCGCTCCGGCGCGTCGAAGGAGCATTCTCGCTGGTGATGATGAGCGCGGATCGCATCTTTGCCGCGCGCGACCCGCGTGGCTTCCGGCCGCTGGCCATGGGCCGCATCCGGGCCAAAGAGGATCATGGCCGCGACACGATTGTGTTTGCTTCCGAGACCTGCGCTTTCGATCTGATTGGCGCCGAATACGAGCGCGATGTGAAACCGGGAGAGCTTGTCGTGGTCGGGCCTGACGAGATCACGTCGCGCTTCTACTCCCCGAGTGCTCCGCAGTCGAGCTGCATCTTTGAGCATGTCTATTTCTCGCGTCCCGACAGCACGGTATTTGGCCGCTCGGTGCAGATCAGCCGGGAAAACCTTGGCCGCCAGTTGGCGCGGGAATCCGGCGTAGAGGCCGACCTGGTCGTGCCCGTCCCGGATTCCGGCGTTACCGCAGCGGTCGGATATGCCGCCGAAAGCGGGTTGCCTTTCCGTTTCGCGTTGATCCGCAACCACTATGTTGGCCGTACTTTCATCGAGCCCAGCCAAAGTGTGCGCGATTTCGGCGTCAAGCTGAAGCTGAATCCGGTGCGCTCCCTGCTCGAAGGCAAGAGAGTGGTACTGATTGACGACTCCATCGTCCGCGGCACCACCAGCCGCAAGATCGTGCGCATGATCCGCAGCGCGGGCGCAAAAGAAGTGCACATGCGCATATCCTGTCCGCCGACCATTTCGTCGTGCTTCTACGGCGTCGACACGCCTTCGCGCAAGCAGCTCATCGCGGCCAACAAATCGGTCGAGGAAATTCGCGACTACATCGGCGCCGACTCACTGGCCTACCTTTCGCTCGAAGGCCTAAGACGGGCGTGCGGCGAAGGCGAATTCACCTCCTACTGCACGGCTTGCTACACTGGCAACTACCCAACCGAGCTCATTGATGTCGAGGAGATCCAGCCCGCGGTCGTGCGGCGCTAGTCGCAGAGTCTCCTTTCGTTGAGACGTAGCTTGCTGCGTCTCGTCTCGCGACTGCGAACAGCAGGAGTCGATCTTATTCAGGTTCCGGTTTTCGCGCGCGCGCCACCCGCGGGATCGACTGCAGGTCTGGAATTATGGCAACTTCTTCCCAGCCCTTGAGAAAGTTGCGAACCGCATCCGCAATCGTGCGGCTGATCTCCACCACCAGCCAGCCGCCAGAGCGCAGTGCGCCGTACGCTTGCGGAATCAGCCGGGCAATGACCTCGCCTCCGGCGCGTCCGGCGAAAACAGCAACGCGTGGCTCGAATCTTCGGACCTCAAGCTGAACCTGGTCTTCCTCCGAATCCCCCACATAGGGCGGATTGGACACGATGAAATCGAAACCCGGGATCAGCCCTTCGAGCAGGTCCGTTTGGTGAAATTGGATGCGCCTCTCCAGTTGATGGCGGGCGGTGTTGGCGCGCGCAATTTCGAGCGCGGCGGGAGAGATGTCGGTCGCGTGGATTTCGGCTTCGGGGAGTTCTTTGGCCAGCGCTAGAGCGATGCAGCCGGAGCCGGTGCCGACATCAGCAATGCGGACGGTGTGGGGCGGGCGCCCCCGCCCGCTAATTCGATTCGCCCCGCTCAATTCCAAAACCGTCTCAACCACGTGTTCTGTTTCCGGCCGCGGAATCAACACCGCAGGACTGACGATGAGATCCATGCCCCAGAATTCCTGATGTCCGGTGATGTATTGTGCCGGCACGCCACGGGCACGCTCGGCGAGCGCAGCTTCGTAGTTTGACTGCTCCTCCTCTGTGAGCTCCCGTTCGGGATGCGCATAGAGATAGGCCCGGTCGCATCCGAGCGTGAACATCAGCAGCAACTCGGCATTCATGCGCGGGGAAGGGACGCGCTCACCAGTAAGGCGGGCGATAGACGAAGCGAGAGCAGGTTTAAGCTGCACGGATAATTCTAACCACAGAGGACACGGGTGAAACAGGAGAAGGCTGGTTCGGCGACGTATAATGAGCAGAGGTTAGCCTAGAGATTGTTATGACGGTGGAAGAACAGGTGCTCGCAATGCTTCGTGAGTTGCCTCCCCAGCGACAGCAGGAGGTGCTCGTCTTTGTGGCTGGGTTGCAAGACAAGACCGGGCATAACCCCCGGCGTAGCCTACTGGGTCTTTGGGCGGACCTTGGTGTAAAGGTCAGCGATCGGGACATCACGAAATCTCGCCGCGAAATGTGGGGCCGTTTTCCACGGAATGCTCACTGATGGCGTTGCTTCTGGATACTCACGCTGTGATTTGGTATCTCTCGGGTTCAAAGGAACTCTCACCCACCGCGCAGGCCATTATTGGAACCGCTGAACGAAATGGCGAAGATGTTTTCATCTCGGCAATCTCTTTGGTTGGAATCGTTTACTTGGCAGAACGTGGGCGGTTGCCCTCCGCGGCACTGGACAGACTGGAGGGCGTTCTCAAAGATTCAACACAAAGCCTAGTTGTCGCGCCCTTGGATGCTACAGTTGCTAAAGCTGTACAAAAAATCCCTAGAAAAATAGTACCCGACATGCCAGATCGCATCATCGCAGCTACCGCCGCTTGCTTGAACGCCGAACTCGTCACACGGGACCGGCGGCTTCATCATGCGGGCGCTCTCCGGACATCTGGCGTTCGAATTGTCTGGTAATCGCAGGTTACGTGGCCCCCGTTTGCTTACACTATGCTGGCAGTTTCTTGCTTTAACTTCTCCGCCTGATAGTAAGTAACCAGCGCTTCGATCAGCGGCTGGAGCTTGCCGTCCATCACAGAATCGAGCTGGTGGATGGTGAAGCCGATCCGGTGGTCCGTCAGCCGGTTTTGCGGGAAGTTATACGTGCGAATCTTCTCGCTGCGGTCGCCCGACTTCACCATCGCCCTGCGCTCTTTGGCCAAAGCTTCCTGCTGCTTCTCCATTTCGAGCTCGTACAGCCGCGCACGCAGAACGCGCATGCCTTTTTCGCGGTTTTTGATCTGTGACTTTTCGTCCTGGCAACTGACCACCGTGTTGGTGGGGATGTGCGTGATGCGCACTGCCGAATACGTCGTATTCACGGACTGCCCCCCGGGGCCCGACGAGCAGAACGTGTCAATGCGCAGGTCTTTGGGTTCGATCTTGATGTCCACTTCTTCGGCCTCGGGCAGCACCGCGACCGTGACGGCCGAGGTGTGACGTCTCCCTTGCTGCTCCGTCTCGGGCACGCGCTGCACGCGGTGCACACCGCTCTCGTACTTGAGCTGCGAATAAACTCGTTCCCCTTCAATGATTGCGATGACCTCTTTCAGCCCGCCCACCGACGACTCCGAGGTCGAAAGCACCTCGACCTTCCAGCGCCGCATCTCGGCGTACCGCGTGTACATGCGGAAAAGCTCCGCGGCGAACAGAGACGATTCGTCTCCGCCCGTGCCAGCGCGAATTTCGAGGATCACATTCTTCTCGTCGTTCGGGTCTTTTGGTAGAAGCAGTACTTTGAGCTCTTCTTCCACCTTGCCTACGCGTTCTTCCAGCCGGTCGAGTTCTTCTTGCGCATACGCGCGCATTTCCGGATCTTTTTCCTCGACCAGCACCGCTTTGCTCTCGGCAATCCCTTTCTTCAGGTCCTTGTATTCGCGGTACTTCTCGACCACGGGCGAGATGTCGCTATGCGCCTTGGCAGTCTTCTGGTATCGCGCCGAGTCGCTGATGATCTCCGGCGATGCCAGAGCCTGGGTTAACTCGTCATATCGGGCTTCGATTTGGTCCAGTCGTTCAAACATAACTGTCAGCTGTCAATCGATGATCGTTGGCTCATTTCTTCAGCGATTGTCTCGCATATCAGGCTGATGAAGCCATTCAGAAGGCAGGAGCCGATGCCCCCATTCAATATTGGCAGACGCGCTCGTTCTTCCGCGATACCTATTCTAATCGGTGGAATCATAACTTGCCTCTTGCGGCTCCAGCAGTGAGACTCGTATGAGGCTTGCATTTAGGCCGTTTTTTTTCCGACCCCCAACCATGGGACATGTCCTTCCGTTCCTGCCGGTAACCTTGTGAATTGACTGCCTGACTGTCAACATCCGGTGGGAAAGGTATGAAAATCCTACTGGTTGAGGACTCTTACATCGAGCGGCGCAAGCTCAGCAGTTACCTTACCGACTGGGAATTTGAGCACGTCGGGGTAGGAAGCGGCACCGAAGCCGTGAAACTGCTTGAGGCTCCTGATCCCCCCGAGCTTGTTCTGCTCGACTGGCTTCTGCCCGGCCTCGATGGCCTTGACGTCCTGCGCCGCATCCGCAAGATCACCCAGGGGAGTTACATCTACACAATTATGCTGACGGCCAAGAGCCAGAAGAAAGACAGGCTGACCGCAATGGAAGCCGGAGCTGATGACTACCTCTCCAAGCCAGTCGATCCAGCGGAGTTGCGCTCGCGCATCTTGGTGGGCAAGAGAATCGTGGAACTGCAGCAATCCCTGCGCTTCGCCGCGACTCATGATTTTCTTACCAACCTGCTGAACCGCTCAGAAATCCTAGCCGCGCTTGAGCGAGAGTTCGCGCGCGGCGGACGCGAGGGCAAACCCACCACCGTCATCCTGGCCGATATCGACCACTTCAAGCACGTCAACGACACGCTCGGTCACGCCGCTGGCGACGAGGTTCTCAAAGAGGTGGCGCGCCGGCTGAAGCTCGATCTTCGTGCCTACGACGTGGTTGGGCGCCTGGGCGGGGAGGAATTTCTGATCATTCTGCCTGGCTGCAGTCTTACTGCCGGGGCTCGTCGCGCCGACGCGATTCGTATTCTGGTGGGGAAAGATCCGATCGAAACTCCCTTTGGCACGGCCTCTGCCACACTCAGCATGGGCGTAACGTCTACCTGCTGCAGCCGCGACCGCTCAGTGGAAGAATTCCTTCGCGAAGCCGACGTCAGCCTCTATGAAGCGAAGAAGAACGGCAGGAACCGGGTAGAAACGTTCAACGCGCCGGCGAAGTCCGCCGCCGGCCAAAACTAGTTTTAGGGTTGGCCGACGATCCACGAAACTGGCTTGGTTGCGGACAATTCGTTTCGAGAGCTGTTGCTCCCGCGATGGCGATAACCAGCTCGAACGCCAAAGCAGTTCTTACCTTTCCAATCCAATGCGCCGCAGCAAATCCTCGAATCGCGGATCGCTCCGAACCGGGTCGTACATCGGGTCTACTTTGATTTGCACCACGGCGTTCGAGTGCTCGGAGTACGCTTTCTGCAGCAGCTCAATCACCCTCTCTTTCTGGCCGGTGCCCGAATAAGCTATCAGCAAAGTTGAGGTTCGATCCGGCCGCGTGCCAGAAACCTGCTCCAGTGTCGCCAACGCCCGGCGTGCCTCCTCCGCATGGCCCGAGCGGCCATAAACGGCCGCTTTCCACGCCAATGTCCAAGGCGTGTCCTCGCGCTTCGCCCAGTGACTGATTTCCTCGAGTATCTCGTCATATCTCCCCAGCTGGAAATACGGAGAAATCATCGAGGCCCGCGCGTGAACGTCATTCGGATCCAGTTCGAGCGCGGACTGGCACTGCTTCAGTGCGCCGTCATATTGCCGCGAGTAATACAAAATGGCGGCGTGATCGGTGGTAATAATCAGCGATAGCGGATCCAGTCGCCGCGCTTGCCCGCTCTCGGCAAAGGCTTCCTCGAATCGCCCCTGCCACGAAAGAAACTCCGCATACCACTGATGCGCGGTCGCATATTGTGGATCGAGTTGAATCGCCCGCCGGAACTCCTTCTCCGCGCCCACCCAGTCGTAATCGTAGTTCTCTTTGATCAGGGCGAGCGAGGCGTGCGCCTCGGCGAGACTCTCATCAAGCTCCAGCGCCCGCAGGGCCGCGGTCCGCGCCTTCGGCATGAGCTCATTTTGAGGACCCAGGTACCATGTGCTCATCAGTCCGAATGTGTCCGCCAAGCCGGCATAGGCGCGGCCGTAATTCGGATCCTTGTCAATCGCCTGCTGGAAATAATCGGCTGCCTGAAGAAATCCTTTGGCCGTCCTCTTGTTCCAGAAATACCGGCCCTTCAGATAGAGGTCATACACTTCATAGGACTGCGCTCCCGGCGGCGGCGCAGCGGCTGCCCGCGCCGTCTCGATCGGCCGCCGCCCGCTCAGGCTGAATTCGATTTCATTGGCGACCTCACGCGCGATCTCCCCCTGCAGTTCCAGCAGGTGGGCCAAATCGCGATCGTATTCCCGCGCCCACAGATGGCTCTGGTCCTTCACCTGGATCAGCTGCGCCGTAATCCGCACCCGCTCCGAGTCGCGGCGCACGCTGCCCTCGATGACATACTGCACGCCCAGATTCTTTCCGATCTCGGGAATGGATTCCGCCGAGTGCTTGTAGTGCATGACCGAAGTCCGGGCAATGACGCCCAGATGAGCAGGATCGAGGTTCCCGAGCTGGCTGATCATCTCTTCTGTCAGCCCATCGCTGAAATAATCCTGCCCCGGATCGCCGGTGAAGTTTTCAAACGGCAGGACCGCCAACATAACTCTCCCAGACTGCCCAGCGCGGCTTTGCCACGAACGCCAAGCCTGGATGGCAAACCCTGCTATCAGGATCAGCCCGGCTGCGGCGGAGCCAACGACAGCCCCTCGCCTCCAAGCCCGCGCGTGTCGTCGTTGCGAAACCACTTGAATTTCGCGAACACTTCCACCACCTGACGCGGGAGCCGGCGCTTCTGTCCCCGTCTCGTGGCCGGTTGTTTCTTTAACTGGAACCAGAAACCGGTAACCCTGTCCTTGCACGGTGAGGATGTAGCGACGATCGGTCGTTTCGTCCAAAGCTTTCCGCACCATGAAGATTGTTTGCGTCAGGTTGGACTCTTCCACGAAACTGTCCGGCCAGACGGCTTTCATCAGTTCGTCTTTGCTCACCACCCTTCCGGCGTTCTGGATTAATAAGAGCAGGACATCGAAGGCCTTCGGGGTGATCGGCACCGTGGTCCCGCCTCTTTTCAACACCCGGCTTTGTGGGTCGAGGCTGAATTCGCCGAACTGATACAAGTTGCTGGTCAGACTGGACATAACAGGGTTCTTAGAGGTTTTGAGAACTTTTGAGCGGCCGTTTTAGGACATTCAATCCTCATGCGAAGTAGCTTTTGCCGCGGGGGACGGCGGAATGGCCCAAGCCAGAAGTTGGCGGAATTTTACCACGATAGTTCCCAGGTAACCGCCAATTCGGCGCAAAGAAGGGTCCTATAACCAGCAAGCGCTCCTTGCTCCCGAGTCGGACTCCCTAACAAAACAAATTCTTCGCAGGAGATTGCGATGTCGCGCAAAAACATGCGGTTCTGGTTCAAACGCAGCCGTAAACGAATCTTGCTTTGGGTTGTCGTGCTGGGAGTCCTTACCAGTGGTACTGCGATCTCCGACGTCTACCTTTACAATCTCTTCCCCTTCTTCGACTTTACCGGGTTTTCCGCCACGAACAGCACGGCGGGCTCTATCGATCTGAGCAGCGCCTTTTTCCAGAGCCTCGGGACCAACGGGCGTAGCTGTGGCACTTGTCATGCCCCGAGCACGGGCTTCGGTTTAGGCGCGGTAGATGCGCAGATCCGCTATTACCTGTCGCGTGGGAAAGATCCGCTCTTCGCGCAGGTGGATGGTTCGACTTGTCCCACCGGTCCGGTTAATAACAGCCTGGTCGTGAATTTCGGGTTGATTCGCATCGGCATTCAACTGCCGCCCAACCAGTTCAACGCGAATCCCCCGCAGTACACGATTACAGCGGTCGAGGACCCTTACGGCTGCGCCTTGGTCACGAACGCGCAGGGGCAGACGACGGTCTCCGTGTATCGCCGGCCACTTCCATCGACCAATCTCGGCTTCCTGAGCGCAGTGATGTTTGACGGCCGGGAGTCGTTCTTTAATCCGCTCAACAATGGACACACCTTCGCGGCGAACCTGAACGCCGACTTAACCCAGCAGGCGATTGACGCCACGCTTGGTCACGCACAGGCTGCGCAGGCCCCGACCCAGGCTCAGCTTGCCGATATTGTCGGCCTCGAAACGCAACTCAACTCGGCCCAGATGATCGATTTTTATGCGGGAAATCTGTACGGGCAGAAAGGTTCCTACGGGGGGCCACAATACTTGCCCTCACAACAGTACTATCCCGGAATCAACGATTCGCTGGGTGGCGACCCGCAGGGTAAGCAATTCAATCCAAATGTCTTCACCCTCTATAGCTCGTGGCAGAACTCGCGAAACCGTCAGCAGGCGTCGATCGCTCGTGGCGAACAGATTTTCAACACGCAGCCCCTGACCATCAGCGACGTACCCGGATTGGTCACCGGCGGGCAGCAGATTACGGGCACTTGCACGACCTGCCATGATGCGCCAAACGTGGGCGATCACTCGTTCCCGCTGCCGCTCGATATCGGTAACGGCCGATCGCTGGCCTACGAAACCGATCCCAACATTATCGCCGGGTTAAAGCAGCTGTCTCCGGCCACGATGCCCGTGTTCCAGTTGGTTTGCAACCAGGGACCTCTTGCGGGGCAGACATTCTACACAACGGATCCGGGGAAGGCCCTGATTACCGGGCAGTGCAGCGATATCGGGCGCGGGAAGGGCCTTGTTCTGCGGGGACTCGCCGCACGCGCTCCCTACTTTCACAATGGCGCGGCGGCCAATCTGTCTGAGGTCGTGAACTTCTACAACAACCGTTTTCAGATGAATCTCACCGCGCAGCAGATGCGGGATTTGATCAATTTTCTGCAAACACTGTAGGTGCTGCGCTTTTCAGCGCATTGTTTTACAGGGGCGTCATGTTTCAAAAAGCATTCCATCACACTTTGGAGGTTCCAATGAGGTTCTGCTGCTATCTGCTCATCATCTGTGCGGGAGTTTCGCTGTTTTGTTCGCTGTCAATTGCTCAACAACCAGCCGCCTCGTCGGTAGTCGTTCCCCGCCTGGTGAACTTCTCCGGCAAAGCGACTGACGCTGACGGAAAGATCGTGACGGGAATTGCCGGGGCAACCTTCGCCATCTACAAGGATCAGTCCGACGGGGCGGCCTTGTGGATGGAAACACAAAACGTCCAGGCTGACGCCAAAGGCAATTACACCGTCCAGCTGGGCGCAACCAAGCCTGAGGGTCTGCCCCTCGATCTGTTCACTTCCGGCGAAGCGCGCTGGCTGGGTGTGACCATCAACGAAGGTACCGAACAACCCCGCATCCTGCTCCTGAGCGTGCCTTACGCTTTGAAGGCCGCTGATGCGGAAACCATTGGCGGATTGCCGGCATCCGCGTTCGTGCTGGCCAACAAGGCCGAAGTGAGCGAAGCCACCGCCGCCCAGAGCGCATTCAGTTCGAACCCGAAAAACAATGCTGCTGCGCCACTAGCCAATCCCGCGGTTACGGGTAAGGGCGTGGTGGACTTCATCCCCATGTGGGACACCACCAGCGACATTGTCGATTCCATCCTGTTTCAGAAGACCTCGCAAATCGGGGTCAATACCACCGCTCCGGCGGCCACACTCGACGTCAACGGCAAAAGCGATGTGCGCGACACCTTGACGTTATTCCCCAAAGGGACCGATCCAACTCTGGCCATCAACGGGACGGCATTCAAGGTAGATCAAACTGGCAAGGTGACATTTGTCTCGGGGCAGACCTTTCCCGGCGCCGGCACGGTCACTAGCGTTGGAGTGAGCGCACCCGCCTCGGACTTCGAGGTCACCGGTTCACCGGTAACCAAAAACGGTACGCTGGCCCTGAACTGGAACATCGCGCCTACCAGTGCGGATACGGCGAATACCATCGTTAAGCGCGACAGTACTGGCAGCTTCGCCGCCGGTACGATCACCTCCGGAGTTGTGAATGCTGCGTTCCTGGGCTCAACCAACACAACAGGACCGGCGATCAACGGCACGAGCACAGGCACGACTCCAGGTTCCGATGGTGTGGATGGCGTGACCACCAGCGCGACCGCCTCGGGCGTTGCCGGAATCAATAAAAGCGGGAACAGCGGGGGGATCGGCGTCTATGGCACTGGCGGCGTGGGGGTGTTCGGCACGGGTTCTGCTTTCGGCATGCAGACCGACAGCAATGTGCAGCAGGCTCGCACCGCAGGTGGCTGGGTCAAGGCGATGGTCTATGTAAATGCTCTTAACCCACCCTATTCAATTCTAAAGTGCTTCAACTCGGCGCTCGCCGGGGCAGCCGCCACGACTCCCCCCTGCGGCATCAACTTCACCGAAGACCCGCTCGGCCCCGGCTATTGGGACTTCGACTTCGGCTTTGAGATAGACGACCGCTTTTTTAGTGCGACGCAGGCACAGGTGGTCGTGGGGTGCACAGCAGCTTTCCCAATTTCGCCCAACACTGCGGAAGTGTTCACCCAGGACTGCAACGGCAACGTCACAGGCGCCCACTTCTACCTGATTGTCTACTGAGCGAAGGGGGCGGCATGTTTCAAAAACGGTCCAATCACAATTTGGAGGTTACGATGAGGTTCACCCGTTATTTACTCATTGCTTATGTAGGAGTTTCGCTGTTTTGTTCGTTCTTGAGCGCCCAGCAACCAGCCGCTTCAGCATCGTCGGCCGTCGTTCCCCGCTTGGTAAGCTTCTCCGGCAACCGCAGTCACTTCCGAGTGCTCGGCAATACAGAAGCTATCACCCAATTTGCACTGCACTGCTCCCGCGTTCTTGTTGACTCCTGACGGCACGGCTGAAAGCCCCGCCCCTGCAAGGCCTATTCTTGAACACGCTGTAGACTATTTCGCTGCCCGCCGGGACATTGAAAGAGCACGAGCGAGATTACACCGCACCGTGGATCACGTTGTTGGAATTTCCGAATCTGCAGGGAACCACGTTATCCGTATCAAAACCGTTTCTACTGTCCAAGCCCGCTGCAAGGCTCCGTGTTGCGCTTAGCGAGAAACGAACGATCTTTTGAGCACGCGGGTTTTGCTGGATGGGCTCGGCGTCATATCTGCAATCCCCTCCGACGCAGTCAGGATGATGCCTCGCACGGCCGCGCTCGCCGTGGCGCAACCAGCCACGGTTGATTATGATTGACTTCGCGCAACATCTTCATATAATAGAGCACGACTGTGCACGGGCGATTTTGGGATGGGAAGGCGCGAACCTAAAGATCTGGCGGCCAAGCGGCTGGACAAGCTGCGCGGCATCCTGGGCCAGG
>Ga0187771_10002558_pt1 | contig 12556 bp, 11 predicted proteins | sample 0116_SJ02_MP15_1_FD_133139 | JGI IMG/M metagenome (GOLD analysis project Ga0187771, IMG submission 133139) | Tropical peat soil microbial communities from peatlands in Department of Meta, Colombia - 0116_SJ02_MP15_10_MG | ecosystem: Environmental > Terrestrial > Soil > Wetlands > Peat | place... | reverse complement strand
GAGCTCTTCACGCAGCTGCGGTCCCGGGGCGAAAACGTCGGACTGACGACCATCTACAACCAGTTACGCGCTCTCGCCGAAGCCGGCGAGGTCGACGTGCTGCGATCGGACGACGGGGAGACGCTCTACCGCCGATGCGGGTCCGAGCACCACCACCACCATCTCGTCTGCCGTAAGTGCGGTGTCACCGTGGAAGTCGAGGACGCCGAGGTCGAGCGCTGGGCGACCCGCATCGCCACGGACAACGGCTTCGGCGGCACGACCCACACCATCGAGATCATCGGAACATGCGCGAATTGCATGTCGGACGGAGGCCCGGACTGGTCGGGAGATCCCGCCAGGGAGTGACGCAAGAGGCGTGATCCACAACGCCTCCCTCTACATCGCGGGGATCGCGGCCCCCGCCCCCGGTGCGACGACGGTCCTTCCCATGAGGCGCCGCCCGCCCCGGCAGGCTTATCTCGAGTGGACCGGCGACCCCTCCTCGGCGTCGAGGTCGACCAACCGGCACGGGATCACGGCGTCCTCGTAGATGTGGTAGCTCGCGCAGATCCGGTGGTAGCCGTCGGCGATCGTGAGCGGCGTGTCGGTCGCGAGGTCGCCCGCGACGAGGAGCACCGGCGAGAGACGCCTTCCTTTCTGGACCTTTTTCAGGTCCTTTTGGACGTGGAAGTTGTCGGCGGGGAGTGCCTCGAGCCTGCTCGCCCGCAACAGGTCTTTCGCCATCCGGCGCACGATGGGGGCCTTTTTCAGCGCCGCGACGAGCGCCTCCGCCCGGGACTCGCTGGCGACGAGGCTCAGATAGCTCTGCGCGGCCGGGTAGTCCTGTTCCTCGGGCTCGTCCTGCCAGTGCTCTTTGCGCGCCATCGTCGCCTCCCCGCGTCACCGCGCCGGACCTTGCCGGACCACGGCTCCCCGTCAGTCTGACTCTGCTGCGATTGCCTTGCTTCTCCCCGCGTCCTGGCAGCCCCGGCGACGCGGGCCTTCCCGCAAGCCCGGTCGTCCGAGAGCTCCGTCACCTCACCCGTGGCGGACGTCACGGGGAGTCGTGCGGCGGCCGGGAAGGAAGGGCGATGAGCGCGAGGAGGGCACCCGCCGCGGTGACCCCCGCCCCGACGATGAGGGCAGTACGACTCCCGAGCGCGAAAGCGACGCGGGCAGCCTGGGCGAGCTCGGCACCGACGAGGCCGCCGGCGATGCGGGCGACGGCGAGCGCGCCGCCGATCGAGCCGAGAATCGCGTGGGCGGCGACGGCCGGCGCGTGGCTTCCGGCGATCACCGTCCGCATCGAGTGTTGGTAGCGGGTGGAAAGGACGCTGCCGAGGACCGCCACACCGACGGCGCCGCCGACCTGCATCGCGGTCGAGTTCGTCGCCGAGCCGACGCCGGCGTCGGCTTGCGTCACCGCGCCGAGCACCGAGTCGATCGCCGCGGGCACGAGGAACCCCGCCCCGAGGCCGATGAGCAGCATCCCGGGCAGCTCCCGCAGGTAGGTCGCCGAAGCCACGGAAACGACGGCGATCTGGGCGAGCCCGCCGACGACGCTGAAAAGCGCGAGGACGACCACGAACTTCGTCCCGATCGACCGCACCGCCCACGACGAGACGAGCGCCCCGAGGGCGATGACCCCGGCAATGGGCAGGATCCGCAGTCCCGCACCGAGCGGCGAGTAGCCGAGGAAGAACTGGAGGAACTGGGTCATGATGAAAAGGCCCCCGAACAGGGCGAAAAGTCCCAGGCCGACGGACACGACCGCGACGCTGAATCGCCGCGAGGCGAAAAACTCGAGCGGCAGCATCGGGTGGTCGATGGCGCGCTCCCAGGCGATGAATCCGGCGATCACCGCGACGCCGGCCGCGCCGGCGGCGAGAACCTCCGGCGACAGCCACCCCCGGTTTGGTCCCTCGATGATCGCCCAGAGGATCAGCCCGAGTCCGACGATCGAGAGCGCCGAACCGGCCGAGTCCGGCCGGTCCGGCGCGCGGCTACGCGACTCCGGCACGAACGCGAGCGTGCCCACGACGCCGACGATGACAACCGGCACGTTGACGAGGAACACCGAGCCCCACCAGAAGCGGCTGAGCAGAAGCCCGCCGGCGACCGGCCCGACGGCGATCCCGAGTCCGATCGTGCCGGACCAGATGCCGACGGCACGAGCCCGTTCGGCCGCCACCCGGAACAGGTCATTGACAATGGAGATCCCCGAGGGGATCGTCATCGCCGCGCCCGTGCCCATCACCGCCCGCCAGGCGATCAGCGGCCCGACGCTGCCGGAGAAGGCCGCGCCGAGGGAACCGGCACCGAAGACGACGAGACCGAGGACGAAGAACCTCTTGCGCCCGAAGCGATCGGCGAGACTCCCAGCGACGAGCAAAAATCCCCCGAAGGCCATGGCGTAGGCGTCGACGATCCACTGCAACTCGTCGGTCGTCGCCCGCAAGCGTTCGACGAGCGTCGGCAGGGCGACGTTGAGGATCGTGTTGTCGAGGTTCACGACGAGCACCGCGATGCAAAGGACGGTGAGCGCCAACCAGCGCGGACTCGTCGCCGCGCCCACCCCCCTAGCGGGCGCCGCCACGCGACGGCCGGGGTCGTCGCCGCACCGGAGGCTTCCGGGAGCCGTCCTCCGAGCCGATCGCCGCGCTCCTTGGCCGAGGGGCTCGCCCTCGCCGGACGCGACGGCCGAGGACGTCACCCACGGCATCCCGGAGGAGCGCCTCGAGTTCCTCGGCGGGCGCATCTTGCAGGAGGTCACCGTAGATGATGAGGGTGCTCAGCATCGCCCCGACCGCGCATCCGAATCGGACCCGGTCGCGCAGCGGCAGCGATCGGTCGCTCATCACACGGCGGACCTCTTCGTTGAGATCCTCGTGCTCGGCCTCGTGCTCGCGGCGGTGCAGTTGCTCGAAAACCGACCGGTTCCGATCGTGCATCACGAAGATCTTGCGGTGGGCGAACATCTCGCCAACCAGTTCGTCGAGCAGGGCCGTCCAGGTCTCCATGCCGGTCGGTAACTGACCGAGCTGGGCGATCGCGCGCCGGCCGATCTCGTGGAGTCGGAGGTGCAACGCCATCAAGATCTCGTCCTTGCTGGCGAAGTGGTAGTAGATGGCGGCCTTGGAGATCCCGAGCTGCTCGGCGATCTCGCGCAGCGACGACTTGTCGAAGCCCTTCTCGATGAAGAGATCGAGCGCGATGTCGAGGATCCGGTCCCGCGTGCGGGTTCCCGCAGGGTCCTCGCCCTCCCCCGCCGATCGGCTGCGAACCGGGGCCTTCCTCTCGCTCACGCTGCCCTCCGGACACGACGTCGCGCGTTCACTATATCCGAGCTACTTGACGACCGGTAAGCATTTACCTACCATGCGGTCAGTAAGTGGCGTGGCGAGCGGACGGGTGCGGGATGAGCGACGAGTCGATGATCGAGGTCGAGGATCTCACCAAGCGCTTCGGTGCGACCGTCGCCCTCGCGGGCGTCAGCTTCAGCGTCCCCCGGGGAGCGATCCTCGGGCTTCTCGGTCCCAACGGTGCCGGCAAGACGACGGCCCTGCGGATCCTGACGACGCTCACGATGCCCGACCGTGGCAAGGCTCGAGTCGCCGGCTTCGACGTCGTCCACGACGCCGCGGCGGTTCGCCGCAACATCGGGGTCGCGGCCCAGGACGCGACGCTCGACGAGACCCTGACCGGGCGTCAGAACCTCGTGATGGTGGCACGTCTCAGCGGGCTCGCTCGCGTTCATGCCCGAGGACGCGCGAACGAGCTCCTCGAACAGTTCGAGCTCGTCGACGCGGCGGACCGCCTCCTCAAGGAGTACTCCGGCGGGATGCGCCGACGCCTCGACGTCGCGGCGAGCCTCGTCGCGCGACCGCCGGTGCTCTTCTTTGACGAGCCGACGACGGGGCTCGACCCGACGAGCAGGGCGCGGGTATGGCAGATCATCCGCGGCCTCGTCGCCGACGGCGCCACGGTGCTTCTCACGACGCAGTATCTCGACGAAGCCGACGAGCTCGCCGACCGGATCGTCGTCCTCAACCACGGTCGGGTGATCGCCGACGGCACCGCTGCCGAGCTGAAAGCCCGCACGGGTGAAGCCCGCCTCGAGGTGACCCTGAGCGGGCCCCACCCCGAAGCGGCCGCGGCCCTCGCCCCGTTCGTCCTCGGGGACGTGCAGGTGAGCCAGGACGGCCAGAGGTTGCGCGGCCGGGTGCGCCGCGAGGACGGCCTGGCGACGACCGTCGTCCGAGCACTCGATGGCGCCCACGTCACCGTCGACGACGTCATCGTCCACCAGGCGTCGCTCGACGATGTCTTCTTCGCCCTCACCGACGGACGGCGCCGCGCCGCCGACGAGCTCGACGAAGTCGGCGCCGACACGGGAATCGCAAGCCGGTGACGACCGCCGCGCCGCTACCCGTCGCGCCGCGGATCCGGCAACCGAAGCCGCCCCGTTTGCGGTCCCAGCTGCGCGACGTCGCCGTCATGACGTATCGCAACTTGGTCCACATCCGCCGTGAGCCGTTACAACTGTCGGACGTGACGCTCCAGCCAGCGCTTTTCACACTGCTCTTCGTCTACATCCTCGGTGCCGGTGTCGTGCTCCCCGGCGGGGGCACCTACGTCGACTTCGCCATCGCCGGACTCCTCGCCATGAACCTCGTCACGTCGTCGATGGGGACCGCCGTCGGGCTGAGCACCGACCTCAACACGGGGGTGATCGACCGTTTCCGGACGACGCCGATGTGGCGCCCGGCGGTGCTCGTCGGCCGCTCCGTCACCGACCTTCTCACCTCGGTCATGTGCGCCGCGATCGTCACCATCACGGCCCTCGCGATCGGCTGGCGCCCCGACGCCGGAATCGGGGCGGTGCTGGGAGGATTCGCGCTGTTCCTGCTCTTCGCCTACGCCCTGTCGTGGGGGTGCGGCTGTCTCGGGCTCGTGAGCAAGGGCCCCGAATCCGCCCAGGGAATCGGCCTCGTGATCCTCTTCCCGGCCGCGATCGTCTCGAACGCCTTCGTGCCGACCCAGCGCATGCCAACCGTGATGCGCGTCTTTGCCAACTGGAACCCGATCAGCGTCGTCACCGACGCCTGTCGGCAGCTCTGGGGCAACCCCAACCCGTCCGCGGCGATCCAGACGTGGCCGATGGAGCACGCCCTGGCGGCTTCTCTCCTGTGGTCTTTCGGCCTGCTCGCCGTGTTCGCGCCCCTGGCGGTCCACCTCTTCCGCCGGCGGACGACCAACTGATTCCGGCCGACCTCGCCTCGCCGCTCGCGCGCTCGCCAACCGGCCCGACGCCGGGCGGGGACGGGCTCGGCTATCCGACGAAGGACTCGATCTGCTTGACGAGCTTGTCCTCGACCTCGAAGTTCCACGCCGTCTCGGCGACGTCCACGATCAAGAACAGATCCGAGATCAGCAGCGTCTCGATCGCCGCGATACCCAGGTGCTGCAGCCATTTCCCGATGCCGACCTTGACCGTGAAATCGTTCGGCTGACCGGTGATCGAGATGGAAAGGGCGCGGTCGGCGTCGATGACGTCGCGCAAAAAACCACCCTTTTTCGCCTGGATCACGACACCCTCGGAGCTCGGCGCCGAAGACTGGGTCGTGAAGCCCTCGGTCTTGAGATACCCCTCGATCTTCGACTGCAAGTCGCTGAGGTCGGTGCCCTTGTTCTGGAACTGCTCAACCTTTTCGCCGATCATCGGTCTCTCCTAACTACCGGGGAATGGGCAACAGCTCTGTCGGCGAGCACACTAACAAGCGCCGCCGCTCGCACCCCTGCCCCGGCCGTGCTCCAAGCCGGCCGCGACGACGCAGCTCCTGCCGTCCGGTCGGAAGCCAGCTGAGACGAAGGCCCTGGTCAGGGTCTCACCGGCGAGACGAACCGTGTCGAAGTCGGAGGCGTTGTCGAGGTTGAACACCATCCCGTCGAGACCGACCTCGAGGTAGCCACCGACCTGTTCGCACAGCGCGTCGGGACCGCCCGCGATGGCAGAAGCGCGGTAGCAGGCCTCGTCCATCCCCCATGCCCGGACCATGAGGCGCCTCCGGCGCGCCGCTTCGGCATCGGTCGGGACGATGACCAGCGCGCCGAGGCGAGTCTTCGTGATCTCGACCTGGTCGCGACCGGTCGCCGCGCCGGGACCGGCCAGGACGTCGAACCTGTGACGGATGGTGTCTAGGTCGCCGAAGAGGTTGCAAGCGTCGGCATACCTGGCGACGAGCGCCAGCATGCGGATCTCGTCGGAGCCGCCGACGAGAATCGGGATCCCCTCGGCGCGGATCGGCCGGGGATAGTTGAGGGCGTGGTCGATGCGGTAGCAGCGGACGGTGAAGCTCGGCGCGTCCGCGGCGTAGATAGCGCGGCAGATCTGGAGCGCCTCTTTGGGACGCGTCATCCGCTCGCCGACCGACGGGAAACCGGAACCAGTCGGCGGGCTCGTCGTCGTTCCCGGCGGCACCGATCCCGTGGATCGCCCGACCGCCCGAGACGACGTCGAGGGTCGTCACGATCGGGGCGAGCAAAGCGGGGTTGCGGTAAGCGACGCCGCTGACCATCGTGCCGAGGCTGGCGCGTCTCGTGCGCGCTGCGACCCAATGAGCAGCGTGTAGGACTCGAGCATCGGGTCGGTGTGGGACCCAGAACCCGGAATCTGCTCGTAGTGGTCCATCACCCACCCGGAGTCGAACCCCGGCTCCTCGGCCGTGATGAAGACCTTCGCGATCTGCTCGAAAGAATCGCGGTCCGCGACGCCTGCGAACGTGAAGTTTGGGATCTGCGGGCCCCATCGGGTGACGGCGATCGCGCTCCTTTCCGGTCCGCCCCTACGACACGGTGCAAAGTGCCCTTCGAACGTAGTGGGAGGGCGGGTCAGTCAAGGCCGCCGACACCCATCGCGAGACTCGGGAGGCCTGGCGACACGCCCGCCCGCCCCGCCGCTACCGTCATTCCGAAAAGAACTGCTGGGGGGTTGCGGTGAGTCTGCTCGCCCTGATCGGTCTCACGGTGCTCGCCGGGTTGGCCGGTGCCGGCATCGCCGGCGTGACGATCACGGTGTTCCTCCACCGTGGCATCACCCACGGTTCGCACCGGATGAAGCCCGTCGTCTACGCCGCCGGGCGGTGGCTCACGTTCTTCACCGTATACATGCGCCACTGGGAATGGCGCCGGATCCACCGCAAGCACCACCTGTATACCGACGTCTGGATCGACGAGATCCGCCACGACCCGCACTCGCCGATCGTCATCACCCAGCGTCAGGGCATCGACGGGTACCGGCGCGTCTCGTGGCACATGGCGGCCATTTTCCACGCCGAGGCGAAACTGCCGGACATCCGGGACGACACCTACGACAACCCCAAGCTCGACCGGCCCTTCGACGCGCTTGACCGCCGCGTCTTTGACCATCCCGTCCGGGGAGCCGTCGTCGCCGGCATCGTCTACGCGGTCCTGTTCGCCCTGGCCGCCCCGCCCGTGCTCAGCGTGACGCGCACCCCCCTGTGGGAGCTCGCCTGCGTCGTCGCCGGGGTCGCCGCCCTCGCCGTCCACATCTGGGTCCTGTTGCGGTTCGGAGGCGCGATCAACTCCGACTGCCACCGCGGCAAGGTCTGGGTCGAGGGCGCCGGTTTCGCGAAGAACGTGAAACTGCTGTCGTTCCTCATCTTCGGCGAGGGCGAGCACCTCACCCACCATCTCTACCCGCAGTTCGCGAGGATCAGCGCCCGCTGGGATCTCGGCTGGCGCGTGATCGCCGTCCTCCGCTTCCTCGGACTCACCGAAGTCGTCGTCGACCGCGAGACCGTCTTGGCGACGCGCCGTCTCGTCAAAGAAGCAACTTCGGCCCGATCGTGACGTTCTGCGCACCCGTCTTCGGAGCGCCTCGCCCGGCTTCTACGCGCCGCCGCCGTCACGGGTGTCCTGCGGGAGTTCGACCATTCGCCGCGCCGGACCGCCCATGCCGGCGCGCTCGGCTACCCGGTCGGCGCCATCGCCAACAGCCTCGTCTTCGTGGCCGAAGGCGCGCCGGTGCTCATCTGCGAGAGCGGTGCCCGCCGGGTTGACACCGGACTCGTCACGACCAGCCAGGGCGGGGCAGCGCTGAGGCGGGCCCGCCGACGAGGTCCCCGCCGCGACCGGCCAGCCGATCGCCCCGGTCGCCCCGGTCGGCCACCCGGACCAGGCCCCGCGCCGATCGACTCCGCGCTTCAGCGCTCAGACGATCTGGGCCTCGGCGGGCACGCCGCAGACGGTCTTCCGATGACCTTCGGAGAGCTCGCCCGCATCGCCGAGGCGACCGAGGCCGAAGTGGCGACGGATTCCGAACCACCGGAAGAGCCAGCCTCCCCGGCCTCGCCACAGAACGGGAGCGACCGCGAGCAAACGGGGCTCCGACGCGGCTGAGCGCCCCCGCGGGGACGCTCAGCCCTGAAGCGCCCGTGAAAGGCGTCTCTGACTGATTGGAGCATATGCGACGGCGAAGCCGCCTGTCGAGACACGCACGGTGCCAATTCGCCCCTCCCGAGGTCACAGAGCCCGCCGGCCGACCGCCCCAGTCCGCGGCACGGCGCACGGAGCTCAGGAAGAACCGCCTTCCCGTTCGCGGGTGAGCTCGGCGGGCCCCAGCTCCCGTCCCGGCTCGTTTGAACGTCCGACGTTTGCCGCGGTCGAGGCACGACGGGCGGCAGCGCGGCGGTCATAATCCGCCTGCAAGACTCTTCCTACAACCCGAGGGGCACCCGATGCGTCGACCGCAGACCGACTGGAAAAGAATCATCGGCGTCGCAGCGCTGGCAAGCGCCGCCGTCTTCGTCCCCCTGGCGACGCTTCTCGCGGCGGCGCCCGCGCCACCCGCCGGCGCCGCCGGCGCGCCCGGGTGCGCGACCTCCGGGCTCGTCGTCTGGCTGGACACCGAGGGCATCGGCACGGCCGGTGCCACCTACTACAACCTCGAGTTCACCAACCTTTCCGGCAGAACCTGCACGATGTACGCCTATCCGGGAGTCTCGGCAATCAACCTCGCCGGCGGCCAGCTCGGGAGCGCGGCGCACTACAGCAGCTTGAAGCGGCCCGTTGTCGTGACGCTCGCGGACGGCGGCACTGCGACTGCGGTGGTGCGGATCACCGACACCGGGGTCTACCCGCCGTCCCGATGCCACCAAGTGCAAGCCGCGGGGCTGCGGGTCTACCCCCCGGACCAGCTCACGGCCCGAGTGGTCCCGTTCCCCTTCCTCGCCTGCTCGCGCTCCGGGCCGATCTTCCTCAACGTGCAACCGGTCGAAAAAGGCACGTCCGGCTGAGGCGGAGCGCCACCGGAGGCACGACCGCCACGGCCTCGAACCCGATCCGCAGCTTGCGGAATCCCCTGTGAGCCCGACCCATCCGTCGCAGGTCGAATTCGTCGCAACTCCGCACCGGCAATCCGAGGCGCAACGGCTACGACTTGCAGCTCCAGCTGCCGCTGATCTCGATCGTGGCGCCGTTCATGGTGGCCAGGGAAGCGCTGATCGAGCCCGTCTCAGCCGCGACAGTCACGGTCCCGCTCTTGGCGTAGAAGGTGTCTTTCGGCAGGATCATCGACTCCTGCGCCAAGTTCTTCGGGGAGGGCTGAAGCTCGACCCTCGGTTCCGCCGTCAGGGCGCCGGAGATCTCGAACTTGCCGGTCTTTTTCTCGGTGATGAGGAGACTCCAGCTCTGGACACCCTCGGAGAATCCCGAGATCGAGCCCACGAGGTCGTTCACGTCCGTCAGGCCGTTGGTCTTGACGAGATTGTTGAGGCATCCGGCAAACGGCCCGGCACGCAAGGCGCCCTTGCCCGCTCCGGTGATCTGGAAGCTGGTCTTCGCCGCGCTGCCGTGGCGCACCGTCGAGGCGCTCGTCGCGCCCGCCCCGACGAAGCCTGTCGCCCCGACAAACAGAGCCAATGCCGCGACCCAGCCCATCAACCGGTCGTGCCCACGCCTGCGCTTCGCCATCTCGACCTCCTCGGTCGCCGCCTCTCGGCAGAACTCGCCCGGAATACCTGCGACCTTCCTAGCTGCTCGTCTGCCACCCTACTTGCTTCGCCTCCCGGCCTTCCGGGAGCTAGAACGGCCCGAGACGATGAAGGCGTGCACTTCACGAGGGAAAGATCTGACTGAGGGATCGAGCGCGATCGCACCGGGCCGAAGCCGTGGCTAGTCGAGTCGTCCTCGTCGGTGTGGGCCGGATCTCGCCGGCGCACCTGCGCGCCCTCGAGGGCGTCGAAGCCGTGGAGGACGTCGTCGGCGTCGATCCGAACCCGCGAGCCGCGGCCTCGTTCCGCCAGGCGCCGCTGCCCATCGAGCAGGACCTGCGGCGCGCCCTCTCCGCAGGCTCCGACCTCGTCGTCGTCGCCACCCCGACGGCTTCGCACGCCGCAGTCGTCGCCGCCGTGCGGGCGTGCGACGCGCGGGTGCCGATTCTCCTCGAGAAGCCCGCGGCCAGCCGTCGACGCGACGCCGACGAGGTGCTGGCGGATGCGGCCCTCGAGGTGATCCTGCACTCGGGCTTCGCTTCCCAGGTGATCTGGGCGACCGAGTTCTACGGTTCCCAGAAGTCGCGCTTCGGGGAGCTCGTCGCCTTTGAGGCCTGGTTTGGCAATCCTTACGCGCCCGACCGCGAGGAGCGCGCCGCCAGCCTCGGCAACAGCTGGTTGGACTCGGGCATCAACGCCCTGAGCGTCATCGGCCGTTTCGCGATCCCGGCAACCGCAGAGTCGTTCCGCGCCCTCGACGCCGACGCCAGCACCTTTGAAGCGCGCCTCAGCCTCGGAGAACCCGGCGAGGGCCACAAAGGCACGATCTTCACGACTTGGCAGGCCGCCGGCCACAGCTACTGGACCCGACTGCGTTTCGCCGGCGGTGGCGAACTCGTCCTCGACGACATCGCCGGCGCGGCGACCGTCTACGAGAACGGGGTCGTCACCGAGTCCTTCACGCGCTCGCACGGGGGCGACCGCCTGGAGCGGCACTACGCCTCCTTCTACGGCGACTACTTCGGCCCCCGCCGCTGGCAGTATCCGGCTGGAGCCGACCGGGCCCTGCACGGACTGCTCTTTTCCGCCCTCGAGCTCCTCGCCACCCGGTGCTGAGCGGACGGGCGCCTGTCCGGGGCGATCGGGAGATCGCGCCGATCGCTCAGGCCGACGATCCCACCTTCTCGCCGACTCCCGCGTCGATCGGCGTGTCGACAACGCTCGGGGCTGGAACCCGGCGGTGGCCGTGCAGATGCGCCTTCTGGGCTCTCGACTCCTCGTCCTCGTGGATGAACTTCTCGCCCCGCAGCGCCGAGGCGATCGCCGCGATGACGCTCATCACGACGGCGAAAAGCAAGATGAGCGTGAGCGCGTGCTTGAAGGGCGGGCCGATCAGCTGCGGAAAGAAGGCCCGGCTCGTGATGAGCTTCGCCTGGGCGGCGCCGAGGTGTTGCAAGACCGTCGGCCCGAGCAGGCTCTTCAGCGGGTTGTAGCCGAGGAACGCCGCGAACAGGTAGCCGAGGGGAGGAGCCTTGGCCAGCATCGCCGCGACGCTCCCCGGGACCCCGTGCGCCGTCAGGCCGGCGAGCATGGCATGGGGCACCTGGGAGTTGAGCCCGACGATGAGCAAGGTGAAGAAAAGCCCCATCGATAGGGGCATGCCGGAATTGGCGAGCGTGACGCGCATGCCCGAGGCCGCGCCCCGATGGCGGGCCGGGACCGAGTTCATGATCGACGACGTGTTCGGCGCGGCGAAGAGTCCTCCCCCGATCCCGGAGACGACCATCACGGCGGCGAACGGCCAGTAGGAGAAGTCGGCCGGGAAGAGGATCATCACCCCGTACATCGCCCCCGAGATGAGCATGCCCGCCGTCGCGAACGGCCTCGCCCCGTAGCGGTCGGAGAGCCTCCCCGAGAGCGGCCCGGAGAGCACGAAGCCGAGCATGAACGGCAGCATGTAGATCCCCGCCCACAAGGGCGTCACCGTGAAGTCATAGCCGTGCTCCGGCAGCCAGATGCCCTGGAACCAGATCATCAGCATGAACTGGAAGCCCCCCCTCCCGACCGAGCCGAGGAACCCGGCGGCGTTGCCAGCCGTGAAGGCCCGGATCCGGAAGAGCGACAGGCGGAACATCGGGGCCTCGACGAACGACTCGACGACGACGAACACGACGAGAAGGGCGAGACCCCCGAAGATCATCTCGAGGACGAAGGGGTTGCCCCAGCCGGTGAGCGAATGCCCGTAGGGCTTGATGGCGTAGGTGAAGCCCGTGAGCAGCATGCCGAGGCCCCCGGCGAAGGCGATGTTGCCGAGCCAGTCGATCCGGGCCGGGATCCGGATCCCGATCTCTCTTAGTTTGAAATACGCCCAGACGGTGCCGAAGAGCCCGATCGGGACGTTGGCGAGGAACACCCAGCGCCAGCCCACCTGGGCGAGGAGACCCCCGACGAGGATGCCGAGGAACGAGCCGAGGATGGCGGCGACCATGTTCGTGCCGAGCGCCAGGCCGAGCTGTTCGGCGGGAAAGGCGTCGGTGATGATCGCGGCCGAGTTCGCCAGG
>Ga0187771_10002557_pt1 | contig 12556 bp, 7 predicted proteins | sample 0116_SJ02_MP15_1_FD_133139 | JGI IMG/M metagenome (GOLD analysis project Ga0187771, IMG submission 133139) | Tropical peat soil microbial communities from peatlands in Department of Meta, Colombia - 0116_SJ02_MP15_10_MG | ecosystem: Environmental > Terrestrial > Soil > Wetlands > Peat | place... | reverse complement strand
TAGGCCATCGATACGTTGCCCACAAGTCCACAGGCGGGACGCTTCGGGCGATCCCATCGCCTGTGGACCCTGTGGGCAACGCGCCCGATCCTTTGACTCACAAGACAGTCGCTTCCCCCGCAACGAAACGCGGGGGAAGGGAAAAGACGGGCGTTCCCCCGCAACGAAGTGCGAGGGAAGGGAAAAAAGGGGCGTTCCCCGGCAACTGATTGCTGGGGCAGTGAAAGGAGGAAAGGGGCGCGCCGGATGCGTGCGTTCGCGGTGGCTGAATGCGGGGGGGAAGAAAAAAAATAGTGGGGCGGGCCGCCGCGCCCACCGAAAGATGCGCGGGCGCCTCGCCCGCGCAACCTTTGAGATCCCGCCAGCGAAGGCTTCCCCCGGGCCGCGGCGGCAATCCCCTCACGCCTCGGGCGCCAGCGGAATCTCGACGATAAACCGGGTGCCCTGCGAGTCGCTGCTCTGGACGAAGATCCGGCCTCCGTGCGCCTCGACGATTTCCTTGACGATCGAAAGGCCGAGCCCGGCCGCGCCCTTTCCCGTCCCTTCGGCATCGTACTGGGCGAAGCGCTCGAAGATGTGATCGCGGATTTCGGGCGGGATTCCCGGACCTGAATCCGCGACCTCGAGGGCAACTGCGCGCTCGGCTGGATGTGCGCGGACCTCGATCGATCCGCCCGAGGGCGTGTAGCGCAGCGCGTTGCCCAGCAGGTTCGAGATCACCCAGGAGAGCTTGAGCGGGTCGCCGACGATGGCGGGCACCGCCTCGATGTGCTCGGCGATCTTGATCTGTTTTTCGCGCGCCTGGATCGCGAACCGCTTGGTCACGTCGGATGCGATCTGCGCGAGGTCGAGACGCACGCGGCGCACCGCGATCGACGCGCTCTCGCCCCGCGCCAGGTTGAGCAGGTTGTCCGTCAACTGGCGCATCCGGCCGCATTCCTCGAGGATCACATCGATCAGTTCCTTCGTGGTCGGGACCGAGTCCGCCGACGATCGTTTCAACAGCTCCGCCGACAGCACCATCGAGGTGAGCGGCGTGCGCAGCTCGTGCGAAAGCGTGGCGACCAGGTTGGCGCGCGCCCGGTCCTGATCGCGAACGTAGGTCACGTCCTGAAGGATCAGCAACGTGCCGAGAGGCTCGCCGTCGGTCTGACGAAGCACGGTCGGCTTGAGCACGTAGGAATGATTGCGGCCGCGCACGTGGAGGTCGACCTCGATGCGCTGGCCGTCGGGGCCGGTCCGTTGCAGGCTGCGCAGCGCGTCGCGCACAAGGATATAGTGCGGATGGTTGCTGCTGAGATCGTCGAACGGGCTCCCGAGCGCGTCCTTGGCATCGACGCCGAGGATCAGCGATGCGATCTCATTGATGTGCGTGACGACGCCCTCGGGATCGATCAGCACGACGCCATCTTCGAGGCTCTCGACGATCGCCTCGGTCTTGCTTTTCTCGTAAAGGAGCCGTTCGACATTGAGGCGGTCGTAGTGTTCGAGGCGCTCCGCCATCTGGTTGAACTCGCGCGCGACCAACTCGAGCTCGGCCAGCCTCTGCGGCCCCAGGCGTACCTGCGATTTGCGCTGGCTGATCCCGCGCAACCGGTCGGCCAGTTCGGTCAGGGGCTGGGCCAGCCGCCACGCAAGCCCCCACGACATCGCCAGCCCGACAAACAGCACCAGCCCGAGCCCAATCGCGAAGTCATAGGCCAGGCGCTTGCCGAGTGCGAAGGCGCGGCTGTCGGCGCGGAACATCGCCGCCTTGTTCATTTCGATCAGCTCATCGAGCCGGCCGTGCAATTGATCAAAATCCCGGTCGTGATAGACGCCCGGGACCGCCGCGGCCACGTCATCGAACAGCTTGTTGCCGCGCGCGGCAATATCCGCTGCGAGCTCCTTCTCGCCGACTTCGGTGATGTTACGGTTCTCGGTTGCGACCGCCTCCATATATTCCGCGCGCGCGCCGGGCAGAACGTCGCGAACCGTGCCCGAACGCTCCGCCACTTGCAGACGCCTGAGCGCCGCGTGCATATGGACGGAGGCCTCGACGCTGACATAGTTGCGATAGAGAGTTTCGCGGATCGCGCTGCCGAGCGCGAAGATGCGGGGCAACGTGTAGATGCCCAGCAGCACGATCAGCGCGAGCATCAACAGCGTTCCGTTGCGGATTCTGCGTTGTAGCGGCGGCGCGCTCATTGCGATTCTTCCTCACGCTCGGTGCTGGCGATTTCCACGTCGAAGCCGCGCGCCTGCGCGATCAGCCGGGTGGGCACGTCGCCGCGCACCAGGCGGCGCCAGAACGGCTGATGGGTGCGGCCCACGATGATCTTGGTCACCCCGTTGTCGCGCGCAAATTCGACCAACGCTTTCACCACGTCGTCGGACTTGAGCCAGACGGTCTCCGCGCCGAGGTCGCCCGCCAGGTTGATGTTGTCCAGCAGCTTGACGAAGTCGCGGGTGCCGATCCGCTTGACCGATTCCGCCGGCGTCTCGATATGCACCGCGAACCAGCCCGCGCCGAGCTGCCCCGCGATGCGCGATGCCTTGCGCAGAAGCTGGGCGGTATCGACGGGATTGGAGGAAAGGCCAACCATGATCTTTTCGGTTACCTGGGTGCGCCGCCCGCCCTCGCGCTTGAGCGCCTCCTGGTCCAATCTCTCGCGGTCGAGGCTGCGCGCGACCTCGCGCAGCGCAAGCTCGCGCAGTGAGGCGAGGTTGCTCGGTTTGAAAAAGTTCCTCAGCGCATACTCGATCTGCGCCTGGGGATAAATCTTGCCATCGCGCAGCCGCTCGCGCAGCGCCTCGACCGATACGTCCACATTGACGACTTCATCGGCGCGCGCCAGGAACGAATCCGGCACGGTCTCGCGCACGTCGATTCCGGTCACCCGCTTCATGAGCGGGTTGAGGCTCTCGGTGTGCTGGATGTTCATCGCCGTGATCACGTTGATGCCGGCGCCGATAATCTCCTCGACGTCCTGGAAGCGTTTTTCGTGGCGCGAGCCGGGGGCATTCGTGTGCGCAAGCTCATCGACGATCACGATTTCGGGCCGGCGGGCGAGGATGGCATCGACGTCCATCTCCTCGAGCATCACGCCGCGATACTCGATCTTGCGCCGCGGGATGGTCTCGAGATCGCCGATCTTCGCCTCGGTCTCGGCGCGTCCGTGGGTCTCGATGATGCCGATGACGACGTCGGTGCCGCGATCGCGGAGGTGATGCGCCTCTTCGAGCATCAGGTAGGTCTTGCCGACACCGGCGGCCGCGCCGATATAAATCTTGAGCCGTCCCTTCTGGACCTGCGGCTCGAGGTCGAGGAAAGCCTCCGGCTCAGGGCGGTTGTCTTCCTTCATCCGATATCAGGGAGATGCACCTGTGGCGGGCATCATTTGATCGCGGGCACGGTTGCATGCGAGCGCGCCGGCTGCGGCCCCGGCCGGCATTCCGGCCGATCACGCCGTCGCGCTCCTGACAACCGGGTCGCGTACCTGATCTTCGCTCAGGCCGCAAGCGCGAGCAACATGGGTGGTTTCGGGCGGCGCCTGGGCGGGTTTGGGGTCAACTCCGCGCAGCGCTGCGCCGTGGCCGGGATCGCGCTTGTGCGCCCCGCGCCTGACGGATGGCCTTTTCGATTACGACGCCGGCGGAGCGCCGTAGCGCTTCCTGAGCTCCAGGTTCACATCGAGCACATTGACGATTTTCTCGCCCCACAGCCCGTACATGGGGGCATACGCGTGCTCCTGCAGTATCTGGTCGATTTCCTGGCGAACCTGCGACGGGTCGCGCTTGAGGTCCTGCGCCCATTTCCCGGAGACGCGGTCGAGCTGGTACTCCGCAGTCGCCAGCAGAATGTTCGGGTCCAGGCCGGAGCCGGAGGTCGTAACCATATCGCCCGGCACGTCCTGCAAGTCCGCCGAAGCGTGGTCTTGCCGCCACATGTCAAAGAACGTGGACTGGATATCCGAGCCTTCCTTGACGGGCTCGATTGCTGTGACCGTCTTGCCGCCTTCCTGATGAGTAACCGGAGATGGGAACCGGCCGGCGTTTTCCTTGGAGAAGGTCTCGAAAAACACCACGGCGAGATCGGGCGCCTTCGGCTGCGGCGTCGCCGGATTATCCTTGATCCACTGCTGAACCACGCTTGCGTGCTTCTTCGCCCAATCATCGACATACGCGCCGTGACTTGGGTCCGCGCTTACCCAGCCGGATGCCAGGCTGTTATGAGCATCGGTCCACTGCGCAACGATATGCGGCTGGCCCATGTACTGGTCCTGCTGGAACCACGCCTCGATGTCCGGGGCCACCAGTTGCCCGGCCTTCGGCCCGCTCTTGTACTTCACGATTGGCCCGATCGTGGTGGCGACCCGATTGCGCAGCGCGTAATTCGATGCCGCCAGGGCCGAGGACGACGACGCCGAGGCGTCGTAGGACGCAGCCGAGGGGCGGGGCTGAAAGTATTCGTCCTTGGTGAAGGGCTGGGCGATCAGCAGCGAACCCACCGGCTTGCCGTCGGGCCCGGCCACCATGCTGCCGTTGGCCCCGAAGGGGAAAACGGTCTGCCCGATCACCCACAGCACCGCCGGATAAATCAGGCAGCAGATCACCACGCAGAAGAACAGCAGCAATATGCTTTTCGAAATATGTTGTCGCATGAAGCTATCTCCTCTGATCGCTGCAACGTCAGGCAGCCAGATGCAGGCCGACCATGAAAAGATCGATTGCCTTGATGCCGATAAACGGCAGGATTACGCCGCCGAGCCCCCAGATCAGCAGGTTTCTGCGCAGCAGCGCATCAGCGCCCAGCGGTTTGTACTCGACGCCTTTGAGAGCAACCGGGATGAGCGCTGGAATGATGAGCGCGTTGAAAATGACCGCGGACAGAATCGCCGAAGTGGGCGAGTGCAGATGCATGATGTCCATCGCCTTCAGCCACGGCAGCGTCCCGGCGAACAGCGCGGGCACGATCGCGAAATACTTCGCCACGTCGTTGGCGATCGAAAACGTGGTCAGCGATCCGCGGGTCATCAGCAACTGCTTGCCAATCTCGACGACTTCAGTGAGCTTGGTCGGGTTGCTGTCGAGGTCCACCATGTTGCCGGCTTCTTTGGCCGCCTGCGTGCCGGAGTTCATCGCCAGGCCGACGTCGGCCTGAGCCAGCGCGGGGGCATCATTGGTGCCGTCGCCGACCATCGCCACCAGCTTGCCCTCCTGCTGCTCCTTGCGGATGTAAGCCAGCTTGGATTCGGGAGTGCATTCGGCGACGAAGTCATCGACGCCGGCCATCCGCGCGATGAACGCGGCGGTCAGCGGATTGTCGCCGGTAATCATCACGCTGCGCACGCCCGCCTTGCGCAAGCGTTCGAGGCGCTCCTTGGTTCCGGTCTTCAAGATGTCTTCCAACACTACGAGGCCGGCGATTTTCGGGCCCTCTGCGACCACCAGCGGGGTAGCGCCCTTGGCGGCGACCGACTCCACGAGACGCTTGAGGTCGGGTGGCACGGCGCCCTTCTGCTTCTCCGCAAACCGGACTACCGCGTCCCCGGCGCCCTTGCGGATCGAGATGCCGGAAGGAAGGTCCACTCCACTCATTCGGGTTTGCGCGGTGAAGGGAATGAACTGCGCGCCGGAAACCGTGCTCGCCAGGGCCACGTTCGGCTGCTGCGTTTCAAAGAGCTTGACGATGCTCTTGCCCTCGGGCGTCTCGTCGGCGGTGGATGCCAGGGCCGCCAGCCGGCCGACATCCTCGACTGAGTAATTGCCGACGGGGATGAACTCGGTCGCACGCCGGTTGCCGACGGTTATCGTTCCGGTTTTGTCGAGCAGGACCGTGTCGATGTCGCCGGCGGTCTCAACCGCCCGGCCGCTCTTGGCGATGATATTGGCCTGGAGCGCGCGGTCCATGCCGGCGATGCCGATCGCGGCGAGCAGGGCGCCGATGGTGGTGGGAATCAGGCAAACCAGCAGAGCCACCAGAGTCGGCGCGTCGGTCCCCAGGCTGTGCAACTGCTGGCTGAGCCCGAGAAAGCTCGTCATGTAAAGCTCGGCGTTGTATGCCATCAGCCACAGCGGCACTACCACGATTAGAAAGATCAGGGTGAGGGCCGACAGCACCAGCGTGAGCGCGATCTCATTGGGAGTGCGCTGGCGCACCGCGCCCTCGACCAGCGCGATCATGCGGTCCAGGAAGGACCCGCCGGGCGGAGCCGTGACCTGAACGACGATGCGGTCCGAGAGCACTCGAGTGCCACCGGTGACCCCGGAGCGGTCGCCGCCGGCCTCGCGGATGACCGGCGCGGATTCGCCGGTGATCGCGGACTCGTCAACCGATGCGATGCCCTCGATGATCTCGCCGTCGCCGGGGATGATCTGGCCCGCCGCCACGGCGACGATGTCGCCCTGGCGAAGAGCGCTCGAGGGTATCTCCTCGAAAATATCCTTTTCACGCAACCGGTAGGCCGGCGTCTCGGCGCGCGTCCGGCGCAATGAGTCGGCCTGCGCCTTGCCGCGGGCTTCGGCCAGCGCGGTTGCGAAATTCGCAAACACGACCGTCAGAAAGAGCCACACGTCCAGCGCAATGAAGTAGGTAAGCGGGATCTGGCTGGATGACAGGCCCATCGCCCCGATAATTACGAAGATAAGGGTCAGGAATGATCCCACCTCGACCACGAACATCACGGGATTGGCCCATTGGATGTCCGGCCGCATCATTATGAACGACTGCTTGAATGCGGCTCGTACCAGGTCGGGCTGGAAAAGCGGTATCCGTCTCGTGCGGCGAGGCGGTGGGGTCGTTAGCGGTGGCGTCGGGGAGGTTTCTCGCGCCGCAGTTGCTACATTTAACGTTTTCATCAGAGTTTCCTTGGAGCGCAACCAGGTATTAGTTCAACCGCCGAAAGGAATCGGGCCAAGGTGCTCGGCCAGCGGACCGAGCGCCGCAACCGGCAGGAACAGCAGGGCGCCGACGATCACGATCGTGCCGAACAGAAGACAGCCGAAAGTAAATGTATCGTCCCGCAACGTTCCGAGGCTGAAGGGAGTTTCTTTCTTGTATCCCAGCGCTGCCGCCATCGCGACTGGAGCGACGATCGGCAGGTAGCGGGCGAATAGCATCACCAGTCCGGTGGCTACGTCCCACTGCGGGGCCTCCGGCGCGGGACTGGGATTGTTGTTGAGGCCATAGGTTACTCCGAGTCCGTCGAAGGCCGATCCGTTGTTCGCGGACGCGGATGAGAACTGGTAAACGATTTGCGAAAAGCCATGCGCGCCGGGGTTGCTCTCGGCCTTGATTCCCCAGTCGGTAGCGGCGAAAACGCCGGCCGGCCCCAGGATCATGAAGGGATGGACCAGCAGCGCGAGGACCGCGAGCTTCATCTCCTTCGCGCCGATTTTCTTTCCAAGATACTCGGGCGTTTTCCCCACCATCTGCCCCGCCAGGAAAATCCCGACGATCAGGTACAGAAGCAGGTTGATCATGCCGACGCCCTTGCCGCCGTATATGCAGTTGAGCCACATTCCCCACATCGGCGACAAACCCGCGAGCGGGTTGAGGCTGTCGTGCTCGCAGTTGACCGCGCCGCAGGTCACGTCCACGGTGACCGCCGCGAAGGTCGCGCCGGCTGAGGTCCCGAAGCGCAGCTCTTTGCCCTCGAGGTTGCCCAGGTGCTGATCGACTGGGAGTCCCGCGACCGCAGGAATAGGAATTGATACCTTCCCTCCCGGAGCGCCCGCACTTGCTATTTCGAATGTCTGACCCCCAGGATGTGCTGTCAGCCCGGGATTCGGTTGCAACGTATCATAGTAGATCGCCCCTATGATCGTGCTGGCCATCAAGATAGCCATTACCGAAAAGATCACCCAGGAATGCCGCAGGCGATTCAGCATCCGGCCGTACATCAAGACCAGTGAAAACGGGAAAAGCATCATCGCGAAGGTCGTCAGGAAATTGGACCACGCCGTCGGATTTTCCATCGGGTGCGCCGCGTTCATGCCGTAGAATCCGCCGCCGTTCGTGCCGAGCATCTTGATCGGGATCACTGCCGCGACCGGACCGACCACGATAGTCTGTTGCTTGGGCTGGCCGTTGTCGGCGAGGCCCATCGCCGCCGGTTCCAGCGTGGAGACCTGCTGGGTGGATGCGTACGTCATCGGCATACCCTGTTGCATGAACAGGAGGCCGATAACGAGGGCTACCGGGACGAACATGTACATCAGCACTCGCCACATATCGAGGAAGAAGTTTCCGACCATCTTGTCCGCCCGGAAGCAGCGAATAATCGCCGTCAAGGCGCACAGGCCGACTGCGGCTGAAGTGTACTGGTTCATTATGACGAAAAAGATCTGCCCCCAGTTCGACAAGTGCTGATCGCCCGAATAATGCTGGAGGTTGGTGTTCGTCATGAACGATATGACGCTGTTGAAGATCGTGGTGGGCGCCAGCATCCCCAGTCCGCGCGGATTGAGCGGGGCGATCGGCTGGAGCGCGAGGACGACGAACCCGTAAACGAAAAGCGCGGCGTTGAAGATTAGTAATGCCGCCGTGTACTGCTTCCAGTTTTGCGGTCCGCTGTCGATGCGTTTTTCGAACCAGGCCAGAAAACGCGGTGGATTATATTTTCCGTCCATGATCCAGGCCATATACCGGCTCATCGGTATTGCCAGAATCGTGGTGAATACCATCACTGATATGGGAAGAGACCACATTAGCCTTTACCTCGTTCGCTACTGAGCCGCCTGGCAGGCTGGTGATAAATCACAGCCTGCTCCCCCTCTCTTATCTCCCCCGGAAAAGACCGGGAGAGAAGATAGAGGAAGGAAGCCATCCTTTACGCAGGATGTTGAGACCGCAAGGCGGTCGAACTGCGATGATTTCGCTATTCTCAACATCCTGCTAGAACCACTCCGGGCGGATCAACGCGACCAGCAGATATACAAACAGGAAAAGCGATATCGCGGCGGTCAGGTAATTCATTCGAGCACCTCAGACTTTTTCGCATCCAATGAGAAATGCGTAGCACAGGCCCATCCCAACCAGGCCCAGCACGAACATCGCGGGAAGCCAAATCACGAGATTCATCACTCTTGCTCCTTGGCAGACAGGTGCTTTCCAGCTCCTGCCGGATCGCGGCGAGCGCTCAGATCGCCTCCCTGATTGCGAACCGAAGGCATCTTTGAAGACCCCCGCAGATCGACCCGGCGACGCATGGCGCGTCCAGTCCGGCGACAAACCAAGAGATGCGATCCTGCACCGCTTTGCATAGCATCATCGCTGTTGGGGCAACAACCTTAAGGCATCGATCCAGAGTCGTTAGCAGACCTACCTCGTCGCCGGCGCTCGAAGGCAACGAGGCTGGCATGGAACACAGCACTGGCCGTGCCAATGGCTAGCGTCCCGTGAATGCTAAATAATTTCGCTTAGGTTCCGGACGGGATCACATGTTGCATCGTGCAGTGCAATGCAAATTGCAGCTATCTTCGTGCGCGGCCGGCGCGCAGCCGGAGCATATTTCGACCCGGTCAACGCGCTCGATGCGAATGCGGCTATTCGGCACTTGGCCCTCTTCGCGCGGCGGCCGGTCAGGATGCGACCGGTTCGGCGCCGGCCGCATTACGGAGAGCCGCCCAGCCGGAGTTCAGTCCGCCAGTTTGTAGAAGCGCGTCGCGGTGCGGCTGAACAGATCCTCTTTCTCGGCCGCGGTGCAGCCGCTTGCGAGGCGCTTGAAGGCATTCCATCCCACTGCATAGCTATAGGATCCCTTGTCCACGGGGAAGTTGCTCTCGAACATGCAGCGGTTCGTGTCGAATGCATCGATGGTGGTTTCGATGAATGGACGCCACGCATTCGCGAGCGCCTCCGATGATGGCGGCTCGGCCTGCAAATGGAAGCCGAAACCTCCCACCGCCATTCCAAGGCCGCCCAGCTTGGCGAACACGTTGGGACACTTCGCCAGTTCCCGAATCGAGGCGCGCCACTGCGCAAAGATTTCTTCGCGCCGATTCGCATAGCGAGCGATACCGATCGGGCCGCCGACATGGTCGAGCACGATCCGCGTCTGCGGGAAGGCGCGCGCGAGCGCGGTAAGCTCATCGATCTGCGGATGGTACAGCCACGCATCGAACGTGAGATCGAGCGGCGCCAGGCACGCGAAGCCCTCGCGGAACGAGCGTTCCCCGAGCAGTCCTTTGGGCGGGCCATAGCCCGGGGTCATCACCGAGGCGTCCTCATCCCAGGCATTGATGTGGCGGATGCCGCGGAAGCGCTCGCCCGCGGCCCGGATGTGCTTTTCCAGCACCTCCCGCACGCGCGCGCCCAATTGCAAATCTGCGTGGCCCACGATTCCCGCGCAGACGCGCGCCGATCCGTAACGGCCGCTCGCGCTCATCGCCGCCACGCCATTGACGAATTCGGTCTCGCCCAGGGGGCGCAACTCCTCGGGGCCGCCGGCCCGGTACATCGAGCGGCACTGGACGAACACGGTGGCGATAATCTTGTGGCCGCTGCCCAGGTCTTCGAGCAAATCGCCGAACATGTATTGCCAACCGGGCCGCTCCCACAGATGATGGTGCGCATCGACGATCGGAAGTTCGGGTTCGATGATCGTCTCGGTGCGGCGATCCAGCCAGGCTTGGTTCACGGGAAGAAAGGTGGGCGGAGTCGCGCTCATGGCTTACTCCTTAGCGTGTTTGATTCGTGATTGCGCGGTCCTCTCGATTGGCGCTTCAGCGCCTCAGTCTCACGCGGGCGTAGCGAGGCGTCCACATTTTGGCCGTTACCCCTTCCTCGAGTTCCCAGGGCGTGGTCGCGGGCGCAAGTCCCTTGCGTTGCGCATCGAGTCCAACCGCGATCGCTACCCGCTGCGAGACCTGACGCACTTGCTCGATGGATGGCAGCAGCGGGGCGTTCGGGTCATTGAGCGCCGGTGAGCATTCGGCCAACGCCGAGGCCGCGGCCATGAACATGCTGTCAGTGATACGCCGTGCGCCGGATGCCAGAACGCCCAACGCCACGCCGGGGAAGATGAACACGTTGTTGCACTGGCTGACGCGGATTCGCCGGCCGCCGTATTCAACGTCGGGGAACGGGCTGCCGGTCGCGATCAGCGCGCGTCCTTCGGTCCATTCGATCAGGTCGCGCGGCACGGCCTCGCATCTGGTCGAGGGATTGGACAGGGGGAAGACAATCGGGCGCTTAACGTGGGCCGCTATCTCGCGGACGATTTCGCGCGTGAAAGCGCCGGCGGCCGCCGAGGTCCCGATCAACACCGCCGGGTGCAGGTTGCGCACCACGTCGGCGAGCGAAATCGCGCCCTTCTTCTCCAGCCTCCAATTCCTCACGCGCTCAGGCGGCTGGTAATATTTCCTGCGGTAGGGGAACTCCGTCTCCTTCATGTCGGAAAGCATCAGGCCGCGCCGATCGACGACCCAGATCCGCGCGCGCGCTTCGCTCTCGGACAGGCCCTCATCGATGGTCTTTGCGACGATTTGGTCGGCGACTCCGGTGCCTCCGCTTCCGGCGCCGAAGATCACCACATCCTGCTCGCTGAGCTTGGAGCCGGTGATCCTGGCCGCGGCGATGAGGCTCGCGAGCGTGACCGCGCCGGTTCCCTGGATGTCGTCGTTGAAGGTGCAGAGTTGCTCGCGGTATCGGTCCAGGAGCGCGCGCGCGTCGAGCGTCCCGAAATCTTCGAATTGGAGCAGCGCGCGCGGAAAAACTTTCGCCACCGCCTCGACGAAGGCGGCCAGGAAGTCGTCGTAAGCCTGGCCGCGCAGGCGCGGATGGCGCCAGCCGAGGTAAATCGGGTCGCCAAGCAGCGCCTCATTGTCCGTGCCCACGTCAAGCATCACGGGCAGCGTCGCTTCGGGCGCGATGCCTCCGCAGGCCGTGTAAAGGGCGAGCTTGCCGATCGAGATCGCGATCCCGCCCGCGCCCTGATCGCCGATGCCCAGGACCGCCTCGGCATCGGTGACTACGATCGCCTCGATATGCTCGCGGTTGGGCAGGGCGCGCAGTATGGACTCGATCCGCTCTCCGTGAGGCGGGACAAGAAAGATGCCGCGCGGCCTGCGCCAGATATGGCTGTAGCGCTCGACTGCGGTGCCGACCACCGGGGTGTAGGCGATCGGCGTAGTTTCCGTCAGGTGTTCGACGATCAGGCGGAAGAAAAGCGTCTCGTTGCGGTCCTGGAGGCTCGACAGGAAGATGTAGCGTCCGAGGTCGCTTGTCTGCTGCTGGTATTCCTCGTAAGCGAGCGCGACGTCCTCCTCCGCGGTCAGGACCCTGGCCGGAAGCAGGCCGTGAAGCCCAAGTTCGCAGCGCTCCTCTTCGCTGAAGACGACCCCCTTGTTCACGAACGGGTTATCCAGCAGCGCGCGGCCGCCTTGGCTCACCTCAACGATCTGCTCGCCGGTACGCTCGTCCCGAAGCCGTGTGAAGGTCATCCCCGTATCCTCAAACGAATCGAAGCCTGATGCGCATTATCACCCGCGGTTGATTCCCGTCACATCCGGGGGCGAAACGGTGGGTATTCTGTCAGGACTTTAGGCGCAAGCGGCGAGCGTGGCAAACGTC
>Ga0187771_10002556_pt1 | contig 12557 bp, 12 predicted proteins | sample 0116_SJ02_MP15_1_FD_133139 | JGI IMG/M metagenome (GOLD analysis project Ga0187771, IMG submission 133139) | Tropical peat soil microbial communities from peatlands in Department of Meta, Colombia - 0116_SJ02_MP15_10_MG | ecosystem: Environmental > Terrestrial > Soil > Wetlands > Peat | place... | reverse complement strand
GCCTCTCCCAGAGCTCGCCGCGGATGACTTTGCGGTGCACCTGCTCGATCTGCGCGTGGCACTTGGTGCAGGTCTTGGCGATGTTCTGCTTGGAAATCGAAGAACGGGGGTCGGTGTGCGGCAACACAAAATGCGCCGTGTGACAACTGGTGCAGACCGCCACGACGATCAGGCCGCGGCGGAACAGGCCCTCGCCGTGAATGCTCTCGGTGTAGTTCTCCAGGATCTTATCCTGCGGGATGTTGTGAGTAAGCTGCACGGGAGAGCCTTCGTGGTGGCACCGCCCGCACAAGAGGGGAATTTGAGTAATGGAGGTGGGAGAACCGGGCGTAGAAGGCCGCTCGATATTGTGGGTCCCATGGCAGTCCGTGCAGCGGGGGGCCAGCGGGTCGCCTCGGCGCGCCGCCTTCCCGTGCAGGCTTTCCGCGTGCTGCTGCTGTTCATCCGCGTGGCACGCGCCGCAGTCCACCGGCTTGAGTTTCTCGGGATGAGGGAATTCTTTCCCGGCGAGCTCAGTGTGGCAGCTCGTACACTCCAGAGAGGCGTGCGGCGAAGCGCGCAGGGCGGCCTCATTGAAAGGAGGGGGCAGTCCCGGCTGGCGCTTGCCCGTGCGGCGGCCGGTTTCGTGGCAACCAAGACAAGGCTCGGAGCCAGGAAGAGGTTTGGGCTGCTGAGCGCACAGGGTCACAGCCAGAAGAACAGCAGTCAGGCCCGCCCTGCCGAAAGTGACCAAAAGACCCTTTACTAGGCCCAACCTCAAACAATTTGTCCCATTTCCCAGGCTCATGCCGCGTGATTTCGCAACAGGCTTGCACAGCAGCAATTCGGCTACCACCGGGATTCACCCGCGCCGTTAAAGCCATGACGTTAGGAAGGCAAAGCTGCGTAGGTACAAGTGGGCTAGATGGGCCGGAGGCAAGAGACCGCGCAACTCTGGACGTTCGAAACTTTCTTCTGTGTCGCCTCTCTTCGCTCTGCGGGTCCCCTCTCAGGGCAGCTCGGCAAACGGCATGAGGAGCGGTGGTGCGGCGAGGAAGGGCAGGCGCTTAATCTCGCCGAGGGCGCGGAGCGCCTGGGCCTCGCGGGTGGGCTCGAGGGTCATCACAAAGGGCAGATGCTGCTTGTCCATAGCGGGTTCCTGGAGCACCGAATCGATGTTGATGCCGTGCCGGGCCAGCCGCGCGCACACGCGCGCCAGGATGCCGGGGCGGTCGCGCACGACGAGGCGCAAGTAGCTGGCGAACACCGAACTCCCCGGCCTGACCAGGCGGGCGGGGTGCCAATGCGTGTAGCCGAGGGGAGATCCCACGCCCGCGAGTTCCCCTCCTGAAATTACATCGCGCGCAATTCCCACTACATCCGAGAGCACGGCGACCCCCGTGGGCTCGCCGCCCGCGCCGCGGCCCGTCATCGTAATGTTTCCGCCCTTGTTCCCCACCAGCAGGACGCCGTTCAGCGAGCCCAGAACGTTGGCCAGCAAGGAGGCGCGCGGAATCATCATCGGCCGCACGAAGATTTCCAGTTGTGCGCCGCGGCGCCGCGCGTAGGCGATCAGGCGGATCGTCTGGTTCAGGCGGTGAGCGTAGGCGAAATCCACGCGGTCAATGCGCGTGATGCCTTCCACGGGGATATTCTTCACCGGCACCGCCTGGCCGAAGCACATCATGGCCAGGATGGTGATCTTGTAGCGCGCGTCATAGCCTTCCAGGTCGAAGGTCGGATCGCGCTCCGCGTAGCCTTTCTCTTGCGCCTCCGCGAGCGCCTCGGGGAAGCCGCAGCCGCGCCGCTCCATTTCGGTGAGGATGTAGTTGGTGGTCCCGTTCAGAATGCCGTAGACGGCGGTGAAATGCTCGCCGGAAAGGCCCTCGCGCACCGCGTGGAGCAGGGGCGTCCCGCCCATCACGCAGGCTTCGATGCCCAGGCGCACCTTGGCCGCGCGCGCCCGCTCGGCCAGCTCCAGGCCGTACTCCGCCATAAGCTGCTTGTTGGCCGTGACCAAGTGCTTCCCGGCCTGAACGGTCCCGAAAGCGACCTCGCGCGCCACGGAGACCCCGCCGATCAGCTCGATGATGACGTTCACTTCGGGATTGCCGACCACCTGCCTCCAGTCCTTTGTCACCCGAACCTTGCGGCCCAGCCAGGAGTAGTCCTGGGGGCGAACGTCGCAGACCGCCTTCAGCTCCAAACGGCACGCCAGCCGCCGCCGAACCTCCGCCTGATGCTCGCGCAGCACCTTGAGCGTCCCGGTCCCCACGGTCCCGAGACCGACGAGGCCGATGCCGAAGGTTTTGGGCTTGGTTGTCACCGATATCTCTCGTGCGTCGAGAAGTTGCGCTGGCCGCTCTATTCCCTTAGCACTGAACCATGCCTGCTTACAAGCAGAATCCGCATTCTTAGGAAACCACGTAGCGCAGGGCCCGCTGTCCGGCCCTGCGGCAGTTCCAGGCCGCGCGGCGTTTTCGCGCGGTCAAACTGAATAAAGGTCGTTCGCGTGTCAGGACAAGCACCAGGGGCGTCGCCGGCGCGGCGGAAAATTGGCCGTGCCCAACCGCGGCACGGCCTTGAAAAGCCGCAAGGCTAGTTGGCGAGCCTTGCGCTACGGGTCGTCGGCTGGACGCCGGAGACCTCGTCAGAAGATATAGTTGAGTGATAGGTAGGGGAACGTATACGGTTTGCCTGGGGTAGCCTTTTTCAAAAACGTTCCGGGGATGAGGTAGGAGTATCCTCCGGAAATCTGGACCTGTTTTGAGAGCGAGTACACCGTTTGAAGGTCCACGCCCTGCCCTACAAAGCGCCCCCCCGACCCGTCCGGGACTTGGGCCACGACCAGGCTGCGGGTATTGTACAGGGCGTCGTGGGAGCTGGCGAGCCACCAGGAGTTGTACTTCGCCATAGCCAGCCACCTGGCGCGAGGCTTCACCTCCACGCCGCCGCGCAGATGTTCGATGTTTTTCCATCCCACTTGGTCCGCCAGACCGTACTTGTCGTGGGCGGTTGGGTAGAGCTGGTCGAACGTCCCGCGCCGGCCATCATGAGGATTCCGGTCGCCGCTGGCATAGTTATATTCCGCCACGAGCCGCGGGCGGTAAGGAAGCGGCGCCAGCGTATAGCCCAGCAGCCAATGCCCCGCCCAAGCGCCGATGCGGTCGGCGCCCAGCGAGCCGGCCTGGAGCGCCATCTCTGTTCCGTAGTCCAGGGCTCGCGGGAGCGCGCCCACCCAGCGCAAGCCGACCGTGCCAAAGTTGAGCGTCCCGGGGGCGCCATTTTCCATGTGTTGGCCGGCTGCGCGCCGCCAGAAGAAATACGGTTCCACCACTGCCTTGGGAACGAGCTTATCCATTCCCCCATACAGTCCATAAAAGTTGTTCCCGGGGTTGCTCTCGTCGAACTTCCCGTCCCGCTGGTTGACCACGCTGCTGGCGAACGCATCCAGCCGGTATCCGCCCCCGTGATAGGTGAGGCGAAGCGCGTCAAAGCTGTGCGCGGTGTTCAACCAATTTGTGTTTCCCACCAGGCGTTCGTCGCCGAAGGCGAGTTCCTGGCGGCCGATCCGCAAGGAAACACTTCGCTTTTCCGCGTCGCCTAACTCAACGTAGCCAAGCCGTAGGTCCATGACGTCTTGGAACGGGGGCGCCGCGGGATGCTGGTTCTTCCAAAATACCCGCGCATCCTGCCCCTGGACCACAAATTTCAGCCATTCGGAGGGCTGAACCTTGAGGTTGATCCGAAACCGGCTGAGCAGGTAAGCGTCGTCGCTGTTCGCTTTGAAGCCGCCGTTGGTATAGCCTTCCGCGCGGGCCCGGAACTCGCCGCTCAGCCGCAGCCACTTGGGCAAGTTTTGGTTGAGCTTATCCGAAGGAAAGAGCTCCGATTTGCCGGCGGGCTGCTGAGCGGCCACCCGGGGACAGAACCACCCTACAGCCAACAGGCAAAGGGACACCAAGCGGAAGCGGAGCTTTCTCACGCGTATTTTCTCCTGTCGTTCAGCGTACAAGCACCTCAAAACGGCTCCAAGGCAAATGTCACAACCCGTTCGGCTCGAGCGTGAATCCTTCCTCCTGCAAGACCACCGCGTACGTCTTGGCCCGCAGGCTGCGATCGCTGGAGCAGGCGCCTGTCTTGATATTGAACTTGTAGCCGTGCAGAGGGCAGACGACCTCTTCCCCTTCCAGCGAGCCGTCAGCCAGAGCCGCTCCCGCGTGCGGGCAACTATTCTCGATCGCGTAGTATTGGCCGCGACAACGGAAAACCGCAACTTCCACGTCGCTGGCCCGGCCAGCCTTGCCCCTGCCTTCCGGGATGTCTTCGAGGCGCAGCGAGCGCGCCAAGCGGCCGTTCCCATTCACGGGCGGGGCAGGCCGCCCCTCTCCCCGCCCGCGCTGGCCGCGAATTTCCTGCCGAAGGGCGCCGAAGCTCCCGAACCGGAGCAGGCCTTCGAGGACTTTCTCGAGGTCTGCGCAGGGCACGTCTTCGAGCAAAGGAAGGGCGCGATTAGCTTCCGGGCCGGAAGAGCCCCCCACAAAGACGTCCACGGCGTCCACGACCTTCCCGTCAACCTTGGCTTTCTTCCCCAGCAGGCCGACGTCCGCCACCGGATGGTTTCCGCAGCCGGCGGGACAGCCGGACCAATGCACGGCCAGGGGTTTGTTGCGGGGGAGCTTGGGCTCCAGGGCGCGGGCGAGTTCGAGCGCCCGCTGCTTGGTTTCGATCAGGGCCAGATTACAGTAGTCGATTCCCGTGCAGCTCACCAAGCCCCGCATGATGCCGGAAGGGTCATAGCGCAAGTCGCGCAGCAGCGGTTCGGCGCTGAGGCTGCCCAGCTTGGCGTCGCCCAGGTTGGGGATGACCAGGTTCTGATTTACGCTCAGCCGAATCTCCCCGGTCCCGTAACTTTCCGCCAGCCCGGCGAGTTCGGCAAGCTGAGCGGACGTAAGGCGCCCGACCGGCACGCACAAGCCCGCGTAGTTTAGCCCTGGCTGCTTCTGGCGAAAAATCCCCACATGGTCGGCGGTGTGCCCGGTGCGCGCGTCCTGCCCGGCCCGCGCCAGCGGCCTGCCGAGACGTTCCTCCACCGCCGCGCGGAACTTCTCGACGCCCCATTCCTCGATCAGGAATGCCAGGCGCGCTTTCGCCCTCGCTTCCCGAAGGCCGTAATCACGAAAGAGGAGCACCAGGGCGCCGGCCACCTGGGCCGCCTCCTCCGGGCGCAGAAACGCGTCGAGCGGCGTGGCGATCCGGTAGCCTCCCGAGCCCAGCTTTCCTCCCACCAGGAGGTTGAACCCTTTGGCGGTCTCGCCGGAGACGTTCTTCACGGCAGGGACCAACGCGATGTCTTGAGTTTCCGCGTGCGTGCAATTTTCCAGGCAACCCGTAATGGTGACGTTCACCTTGCGAGGGAGATTCGTGAAGGCCTTGTTGCCCAGGAACATTTCCGTAAATTGGCGGGCCATGGGCGAGGCGTCGAACAGCTCCTGCGGGGTCAGTCCCGCCACCGGGCAGCCCACCACATTGCGAACGTTGTCCATGCCGGTCTGCAAGGTCGTCAACCCGACCGCCCGCAGCCGGGCCCAGATTTCCGGCACCTGCTCGATGCTGAACCAGCGCAACTGCACCTGCTGGCGCGTCGTCAGGTCCACGAAGCCGCGGCCAAACTCCTGGCTGATGCCGGCCAGCGCCCGGAATTGCGCGGAATTGCTGAGGCCGTTGGGAATGCGGATGCGCATCATGAAGCGGCCCGGCGTGCGCCGGCGGAAGAACACCCCTACCCACTTCAGCCGCTCCCGGTCTCCCTCGGAAATCGCTTCCCACCCCTGCTGGGCGTAGCGGGAGACATCCTGGAGGACGTCCAGCCCGTCTTTTTCTTTCTTTAATAGCTCGGTCCTGTTCATTTACGCACTTTTGGAAAACCACGCTGCCGGCTGACGAGGTGAGGGCAAAGGCCGGGCCTACCGCGAGAGGCGGTCCGCGGCTGCACGAGACGGCGCGCGATCGAGGTTTGGCAAATGGGAGGTGGCTGGGTGTATTATGCCGGCGGCACGAGTGCCTCCTGTTGACTCACCCTCGACAGCTTGCGTACTGTGCTAGGGCAGCGAAGTGGGTCAATCACTTGGCTGCCTTTTTGTTTTTCTGGGCTTGTCCCTGTGAAGTCAATTCTGCCATTTCCGGCTGAGGAATCTGGCTGGACCTGCTTCACAGATCCTCACCAACGGGCGTGCATCAGTTGGAATGGTACAAGCCCCATCGACCAAAAAGACAAGCCTAGAATGGAAACCCGTCTTCGTCCAACAAATAGATTTTCTGAAATGGATAAAAAACCTTTGGCTAAATAGGATTTCTCGTCGCCATAAGAGGCTTGCGATAGTGGGCTACTTTGGAAGGTCTCCGTAATCGCGTTCGACATACCCAACGATAGTGGGCGCCAATCTGGCCAAGTCGGGAGGAAGGCGCATAGACAGCAGTACGACGTTAGGCGGAAATCCGATCAGGTTTGGCGGGTGGAGGATCAGTATCGCAGCTCCGACTATTGGACTGTCGTTTCTCTTCAGCCATGACTTGAATGTTCCCAAACCTTCGGTTTGGGCCGGTGTCTCGTACTCAACGATTCGTTTCCCTCTATACCTCAGGGTGTCTGTCGGATAAGGGCCGGAGGGAACAGGCAGTTCCATGTCCTGCAGAGTGCGGATTGCAGATGCTTTGTAGTCCGGGAAGACTCGTGCGACTGTCTCCGCAACGTCATACCTGCCAGAGGCCTCGCTCGTGAAGTGGTCTATCTCAATCGCCGCTCCTTCAAATCCAGACCGGGTGTCAGGGATCGGTTCAGGACTCAAGAACAGGCGGCCGCCCTCCGAACCCCACGCTCCCTGGCAATTCCAGCCCCGCGGGGCGAGGAGCCGAATCCCGTCCGCGGACTCGTAGTAAGCCAGCATCTGGGCGCCGTCCGCGCTGATTGACACAATTTTATTCGTGCCTTTCGGTGCTTCCAAGTCTTTCACTTGACCAGACGACGCGCAACCTACGAACGGAACGGAGAACCTGCCCTCCTGCTGGTTATCTGCCGGCCTTGCTGCCTGCGCGGACAGCAAGTAAAGCACCGAGAGAAGGACTGGGAATAACACCACTGAAGGATATCAGGATTACTGCGGTCTTTCCAGCCCTCGCGCGATCGCTTCCCATATGCCGCGAGGTCTTCAACATCCGACAGCCGAGAATCCAAAGGAGTCAGATGTCGGCGCTTGCTTTGCTCTTCCGCTGCCCGCTCAAATCATTTAGCATGGTTGCTCTGGCTCACCAGGATGGCCTCGTAGGGCCGACCCTTGGGTCGGCCGTGTTCGTAAGTTGACCGGCGAGACCTGGTCCCAGGCGGAGTGATATGTCCGGTATTCGAGTCCGATTTGCGCCTTCGCCCACCGGCTACCTGCACGTGGGCGGGGCGCGTACGGCGCTCTACAACTGGCTTTTCGCGCGGCACCATCAGGGCGTCTTCATCCTGCGCATCGAGGACACGGACGTGGACCGCTCGAAGCCGGAGCTCACCACGGCCATCCTGGACAGTATGAAATGGCTGGGCCTGACCTGGGATGAAGGGCCGTTTCTCCAGTCCGAACGCCTGGAGCGCTACCGGGCCATGGCTGTGGAGCTCGTGGAGCGCGGCCACGCTTACCCCTGCTTCTGCACGCCGCAGGAGCTGCAAGCCAAGCGCGCCCAGGCCGAGGCGCAGAAACGCCCGTGGAAATACGACGGCGCCTGTCGCCAGCTCTCCGACCAGGACCGGCAGCGGCTGCGCCACGAGGGCCGGCCGCACGCGGTCCGGTTCCAAGTCCCGGAGGTCGGCCGGACGCGTTTCGAGGACCAGGTCTTCGGGCACATTGAACTCGAAAACGCTGAAATCGAAGACTTCGTGCTGCTGCGCTCGGATGGCCATCCTACTTATCATCTGGGCGTGGTCGCCGACGACCTCGACATGCGCGTCACCCACGTCATTCGCGGCGCCGACCATATTTCCAACACGCCCAAACAAATCCTGATGTATCGCGCGCTGGGCGCCCCGGAACCCACCTTCGCCCATCTCCCGCTCATTCTGGGGCCGGATAAGCAGCGCCTTTCCAAGCGCCACGGCGCCACCGCGGTGGGCGCGTACTGCGAGCAGGGCGTCCTGCCGGAAGCGCTGGTGAATTTCCTCGCCTTGCTGGGCTGGGCGCCGCCCGGGCAGAAAGAAGTCCTGCCGATCGAGGAAATGATTGCCGCGTTTGACCTGAAAGATGTTTCCAAGTCGAATGCCGTTTTCGATCTGGAGAAGCTTGCCTGGATGAATAGCGAGTACCTGCGCAGCTTGCCCGCCGAACGCTTGCTCCCACTCGTCGAAGAAGGATTACGGAAGGCGGGACTTCTTCAGGAGCCGGGAGTCAGGAGCCAGGAGCCAGGCCCGAGAATTCAGAAGCCAGAAGTCAGAAGTCAGGAGGAGGAAGAGCGTTTCAGGCGCTCGGTGCTTTTGCTGCAATCGCGGGCGCGCACGCTGAAGGATTTTTCGGGCCCCTTCCGCGCTTTTTTTGCCGAGGATTTTGAGTACGATCCTGAGGCGAGGAAGAAATTCTGGAAGGACGCGTCCTTAGGGGCGCTGATGGAGCAGCTCGGAACGCGTCTGGCGGCTCTCGATCCTTTCGACGCCGCGACAACCGAAAAATGCCTGCGCGCGCTGGCGGAGGAGAAAGGCGAAAAGGCGGGCCTGCTGATCAACGCCGCGCGCGTGGCGCTCACGGGCCAAGCGGTCGCGCCGGGCTTGTTCGACGTGATGGTGACGCTCGGCCGCGAGCGCGTCGCTTCAAGGCTCCGCCGCGCCGCGGCATATCTGCGGACCCCTTCGTAGTCTAAGGTTTGGTTGGCGGCGCAAGGAACGGCGAGGATCGCACCGGGAGGAAGTTACCGCTGGCTGGCGTGGAGCACCGTGAAGCCGACGACCTCGTCTCCCGAATAGCGGATGATGACATCGTCGTCGGTAATCTCGCTGTCGGTGGCCGAGCTGGGTTTCCTGAAGTTCACGTAGAGCGTATCAGCGTCCTGATCGTAGGTTAACCACACGGATCCTTCGGGCAATTGCCTGAGACTCGGCAAGAGCTTTAAGTAATCGTGAAGTTCGGTTACGGCCAAAGCTGCTTTCTCCTTTCGAGAGCGCCCAGCTTTCGGGTCACAAACGCTGTGATTACGAACCCATCTCCTACCAGTTCACGATAAACTACCACAAGCCATTTTCCAACCTCTATTTGACGGATTGCCAGCAGTTCGCCCGCGTTTCCGGGGTAAATGCGCTCAGGCCCAGCAATGCATTCCGCGACTTGCTGTCGCAGGTTTGCGAGTTCGCAGTGCTCTGAAGTGATATGCGACCAACGCTCGTCGGTGAGACGGATGGGGATGCCGTTTTTGGAATTTACTGTCACCAACATTAGTGGAGGGGAGCAAGCAGCATTGGCAGGGGGCGTAATTGGCGTTTCAAAGGGTCAAGCATGAGGCCCAACGCCCCCAGAGACACGCTCCCGAGAAGAACGCAATCGTCTTTCTCGCCGAGTATCACGGGGGAACTGCCCTGCTGACCATTGATGCGAAACCATAGGTCACCAAGGGGGCGTTTGATCTCTGTGCCCTCCGCCAAGATAAACGATCGCCGCGAATGGGGCTTCACCCCGAGCTTCCGTAGGACACTACGAGGCACAACTGAGTAAAGCGCGCCCGAATCGACCAGCAGGCGCAGCCGAAGAGTGCGGCGGGGCCTGGCGGGATTGGCGATGTCCGCGTCGATGTGCGTTAGCCCCATGGTTGCGCCTTTCCGTCTCGAGTGTACGCTTGTCGGGGGTGGGCATCAACCCAAGATCGGCAGATGGCGTAGACAGACGATGGAAGTGGGCGGGATGCCGCCTCGCGCCTTCCGTCGTCCCTAATCCCCCACGCGCTGCGCTTGGACCCCGCGAAATCTGGCCTCGCGGGCAGGTCCCGGAAAAAGGGCTTGACAGGATGCTAATCATATGCATAATTGCGCATATTAGAGATTATGGACGCGCACGCAGAGCTGTTCCAGAGCCTGGCGGACCCCACGCGGCTGCGTTTGCTGAACCTGCTGACGCAGACGGGCGAGATCTGCGTTTGTGAGCTCGCCGACGCCTTGCAGGTTCCTCAGTACAACGTCTCCCGCCACCTGCAGTTGCTGGTGCAAGCCGGCCTGCTCGAAGACCGGCGGCGCGGGAAGTGGGTCTATTACGGAATTGCCCGCGACCTCAAACCCCACCAGCGGAGCCTGCTCCGCGCGGTCGAACAACTGCATGAGCAGCGTGAGGATTTCGTTCAGGATGAGAACCGCGCCCGCCGCCGGCTGAAGCTTCGGCGGGGGGGCGTTTGCTGTGTGGGGCTGGTTTCGAGAATCGGAGCAGCCGTGGCGCGCACCCGAAAAAAGGAGGGCTACCATGCCCGAGCAGTCGAGCAAGCCGGATGATTCCGCCATCAGGAAAGTGGTGGAGGAGAAATACGCGGCCATCGCGCGCGGCGAGGTAAAGTCTTGCTGCGATTCCAAAGCGCTCCCGGAAGGCTTCTACAACATCGCGACCATGGCCAAGGCTTATAAGGAGGAGGAATTGGCGGGCCTGCCGGAGGGAGCCAACCTCGGCCTCGGCTGCGGCGATCCCACCGCCGACGCGGACCTGCAGCCGGGTCAGACAGTGCTGGACCTGGGGAGCGGCGCAGGTGTGGATTGCTTTCTCGCGGCGCGACATGTCGGCCCGCAGGGTCGCGTCATCGGCGTGGACATGACCGACGCCATGCTCGCCAAGGCGCGCGACAACGCGCGGCAGGGCGGATTCGCCAACGTCGAGTTTCGCAAGGGCGAGATTGAGGACCTACCCGTGGACTCCGGGACGGTGGACCGCATCATTTCCAATTGCGTTATCAACCTGGCGCCGGACAAATCCAAGGTCTTTCGAGAGGCTTATCGCGTTTTGAAGCCCGGAGGGGCTATCACCGTTTCCGATATCGTTTCGTTTGGAGAGGTCCCGCCCGCAATCCGCAGCGACGCCGAAGCCTGGGCAGGCTGCACGGCGGGAGCGCTCGATAAGGAAGATTATCTCAGAGTCATTCGCAACGCCGGTTTTCGAGAGGTCACCGTCCGAAAGGAAGTGGTCTACGACTACTTCCGTGGCACGGACTATGGCTTCGTCAGCATTACGGTCCGCGCGACAAAATGAACCTAACGAGAGGTGGCAGCAAGGGCCGCCCTCGCGAGACCGCGCAGACACCCTTCCTTCCGGGTTTTGTTACCGTTGACGCCGACCGCGCGGAGCGGAGGGCAGGAGTTCGGGTTTAGTTCCCGGCTCCGAGCACTCGGTTCGAGGCCCTGACTTGCACCGCCGGACCCAACTCCAGCGGGTGGGTCAACTGGTAATTGAGCTGAGTACCCGCCGGAATGGTGAGGTCCTGACCTCTGCGGCGCATCCGGTCAACCAAACCAGCCCCGCCGCCAATGGCAGCCCCGATAAACGGATGGCTAAAGAGCAATCCCAGCAGGGTGCCTGCACCCGTACCTCCGCCGATTTCCTTTATGTTGGGCAGGGTTGAGCCGGGGCCCTTGACGACTCCTTCGCTCCCCACCACCTTAGCCTTTTCCGCGCCATATGCGGTCAGCAGCAAGGCGCTCAGGGGGAAGCGGCGTCCATCGGGGAAGCTGATTTGTTCGGTAGTGAGCCGCATTTCTCCCGCACCCCTGAGGCGCCCGGGGCGTTCCAGCAGGGCGATGCGCCCCTCAATGGTGGCGCCCACCGGTATGACCTCGCGCCCCTCAATCTGCACCGGCTCGGAGACGGTGGCCGTGAAGGTGTCGCCCTGGTAATTCAGTTTTGTTGTGAGAGTTTGTGTAGTGCGCGAGTGGAGCATCGTTCCGGCAGGGATGGAGACTCGTTCCCCTCGCGCCGGAGACTCCCCTGCGAGCAGCGTCCCGCAAAGGGGAATGAAGCAAAGACCCAACAAAGCGCGCTTGACCATGCCGAGGCCTCCTCTGTTCATGGCCGGACCCTGGCGCTTTGTCCAGCTTGTCTTGGGACTGATCCTGTCGGTGTGGCGAGCCGGCGAGACTCGCTCCCGCTCAGATGGAACGGAAGCGAGTCGCCGAAACCTTCAGTTAGCGCGTCCCCTCCGAACGCGCCGCTACTTCAGTAGCACCCTTGGGGGCACTCAAGTACCCCTTTACGGTGTTGGATTGTACACTATTCACGACAACTTCAAAAGGCTTTTTTGAGCCCCCCACGTAGAAGAAGATGGGTTCGTTCTGGGCCCTGTCCTTCCGCTCCACCTGCACGTCGTCCACGGTGAGCGCCAGGTTATAGCGGTGCCGCTTGACGTTGAGCTTGGTCAGTTTCAGCCCGATATTGGCGACTTTTTCGGGTTTGTTGCGCTGCAGCGTAAACTCGTAGTAGTCGCGCTCGCCGAGCTTGCGCAGGGTTTCGATGTCATCGTGGTTGCGCGCGATCAGGGTGCCGAACTCGCTGCGCATCATGCCCATGTCGGAGCGGACCCCGTCCACCGTC
>Ga0187771_10002555_pt1 | contig 12559 bp, 9 predicted proteins | sample 0116_SJ02_MP15_1_FD_133139 | JGI IMG/M metagenome (GOLD analysis project Ga0187771, IMG submission 133139) | Tropical peat soil microbial communities from peatlands in Department of Meta, Colombia - 0116_SJ02_MP15_10_MG | ecosystem: Environmental > Terrestrial > Soil > Wetlands > Peat | place... | reverse complement strand
GACGACGCCTATGATGTGCGCTAAGCTCCTTAGACCTGAGAAAATGGGAGGACACGGGCCCGTGTATAGAGCGAGTGAGCAGATTTTCAACGGGATGCGCCACCTCTACGATGTCACTCTCCGCTGGGCGCTGCGCCACCCCCGGTTTATGCTCGCTCTGTTATTCGTCACAATCGGGGTCAGTATCGGCCTCTTCATCGTCATTCCGAAAGGCTTCTTCCCGGAGCAAGACACCGGACGCCTGAGCGCTACCATCCAGGCGGAGCAGGACATCTCGTTTCAGGCCATGCAGAATAAGTTAACAGAAGTAGTGGACATTATCACGAGTGATCCTGAAGTCGATTATGCGGCGGTGTTTACTGGGGGAGGAGGAGGCGGTACCACGACCAATATCGGACGAATGTTCATTACGCTAAAAGCATTTAACCAGCGGAAGACCAGCGCGGAACAGGTGATCGCCCGGCTTCGGAAGAAGCTCGCCCGGGTACCGGGTGCCCCAACCTATTTTCAGGCAGTACAGGATTTGCGCATCGGCGGAAGGATAGGTGCTGCATTATACCAGTATACACTCCAGGGAGACAGCCTGACAGAGCTCAACGCATGGGGTCCGCGTGTACTCCAACGAATGCGCACATTGCCTCAACTGCTTGATGTGAGCAGCGATCAGCAGAACAAGGGGCTTCAAACCTCGGTGGTGGTAGACCGCAGCACTGCCTCTCGGTTGGGTATCACCTCGCAACTCATTGATGACACCTTGTACGATGCCTTCGGCCAGCGGCAGGTGTTGATCACTTATACGCTGTTAAATCAGTACCACGTCGTAATGGAGGTCGAGCCGAAGTTTTGGCAACGCCCCGAAACGCTGCGGGACATTTATGTGAGCTCTCCTCCTACCGGGGCCATGGTTCCGCTGAGCGCATTCGCTCGTTTCCAACGAACCTGGACCTCCCTGGCCGTGAACCACCAGGGTCAGTTTCCGTCGGTTACCATCTCGTTCAATTTGCTTCCAGGAGTTGCACTCGGGGATGCCGTCAACACGATCGAGGCAGCCACGCGGGAGATGGGGTTGCCGGCGAGTATCCGGTCAGGCTTTTCGGGTACGGCCCAGGCCTTTCAGGCATCGCTGGCCAGCGAACCGCTTTTAGTCCTGGCAGCCCTCGTGACGGTTTATATTGTACTGGGGGTTCTCTATGAGAGCTACATCCACCCGATCACCATCCTGTCCACGCTGCCCTCAGCGGGTGTAGGAGCCGTCCTCGCCTTGTTGCTCTTTCACAAAGAGCTCACCGTCATTGCTTTGATCGGCGTCATTCTTTTGATCGGCATTGTCAAGAAAAACGGCATCATGATGGTCGATTTTGCGTTGGAGGCTGAGCGCCGAGGAGGGATGAAACCGGTGGATGCGATCTACCAAGCTAGCCTGTTGCGATTCCGGCCGATTATGATGACCACCATGGCCGCACTGCTCGGGGCGCTCCCACTGGCGTTGGGCGGTGGGGTGGGTTCCGAGTTTCGCCGACCCCTCGGCATCTCCATCGTCGGCGGCCTCATTTTCAGCCAGATGCTCACTCTCTATACCACGCCGGTAATTTATCTCTACCTTGATCGTTTCAGGCTTTGGCTCAAAGGCAAACGGGGAGCACATAAAGGGAAGCCGGTGGCCGTGGGTCCATGAGGCATTAAAGCGACTGCGAAGCTGCGATCAATTTAGCTGTTTGAAATCGTCTTGTAAAATCCCTTCCAACCTCCCTTTGCCAAAGGGAGCAGAGAGGTTTCCCCCCTTTTGACAAAAGGGGGTGAAGGGGGATTAGATGCTCACTTTCGAATGGCAAATTGTTACCTACTCTTTATGATATATTTTTTGGACGAATTTGAGACAGCCACCGGAGAAGAATCTTGAAAGGAGAATCAATGATTCGTTTAACAACTGCTTGTCGCGTATGGAGATGGCCTTTAGATCCCATTCTTCCAATACTCACAGGAATGCTTGCTCTTTTTACCGCCTGTACGGTTGGCCCGAATTATGTGAGGCCCACAACCGAGATCCCCGGGGCTTACAAGGAGATGGAAGCTTGGAAGGTGGCGCAGCCCAAGGACCATCTCACCCGCGGAGCATGGTGGGAAATCTTCAATGATCCTCAGCTTAACGCCCTCGAAGAGCAGGTTAATATCTCGAACCAGAGCCTGAAGGTGGCGGAGGCGCAGTTTCGGCAGGCCAGAGCTCTGGTTCAAGTTGCTCGAGCAGCCTACTTTCCGACGGTCACTGTGGGAGCGTCATTTACGCGCGCACGCGTATCGCCGAACTCGCCGAGCGTGGTCTCACAGACAGGAAAAACCGGAACCTTTTCCCCGCCCTACTCGGACTACTTGCTTGGCGCTGATGTCTCCTGGGAACTGGACCTCTGGGGTCGGGTTCGCCGCAACGTTGAGTCCAGCAAGGCAACCGCCCAGGCGACTGCCGCTGATCTTGAATCGACCCGCTTGCTGGTTCAGGGAGAACTGGCACAGGACTATTTTCAGCTGCACGCATCCGATGCACAGAAGCAGCTTCTGGATGCAACCGTCATCGCCTTCCAAAAGTTTCTTGAATTGACTAAAAACCAATACGCCAGCGGCGTAGCATCCAGGGCAGATGTGCTTTCGGCGGAAACTCAGCTTAAGACCACCCAGGCCCAGGCGATCGATGTTGGTGTGCAGCGTGCGCAGTTAGAGCATGCGATCGCATTGCTCGTTGGAAAACCCGCCTCTCTGTTTTCCATTCCTGTTGGACCGCTGACCAAGGTTCCTCCTGCCGTGCCCGTCGGGGTGCCATCCGGGCTTCTCGAACGCAGGCCTGATATCGCCGGCGCCGAGCGCCGTGTGGCAGCAGCAAATGCCCAGATCGGAGTGGCCGTAGCGGCCTATTATCCAACCGTTACGCTGAGCGCATCGGGTGGGTTTGAAAGCTCAAGCTTATCCAAATGGCTTTCGTGGCCAAGTCGCTTCTGGTCGGTTGGGCCTGGGATCTCGGAGACCGTGTATGACGGTGGCTTGAGGCGGGGTCAAACCGCAGCGGCGCGAGCAGCCTATGATGGGACAGTCGCATCCTATCGCCAGACCGTACTGACGGGATTTCAAGAGGTAGAAGACAACCTGGCCGCGCTACGCATCCTTGGAAACGAGGCTAAAGTTCAGGATGAGGCGGTGAAGGCGGCTCGGCAAGCTGTCGATTTCACGACGAACCAATACAAGGCGGGAACGGTTAGTTACCTCAACGTTTTGATTGCTCAGACCGTAGCGCTGAACAACGAGATCACCGCACTTGGCATTGCGAGCCGTCGGATGACTGCCAGCGTCCTTCTTGTCATGGCTCTGGGGGGCGGCTGGGATGTATCCACCCTGCCCTCGGCTAAAGACTTCGGTCGCAAGGACCTTAAGCAATCACAGTCAAACGAGAGCAAACCCTTGCCGATAGACTTGCCGAGCGCCAATACCCCGTAGGTTCGTCTTCGCTATTTTCGTCATTCTTTAATTGAAACTATGGACGCCCTTGCGCCTGCACGGCCCCGAGACAATGGATTCGCAAGCTGACCAAATCTTTTCGGCGAATGCCTACGAGTAGAGATAAATCCTATAAGCCGTTTTCCGACTGTCTCTCGACAAAAAAAAGGGATCAGTTAGAGGAGGGCAATAACTGATCCCGAGCAGTACATCAATGGGGGGCAAAAAAAGGGGCTTTTGATGTACTGTTTCTTCAATGACACTATTCATTTTATGATAAAAACATTAGAGAAGGATTAGTACTGGATTAAGATTTTTTAAGACCGTGCCTTGGCTCATCCTTGCGGAATTCCGATACACCGATGTTATTGCTTTTGGGTAGAAAGTAGCGTATAATGATAAAAAACAGGGCGTTTGGAGACAATAAGAAGAAAGTTCGTAAAGAGAGTTTGCCGCTTTCTGAAAGGTTGTGTTGTTATTCGTACAGATTCCTCCAACGTATTTCTGCATGATTTAGCCACTGCTTACCTGCACGTCGCATGAAATCGTGGAAATTGTTGGTCTGAGGCAGAAAAGAAAAGGACAGCCTTGTTCAATATTGATTTGGTTCATTGAGGGTTGGCGATGAAGTTTTCAGAGTTGGATTTGAGGCGGGAGATTCTGGAGGCCTTGACTGCCATGGGGTACAAGGAGTTGACACCTATCCAGGAAGAGACGTTCCTTCCCATCCTGAATGGGAGGGACCTCTTGGCCCGGGCAGAGACGGGCTCGGGGAAAACAGCCGCCTGCTGTGTTCCACTGGTTCAGAAGATCGATGCTTCACTCAATGCGATCCAGGCCCTCATCCTGGTTCCCACGCGTGAACTGGCGTTTCAATATGTGGAGGAAATTAGCAAAATTTCGAGATTAACAGATGTTGTCCCTTTTGCCGTCTTTGGCGGATTCCCGATGGAGGTTCAAGAAGGAAAATTAAGAGACAGGGTGCATATCCTTGTTGCGACACCCGGTCGATTGATTGATTTCCTATACCATACCACGGCGATTGACCTCTCTTCTGTCCGCACGCTGGTTCTGGATGAGGCGGATGAGATGCTGAAGATGGGGTTTATCGAAGATATAGACTTTATCCTGTCCTGTCTGATCCATGAACACCAGACCTTGTTCTTTGGGGCGACAATGCCCGAAGAGATTGATCGACTGGCCAGGACCTATCTGACAAAACCCGTCCGGGTGGAATTGAACAAGGAACGGGTGGCTCCTCAGAGTCTTATTCATCATTTTCAGGTTACGAGACGACACGATCGACTCAACGCTTTGATGGAATACCTAAGAAGGGAGAAGATCTCGCAAGCCATCATCTTTTGCAACTCAAGGCATCACGGTGAGGAACTGATAAAAAAGTTGGAGGGAAAATTCGAATCGATAGCGTATATCCACGGAGGCTTGGAACAATCGAGGCGAACGTCCATCTTCGAGCGTTTTCGCCGAAACGAAATCGCCTTCTTGGTTGCCACCGATGTTGCCGGCCGCGGACTTGACTTCAGCAGTGTCAGCCACGTGATCAATTATGACTATCCGTATCGGCCGGAATCCTACACGCACAGGACTGGAAGGACCGGGAGAATGGGGCGTGCGGGCATTGCCATGACTTTTGTGACAAATCAGGAGCTGGGAGACTTGAAATCCCTGTTTAAGATAAATCGTATTGATCCCATATGGCACGGGAATATTCCTGACCTACAAAACATTAAACGGAAAGGGTTCCAGCGGGTAAACACCCGATAGTGGAAAGCAGAGAGTAGAAAGTGGTCAAAACTGCATTCTACTTTCCACCTTCTAACCCGAGGTTTTGAACCCTTGAATCCAGGAACCCTCCACAAACCTACCTGGTAAAGGATAGAAACATACCCCCTGGTCGACTCGATGCAATACGAAGGTTGACTTATGAAACGCGAGGATTTGAGAAATATTGCTCTGATTGCCCACGTGGATCATGGGAAGACAACGATTGTCGATGGTCTGCTCAGGCAGTCGGGCATCTTCCGTTTGAACGAAAAGATCCAGGATAGGGTGATGGACAATATCGACCTGGAGCGGGAGCGCGGCATTACGATTATGGCAAAAAATACGGCGATCGAATACAAGGGGGTCAAGATCAATATTGTCGATACGCCAGGCCATGCCGACTTCGGCGGGGAGGTGGAAAGGACGCTCAAGATGGTGGATGGTGTGCTGCTCCTCGTCGACGCCTCCGAGGGCCCTTTGCCCCAGACCAGGTTTGTTCTGAAAAAGGCTCTTGAGTTCAATCTCCCTCCCATCCTTGTGATTAACAAGATAGACCGTGGCGATGCGAGAATCCAAGAGGTGCTGAACGAGGTCTACGATCTCTTTATTGACCTCGAAGCCACGGAGAACCAGCTCGAATTTCCGATTGTCTACACCAATGCGAAGCTCGGGATTGCGAAACTGCGGCCTGATGAGAATACGAAAGACCTTCAGTGTCTGTTTGAGCTTATTCTTCGCGCCGTTCCACCGCCGGAAGGGGATGAGGCGGGGCCGCTGAAGATTCTGGTCACCAACATCGACTACAACGATTATGTGGGCAGGCTGGCCATAGGAAGGATCTTCTCAGGCTCGGTCAAGGTGGGGGATTGGGTTTCGACGATCGACGGCAAAGGGGAACCGATCAGGACGAAAGTTACTTCTCTCTGCGGATTTCAGGGACTCGAAAGGGTGGAAATCAAAGAGGCGCGGGCCGGGGATATTGTTGCTCTGGCCGGTATCGAAGGGATTAACATCGGTGACACCATCTCCGATGTCGAAAATACGGAGCCTCTTCCGAGAATTGCGGTAGATGAGCCCACGATCTCCATGGTTTTTTCCGTGAACACATCCCCCTTTGCGGGCCAGGAGGGAAGGTATGTTACATCGAGAAACCTGAGGGAGCGACTCGAAAAGGAACTCCTGTATAATGTGTCGATTAAGGTTGACTTTGATTCGACAGATTCGTTCAAAGTGATGGGACGAGGAGAGCTGCAGCTTGCAATCCTCATTGAGATGATCAGGAGGGAAGGCTATGAGCTTTCCGTTTCCATGCCGGAGAGCATTACAAGAAACGTGGACGGCATTCTTCACGAGCCTATGGAACATCTGGTCATCGATGTCCCGGAGGAATTCATAGGAGTGGTGACACAGCAGATAGGGATCCGGAAGGGCAGGATGCAGAAGATGAACAACAACGGCCATGGCAGGGTTCGCCTCGAATTCAGGATCCCATCCAGAGGGCTGATCGGTTTCCGTTCCCAGTTTTTGACGGATACCCGAGGGACAGGCCTCTTTAACCACCTTTTCGGCGGTTATGAACCATGGCATGGCCCCATCGCCAAGCGCTCTACCGGAACTCTGGTTGCAGACCGGCCTGGGAAGACCACCGCGTATGCACTTTATCACCTCCAGCCCCGAGGGACTCTCTTTATAAAAGAGAATACACCTGTCTACGAAGGAATGGTAGTCGGCGAGAATTCAAGAGACAACGATCTGAATGTCAATGTGACAAAGGAGAAGAAACTCACCAATATGAGGGCAGCGGGGTCTGACGAGGCCTTGCAGCTCATTCCGCCGAAGATCCTTAGCCTTGAGCAGGCCATCGAGTTCGTCAAAGAAGATGAGCTGGTTGAGGTGACCCCGAACTCCGTACGCATCAGAAAGAAGGTCCTCGAATCCAACAAGAGGCCCAGGTTTGTTTGACAGATGGAAAAAGGATTATTAATTTTATATTAAAATGGAGGGAATGCGATGGAAAAAAACGAGAGAATTCTTGTTCCCCTCGACGGCTCGAAGTGCGGAGAAAACATTCTCCCGATGGTGGAGCAGCTGGCAGAACGTAGGAAAGAAGGCATTTCTCTTTTGCGAGTTGCTTTAGCTCATACTTTTCCCGGCGCTGATCAAACAGAAGCCCAGGTGGAGGTAGTCCGTGGGGCAGAGGAATATCTTCATGGTTTGGAGGGTCATCTGAAGGTCAAAGGGTTCGATGTAGATACCCATGTCCGGTATGGGAATGAGGTTGAGGAGATACTAGATCATGCGGCCCAGAAAGAAATTGACCTAATCGCCATCTCTACGCCTCGCCATAGAGGAGTCAAACATTTTTTTCGGGGATGCGTATCTGAAAAAATCGTGCGCCATACGCCGAAGCCAGTCTTTCTGGTTCCGTGCAGTGGATAGATCACAGCGGATTTAATGGAGCAAGCGGGTCCAGAAATGGAAAAAAAGGGAGGATCATTTATGTATATCTTTTGCCCGAAGGCGAGTGAGCAGTTCACCTTTTAACCTCCCTTCTTAGCAGTGTTTCGGAAAGATTTTTCATGAACAGGGCGCAAATACCCCATAAGAAAGGCAACCACAAAGGAATCAAAAAAAGCGGTTTCGGATACTTCCAGGCCCAAGGTAAACTGCTACAGATTCTCCTATGGGGCCAAGGACAAAGGTCACGAAATAGAAGAGTAGATCACTTTTGGTATGCCATTTGGTGAGTGCAACGATGCTGAGCGCCATATAACAAATGGTTAGAACAACTGGCTTATGCCAGAACAATCCTACCAATACGATACATAAGGTATACAAACCTAATTCAAATGTAAGTTCTCTTTTCATTAGGCGGCAAACCTAAATGAACGATTTAAAGTTCTTTTCCATTTTCGGGATCCTGTGTCCTGGTTGATAATGCTATCCACTCCACCGTAAAAGTCAAGTTGATTTTCCTTGTCATTCTCCATCCCAATGATTATAAATACCCCAGAGGAGCAAGGAATGGAGCACAAATTTACAAACCGGCTGATTCATGAGACCAGCCCTTATCTCCTACAACATGCCCATAATCCGGTGGATTGGTACCCATGGGGAGGAGAGGCTCTGAGCCAGGCCAAGAAAGAGGATCGACCCATTCTCGTCAGCATTGGCTACTCCTCTTGCCATTGGTGCCATGTGATGGAGAAGGAATCTTTTGAAAATGAGACAATTGCGGGAATCATGAACCAACGCTTTATTAATATTAAGGTCGACCGGGAAGAAAGACCGGATCTTGACGAAGTTTATATGAATGCTGTTCAGGTGATGACTGGTTCTGGGGGATGGCCGATGACCGTCTTTTTGACTCCCGATCTCATCCCCTTTCATGCGGGAACCTATTTTCCCCCTGAAGATCGACGGGGAATGCCGGGTTTTTCAAAAGTTCTGGTGGTCGTCTCTGATTATTATCGCTCTCATCGAGGGGAAGTGGAGAAGGTGGAGGCGCAACTGAAAAATGCCCTCCATCAGATTGCTGAGATTATTCCCTCTCAGGAGGCCGTGAGCGATAGAGTCCTGTCGAAGGCTTTCAGTGCTCTGGAAAACCAATTTGATCCTTTTTACGGAGGATTCGGGAATGCTCCAAAATTCCCGAGCAGCATGGCCCTCTCCTTTCTGCTCCGACACTGGAAGAGTGCGGGATCAAAAAAGGCATTGGAGATGGTGGAAAAGACGCTGGAGAAGATGGCCAATGGCGGGATCTACGACCACATAGGAGGAGGGTTCCATCGTTATTCTGTGGATGAACGATGGCTCATTCCCCATTTTGAAAAGATGCTTTATGACAACGCCCTGCTTTCCAGAACTTATTTTGAAGCCCATCAAGCCACTGGAAAAGAAAGGGACCGTCTTGTAGGCGAAGAAATCCTCGATTATGTCCTTCGTGAAATGAAGAGCCCGGAGGGAGGATTCTACTCTACCCAGGATGCCGATAGTGAAGGTGAGGAAGGGAAGTTTTATGTCTGGACGAGAGACGAGATTAAAGAAGTATTGGGCAAAGAGAAGGGGACCCCTTTTTGTGCTTATTATGGGGTGGCCAAGGATGGAAATTTTGAGGGAGGGGCAAGCGTTCTTAATATTGCTTCCACTTTAGAAAAGGTTTCTCAATTATACGGGGTGCCTGTTGCAGGGTTGGAAAAGGAACTGGCAGAGGGGCGGCAGAAGCTCTATGCTGCAAGGGAAAAAAGAGTGAGACCCGGGCGGGATGAGAAGATTCTGGCCTCTTGGAACGGTTTGATGATCTCCAGCTTTGTCGATGGATTTAAGGTCACGGGGAATGAAAAATATCTTGACGGGGCGAAAGAAGCAGCCCGCTTCATCCTCCGGGAGATGAGGAAAGATGGCGACTTGATAAGGGTGTTTAACACAGGAAAATCTGGGGTGAAGGGGTATTCGGAAGACTATGCCTTTATTATCCAGGCCCTCATCGATCTGTATGAAGCCACGTTTGAGACGGAATGGTTGAAAGAGGCAGAAGACCTGAATCAGAGAATGATTGACCAATTCTGGGATGAGAGCAAAGGAGGTTTCTTCTTCACGGGAAAGGAGAATGAATCTTTGATTGCTCGATCAAAAAACCCTTATGACAATGCCATCCCTTCAGCGAATTCCATAGCGGTATTTAATTTGACCAGACTTGGCTATCTCACCGGAGAAGAATCTTTAAAACCGAAGGCCGAACAGATCCTTCACCTCTTTCATAACTTTCTTGACCAACATCCTTCTGGATTTGCCCACATGTTATCCGGCCTCTCTTTCTTTTTGAATCCCCAGGAGATCGGGATCATCGGTTCAAGGAATAATCTTAAGACAAAATCCATGCTTAAGGAAATCTACCTCGCTTACCTTCCTAACAAAATCTTGAGCCTAAGGGATCCTCAAGAACCGACCAGGGGAAAATGGTTTCCATTTCTCACGGAGAAAGGAATCCCGGAGGTTCCGACGACCTTTGTCTGTAAAGGATCTACTTGCTTACCGCCTGTGAAGAATGAAGAGGAGTTAAAGAAAATATTGGAAAGATAGGGATCAAGCTACGATTCTGTCGATCTGAGCCGCCTGGTCCTCCTCGATCACGTTTCGTATTTTTAATACACTGGAAACCCGAACAAATTCGCTTGATCATGATCGCCCTTTCTCGTGACGAGTGAAATCGTTCGGCAGCCGAGCGTTTCGAAGGGGTCCGCCGCAGCGAAGGTTAGGCCATTTCTTTGGTATAGGGAATGACGATGGCACCACGCTTAAAATTACCGAGAACTTCTGCCTTCCCACGCAAAAACAACTGGCCCACAAGGGCTGCCGTAACCGCATCAAGTTCATCCCCGTTCATGTTCTCGTTTAGCCCTTTGACTCCGAGTTTTTCAAGTCCTTTACGCAGCTTCGACAACCCATCTTGCTTCCGGCCCGTATGCCATATATCTTGGGCAGCCCCGGGGTAGACTTCGATCACGAAATAGCCGCGACGAGCGAGAGCTCTTTTTAGTTGGATACCTCGTTTTGTTAGTAACCTCATCGGCCCGAGCGTAATGGGAAAAAAACGGATGCCGCGTCTCAGTAATTCGCGGTCGCATGGGCGGAAATGTTCCCCGTTTTTGTCTTCTATTGATTTTCTCCCGGGCGGCAGGTTGAGTGGTGCATCTATGGCAATCAAAGTCGGATTTTCTTTCTCTATGTAATTGATAATCTCCCGATCTTTATGGAGTATCGTGCAAAAAGCGATTTGATTCTTTTTCAGTGTGCAGATGCCAGTGTTACGCATCGGACTACCGGCAAGGTCAATACCCACTACCTTGCCATTTTTCCGTTTAAGGGAGTCCATGATTCACTTTGTTTGAATTTGATTCTTCTTAATCCATTCTCTACCACTTTTCGGCCCTGCTGTCTATAAAATGATTGATTGTTTCTAGCCCATTTTTTTCTTTTAATAGCAGAAAATGCGAACTTCATATGATATGAATGGTCTTTCAAATCTTGACAAGATCAAATGAAATGTTTATCTTTATGAAAATATTTTCATTCTTTTCTTAACCTATTATGAATATAGCGCTTTTTAGAAATCTTTTTAGAGAAAAGAAGCTCAGTCTGAGCCATCCCAGGCTTCTGATTTACCAGGAGCTTTCCAGCGCCCCAAGCCCGCTGAGTCCTTTGGAAATTTATCAAAACCTTCTCAAAATGAGGAAAAAAATCGGGCTGACCTCCATCTACCGATCCCTTGATCTGTTCGAATCTTTGGGAATTGTTTTTAAAATCACCAACGGGTCAGCGGTCAAATATAAGCTTTGTGAGTTGGAGAACCACCATCACCATATCATCTGCAAGGCATGCGGGAATGTGGTCGAATTGAATTTTTGTGACATTTCGAATTGGTCCAAGAAAGTAGCGGAGTCTACAGGTTATCAAGTAGTCGATCATCAATTGAATTTTTTTGGGTTTTGCAAGGCCTGTAAGACTCAAATAAGTGGAATTCAGGAGCCAGAAGCCAGGAGCCAGAATAGGTGTTTGAATAACTTAAAGCAGAGCGAATAGAATTTATTTTTAATTCTGGATTCTGACTCCTGACTTCTGTGTTCTGGATTCGTGTTGAAAAGGCAAATTGATGTCCCATATTCATCTTCCGGATGGAGTGTTGCCTGTTTGGCTTTGGGCTTCAGGTTTCATTGTGGTGATCCTCATCTGGACCATCCTTTTGCGAACCATGAAAAAAGAGGACTTGACAAAGCGTCTTCCTTTACTGGGAATGATGGCTGCTGTCATGATCTTGGGTGCTTCCGTCGAAATTGTCCCCATCGCTTATCATGTCAACCTGACGGTCATTTCCGGGATCTTATTGGGGCCTTCTCTCATTTTTCTGGCTACCTTTGTGGTTAATACCATCCTCGCTTTGTTCGGGCATGGTGGGATTACTGTCATCGGGCTTAATACACTCACTTTCTCGATCGAAGGAGTATTGGGATATTTTCTTTTTCACCTCTTCCGGAATGTTTTAAAAAGGGTGACCCCCGCCATCTTTTTGGCGACCTTCATCGCCTTACTTTGCTCCACTTTTGCCATGATTGGAGTGGTCAGCTTAGGGACCTCCCATTACGAAGAGTTGATTCATCAGGAGAGGGGAAAGGGAATCATCGGGTTCGAGTTTGGTAAAGAAAAGGAAGAGCATCATCCAGGCCAAGCCACTGAAGAAAAAGTGAATCTGAGACGGTTTATGGCCATCGTCCTCCCTCTGGGTTTCATCGGGTGG
>Ga0187771_10002553_pt1 | contig 12564 bp, 11 predicted proteins | sample 0116_SJ02_MP15_1_FD_133139 | JGI IMG/M metagenome (GOLD analysis project Ga0187771, IMG submission 133139) | Tropical peat soil microbial communities from peatlands in Department of Meta, Colombia - 0116_SJ02_MP15_10_MG | ecosystem: Environmental > Terrestrial > Soil > Wetlands > Peat | place... | reverse complement strand
CTTTTCCCCTTTTTTGGGACACACCGAAAGATATACAGGCGCGAAAGGACGGTCGTATAAGAAGAAATCAGTGCAATTGTGATTTCGCATTGAAGATTTACGAATATGTGATTAGACGTCTTGCGTTAATGATTTTCGTCTTGTTCGGCGTAAGTGCAATAGTCTTCTACTTGGCGAGGGGTTTTCCAGCAGCTTTCGCCCCTTGGGCACAATACATAACTTTCAGGATGAAACCCAGCCAGATCGAGGCCGTAATCAAAGCCCACGGCTTCGACCAACCGCTATACATCCAGTACTGGTATTGGTTAATTGACGTTTTCCACGGGGATTGGGGCTTCTCAAATTGGGCGAATGGGCTCCCGACCTTCGAGGTATTTGCCTCTCGTTTTCCATTCACCGTTGAGCTGACTATTGCCGCAACGATTCTAACCGTTGCGATTGGGGTTCCCCTCGGAATACTTTCTGCACTGAAGAACAACACAGCAGCAGATCATGCGTCGCGGATAATTGCTCTAACTGGTTACTCGACGCCATCTTACTGGTTTGCCTACATTTTGCAGCTTATCTTCTTCTACTACTTTTACACCTGGGGGCTCCCGAACCTCCCGAGTGGGGGGGCAATAAGTCAGAGCCTGTCCACCGCCGTACCGACGGTCACCGGACTGCCGATCATTGACGGCATAATTGCCGGAAACCTTGCTTACACCGCGGATGCTTTCGCGCACGTAATACTTCCCGCGTTTAATCTCAGTTTCATAAGTTTGGGCTACCTCGCTCGAATTGTCAGAGCGAGCATGCTAGAGGTTCTCAGACAAGACTACATAATCATGGCGCGTTCGAAAGGGCTCTCTGAGCGAATAGTGATCTACCGACACGCGCTCCGCAACGCGCTCATACCCGCGATGACGCTATCCGGGCTCTTCTTCGCAGGATTGCTGGGCGGCGCTATAATTACCGAAACGGTCTTCTCCTGGCCAGGCGTTGGCAACGTTTCATTACGCGCAATCTTCCAAGGCGACAGCAACTTCATCCTTCTCTACAGCCTAGTCACTGCGCTCATCATAGTAGCGGCGAACTTAGTTGTGGATGTTATGTACGTTTTTCTCGACCCGAGAATCAAGTACTAGGTGGCTGCAATGACCGTCCAGACTACAGTTTCGGATACTAGGGAAAGCGAGACCAAGGCTAGGATTGCCGAACTCAAATATGCGATTTACCTGACGCGCCAAAACCCGCTCGTCCTAGCAGGTTCAATCCTAGTCATATTCTTCGTTTTCATCGGTCTTACGGCGACTCTTCTCGTGAGCCCTGACACTGCTTCCCAGCTCGTCTTTACGCAGAGCTACTGCTGGCCTAGCTCTATCTTTTCGTGGACCGCGCTGGCAGCAGTCTGCCCCGCTGGAACCTTCCTACCACTAGGAACAGACGGCTTTGGAAGAAGCGTTCTAGATATGATCGTTCTAGCTATTCCACTGGACCTATCTATCGCCTTCGTAATAGTCGCAATAGCGACAGCCTTCGGGCTGGTCGTTGGGTCTATAGCTGGTTGGATAGGTGGGAAATTCGACGAACTTATACTCAGAATCACTGACATATTCTTAGCGTTCCCCGGACTTGTCTTAGCTCTTGTTTTCGCGGCACTTTTTGGAAGGACAATCCAAACCCTCACCATCGCAGTACTGCTGGTCTGGTGGCCAACATATGTTAGGTTAGCTCGTGGCCAGGTCCTCGTTGAAAAGGAGAAAACATACGTAGAAGCATTAAAAGCGCTTGGCGTACACCCATCTAGGATCGTACTGTTTCATGTTATACCCAATTCAATTTACCCAATAATCGTCCAAATGTCGCTTGACATAGGTGGCGTCATTCTAACCTTTTCGGCGCTCATGTTCCTAGGCTTCTCACCCAGCCCCGTACTTCCTGAACTAGGTAACCTCGCCTCAGACGGCATCGGGCACGTCTTCACAGCGCCATGGCTTATCGTATTCCCCGGACTCACAATCCTAGTAATCGCCTTGGCATTCAACTTGGTTGGCGACGGAATCAGGGACATCCTAGACCCGAGGCTCAGGCGGTAAGCATATGGCTGCCAAAGGCGAGGCACTTCTTGAAACTCGAGATCTGACGGTCAATTTCCACACATACCGTGGCGAGGTGAAAGCGCTAGACCACGTCCAAATAAGTCTCTACCCACACGAGGTGCTTGCGCTTGTAGGCGAATCGGGCTGCGGAAAATCTGTTACAGCCCTTACAATTCTCGGCCTCCTGCCTGGCAATGCCCACGTATTGGAAGGTCAAGTCCTCTACAAGGGTGAGGATATGCTCAAGAAAAATGCCGAACAAATGCGGGAAATTCGAGCTGAAGGGATCGCGGCAATCTTCCAGGATCCCATGACGTTTCTCAATCCTGTCCTCACGGTCGGCGTTCAACTGAGAGAAGCTTTCCTAGTGCAAAAGCACCTCTGGACAGCTCGGACACGTGACAAGTCAGCAACCGGAGTCGAAGATGCGCAGATTAAGGGATTTCTACTCGAAAAAGAAACCGAAAAAGAAAGTTCGCAGCGGGAATCCGCAAGGGAAAGGGAGAAAGTGGCTGAAGAGCTCTCGAAAGACATACTTAAGCTCGTGCGGATTGGGGACCCCGGGCGAATACTGACTCAATATCCACATGAATTGTCAGGGGGCATGCGCCAGCGGTGTATGATCGCGATGGCTTTGGCTAGACGGCCTTCTATCATCGTCGCGGACGAAATCACAACTGCCCTTGATGTCACGGTACAAGCCCAGATACTAACTTTGCTTAAGGAGCTAAGGGATACGATTGATGCTTCTTCGATTCTCATAACACACGACCTGTCAATCGTGGCGGAAACTGCGGACAGAATCGCTGTCATGTATGCGGGCCACGTAGTGGAGGTGGCGTCAACAATTGAGTTGTTCAGAAATCCGTTGCACCCATATACTCAGCTACTGCTGAAGTGCATCCCTGACGTTAGGAAACCCGTAACACACCTGGAATCGATCAGCGGTAGCGTGCCTGACCTAATCGATCCACCTACGGGATGTAGGTTCCACCCGCGCTGTCCATTTGCGATGGAGGTTTGCAGGACAACTAAGCCTGTTCTAAAGGACATAGGGAACGGCCACCTAGTGCACTGCCACCTTTTTTGAGGATGAACCTTGCCAGATGAAATACTAGTCGTTAAGGACCTAAAGACCTGGTTCCCCATAAAGGCCGGACTGCTCCAGAAAACTGTAGGCCATGTTCGAGCTGTTGACGGCGTCGATCTCGAAGTAAAGAAAGGCGAAACTTTCGGCTTGGTCGGCGAATCTGGTTCAGGGAAAACGACGCTTGGTAAGAGCGTTCTCAGACTGATCAAACCGACCGCTGGTCAAGTTTTCTTCGACGGCATCGAAGTGACGAAGGCTAGCAAGAGGGAACTCATGCAACTTCGACGCCGCATGCAAATTATCTTTCAGGACCCGTACGCCTCTCTCGACCCGCGGGAGACCGTTGGTTCAACCCTTGCTGAGCCTATGAGAATACATAAGCTGGTGTCATCGAAAGCAGAGGCGATGAAACGAGCCAAAGAACTTCTACTGAGGGTGGGCCTCAATGAGGAACACCTCTTCCGCTTTCCCCATGAATTCAGCGGAGGGCAAAGGCAGAGAATCGCGGTTGCGCGGGCGTTGGCGGTTGACCCAGACTTTATCATACTGGATGAGCCCACATCATTCCTTGATGTCTCGGTCCAGGCGCAAGTCTTAGACTTGTTGAGACAATTACAGAAGGAACTGGGCCTTACCTACGTTTTCATTTCCCATAACCTGAGCGTTGTCCAGTACATGAGCGAGCGAGTAGGCGTGATGTATTTGGGCAAACTTGTCGAGGATGCTGAACGTGACATACTGTACAAGTACCCCGAACATCCCTACAGCTACTTCTTAATGGAAGCGATACCAGTACCCGACCCCGAATACAAGAAGGTTCCAAAGCTCCTTTCGGGCGATGTTCCAAGCCCGGTCAACATTCCCCCCGGCTGTCGATTTCACCCTCGTTGTCCATATGCCACTGATAAATGTCGGTCAGGCGACATACCATTCTACAGAGGATCGGGAGGTACTTTCCACCGTGTGGCCTGCCATTACAATGTGGACTTCGACAGCGGAAGCGAAGCTCTTAGGCCTCCAGTGAACTAATCGCGAATGTATCCTGCAAAAGTGCCAAGCTAGGACGCTGAGCGACGAGAACGTCGGTAAGCAATCACCATAAAGGTGGCCAACGCCACGGCCGAAGTCGCAGCGCTACCCCAGACCAATGCCTGTGTAAGAGACTCTGTATGGTAACTAAGAAGCGCCAGTTGACTGAGATTCCATGCCATAATGAACGCGAAGGCAGTCGAAAGCATGTAGCCCCCCATTCTTGGATTCGGAACCGTCCTAGCGAAAAGAACTATGGCAAGGGACGACAGCAGCTTCGCGGCAATGAAGACGGTTGGTCCTGTACTCAACACTAAGGGATTTATTTCATAGTTCCAACTTGCGATCGTAATCGAAGCATCCAGTGTGTTTAGAGTGGCCGCTATCAAGCAGGATAGTCCCTTAGCTTGACTGCCCACCCATCCTGCCCAGAGCATCGCGACTCCTATGCAAACGACCAGCAGCCCTTCAAGGTGCCCGGCCACAGAGGCCCCGAATCCCCCGACGACAAAGAGCAAGCCGAGGAGGACGAGCCCAATGGACATCGGGGCCATGACTCTTTCCATGGTTGAGTGCGAATTCTTATCACGCTTTGATTAACATGCCGTACCCTTCGGTAAGCAAAATGCTTTTTTTCTGCAGAGCTTTTTTTCGGCATGGTTTCGGACCGGGGCGAAGTTTGATATGGTCGCCTTATATTGCGGGCCGCTCTTGAGTAGGTGGAAGGACGGTCGCTCTATCTGTCGAGTGACGATAAAACGAGGGACAAAAACAGCGTCCACTTAGAGTGGCGAGACTTTCTCGCAATCACGATCGCATCATTCGAGACGACACTGTTGCCGATCGTGGTTACCGTTGCGGTATTGCTACTCATCGTCCTGCTGCTAAGGTGGTAACTTAACCTCAGACCCGTCGCTAGCAGACCGTTGTAGCTCTGAAGAACTAGGCTCTTGCACCGGAGCCTTTTGGTGGAGAATTACTCTGCCTGCGTCGGGTATCACGGAAATAGTTGACTGAGAACCCATGACGCGCTGGGCTGTCTGAAGAGCTGCGTTAACAGTTGGTGCGGCTTTCATACCGAAGACATTCTCCACGTAATAGTCGGGGATCGTTGAGACGAAATATATTCGATGTGCGACAAGTGTTCTCCTAAGGAACGCCGCTTTAGACCCATTATAATTGAAGCGGTGCCGAAGTCTCGCCTCCAGATGGTGAGCTTCCCTCCTTTCCGCACACCACTCATAGAATTCCGTATCCCCGTGCCCTTTCCCGCATTCAGCGGCAACAATCAAGGCTCCATTTCTCTTTAGGGCACAGATTCCTACGGGGAATATCTCAATTGCTTCAAGAAGCGACTCATCTTGGGGCATCCCGCCAACGCTCATGACAACAATGTCAGCGGCTTTCGCAACATCTCTGCAAATGGCAGTTTGCATTGCGTTCCCGAGGGTTAACATGGAATCCGATAGGCTTCCGAATGCGAGTTGGATGGGGCTACCTTCAGAACCGAGAACGAGTCCCAAAGCAAAGGCATCGCCCGTTGAGGCGGTAATCAGAAGTCTCTCTTTACGAAGGTCCGCCATTGAGAATCCAGCCCCTCTAGTTAGATGACTCTGCAGAGATTTCTCAGACGCCAAGCCGGGAAAGACTATGTCGCATAGCCCGGAATATTGGAGGGAAGGATGTGGTTTTAGTTCTCCAATTATGATTCGAAGGTCAGAACTGAGAAATTCTGAGTTAAGCTGAGGTGAGATATCGCCGTTGAAATTCGCGACTGGACTCGCAGATGAGCTGTGTGGTTGATGAGTTTCAATTCTTATGTCAGGGAATAAGTTCGGATCTAATTCAGGCGCTCCTTTGGTACAGAGTATTGTCGGTGGAGCGTGTGTGTACTGTGCCAGGTTCTCTTGAAGGATCTTGATTAAATCGATGGCCAATTGCCTGTTCCCGCAAGGGCCCAGCGTTACGCATATCCTCTTCGCCTTCTTCGCCTGGGTCTGGAAGCGATCATTTGCATCGATGAGCTTCTTCGTTTCGACCACAGGGTCCTGGACCCTCGCTCGCAGAACATTGAAGATTTCTACTAGCCTCTCCTCCGGTACACGTAGGGGAATCTGAGAAGACCCGTAAGGAAGCCAGACCTCTACCACGAAGAGACCCCTCGAGGGCAGCGTCGGGGGTCGGGTCTGGTTAACGTTTCGGTATCATCGGCTCTATGAAATCGGGATGAGGGAATCGCGCTTGGATGATGCTCTTGCAACAAAGAATAAACACCTAGAGTCGCCTTATGAGAGCGGAGCATTCAAACGTGGGGACAACGAATCGCAGCGACGAGGAAGAACTATGCGAAGTTCTTCTACGGACCGAGAGTCTAAAGTTCGGAACATTCAAACTTGCGAGCGGTATCCTGAGCCCATACTACGTTGACCTCAGAATCATTCCAAGCGACCAAGAGGCCTTCCGAAGGGTGATTAACTGTTACCTTGCCCTCTTGGAGCCGAAGATGGCAAAACGCGTTCAGCGTCTGGCTGCCATACAAACTTCGGGCATTGCCTATGCATCTGTGTTGGCGTTCAAACTCTCTAAGCCATTCCTTTACGTTCGAAGCGAAACAAAGGAACACGGACGTGAGCGAAGGATCGAAAGTCTTCTGCGACCAGGCGACAAGGTTCTAGTATTAGACGATGTTGTGACGACGGGGAAAAACATTCTCGAAGCGGCCGAGATAATCAGAAGCGAGGGTGGAGTAGTTGAGGACGCGGCCGTCCTGTTGGATAGACAACAGGGTGGGGCGGTTAACCTTCGGAGGATTGGCGTGAAGCTCCACGCTTTTACCACGATGCGACGCATTGCCGACAGGCTGGTTGCTCTTGGCACAATCGACGAGACTCAGCACAAGGCGATTGTCGGGCAGACCGTTAGCTAGGGACCAAATCGAAACGTGTGCTAGCCTACGACCTAAGCCGGGCGGCTAACTGGCCACTCAGCATGTTTCGCCCGGCCAGAATTGCTCTCAAGGTGGCCAAGTCATATCCGAAGGGTAGTAGAAGGTTGATAGTTGAGGAAAGTAGTAGGTCGACATACCTCTCTGAGTCGAAGACGGATCCTTCATCCATTAGCTCGGTGGGGAGAGCTCGGTTTTGGCTTATTTTGGATTTGTCGTAGGTTAAGATGTAGTTGATTGTTTGCCCCGCATGTACCTCCGTGCCTTCCGTGGCTAGGTGCTTAGCCGCGATGGCTTGCGGAACCAGGTTTCTGTATTCGTCGAGGTTCTTGCTGAGGCGTTTCTCGATCACGAGTTCTTCGAGCGGGATGTTTTCGGTTCTGATTAGGTGAACATACGAACTAACGATCGCCAGCGCTTCAGGTATGAGCGCCATGAATTCCTCCGAATTATCAGCCTTCGAGAATGTGGTTAGCATGTCCGTTTGGCATCGCTTGACTATGCCGGGGGTGTCGTGGCGGCGGAGGTCGATTCCTCTGACTTTGAGCTTGCCATCTTGGAAGACTCCGTAGTACCGGTTGAGGACGGGGATTCGCTGGTCCGTTCGCGAGTTCAGGAACACAATCCACTTGTAGTACCCTTCGAACGCTATTGGGAAGTGCAACTGCGCTTCTATCGTGTGGCATAGTTCTTCGTATTCATCTGGGGTTGCGCTAGGTTTCCGGAGCCACATCGAATCCACGATGCCATGTATGAGTTTGAAGCGCTTGGATTCCGCGATTGCAATCGCTTCTCGCAGAATTTGCCGGGAATAGGCACAGGTAGCGATGTGTGCGTCGATTCTCCCAAACCGCGCGTTCTTGAAGCCCAGGTATCCAATTGCCCGTCGCTTTCGAGGCGACTATGAGCAGACTAGGATCCATTTGAGCGCGGCTTGACGTTGATCATACCGCAACCTCGTAGGAGGGTCCATAGCTTCTTTCTTGTACTTCTTGTAAAGTGCACGTTTCCGGAGCAATATATCGAGCGACCTAGGCACTATGCCATACCATCTTTCGCAAACATTCCATCCAAGCTCTGGTACTCGACTAACGGAGTCTGGGCAGCAGTTGCAGCGTACGGTTTCTCCGCTCAGGTTCATGTTGCGCATTATAGTTGGGTATAGAGAGGAGAAATCGAGTTCCCCGACGGAGCCATGTAGGCCGAATTTTGGTTCGTAAATGAAGCCACCACGGTCTGCTAGTATGAGTTCGTTTCCGTCCTTCCACTCCTCGGGCTCATTCTTGTTCCAGGGGATTAACACGTCGGCTTTGACGGCGTGGTAAAGTTGAAGGGATGTCATGCTGGTGCCAATCGTCGTTCGCGAGGCCCTCTGCAATGGAATTATGCAAGTTCGGGCCACCTCGAAGAGGCCTTCGAGGCCGCAGTCGCTGCTGATGAACCCGTTCGCCTCGTCCACATGCAACCGGCCTAGTAGTCTTGCAGCGGTTTGCTTGAAGAGTATCTTCCCGTACGAAAAGTAACTGTGGCCTTGCACTTCGTAAACCCGAAGCGGCGAATCCTCCCTCCCGAGAACTATTTTGTGGAGGATGTGGTGGTGTTGAGCTCGCCTGGCCAAGTAGGGGAAAATGAAAGAGTCTCCACCTTCCGTCAAAACTACGTCCGGGTCAATCTCGCGGAAGGCTGCGACGAGTTTGTTGAGCTTGTCAGGTTCGCTGCCCGAGTCGAAAATTATAGTATCATTATTGATTTGGATTTTGACTAAGTTTAATTCATCTTCAAACCTTGAGATCCTGCAAGTTTTCTTAGTGCTAATTTCTAGCCGCAGGTTTCGAAGTGTTGGCAATTCGTAGTCGATTGCTCCGCGTGAATCCTTGACAGTCCACTCAACGCGACCATGAAATGCGTCAGCCTCGACGAACGCTAGGGGGAATAGGTCGTTGTGGTAGAGGTACATCTGAGTTGATGGGATATCTATGTCGTAAAGCCTGAACTTCGAGTATCCGCCATGCCGGAGGATCTTCCGTCCCAGAGTCTGGGCTTCTGATTCGTCGTTTACTTCAACTTCGAGAACCTTGCTCTTAGACTCGTCGCCTGCCCTCTCGAATTTTTCGACGAATGTGCATGATGGGATGAATGGTTGGAGGTTTAGGAGGTCGTCACGTTCCCCGCCAATATGAATTCGCGGTTTCCAGCCGTCAACTAGCCTGACGCATGATCCGTCGCGTTTCTTGAGCCAGACAACCATTCCGCCGGCTTTAGGGTAGAGGTCCAAGATCCAGCCTTGATGTTTCAAAAGCTCCGCTCTTCGATCCTTTTCTCTAACTCGATGATTTTCTTGTGGTGCGCGAACAACATCGAAATAATCAGGGGCACCTGTTTTATTGGTGAGGCCATTACGCTTGCTGCCGACGCGAACAACTTGCACTGATTCAACATATCTTCGAAAATGATTTTGTCTTCTTGCCTGAGAAACTCCTGAAACCTTTTCAGTTTCTCAACCTCGGCCTCTACAACCATTCTCCATGACGGGATTGTTCGCCCCATCACAGGTAACTCTCCAAAGTCTCTACCCTAGGCGAGGATGCTGTGGCGGTGCGTGGGGGAAGCCACGGATGTTTCAGTAGCGAAAATTGAGTCAGGCTGCCTTTTTTCTCGATTGTTGCGAAGACATGTGCGGCCTGTGTAAGAATGTGGCCCATTAGCCCATTTCTTAATTGTAAGTTCGTGGCAATTATCAGACATTTTTGTTGTCTGGCGAGGCTTGCGAGATTTCTCGCAGTTTTCGCGAAAATGCGAAGTGCGTCCTCCTTATCTTCGCCCTGTATGTCCGGGTCGCAGTAGAGTTGCGTAATGTCGGAGACGACTACGAGTTTCGCCCTGAATTTCTTTATCGCAAGTGGGAGTTTGTCGGTTATGAGGCATGCGAATTGGTGGTGGGTGAAAGCCCTACTGACATGCAGTCGTTCTAACACTTTCTCCGTGTCAAGGCCGTGCTCGACTGAACGGTCTGAAATATAGTAAGGGTCGAAGAGGTTGCCCCCGTCAACGAATACCACATCGCAATCCGGGCCTAATGGTTGCGAAAGTGTCGCCCTGACGCAAAGTAACATGGAAAGGGTGTGTGCAGGTTTACCATGAAACGTAACAAACTGGCCAAAATTGAGTCTCAAGATTCCGTCTAAGGCTTCCATGCCAGAAGTCAGGTCAGGTTGCAACTGCTGACGCTTGCTTAGCAGAAGGTCGTTAACTTTGACGAAGTTTTCGACGGCTACCTCACAATTCAATGGAACCATAGAGTTGCCGTGAAGAATACAACCAGATATTCTGGGAGACCAGATTATGCGTACGTCTGTCAGAGACGCGTGAATGTAAGGTGTGTACAAGAATAGGCTGCAAAAAACTACTCCACCCCCCTGGAGGGTCCCTCCAAGCGTGCGCGCAAAATCTCGCTCTGCTGCCCGTTGCTTACCGGACATGCGCCGGCAAGGCAGCTCAACCTACCGTCTTGCAAGTCGCTTGTTGACTAACTTGCGGCCGGCGGAGTAAGGGTCAATCTTGTTCGCCGCTACCTCTTTCATGATCTTTCGAAATGTTTCTGACGATGCAATTTCGTTCAGGGATATGTCCTCGAAGTAACGCTTGGCTGCATCGAGCACTTCCGATCGCAACCAATTCTCATCCGCTCTGCGTGATCCAACCAACTCTTTCACATACTTTGAGTGTTGGTTTATTGCCTCCATAAGCCCCGTAACTCCGTCCCCTGATGCTGCGATAGTCTTCAAGACGCGTGGCCGCCAACCGGTAACCGGTTCGGACATCATGACCATCTGGTGAATTTCCTGGGCCGCGCGATCCGCATTCGCCACGTCAGCCTTATTGACGACGAAGATGTCACCGATCTCCATAATCCCTGCTTTCAATGCTTGAATCTCATCGCCTAACCCCGGGGCGGTTACAACAATTGTGGTATGAGCCAGTTCCTTCACGTCGACATCGGACTGGCCAGCTCCAGCGGTTTCAACAATAACGTAGTCCATTCCGGTTGCGTCTAAGATTCGAACCGCGTCTTCCGTTGCCCTAGCGATTCCCCCGAAATGGCCGCGAGTGGCCATGCTTCTAATGAACACTCGAGAATCTGCCGTTAGGTTTCCCATTCTAATTCGATCCCCCAGCAATGCGCCACCGGTAATCTGACTCGATGGGTCAACGGCTATGATTCCGACTCTACATCCATCCTCTTTGTATCGCTCTGCAAGCTTAGAGATGAGCGTGCTCTTCCCGCAGCCTGGGGGGCCTGTTATGCCGATAACATAAGCCTTCCCCGCATGCCAATAGAGGCTGGAAAGAATTACAATTCTTGAATGGGGATCATTCTCCGCTCTTGACATGAGTTGTGATATGGCCCGCCGGTCGCCCTGTACAGCTTTTCGAATCAGTCTTTCGAGCGAGGATTTCGCATGCGGCTTATGCACGAGCGTGAGCCCCTCGTCATTTTCCTAGACGATAGTCTTAGGATGGAACTCTCCGTACTGCTCTCTTATGACGTCGCTTATTTCGCCCGTGGTAGCCTTAGACTTCACTGCGTCGACTATCAAAGGCATTATGTTGATGTCTTGCTCAAGAGCATTCTGAAGCTTTCTGAGGCTGCGGAGCAGCTGGGTTTTCCTACGATTTCGTCTGAAGACTTTGGTGCGGGTAATCTGGCGACTTACTGCCGCGGCAGAGATCTTGTGGATCTTAATTTGATACGGTTTCGGGTCGACATTTACGTTGACGCCAACTATCTTGATTACACCCGATTCTATTCCAATTTGTCGCTTGAAGGCGCTATCGCGAATCTGATTTTGGATGTACCCACTCTGGATCGCTCTAACAGAGCCTCCCAGTTCTTCAACTCGACCAATCTCAGTCCGAGTATCATTCTCTATTTGGTTCGTGAGGCATTCGAGGTAGTAGCTTCCGCCCAACGCGTCCGCTGTCTTTGTAACACCACTCTCGTGGGCAATTATCTGCTGCGTCCGGAGAGCTATCTTCACAGCTTCCTCTGTAGGCAAGGATAACGCTTCATCAAGGGAGTTTGTGTGCAGCGACTGTGTTCCCCCTAAGACTGCCGCCAAACCTTGAATGGCTACTCGGACGATGTTATTCTGCGGTTGTTGGGCTGTAAGCGTTTCTCCGCTCGTTTGCGTGTGGAATCGTAGCTTCATGGCCTCCGGGTTCTTAGCGTGAAATTCTTCTTTCATTATGCGAGCCCAAATGCGGCGGGCCGCCCGGAATTTCGCTATCTCTTCCAAGAAATCATTGTGGCACGCAAAAAAGAAGGAAAGGTGAGACGCGAACTCGTCCACCTTCAATCCGCGTTGGAGGCAAGCTCTCACGTACTCCTTTGCGTTAGCAAACGCGTAAGCGAGTTCTTG
>Ga0187771_10002552_pt1 | contig 12564 bp, 14 predicted proteins | sample 0116_SJ02_MP15_1_FD_133139 | JGI IMG/M metagenome (GOLD analysis project Ga0187771, IMG submission 133139) | Tropical peat soil microbial communities from peatlands in Department of Meta, Colombia - 0116_SJ02_MP15_10_MG | ecosystem: Environmental > Terrestrial > Soil > Wetlands > Peat | place... | reverse complement strand
TCAGCGTCAGCCTTTTCGAAAAAAGCCCGATTTTGCAGGCCTTCGAGCACGGCGCTACATGCCATCTGACCAGCCCGAACTCCAACCAGCTGAATCTACTGGAGTTTTAACCGGACGGCCGTGTGTCTGTACCGGATTTTCCGGGCCACGCTCGCAGCCGAATACCCGTGAACCGGAGTTCTCACACAGACTCTGAAGCCGCGTGTCCAGGTCAATTCAAGAAGTAAGTCCGGTAGAGCGTATCCCGCTGCTTGGGGATAAACCCCGCATCGCGGATCATATGGCGGAGTTGTTCTTCCGTCGCCTTGTGATGCGTCCCGGCAGCAGATACGACGTTTTCCTCGATCATGATGCTGCCCACGTCGTTGCCTCCGAAGCGCAGCCCGAGCTGGCAGGTTTTCAGGCCCGGCGTCACCCAGGAACTCTGGATATTCAGGATGTTGTCGAGGTAGATCCGCGAGATCGCCAGTGTCTTCAGGTACTCGACCGCGGTCGCTTCTTCCTTGATGAAGCGGCCGAGTGACGTGAGCTCGCGCTGGAACGCCCAGGGAATGAAAGCCGTGAAGCCGCCCGTGTCTTCCTGAATCTGGCGGACGAGATCGAAGTGGTTCATGCGCTGTTCCAGCGTTTCGCCGCAGCCGAACATCATGGTCGCGGTGGTGCGCATGCCGAGTTCATGCGCGGTGCGATGGACCGCGACCCATTCCTCGACCCCGCACTTCAAACGGCTGATGCGATGGCGCACGGCGTCATCGAGAATTTCCGCGCCGCCGCCGGGGATGGAATCGAGACCGGCGTCGCGCAGGCGGGCGATGGTGTCGCGCAGCGAGATGCCGCTCACCTGGGCGATATTCGTGATTTCGGGCGCCGAGAAGCAGTGGCACCAGATGTCGAACTTCGCTTTGATGCCGCGCAGCAGGTCTTCGTACCACTCGATTTTGAGGTCGGGATGCAGGCCGCCCTGGAAGAGGATGCCGGTGCCGCCGAGGTCGATGGTTTCCTGGATTTTGTCGAAGATGACTTCGTTGGGCAGGACATAGCCTTCCTTGTGGCCCATGGGGCGGTAGAAGGCGCAGAAGCTGCAGTATTCGGTGCAGAAGTTGGTGTAGTTGATATTGCGGTCGATGATGTAGCTGACGATGCCCTCGGGATGGAGACGGCGGCGCACGGCGTCGGCCTCCATGCCGATCCCGATAAGGTCGGGGGATTCGAACATGTCGATGGCTTCTGCGCGGGAAATCATAAGTAACTATTGTAAGAGACGCGGCTGAAGCCGCATCCCCTACAGTTTCATGCGTTCCAGTTTTCTGTAGAGCGTTTTGCGCTCGATGCCAAGGATGGCCGCGGCCCGGCTCTTGTTCCCGCCGGTGGCCGCCAGGACTTTGCGGATCTGGTCAGCTTCCGTCTCGGCCAGCGTCTCGGCTGTGGCGGCTTTCGAATCCATGGCCGAGATCGCGTCTTCGACGGCTTCCGAATCGATGCGGCCCTGCGGCGCGAGAATCACCAGGCGCTCGATAAGGTGCTGAAGCTGACGGACGTTGCCGGGCCAGGTGAAGTCCTGCAGCGCTTTGAGACCGGATTCGGTGAGTTTGACGTCGCGGTTGTAGCGGCCGTTGTACCGGCTGATGAAGAAATGCGTGAGCAGCGGCACGTCGTTGCGGCGCTCGCGCAGCGGCGGCAGCGTGAGCCGGACGACGTTCAGACGGAACCAGAGGTCTTCGCGGAATTTGCCTTCTTCCACCATCTTCTGCAGGTCGCGGTTGGTGGCGGCGATGACGCGCACATCGACCTTCTTTTCGCGCGACGCGCCCACCGGCCGGATCTCGCGCTCCTGCAGGAAGCGGAGAAGCTTGACCTGGAAGGCCGGGTCGATGTCGCCGATTTCGTCCAGGAATACCGTGCCTTTGTTGGCGGCTTCGAAGACGCCGATGCGGTCGCGGTCCGCTCCCGTGAACGCGCCTTTGAGCGAGCCGAACAGTTCGCTTTCGAGAAGCGCCGGCTGGATCGCGGTGCAATCGACCGGCACGAAGGGCTGGCTGGCGCGGCTGCTGTAGCGGTGGATCATCTTCGCGATCAATTCCTTGCCGGTGCCGGTTTCGCCTTCGATGATGACGGTCGCATCGGTCGGAGCCACGCGCGACACGGTCTTGTAGATTTCCACCATCGCGGCCGAGCTGCCGATCATTTCGGTTTCGGGGATGTCTTCGGGTTCGGCTTCGCGATCCTCGGAATCGCGCGCGCTCAGCGCGCGGCGCACGGTCTCAAGAAGCGTATCCATCTCGAACGGCTTCGCCAGATACTCGAACGCGCCGTTGCGCGTGGCCGCCATCACGGTTTCGATGGAACCGCGGGCGGACATGAGGATGACGGCGGAATCGGGGTCCTGCTGTTTGGCGGCGTTCAGGATGTCGAGACCGGTGCGCTCATCGACATAGATGTCTGAAATAACCAGCGGGTAGGATTTCTGGGTCAGCCGGCTGAGCGCGTCGCGCGTGTTGGAGACGGCGTCGACCTTGTCGAAACCTTCCATTTCGAGAAAGGTCGTGATGGTGGTGCGGACGCTCGAATCGTCCTCGACAAGGAGGATGGGTTCGCTCACAGAGACCTCTTCAGCACCAGAGTAAACTTCGAGCCTTTGCCCGGCTCCGACTCCACGTGTATGGCGCCGCCGTGCTGCTTCACGATCTGTTCGACGATGGACAGGCCTATTCCAGTTCCCATTTCACCCGATTGTTCGGCACGTTTCGTCCGGTAGAATTTTTCGAAGATTCTGGCGACTTCGGCCTTCTCCATGCCAATCCCCTGATCCACGACGGAAAGGCTGACTTTGTCTCCTTTCTCATTGTCGCCGAAGACTGTTACGCGCGTGTCAGCCGGCGAGTATTTCACGGCGTTGGTGAGCAGGTTGTAGATGGCGTATTCCATCAGCTCGCGGTCGCCGGTGATGTCGCCAGGTGGGATTTCGCCCACTTCAATGGTGATGTTCTTGGCTTCGGCGAGTCCGCGGGCGCGCGCGGCGCATTGCTCGACGAGATCGCGCAGGTTGAAGGTCTCGCGTTTCAGGTCCGATTCGTTTTCTGACAGGCGCTCGATCGAGAGGAAGGTGGTGATCATGCGGGCGAGGCGCTTCGATTCGGCGTTGATGAGATCCGCCATCTGTTTGCGCTTCGTTTCGGGCATGGCGCCGTAGCGGCTGATGAGTTCGCTCGAACCCTGGATGGCCGTCAGCGGCGTGCGCATTTCGTGGGTGACGAACTGGATGGTGCGCTGGTAGCGGTCCTTTTCGCGTTCGGCGTCTTCGAGTTCGCGGCGCACGATCAGGTGGCGCCACGCGGCTGCGGAGGCGGTTGCGAAGAGGACGGCGAGCGTGCCGGGAAACCAGGGCCAGACCGTCGAGTGCGCGAAGGCGACGGCAGGAAAGATCTGCGACGCGATCACGACCACGATGGTGAGCACGTTCGCCACCCAGCCCGTAAAGAACGCGTAGGCGGATGCGGCGAGGATGGCCAGTATCAGGCAACTGGCGACGACCATCGCCAGCGGCGGATCGACAAGGAACATCTGCCGCGCGATGGTTTCGTACGCGTTCGCGTTCATCTCGATGCCGGGCATGATGACGCCGTTCGAGTACGGCGTCATCCAGCGGTCGCGCACGGCGGATTGCGCGGTCAGGCCGGCGAAGACCACCTTCCCCGCGAACTTCCCGGCGAGCGTGGGATCGCGGTCGAGATCGGTGATGGCGACCTGCGGAATCGTGCCGGGCGGCGCGTAGCGGATGCGGATGGTGCGGCCATCGGCGTAGCTCGACGGGATGTGAATGTCGCCGACCGTCAGATCGTCGGGCGATTCGAGGATATCCGCGGATTTGATGAGCCGGACGGCTTCGAGTGATACCGCCCAGCGGCGGTCGCGCCCGGCGGCTTTTTCGAGCGGGATGGTGCGGCTCACCGCGTCGTACTTGTCGAGATCGGCGTGCACTTCGCCGACGGCCGCGGCGCTGCGGCGGAAACGCTCGATCGGTTCTTCCCAGCTTTGTCCATCGGCACGCATGTCGCAGGAGAGGACCAGGTTGCGTGTCTGAGAGAACGCAGCGTCGAGCAGGTCATCGGCGCTGCCGGGTTCGGCAAGGATGACATCCACGACGACGGCGGCGGGATGGGCGGGAGCGATCCTCGAAAGTCCATCGGCGAGCGCGGCCCTCATGCCGATCAGGCCGCCGTACCTGGTCAGCGTGTTTTCGTCGATGGCGAGAACGATGGACGACGGCTGCCAGGGCGCGGGCGGTTCGAGGCGGAAGAAAAAATCGTAGGCGTACTGATCGAGCTGGCGTCCGAAGGCCGTCCAGCCGAGAGGCAGGCTGAGGAAGGCGGAGGCGAGCGTCAGGAGCCCCAGAACGACATACGCGTTACCGCCGCGACGCCAGTTCACGTTCCATCTCATCGGTGTCGGTGGGAGGCAGGGCGCTCAGAGTGAGCCGGTCGAAAGGCGAGGATGAGGACGAGAGCCCGCAAGACTTGAGTATATCGGCGGGACGTGGCGTCCAGACCGGGAAGTGTACGCCTGGGCCGCTTTGCAAAGTCGGCAGTAATGGGAAGGCAAGCCGGCCTGGTGGTCCGCCAGGCTCTCTTCTTTGGGCACGCTTACGCCGCCAGCAGGGTATGCGACAACTGCTCTGCCGTCTGTTCGGGTGTCTCACGCACGAGATATCGCCGCATCCGCATGTCGAGCGGCAGCGCTTTCGGATCGAGATCCTTCGGTACGATTGGCACAACTCGCTTGCCCATCCCGATGGCTGCGCCGAGTTCGAAGTAAAGATATGGCTTCACAGGGGCGCCGGCATCGACGAGGGTTACCAGCACGTCGCTGGAGCGGAGGGCTCGTTCCAGCGCCTCTCGAATGGAGTCGCCGGGCTGGAGGTTGAACTCGTCGAGCCAGACGGTGACGCCGCGGTCTTCGAGCGCCCGGGCGAAGGAGCGGGCCCATTCGGTATCTGTCGCGGAGTGTGAGATGAAAACCTGCTGCTTCTCCGTTGCGTTCACCGTTCGGCCTCCTGCATGCGCGCCGCGAGCTGGCCGAGGTACGTCTCGACCTGATTCAATTCTAAAAGATCCCGCTTCTTCAGAAGAATGGGTACGCCGGGGCGGGCCTGGAGTTCGGCGGGTGATGCCGAGGAGCAACGCGACGATCGGGATGCGGCGGCCCCACGCGGCGCCAATTTCCGCCCAGACGTAAGGACGTTCGAGCGCCCATGGAGTGAGGAGTACAACGAGCTCGTGAGCGCGTTCGAGGAAGTTGAGGATGTCTTCTTCGAAGTCGGCGCCGGCGTCGACTTCGGCCTCATCGAGGAACGGCGTCGCGCCTCTGGCTGATATTTCCCGGGCGATTTGCTTCGCCACCCAGGTGTCCGGACCGCTGTGGCTCACGAACACAAGCCTGTTCCTTGCGGGAGGATTCGGCTCCACGGAGTTAACACGATTGTACGCTGGCCGCAGCGAGGGTCCGCCCCTGGATATTCTGGTTCCCGGACTATGAACCGGAAACCAGACTGGCTCGAACCGCTGTTCCCCTGGCAACAGCATGAGCTGACCGTCAACGGCAGGCGGATGGCTTATATCGATGAAGGTCCGCGTGACGGGCGGCCGGTATTGCTGCTTTCGGGCAATCCAACGTGGGGATTTCTCTATCGCGATTTCATCGGGCCGCTGACGGAAGCCGGTTATCGCGCCATCGTTCCGGATTGGATCGGCGCAGGGTATTCCGATCACCCGCGCGTCGATGCGTCACTCACGATGGCGCATCATATTGCGGATCTCGTCTCGCTGATCGATCAGCTTGGGTTGAATGGATTCGTTGTGGTGGGGCAGGATTGGGGCGGGCCGCAGGGCACGGGCGCCGCGCTGCAGCGTCTGGATCGGCTCGGCGCGCTGGTCCTCATGAACACGTGGCTGTTCACGAACCTGCTCGGAAAGTTTCATCTGTCGTTCCGCCCGTGGCGCACGTGGCATGCTCCGCTCATCGGGCAGTTCTTCATGAGGCGGCATAAGGTGCTCTCGCAGCATGGGCCATCCGTGACCACGGTGCGCGGCATGAGCGAGAATGAAGCCCGCGCCTATCATCACGTGTTCGATGAACCGGACTCGGATCACGTGGTGCTCACGTGGCCGCGCACCATCCCGATCGAAGAAGGCGACCGCGGCTGGGCGGACATGAAGCGCATCGAGAATCGATTGCCGCTGCTGGCGAATACGCCGACGCTGCTGCTGTGGGCTCCGGAGGATGAAGTATTTCCCATCGCGACCGCGAATCGCATGAAGGAAGTGCTGCCGCATGCGGAAGGCCCCCTGCTGTTCGATCGCGCGCGGCATTTTCTGCAGGACGATCGTGGGCCGGATCTGGCGAAGGCAATTGTGGAGTTCCTCAACCGGAGGCTGGCATGAAGTTCATCGGTGTGACGCCGGAAGAGCTGTCGGAACTGCGGGCGGATCCGCTGCTCGTCGAGCAGGAGCTGGACGTGTGGCCGCGTTTTGCGGAGAGCATCGAGCAGGCGGTGGGGATGCGGTGCGGGCGCGTTTACTGGCGCGGCGCGCACGGGCATCTCTACGCGCTCGAACTGGGCGATCTGGGCCGCGGCCGGCCTTCGACCGCGACGGTGTACGGCTTCTGGGAGCGGTTTGAGCCGCGGCCCGCGGAGCGCGAGATCGATGAGGAGCTCTTCGAGTTCGTGACGTGGGTGGCGGAAGTGGCGGGTCCGCCGAGCGTGGCGGACGTGGAGAAGGTCGCGCAGTATGCGGGGATTTTCGAGCCGAAACGCGGCTGACAGCTGTTCAGCCGCGTCCACTCTCTGCACTCGCAGCGCACTGGCCACCCAGGGGCTGACACCTTTTCCGCGTTCAGCACCAGCGGTCAGCCTTGTCCCCGCGATGCTCAGTCACCGAGCACAGCCAGTGGCCGAGGCTGTCTGTCCCTCCAGCCGTACGCCTCGATCAAAGAAGTCAGGGCGTCCAGGCTGTCTCAACAACCCAACGCGGCCAGCGCCGCGCCACAGCGCGCGTTTTCATGCTCGCGCGCGACGACCAGGGCGTAATCCCGCTGAACTGTCCCGGCTTTCACCACCCTGCTAGAGCTCGAGCTGGCCTTCGACCACCATCTCCTGCGGATAAAACGGCTGCGAGATGACGACTTCGCCAATCTGCGCGTAAAAGCTGATGCTCGAATCCCGCTTCGAGATCTCCGCAGAGCGCGAGAAGAGATAAACAACGGTGGCGAATCCATCGGACTGTTCGAGGATCTCGACGCGCACGGGTTTGATGTCTTTGCCGCCGCCGGAACGTCTGAGAGCGGCGACGCCCTTCAGCTGCCCGGCGTGCAGCTTGCGTTTGATGGGCACATCGAGAAGCGTGATGGCATAGTAGTCGTCGCCCCAGACCGGCACATCGGTGGCGCCGAGTTTCACTTCGGCGGCGCGCACCGGCGCGGCGCTGGCCCAGACGATGGTCACGCTGCCGGGATCGGGCAGGGCGTGCGCGCGGGCGAGGGCCATCTTCTCGCGCTCCTTGCCGAGGAGTCCCGTGCCGGCGATACCGACGCCGCGGCCGATGCCGGCGTCCCAATCGCCGCTCTCACGGCGCGCGGACGGGCTGCGCGGCGGAATGGGATAGAGCTTCGCGTCCACGACCCAGGGGGATTCGGCAAGGATCTGTTTGGCGTCGTTTTCATCCCACTGCGCGGGCGGTTTGGTCTGCCAGCCGGCGGGCTGGGCCGCGGCGAGCAGCAACGCGAGAGTCACGAACAGCGCGGTCATCTCTGCTTCGATTCTGGCACGGCGTGGCTGAGCCGGCTCGCTTCGGTAAGATGGTCGCGATGCCGTTCAGGTGGTCGAAGAGGGTAGTCAAGGGCAGGTTGATCTGCAACGTGGCGCGGCCGCTCACGAAGCGGCTGGGTCTCGAGGTGATCGACGTCCACAAGCGCTACGCGCAGGACGGGCTCTACACGGTGCACAACGACAGCTTCCGCACCGAGCCGGCGTTTCGCAAAGCCTATGCGCGCGGCATCCAGGCGAGCGCCGGGTTCGATCCCGGGATCGAGTGGCGCGCGCACGTGGCCCTGTGGGCGGGGCGGACGGCGCTCGCGGCCGAAGGCGATTACGTCGAGTGCGGCGTGAATGCCGGGTTCATGAGCTCGGCAATCATGCAGGATCTTGACTGGAATTCCATCGGCCGGAAGTTTTATCTGATCGATACGTTTTCCGGGCCGGTGCTTGCGCAGTATTCGCAGGAGGAAGTGGCGAAGGACCGCCGCGCCATTGCCGAGCGCACCATCGCCGAAGGCGGCTACGTGACCGATCTCGAACGGATTCGCGCGAACTTCGCCGAATGGCCGGATGCCATTGTCGTGCAGGGCGCGGTGCCGGAGGTTCTCGGGAAGATGGACTTCGGCAAGGTCGCGTTTCTGCACATCGACATGAATTGCGCGCTGCCGGAGAAAGCGGCGCTCGAGTTCTTCTGGGAGAAGTTATCGCCGCGCGCCGTGGTGCTGTTCGACGATTTCGCCTACGCCGGATACGAGGCGCAGCGCGAGGCGCTGGCGCAAGTGGCGCGCGCGCGCGGGCACGAAATTTTATCGATGCCGACCGGGCAGGGATTGCTGATCCGGCGCTGACCGCGCCCCGGGTACGATAAGGAACACGGGAGCGTCCGCGCGAGACGTCACCTGTGCGCCACACACGCGAAAGGAGATGTCTGTGAATCGGTTTCCGCCCTTTGCCCTCTTCGCCGCAATCGCCTGCGCGGTGGCGCCGGCTTCCGCGCAAAACCATCCGGATCTGACCGGCACCTGGAGCTCGATGACCGCGACTCCGCTCGAACGGCCCGCGCAGTTCAAAGACAAAGCTTTCTTCAGCAAAGAAGAGGCGGGGGCTTTCGAGCGCCACGCGGCGGAGCGAACCGTGGAACGGCCTGGCGACAATGTCGGGAGAAACTACAACGAAGTCTTCTACGAGCCCGGCACGCGTCTCTCAAAGACCATGCGCACCTCCATCGTCGTGGACCCGGCGGATGGCCGCATTCCCGCGCTCACTCCCGCGGCCGCGGCGCTGAAGAAACAGAAAATGGACGCGCTGCTGCATCCTTCGGGCGTGGAAGATATGGGGTTGCAGGACCGGTGCCTGGCCTTTGAGATGGCGGCGCCGCCCATGATCCCCTACCGCTACAACAGCAACTACCAGATCATCCAGACCGGCGACGCCCTGATGGTGAGCGCCGAGATGGCGCACGATACGCGCGTGATTCCGCTCGATGGCCGCGCGCACGCGCCGTCGGCTGTGCGCTTCTGGCTGGGCGATTCGGTGGGCCACTGGGAGGGCAACGTCCTCGTGGTGGATACGACGAATTTCAACGATGCAGGCGGGTTCTATGGCGACGCCGGCGGGATGTTCGGATGGGACCGCAACCTGCACGTGGTGGAGCGCTTCAGCCTGATGGATCCCGAAACTCTGCTGTACGAATTTTCGGTCGACGATCCGACGGCCTTCACAAAGCCGTGGAATGGCGAGTACACCATGTCGCGCGGCGCGGGCCAGGCTTATGAGTATGCGTGCCACGAGGGCAACTATTCGCTGCCGGATCTGCTGAAAATTCTGGTGGGCAAGTGAGTGCCGGGCGGCCAACGCCTGACATATACTTGCGGGGAGCGAAGGACTCGACTTTCATGAAAACGGAATCCACGCGGCGCGGCGCGCTCGCCGCCATCGGCCTCGGAGCGCTGGGCGCCGGCATCGCGCATCCTCTGGCGGCGGCCGAGACAACGCCTGCCGAGAAGGCGAACATCGAGGTGGTGAACGGCTTCATCGCCTCGTGGCCCGGGCACGATACGGCGAAGATCATGTCCTTCTTCGCCGAAAACTGCGCTTACCGCATGACGGAAACGACGGAGCCGAACAAAGGCCGCGAGGCGGTGACGAGCCGCATCGCCGCGCTCGCGCCGACGGTGGAGGGCTTCGAGGTGCTGGACACCTGGGCGCGCGGACCCATGGTGATCAACGAGCGCATCGACCGCTTTACTTCCGGTGCCCTGAAAAGCTGGCACGGCGTGGGCGTGTTCTTTCTGCGCGACGGAAAGATCGTCGAGTGGTACGACTACACGGTCGCGATGGAGCGGCGATAGAGCGTCACAGCTCGGGGTATGAACGCCAGCACCTGCTTCCGCTCATGTGCGTCGGGGCGGAACAGAACGATGCCGGCCATCGACCCTTCAGCATGGCTGAACCCTTTGTCCAGCGTCAGCAGAATTCGGCTTTCCTCCCGCGCCGCCGCGGCAACGTCGGCATCGCACGCTCCGGCCAGCCCTTCATCGGCAACCGTGTCTGCCGCGTGACCGGGCAGCCTGAGATCCGCCGCCAGTTCGGCAGGCAGATTCTCGTCGAGTTTGAATTTCACTCCGTGTGGATAGGAATCAGGCGTTCGACACGCGCGAGTTCGGCAGCATATGCGAGCGCGGCGTCAATGTGTTCGGGACGCAGAGTCGGGTAGCTTCGCAGGATCTCTTCGCGAGTGGAGCCTTCGGCGAGGCTGTCGAGAACGACACTGACGGGAACGCGGGTTCCGGTCAGACACACCGCGCCGCCGCAGATACTCGGATCGCTTTGAATCAGGCTCTCCCAGACAGGCACGTCCTCATCATAGCCCGTTGGACCGGTCAGGACGTGTGCTGTTCATGAGTGAAGGTATTTTCGGACTCTCTTGTAAATGGCCCCACTCGCCGCACTCGCAGCGCACCAGCCACCCAGGGACTGACACCTTTTCCGCGCCAGACAGATCGCTCAAAATGAGGGAGCTGGACGTCGCGGAAAAGGCTGTCTGTCCCTCCAGCCGCGCGCGTCGATCGAAGAATTCAAGGCTCTCCAGGCTGTCTCAACCCAACGCGGCCAGCGCCGCGCCACAGCACCCATTTTCATGCCCCGCGTGACGATGAAGGCGTCATCCCGCTGAACTGTCCCTGTTTTTCCCCTTCGCCCGAGAGCTTCCTGAGGAGCGGCTCTGCTACGATGCCCGTGTGCCACGGCTCCAGCGCCCACCACGCATGGAATTTGCTGCGGCCCGCTTCGCCGAATCTCTCGATGCCGCCTGGCGGCGTCGCGCGCCGGTTTTCGAAAACGGAGAAGTGACAGCGTATCGCGTGCTCGATGGCTCCGGCGACGGCGTGCCAGGCATCTATCTCGATCGCTATGGGCCTGCGGCGGTGATGAATGTCTACGAAGACGCGCACCTGTCGCGGGCGTCGGTCACCACGGCCGCGCAGCTGACACTTGAGATGCTGGCGCCGGCGGGCCTCGAGGCGGTCTACGTCAAACCGTTCGCACGGGACCGCAGCCGGCTCGGCGGCCGCTCGCCCGATGAATCGCTTGCGGCCACTCCCCGTGCCGGCCGCAGACAACCGGAATCCCTCGTGGTGCGGGAGTACGATGCGCGCTTCGAAGTGCGCCTTTACGACGGGCACTCGACCGGTCTGTTCCTCGACCACCGGGAGCACCGTCGCGCTCTGGCGCAGCGCAAGCCCGCGCGGGCGCTCAATCTCTTCGCCTATACCTGCGCCTTCGCCGTGCCGCTGGCCGCCGCGGGCGCGCGCGTGACAAACGTGGACATCTCGGCCCGCTACCTCGAATGGGGAAGACGCAACCTGGCGCTCAACGGCCTCGAACCGTCGGCCGCCCGGTTCTTCCGTATGGATGTGTTCGAATATCTGGCCTACGCCGCCAGGCGTCGTGAGGAGACGTTCGATCTCGTGATCCTCGATCCTCCCACTTTCGCGGCGGGCGATCGCCGCCGGGGAGTGAAACCGTGGAAGGCTCTGGAGGACTACCCGGCGCTGGTCGAGGCGGCGCTCCGCGTGCTGGCTCCCGGCGGCCTGGTGTTTGCCGCGTCGAACACGCGGGAACTGGCTGGCAATGGCGCGCTCGCGCGGCTCATCACGAAGGCGCTCGGTTCCGCGCCCGCGTGGCAGCCTCTCCCGCCCTGGCCCGTCGACGTCCGCGAGTCCGGCCGCGTGGCCGCCCTGCTGTTCATGCCGTGACGTTCGGGATCTGAATCCGCTCCTGTGCGAGCGAGGTGGAAAGGGCCCGCACTCGAGCCTCCACCGCATCGGACAAAGCCGGCGCCCACCGCACCCGGTCGGGATGGGATGGCGCCAGCCAGACGCGCCATTCGAGGGACCCAAACATCCGCGCCGCGAGGATCACGTGCTCGAGATAAATCTTCCGCCCGGATGACGGAGGCAACGCCGGGCCGCCATAGCGAATGTCGCCTGAGAGGGGCGCTCCCAGGTGAGCCAGCATCACCCGGATCTGGTGGAGACGGCCCGTGTGCAGCTGCACGAGCAGGTGGCTCTCGTCCGGGACATCCGGCACGGGAGTGGCCAGAGTCACGTCCAGAAACGACGGCTTGCCGCCGGCACGGACAACCCGCGCGGAAGCCCCCTCAGCCTTCAGGTACGCCTTGTGAGGCCCCACGAGTTGCCCGGCCTTCGAGCTCGGGATCGCGGCCTGGGCGACATACCACTTGTGCCAGCGGC
>Ga0187771_10002551_pt1 | contig 12564 bp, 12 predicted proteins | sample 0116_SJ02_MP15_1_FD_133139 | JGI IMG/M metagenome (GOLD analysis project Ga0187771, IMG submission 133139) | Tropical peat soil microbial communities from peatlands in Department of Meta, Colombia - 0116_SJ02_MP15_10_MG | ecosystem: Environmental > Terrestrial > Soil > Wetlands > Peat | place... | reverse complement strand
TTCCGGGGGAATAACGGTCGAGTTCGCCATCACCGGTTCCATGATTATGGCCGCAATTTCGTTTCTGTGTCGCTTCATTATCCTCTCTAGCGCCTTCGCATTGTTCCAAGGGGATACAACGACGGTATCCAGAACCATTGACGGTATCCCGGCCGAGTATGGAAGAGATCTCGGATACTCTTCCATGCCTGCCACAACGGGGGGAGCCTCGACACTCACCATTGCGTAGTCATGTTGTCCGTGGTAGTGGCCTTCGAACTTCAGTATGGTGTCCTTTCCTGTGGCTGCCCTAGCAATTCTGATTGCATTGCTGGTCGCGTCAGCTCCGCCATTGGCGAAGACAACCATGTCTGATGTGGGAACGAATTGTTTGAACTTCTTCGCGAGTTCGACCTCTAGCTCCGTGGGCGCGCCAAACATCATCCCATCCTGCGCCTGTCGCCTGATTGCTTCGACTATCTTCGGGTGGGCGTGACCGTTGATGAGAGCGCCATATCCAAGCAGGTAATCAGTGTACGTGTTGCCGTCGACATCTGTGATCTTTGACCCAGAACCGCTCTGCATGTAAAGCGGGTATGGCTCGTAAGAAGCCCACCGGATGATAGAACTGCAACCGCCCGGGATGAGCTGGACGGCCTGCTCGTGCAACGCCGCGGTCTTCGCTGTGCTCCGGACCTTTGGTTCCACCACTGTCGGCGTAACGACCTTCTGTTCAGGGGTCTGAGCTGTGGAAGACAAGCGCTCACTCTCCTCTAGGCTCCCCCGTTTCCATCCCGGGAGTTCCTCTTGTTCTTCTTGCCCAGGCGCTTCCTCGACACGACCTTCAAGCGGATGAGAACGTAGTTCCCTTCCTCAATGCGGAGCAACTTTCGTATCTCTTCAGGAATGGTGAGCCTTCCTCCCTTGATGACTTCTGCAATGAAAGGCATCTCTTCCTCAGCAACTGTTCCCGCCAATGACATCCCAATTCTCCCCCACTTACGGTGTTATCAAGAATTGTATTAAAATGTTCTTTTCCTCCGTATTTATACGTTGGCTGCTGTTTTACTACCTCCCACGTATCTTGCAATGGATTCCATGCATATTTCCTACTAATACACCAATTTTCGGAGCCCTAATACGTTTGGGATGGTCATCCGGCTTTGGACTCTACATGGTATTCCTAGAAACCCTTATCACAACCAGAGGGCTTCCTCGATCGATTGCAATGCTCGCGACTCAGCAACGGATGATGGTTGGGGGAGAGTGGGTCTCTGCGGTCAGCGGCGAGACCTATGACGTCCTTAATCCTGCGACCGCCGAGGTCATGGCCAAGGTGCCCAAGGGGGGCAGGGAGGATGCGTCCCGGGCGGTAGAAGCTGCGAGAGAAGCGTTCGACAAGGGGCCTTGGCCCAAGATGACTCCAGCCGACCGAGCGAAGATTGTTTGGAAAATCGCGGATCTAGTCGAAGCTGATATCGACAGGCTGGCCATGCTGGAAACAATGAACCAAGGCAAGACGATTAAGATGGCCCACGACAACGACTTCCCTACGGGGATTGACAACATCAGGTTCCTGGCCGGGGCGTCAAGAAATCTCGAGGGAAAGGCGGCTTCAGAATACACAGGGCTCGGCACCACCATATTCAGGAGAGAACCAGTGGGCGTCGTTGTATGCATCACGCCGTGGAACTACCCATGGATGATGGCGGTCTGGAAGGCCATTCCTGCACTCGCAGCAGGGAACACGGTAGTGATCAAGCCAGCCAGCGTGACACCTCTGACGACAATCGAATTCGCGAAGCTAATGGAGAAGGCGGGCGTCCCGAAGGGGGCCGTGAGCGTCGTAACAGGCCCTGGCTCGACGGTCGGGGAAGCGCTTGTGACCCACCCGGGAGTGGATGTCGTTGGCCTTACCGGAGACACAGTCACAGGGAGCAGAATAATGGACCTAGCCTCCCACACCGTCAAGCGGCTCCAGCTTGAGCTGGGAGGGAAAGCGCCTTTCATCGTCCTTGAGGACGCGGATATCGAAGCTGCGACGGAAGGGGCAGTCGTAGGCGGCTACGTCAACGGCGGCCAGGACTGTACCGCGGCGACCCGGATTTACGTCCACGAGAGCGTATACGACAGATTCATGAAACGCTTCGTTGAGAAAACAGGCAAGATTCGAGTCGGGGATCCCACAAAGCGTGACGTGGACATGGGACCCCTCGTTTCTGAGGCACAGCGCCACAAGGTGGAAGAAATGGTCAAGGTTGGTCAGAGCGAAGGAGCGAAGTTGGTCATAGGAGGGAAGCGACCGTCTCTCCCTGGTCCCATGAGCAGAGGATTCTACTACGAGCCAACAATCTTCACAGGAGTTCAACAGAACATGCGAATCTGCCAGGAGGAGATATTCGGGCCCGTGATCTGCGTCTCGACCATAGCCTCGTTCGAGGATGCGATAGAGAAAGCGAACGACGTAATCTACGGGCTCGCAGCATCCATCTGGACGAGGGACGTGAGCAAGGCAATGAAAGCCGGAGCACAACTGAGATTCGGGGATGTCTGGGTCAACGACCACCTCCCGCTGGCCTCAGAGATGCCGCACGGCGGATTCAAGCAGAGCGGACACGGAAAAGACCTGTCAGCCTACTCGTTCGATGACTACACTCAGGTCAAGTTCGTGTACATCGACACGACAGACGCCGTCCGGAAGCCCTGGCACTACACCATATACGGAGACTGAGCCAGCCCCTCCCTGGAACAAGAGTCCCGGCAAACAAGGGCGAGCGAAATTCCGCCCGATAGAGCCAGGGGATCGGCCCCATCCTCCTATGAAGCTGGCTAAGAGCCCAGGTCCAAACGTTTAACCCAGCCTCTCCCATCCTGCTTGAGCCATTGCCAAAAACTGAGACGTGGGAACTGCTGGGTCTGCTTCTGGCATCAGGGGGATCCGCCTTCGGGCTGATTTATGCCGCTCCTGGCCTGGCTAGCCTGACCTTGGCCCTGAGGGCATCGGTGACTTTCTCCATAAGCGTGGAATCAGCTTTGGGACTTGCGGGTCTGGCCCTGACCGCCCTGGGTTCGCTGGTGGCGATGCTGATGGGTCAGCTCAAGCCTTCCGGGAACAACATAGGCGCGCTTCTTGTCATATGGACCAATCTTGTGGTGCTGCTTCTTGGTGACGTCCTGTTTTACCTAGGGTATCTCGCGGGAACCGACATACTGGTGGGATTGGTCTCCGCCGGTCTAACAACAGCCACCCTTCTGATCATAGCAGGCAGACCAAGAGCGGGCGCACCACCCGGCTAACTTCGAGCCTGTTTCTGTCCGCAGGAGGGTCCGTTGGAGGGGGCATGACGACTGAGCTTGGGCGTAGCCCGCAAACAGATTCCCCATCTACAATCCTTAAACGGAAAATAGGGCGATGGATTCAAGGAAACATGGACAGGAAGAGCCTGAGCCTCCTGAGCAGCAACTTCAAAGCGTACATCATGCCCCTTTTGAATGAGGGCGACCCCGAGGATTACCACGTAATCTGGGAGTTCCAGAAGCTATTCCACGCCAAGAGGTTGGAGATCATGGCGGCAGAGTCGAGAGGCGCGAGAAATCGGAAAGGTTCGTCGCTAGATTCCAACCAGTTGCTCGCCAAATCATAAAGAGAACTCGAATCACAACTTGTAAATATCCTGCCCCGCTCGCTGAGCCAATGGAGCTTCACGGCTCCACTGAGTCCGTCTGCCCGGTGGACGCGGAGAGCGGGGACTGGAGGAAGATTGAAGCGAAACTGTGGATTGACCGTTCCAGAAACGAAGTCTGGATGACTAAGCACTGCGACCGACACGGCGACTTCCAGGACCTTCTCTCTACCGACATCGACGACTACGTCAGGGCTGAGAGGTTCGCTCAGAAGGGGCCGGGCATCCAGAACCCAATTTCCTACACTGACGGCGAGTGCCCGACCCGTTGCGGCCTCTGCTTCGAGCATGAATCGAAGACGGTCCTGGCGATAATCGATGTAACCAACAGATGCAACATGAGGTGCCCTGTCTGCTTCGCCAACTCGGGGACTGCCGGTTACGTGTACGAGCCTACCATCGAGCAGATTGACAGGATGCTGGAAGCAGCGACAAGGGTGAACTTCCCCAAGGGAATCCATGCCATCCAGCTTTCGGGAGGCGAGCCCACCGTGAGGGAAGATCTTCCCGAGATTATCAGGCTTGTCAAGCGCCACGGCATCAACCACATCGAAGTGAACACCAACGGGCTGAAGGTGGGAGACCCGAGGACTGGGGTAGACTACTTGAAGACACTCATGGACGCTGGAATCTCCACCCTTTACCTTCAGTTCGACGGGGTCACCCCTGACCCCAGGCTAGTTGCAAGGGTCCCCGGCGCCGACGAAGATGGCAGGGCTATGTCAGAGGCGGGCAGGAAGAAGCTCGCCGAATACTACACGGTCCGCCAGCTGAATGTGGCCAACAGCGCTAGGGGGGCAGGGTTCGAGAGCATCGTCCTCGTGGTCACCCTGCAGCGCGGCTTGAACGACGAACAGATGGGTGACATCCTGAGGTACGCTGGGAAGAACTCTGACGTCGTAAGGTGCGTCAACTTCCAGCCCGTATCGATGGCCGGGAGAATGGATAGGAGCAAGATACGCGAGGTCAGAATAACAAACGCGGACGTGGTAAAGGGGGTAGAAAGACAGACGGGGGGCCAGATCAGGGCGGGCGACTTCTACCCAATTCCCGTAGAGGTGCCTCTCGCCAACTATATCGAGCTTGTCAGAGGTAAAACGGACCACTATGATAGGTTCTCAACTCACCCCCAGTGCGGAAGGGCAACGCTCGTCTACGTCAACAAGAAGGATGGTGAGGTTACCTTCGACCCAATTACTAGGCACATGAACGCAGACGGGCTCTACTCTTCTCTGGACAAAGCGGGCAGGAGCGGACGGTTCGTCGGAACCCTACATGGGTTGTCAGGGGTCCTCAGACACACCGATTGGAGGATGAAGCGGGACATGATCGGTCCACTTCTCTTGAGGGGGAACTACGAGGGAACGGGGGAATTCATGAGAAAGGTTCTGATGATAGGAGACATGCACTTCATGGACGCCTATAACTTCGACTTCCAGAGGGTCCACAAGTGCGCCATCCATTACCTTGTCCCTGACGAGAAGTACGGCGCCAGGGTCATTCCTTTCTGCACCATGAATAACTTCCACCGGCCGTACGTTGAAAGGCTACACTCTGTCCCACTAGTTTCAGCGCGCCCCGTGGGTCATGTTTAGCTCCAGAGCGATTCAGATAGTGCGGGGACCAGATCGGGATTCGGGACAAACGATTAGTAGTAACTTGACCCCCAAAGCTTCGTGGGGGCTTCTCGGTTTCCCCCGTCTGGGATAAGCTCTGGTCAATCCGAAGGCGTGGATGTAGCCATCATAGGAGCGGGAATCGTGGGCCTCACCATCGCTTACCGTCTGTCGAAACTTAACGAGCGGGTCTTGGTGATTGACAAGGATACGGCACCCGGCAAAGGAATCACCTCGGGCCAGGCGAACGTCATCCACGTCATCCAGCTCCCATTCGGCTCGCTGAAGAGCAAGCTCGCGAGAAAGGGGAACGCCATGTACGACGACCTCTGCCGGGAACTCGGGGTCAAGCTCAACCGTGTACCGTCCCTGCTCGTGGTGAGGGGATGGCTCAGGCTTCCAATCCTCTTCTTCGTCTACCTCTATCTCAAGCTCGAACTTCGGGGGCAATTCAAGATCCAGTTGATGGGAGGTGGAAAGCTGCGCATGATCGAGCCACTCTTGGCGGAGAGAATCTCTGGAGGGATTGTCGTCAACGGGTACGGGACTGTTGATGTCCAGTCCTTGGTGCTGAAGCTGAAGGGGGCAGCAGAGGAGCGTGGCGTCGTCTTCCGGTTCGGCCACGAACTCACCTCCTGCAGGAGGGATGGAGAGAGCTCCCTCCTGGAGACAACAGGCGGAGACGTGAAAGCGGTGTTCGTGGTGAACGCCGCTGGGCTCTATGCGGATGACGTGGCCAGAATGCTGGGGAGGGACTTGGGGAAACTCCAGCCTGGACTAGGCGTAATGGCAGTCTACTCAGGCCTTGACCTCAGAGCGATAGTCGCGCCCCTCCCCCTGAGCGTCGGATCGAGAACGAAGGGAGGCGCGATAATTCCAGCGACGGACGGCACGACCATCATCGGTCCGACTTTGAGGGTAGCCCGCTCCAAAGAGGAGCGCCAGTACACAGAAGAAGACCTGGCTCTCCTCAGATCCAAGTTCCGTCCCCTTCTGAAGGACGAGGGGAAGCTCGTCAGGGTCTACACCGGGGTACGGCCATTGTCCCCGACCCGGGACTTCATCATCAATTTCGACGGCACCACTAAGTCGATAGACCTCGTGGGCATCGAGTCTCCAGGTCTCACAGCGGCCCCGGCGATCGCCGAGATGGTCGTCGCGATGATTACTGGTGCCAAAGCATGAGCGACATGCTCTACGCCTGCGTTGACGTGGGCACAACCCGAATAAAACTCAGCATCTTTGACGAGAACCTCCAGAAGAAACACGCCGAAGCTCTCAATGTGCCCGTGAGCGCGGACGGCCTCCAGGACGCCGAGGAGCTCTTCCGAGCGGTGAGGAACCTGGCGGACCGGGGGAGAGAGCTGGGCGCCAAATCCTTGGGCCTCGCGACCTACAGGGCGTCCACCGTGGCGTGGGACAAGGAAGGAAAACCCCTCACCCCAATCGTGACTTGGACTGACCGCGGCGCCGCGGTGACCTACAGGCGACTCCCGGCATACGTGAAGCTGCTCGGGAGAATTCCTCCTTTCGACCTAATCATATCTCCCTACTCTCCCGTCCTGAAATTTCTCAGGCTCAGGGAGTTGAACCCGTCTATCGGCGAGGGGAGCATGCAGTGGACCGTCGAATCCTACTTAACCTATAGACTCACGGGGAAGTTCGTCTCAGACGCCACAAATGCGTGCCTCAGCGGCATCGTAGACCCAAGGTCGATGAAAGAGATAGGGATTGTCAAGTCAATCTTCAATCTCAGAACGGAAAGCCCGGAGTTGGTAGAGAACACTCAGACCATCGGCTCCTATGGCGGGATGGAAGTCAACGCCCTCATCGCTGACCAGCAGGCGGCGAGCGTCGCCGAGGGCGCCTATGAAGGGGACATCGCCAAGTTGACGAACGGAACAGGCACCTTCGTTGACATACCGACGCTCGGCTTCGCAAGGAGAGGGGAGTTGATACCGCTAGTGCTTCTCAAACACAAGGGAAAGATATGGTACGGAGTCGAAGGATACCTTCCTACGACCGGGAAGGCGGTCGATATGACGCTGAGAATGGGATTGCTAAAGGACTACTCCGAACTGGAGGTCGAGCCGAGCGGTGATGTCATCTTCATCCCGGCACTAAGCGGGCTGCAGGTGCCCCACGCCGCTGGCGCGAAGGGGGTCATAGCCGGTCTCACGCTGTGGTCCGACAGAGCTTCGGTCGTATCGGGGTTCCTGAAGTCGGTGGCCTTTCATGTCAGATTCGTCTTGGAGCAATCCGGAGAGCACCCTCGGATTCTGAGGGCGGACGGGGGCCTCTCCAGGTCAAACGCTCTATTGAGGACGGTTTCAGCAGCAACGAGTACGAAAGTGGAGAGAGATATGGACGTGGAGGCGACCTCCAGGGGAATCGCCATGCTCCAGGTGGTGGCTACAGGAAGATCCTCCCTGGAGGATTTGACGAAGGTCAAGAGGGAAAGGGAGACTTTTAGCCAGAACAGAAATGCCGCACTAGAGGAAGAGTACCAAAAATGGAAGAAAACGACAGGATTGTTGAAGAGCTCGAAGGGGTCCTACCTGGCCGAGTGACCAGGGACGTAGGTCTCTACCTGAAGGACTGGTGGCCCCTGACATGGTTCAGCGAAGAGCCTCTCGGGAGTGCAATGGCCGCGGTGAAGCCTATGAATGTCGATCAGGTCGCTGCCCTAGTCAACTTCGCGTCTGCCCACCACGTACCCCTCTACGTCCATGGTGGAGGAAGCTCTGTGACGGGGGCTTCGATACCCTCCAAGGGGATAGTCCTCGACATGCAGGGAATGAACCAGGTGCTCGACCTTGACGGCACGAACAGGACGGTCACGGTTCAGGCGGGAGCCAAACTAAAGCAGGTCGAGGCGAAGCTCGGAGAGAAAGGACTGTCTCTCTTCCAGTCCCCTCAATCACTGGAGCTCGTCACTGTGGGTGGCTACATCTCGACGCTGGGCACAGGTCAGTATAGTAGCCTCTACGGCGGGATCGAGGACTCGGTGCTCAGGCTAGAGGTCGTCCTCCCGACCGGCGAGGTCGTCTGGACCCGCAAGCGTGGGGCCCCACGATCTTCGGTGGGGCCCGATCTAAGCAGGCTCTTTCTGGGGGCGGAAGGGACCTTCGGCATAGTTACGGCAGCAGAGCTCAAGGTCCACAGGCTCCCGAACCACGAGTGGAGGGCAGCCTACACGCTCCCGAATTTCGAATCAGGGGTCGCAGTAGCCAAGCTCCTCATGGACCTGGATGTGAAGCCCGCGGTCTGCAGGCTCTACAACGAGGTAGAATCAGCCTTCCAGTTCCAGGGGGACGAGCCGATCATGCTCCTGATCTACCACACAAGGTCATCGAGGATCCTCGAAGATGTCAGGGAGGAAGTGTCTGCACAGATGCAGGGGAGTTCCGCCCCCGCCGACCCGCTCCTCGTCGACAGATGGTTAGAGAGGAGGTTCAACTTCCGAGAAGATATCGAGACCGTCAAGAAGATGGGGTACACCCTGGAGACGATAGAGGTCGCGGCCAAGTGGAGCCGGATTGTTGAGATGTACGCGGACATCATGATCAGTCTGTCAAATGTCAAGGGCGTCGCGGGCGTAGGGGCACACCTCTCGCACATCTACGACCAGGGCGCTTGCCTTTACCTCACCATACTATTCGAGCCCAACACGGACGTATACTGGAGCATATGGGAAACGATGGCCAAGGTAACGAGCACCCACGACGCAACGATTTCCCATCACCACGGCGTCGGCATCCTGAAGCGCGCATATGCCCGAGACGAAGTCCCAATGGGGCTCCTCAAGAAGCTCAAGCAGGCTCTGGACCCAAAGGGGACCCTCAGTCCCGACAGATTGCCATAGGATTGGCAAATCCGACCAGAGGCACCCGCGGGCAAGCTTCGCTCAACCATCGTTTCGAGATTTGGACAAGATTTGGACGTATGCATATGAACCAAAACGGGCGAAGAGCAGACCTATCAGGGTAGAGTGGGACTCGGTATGGGTAAGGCCATGAACGGCGCAGCAGAGCGGTCTGGAAGGCTGTTTTCAACCCGCAGTATCCCGCAGCCGCGCTTCCGAGCCCACGCCCAGGTATGCTCCGCCGACTCTATTCGTGCACCTCTGCTTCTCTAATCTCGCGCAGGATCTCCCTTCCCAGCCCGGAAACCCCATCAATCTGCTTTCCGGCTAGGTAAATCTTGGAACTCTCCTCCAAAACCTCAAGGCGCGAGGCAGCTTCATGGAGGTCTCTCCCCAAAGAGAAGAACCCGTGGTTCCGAATGCCCACCACGTCGCACACCCTCAGTGCGCCCTTGACCGCCTTCGCTCCCGCCTCGCCCGGAGGAGCGAATCCCACGACCTTCAGGTTCCTGATCATGACAGCGTGCTCCGGGGTCATCGCTGGAATCGATACACCTGCAGTGATGAGAGCGACCGCCGTCGGCGGGTGTCCGTGGACTACCGCCTCCACGTCTTTCCTCAGCCTGTAGGCCTCCAGATGGGTTGCGAGCTCACTCGAAGGCTTTCCCCTGCTGATGACCTCGCCCCGCAGGCTTACCCTGACGAGGTCTCCTTCCGCCACTCCTCCTTTGAAGTACTTGGATGGTGTAATGAGTATCTGCTTCCCTGACGGAAGTAGGACACTCGCGTTCCCGCCGACCCCAGAGACCAGTCCTCTCTCGTACAGCCTCCTGATAGTGTGGGCGAGGTCTCTTTCGAGCCTCGCTGTCCCTTCCTTCATCCCAGCTCCCCCAAGGCTTCGACGTACGTCTTGAAATCGTTGTCGCTGAATAAGACGAACGTCACCTCCGATGGCGCCCCTTCACTCTCGACGTAGCTCTTCACCGCCTTCAAAGCCACTCTGCTCGCCTCACGAACGGGGTACCCGTATGCACCCGTGCCTATCGAGGGAAAGGCAACGCTCCTCAGGCCTATATCTACAGCAATCCTGAGAGAGTTGGAATAGCATTCGGCGAGGACCACAGACTCGCTGCTCCGTCCCCCCGACCAGACTGGACCCACCGCGTGGATAACATGCTTGGCCTTGAGTGAACCTCCCGTGGTAATCACCGCCTGCCCTGCAGGCAGCCCGCTGGGCCACTCTGTCTGGCGAATCCGCTTGCACTCTTCCTGTATGGCCGGCCCTCCCCGCTTGTGTATCGCGCCGTCGACGCCCCCGCCACCCATCAGGCTGGAATTGGCGGCGTTAACCACAGCGTCTACGTCCTGATCAGTGATGTCCCCCTGAACAAGCCTGACCTTCGTCCCTCCCCACCTGGCGGACAACTGCCCTCCCCTCCCATTTCCGGCTACCTAATCAAATTGAACCGGGCTCCGCGCGCGTCCAACCCTCCGTCCTGCTTAACTAGAGTGGTCCTAGGCGGAGGCTCTGAACGCCTTGCGCCCTGCCCGCGACGAGTTGTTCGACTGGATCCTCACCCTGGGGCCCGCCTCGAAATACAACCTCACACCCAGCGGTCTGTCAGAACCCGACCTTCGGTCCATGGGCGTCGACACGTCCTTCGAGAGGTTCGCTGCCGAGAAGGACGAGCATGAGAGAGTATTCGCAGAAGAGGTGGCAGAGCTCTACGGGGTCGAGCCCGAGAACGTGACGCTCACAAACGGGGGGTCCGAGGCAATCTTCCTGGCGTACTCCGTCCTTGGCGCGACCAGAGCAGCGGTCCCACTTCCCAATTACCCGCCGATGTTCACCGTGCCCAAGTCTCTCGGATTTGAGGTACAGAGCTCGCTGACAGCGAAGGCATTGCCATCAGGGTCGATGTTCGGACTGACCGATCCCAACAACCCCACAGGAAAGAGCCTGGACGTGCGCGAGGTAGAGATGCTGGCCGATTCTGCGAAGTCCAGTGCAACCATCTACATCAACGAAACATACAGGGAATTCACGTTCCCGGGACGCCCCCGTACCCACTTCGGGCAGGCCAACAATGTCGTTACTAGCAACACGATGACGAAGTTCTTCGGGCTGGGCCGGCTAAGAGTGGGATGGATATTGGCAGACAAGAGGAAGGCGCGCCGACTACTTTACGCGAAATGGGCTGTCAGCGGCCACGATTCAGCCTATTCCCTTTGGATAGCTACCCAGGCGCTCAGACGGAGGTCGAAGTTCGTCGAACGGGCCCGTCAGATTTATTCCCGAAACGCGGGGCTCGTCCGTAAGTTCTTGCGGGAGACAGAAGGAGTATCGGCTGAGCTCGGCGTGGCGCCCTTCTGCCTGGTCCGCTACAAGGGGAGGCGTGCATCCATCGCGTTCTCCCGCGAAATATTGGACAGGACAGGCGTCCTCATTTCACCCGGTGACTTCTTCCGCGCCCCTGGGGCGTTCAGGTTGTGCTTTTCTACCGGCGAGGAGACGCTCAAAGGCGGCCTCGCGGCCCTCTCTGAGTTCTTCAACAAGCAGTCATTTTAAAGTAGGCTGGCTCTAACGAAACCCCACATGCCGGTCAAACCACTCCCTGATTCCGTCAAAGCTCTCTGACATGGGTCGACCACGAGGGAGACTTGGTCCTGATTAACACATTCGAAGGGAGCCAGAAGCACAAGAATGCAGCTAGGGATCCCAGAGTCGCTCTAACCATCATTGACCAGAAGAACGAATATCACATGGCAGTCGTTCGTGGGCGTGTGAAGGAGATTACGCTCGATGGGGCAGAGGAACACATAAACAAGATGTCAATGAAATATCTGGGCCAGCCGAAATACCAGAGGTTCGCTCCCAGCAGGCGTATCCTAATCAAAATCGAAGCAACCCGCGTGATTCCGCCTTGGACGGACTCCCGTCCCAGAGGAAGCCGGGGAAAGTAAACACCATCTCCAACTGGGCCACGCCCATGGTCCAGGATCGACCCGTTTATTTCGCACGGGGCGCTTATCTTAAAGCAGGTATACTTTGTCCGTTCCGGTCATGTCAGTGAAGCCCGCAGGCAAAGTGAAGCCACTTAAGGTTGACAGGGCTGTCAGGACCGAGATCGAGTGGCTGCTCGACAGGCACGATGGCGCTCCCAACTTCGAGATGCGCAGATTCACGATCAAACCAGGAGGAAGCATCCCCGAACACTTTCATCCTGACATCGAGCACGAACAGTACGTCCTCAAGGGAAGGTACAGGGTCGGCCTCGGGAAAAGGGTCTACGAGGTGAAAGCAGGGGATTCGATCTACATCCCCGCAGGAACCCGCCACTGGTACAAAAACAGTGGAAAGGTAAGTGCGGAGTTCTTGTGCATCATACCGAAGGTCGAGAAGTACGATTCGATTTATGTG
>Ga0187771_10002550_pt1 | contig 12566 bp, 11 predicted proteins | sample 0116_SJ02_MP15_1_FD_133139 | JGI IMG/M metagenome (GOLD analysis project Ga0187771, IMG submission 133139) | Tropical peat soil microbial communities from peatlands in Department of Meta, Colombia - 0116_SJ02_MP15_10_MG | ecosystem: Environmental > Terrestrial > Soil > Wetlands > Peat | place... | reverse complement strand
GATGGACGCGCGGCTTGGCGATATCGACGTGCTGGTCATGCCGACCACGCCGATCGTCGCCCCGACCATGGCGGAGATGGCGCCGGCTGACGTCTTCGCGCGCAAGAACGCGATGCTCTTGCGCAACACGTCGATGTGGAATTTCTTCGATTGCTGCGCCATCTCGCTGCCGCTGCCGCGCGAGGGCGGCCTGGCCACCGGGCTGATGCTGATTGCGCGCAACGGCCAGGACCGTCGGCTGTTCCGCATCGCCGCGGCGGTAGAGCGGCTGTGGGCGGCGTGACCAGCGGTAAATCATTTGCGCCGCTTTTCACGTCGGTTTTAAAGCTGCTAGAACACCGCCCTCATCGACAAGAACAGGGCCGTATTCCGGGCCGGGAAGGAATGCCAATGACTCGCAAATCGCATTCGCTGTCGGCGCGTGTGAGCCGCCGCAGCTTCAGCGCGGGACTCGGAGCCGCCGGACTCATGGCCGGTACTGCGCCGTACAACATCGCGCGCGCGGCGGGGACGCCGCTCAAGGTCGGCGTGCTGCTGCCGCGCTCCGGCTACCAGGCCGGCATCGGCCAGGACTGCCAGCGCGGCGTCGATATCACCGATGGCGTGCTGCGGGATCTCGGCCTGCCGGCGCTCGAGATCATCAACGCCGATACCGAATCCAACGTCGACGTGGCGCGCTCGCGCGCAGAGAAGCTGATCGGCGAGGGCGCGCAACTCCTGATGGGCGCCTTCGACTCCGGCCAGAGCTCCGCCATCGCCCAGGTCGCCGAGCAGAAGGGCATCCCCTTCGTCATCAACATCGCCGCCGCCCCGCCGATCACCGAGCAGGGCTACAAGTTCGTCTTCCGCAACTTTCCTACCGCGCCGATGATCCTGCGCGACGCCTTCATCGACCAGAAGGAGATCTTCGCGGCGGTCGGCAGCGCGCCCAAGTCCGTGGTGTTCCTGGCGGAGAACGACACCTTCGGCGTCGCCATGCAGAAGGCCATCCCCGGCATTCTGCCCAAGTTCGACATGCCCTATAAGATTCTCGACACCATCTCCTACGATCCGACCGCGCGCGACCTGTCGGTGGAGGTCGCCAAGGCCAAGGCGACCGGCGCCGAAGCGCTCCTGGTCGTCAGCCGTCTCAACGACGCCATTCTGATCACGCGCGAACTGATCAAGCAGCGCTGGTCCCCGATGGCGATCCTCAGCATGGGGCCGGGCTGGTACGAGGACCAGTATCTCAAGACGCTCGGCAAACTGTCCGACGGTGCGCTCTCCTTTGCCCCCTGGTATGATCCCAACAAGAAACTGTCGAAGCAGCTCGAGGCGGCGCTCGCCAAGGCGCATCCGGGGGTCAACCTCAACACCAACCACGTTTACAGCTTCGAGGCGCTGCTGATCGCCGCAGACGCCTATAAGCGCGCTGGCTCGGCCGATCCAAAGGCGCTCGCCGACGCCATCCGCGCCACCAACATCAAGGACAATGCCAGCATCGGCCCCGGCATCCAGTTCGACGCCAAGGGGCAGAACGACAAGATCCTGGGCGGCGGCATTCAAAACCGTGGCGGCAAGCTGCTCACCGTGGCGCCGAAGGAAGCGGCCAACGCCAAGCCGGAATGGCCGCTCACGCCTTACAACAAGCGCGTCTGACTTGACGCTTCGCCGCTGCAAAACCGTGATGGCCGGGCTTGTCCCGGCCATCGCGCTTGGGTAGGCAACGCCTTTGCCTTCCCTAGCGGGATCGTCGGGTCGAGCCCGGCGATGACAAACGAAAGCGCGAGTCTTTGCCCATCGATGTCTATCTCAACGTCGCGGTCGGCGGCATCCTGACCGGCCTGGTCTATGGGCTGATGGCACTCGGCCTGTCGGTCATCTTCGGCGTCGTGCGCGTGGTCAATTTCGCGCATGGCGAGATGATGACCGCCGCCATGTACGTCGCGGTGACGCTGTTTTCCGTCTTCCACCTCGACCCGCTGGTCATGCTGGTGCCGATCGCCGCGGTGCTGTTCGTGTTCGGCTATGTGCTGCAGCGGCGGCTGATCAATCCGTTCATCACGCGGCCGGACACCAGCCAGTTCCTGCTCCTGGTCGCGGTGGCGATCATCATCGTCAATTCGCTGCTCATCGCCTTCGGGCCCGACGCGCGCAGCGTGCAGGTTTCTTATGCCTTCGACAGCTTCCAGCTCGGCCCGCTCATCGTCGACGCCACCAAGCTCTACGCCGGGATCGCGGCGATCGTGGTCGCCTGCCTGCTGGTCGCCTTCTTCCAGTATACCCGCATCGGCACCGCCATCCGCGCCTGCGCCGACAACTACACCGGCGCGCTGGTGGTCGGCCTCGACGTCAAGCATCTCTATGCGCTGACCTTCGGCCTCGGCGCGGCCTGCGTCGGCGCCGCCGGGGTGATGCTGGTGCTGATCGTCGATGTGACGCCGGCGCTGGGGCCGGGCTATACGCTGCTCGCCTTCGTCATCGTCATCACCGGCGGGCTCGGCTCGATGCCGGGCGCGCTGCTGGGCGGCGTGCTGATCGGCTTGACCGAAGCGATGGCCGGCTTGCTGTTTTCGCCGTCGGCGAAAAGCATGTTCGCCTTTGCCATCCTGGTGCTGGTGCTGCTGTTCCGCCCGCAGGGCATCCTGGGCAAGAGGGCGGCATGATCGCGAGCCTTGGCATGCCGCGCCGCAATCTCGTTTTGTTGCTGGTGCTACTGCTGGTGCTGGCGGTCGCGCCGCTGTTCGCCAGCGATTACCTGCTGACGGTGCTCATTCTGATCCTCTACTTCGCCTATCTCGGCCAGTGCTGGAACATCATGATGGGCTTTGCCGGGCTCTTGTCGCTCGGCCATGCGCTCTATGTCGGGCTCGGCGCCTATACGGCGGCGGCGCTCTACGTGCATTACGGCATCGGCCCCTGGCTCGGCCTTTTGGCCGCCATGCCGGTCGCCGCGCTCGCCGGCGCCTTCATCGGCTTTCTCGCCTTCCGCTTCCGCGTCGCCGGTGTCTATTTCGCCATTCTCACCATCGCGCTCGCCGAATTCGCCCGCGTCGGTTTCGACCATCTCAGCGCGACTGGCGGCTCCGCCGGCCTGTTTCTGCCGGTCGCGCAATATGCGCACAACGACCTCTGGCACCTGCGCGGCCATCCGGCGATGTTCTACTATGTGCTGCTCGCAGCGACCGTCTTGGCGCTGATCGGCTGCCGCGCGCTGTTGCAAAGCCGCGTCGGCTATTTCTGGCTGGCGATCCGCGAGGACGAGGAGGCCGCGCGCGCCGCCGGGGTCAACACCTTCCGCTACAAGATGATCGCCGTGGTGATCTCCGCCGGCATGACCTCCTTCGCCGGAGTGATCTACGCCTTCTATTACAACAACCTGTTCCCCGAGCAGGTGTTTCCCATCCTGCGCTCGATCGAGATCATTTTAGCTCCGATCGTCGGCGGCGTCGGCACGCTGTTCGGCCCAGTGCTCGGCGCCGCCGTGCTGACCGGGCTTGCCGAGACGCTCACCGCCGCCCTCAATGCGCTGGGCATCGATCTGCCCGGCGCCAAGCAGGTGTTCTATGGCATCTGCCTGCTCCTGGTGATCACCGCGCTGCCGGACGGCGTGTGGCCCTGGCTGCGCCGGCGCATCGGACTTGCGGAGCGGTCGCCATGAGCGCGCTTCTGTCGGTCAATGGCGTGAGCAAGCGCTTTCGCGGCCTGGTCGCGGTCGACCGCATCAGCTTCGACGTGCCCGAAGGCAGCATGTTCGCGGTGATCGGCCCGAACGGCGCCGGCAAGACCACGCTGTTCAACAGCATTGCCGGCGTCTTCCCGCCCGATGCCGGCACAATCACGTTCGCCGGCGAGCGCATCGACGGCCTGCCGCCGGACCTGATCTGCCGGCGCGGCATCGGCCGCACCTTCCAGATTGTGCGGCCGTTTCCGCGCTTGAGCGTCGAGGACAATGTCATCGTAGGCGCGCTGCTGCGCCGCCGCCATGTCGACGCCGCACGGGCGCGGGCGCACGAGGTGCTGCGCCGGCTCGACCTTTACGACAAGCGCGGGCAGCGCGCCTCCTCGCTGACCTTGCCCGACCGCAAGCGGCTCGAGGTCGCACGCGCGCTCGCTACCGATCCGAAGCTGTTGCTGCTCGACGAGGTGATGGCGGGATTGCGGCCGACCGAGACCGACCGCATGGTGGCGATCCTGCAGGCGCTCAATCGCGAGACCGGCCTCACCATTCTCTTGATCGAGCACGTGATGCGCGCGGTGGTGGCGCTCGCCTCGCACATTCTGGTGCTGCACCACGGCGCCGCTATCGCCGAAGGCGAGCCGCTTGAGGTGATGCGCGATCCGGCGGTCATCCACTCCTATCTCGGCGCGGAGGACGTCGCGTGATGCTCCGCATCGAGAACCTCGACGTCTTCTACGGCGACGCCCAGGCGCTCGACGGCGTCTCGCTCGAGATCGAACAAGGCGCGATCGTTGCTATCGTCGGCGCCAACGGCGCCGGCAAGACCTCGCTGATCCGCACCGTCGCTGGCATGCACGCGCCGGCACGCGGGCGCATTCTCTATCGCGGCGCCGATATCGCCGGCTGGCCGAGCCACAAGGTGTGCGATCTCGGCATCGGCCAGGTGGCCGAGGGCCGCCAGGTTTTCCCGACGCTGTCGATCTCCGAGAATCTCGCCATGGGCGCCATGCTGCCGCGCGCGCAAAGCGCGCGCGCGCGCAACCTCGAGCGCGTCTATGCGCTGTTCCCGGCGCTTTCCGAGCGGCAGCATCAGCTGGCCGGCACGCTGTCGGGCGGCGAGCAGCAGATGCTTGCCATCGGCCGCTGCCTGATGGGCGCGCCGGAACTGGTCATGTTCGACGAGCCGTCGCTGGGTTTGGCACCCGCCGTGGTGCAAACCGTGCTGCGCTGCGTGCGCGACCTCAACCGCGAAGGTCTCACCTGCGTCTTGGTCGAGCAGAACGTCGCCGTCTCACTCAAGCTCGCGAGCCGCGCCTATGTGCTGGAGAACGGCCGCATCATGCTGTCGGGTTCGGGCGCGGCGCTGCTCGACGACGACCGCGTGCGCCAGGCCTATTTGGGACTCTAGGCGGCGCGCGCGGTCTGCCGCTGCGCCAACAAGGCGAGCGCCGCCACGCGTGCGGTCAGCGGGCAATCGGGAAAGCTTGCGCGCAACAGTCTGAGCGCCTCGGCGTCGCTTGCCGGCGCCAATGGCAGCACCTGCTCGGCCATGACCGCCGGATCGGCGGTCGCGGCAACACGACGTTCGCTACGGAAAATCTGGCCCATGGTCGAAGCTCCCTGCGTGTCGAATCGCAGTTCGGGGCCCGGCGAACACAATCTGCGGCGCAGCCGTTAACAAGTCTTTGATTGAGGTCAGCGCGGCTGGCGCCAGAAGCGAAAAAGCAAACGGCCGGCGGTTGCATCCGCCGGCCGTTTGTGCAGACAGCTCAGCTTTTGCCTATTTCAGCGGCGGGCCGATGGTCACCGTCAGCTTGCCGACGCCCTCGACCTCGCATTCGAGCTTGTCGCCGGCAACCGTCGCGGCGACGCCCGACGGCGTTCCGGTCATGATGATGTCGCCCGGCTCGAGCGCCACCATCTCCGACAGATTGGAGATGATCTCCGGCACGTTCCAGATGAGCTGGCTGAGATCGCCGTCCTGGCGCAGTTTGCCATTGCACTTGAGCGTGATCTTGCCCTTGCTCGGATGGCCGATCTTCTCGGCCGGCACGATCGCGCCGCAGGGCGCCGAATGATCGAACGCCTTGCCGATTTCCCACGGCCGCTTGAGGTCGCGCGCGGCAATCTGCAGGTCGCGGCGGGTGAGATCGATGCCGACGGCGTAGCCGTAAATGCAGTCATTGGCCTTGGCGACCGGAATATTGCGGCCGCCCGACTTGAGCGCGACCACGAGTTCGACCTCGTGATGCATATCCTTGGTCAGCGACGGGTAGGGCACCGTGCCGCCGTCCGGCACGATGGCGTCGGCCGGCTTGGCGAAATAAAACGGCGGCAGCCGCTCGTCCTGCCCCATCTCGCGGATGTGCTCGACGTAGTTGCGCCCGACGCACCAGATGCGGCGAACCGGAAAGAGCTTGCCGCTGCCGACGACCGCGATGGTCGCCTGCGGCGGCGGCGAAATGACGTAGTCCGCGCTCATCGGGGTGATACCTCTGCGAAATGTGGTGGAGGGTTGGGTTGGCCGGCGGGCCATCCGGTAACGCATTCCGCGGCGGCGAACAAGACGGAAAAAGCAACTCTGCCGAGCCTATTTCGCCGCAGCCGCGACCGGCGTTTCCTGCTGCTTGAGTTGCAGGCGGTAGAACGAGGCATAGCGGCCGCTGCTGCGCAAAAGCTCCTCGTGACGGCCGGATTCGACCAGCTGGCCGGCCTCGATCACGTAGATACAGTCGGCATGCGCCACCGTGTGCAGCCGGTGCGCGATCGCTAGCGTGGTGCGGCCATGGCAGAGATGCTCCATCGCCTCGCGCACTGCCAATTCGGACTCGGAGTCGAGCGCAGCGGTCGCCTCGTCGAGCAGGATGAATGGCGCATCCTTAATCAGCGCGCGCGCGATGGCGACGCGCTGGCGCTGGCCGCCCGACAGTTGCAGGCCATGCTCGCCGACCGGCGTGTCGTAGCCGCGCGGGAAGGAGAGGATGAAATCGTGCGCATAGGCGCCCTTGGCCGCCGCCACGATCTCCTCCTCGGTCGCGCCCGGCTTGCCGAAGGCGATGTTGTCGCGGATCGTGCCGCGGAACAGGAACACATCCTGCCCGACATAGGCGATGTGCCGGCGCAGCGAGCGGCGGGTGACCTGACGAATGTCCTGCCCGTCGATCAGGATGCGGCCGCGCTCGGCGTCGTAGAAGCGCAGGATCAAATTGATGATGGTGGTCTTGCCGCCGCCGGAGGGACCGACCAGCGCGGTCAGCTTGCCCGGCTCGGCGACGAAGGAAACGCCGCGCAGCACCGGCTCGTCGCGCCGATAGGCGAAATGTACGTCGTCGAATTCCAGCCGCGGCGTCTTGACGACGAGCGACGGCTTGTCGTCGTCGGGCGCCTCGGTCGGCGGCGAATCGAGCACTTCGAACAGGATGCGCACGCCGACCAGCCCGCTGTTGAGCTCGATATTGAGACGGGCGAGGCGCTTGGCCGGCTCGTAGGCCAAGAGGAAGGCGGCGATGAAGGAGAAGAACTCCCCGGGAGTTGCTCCGGTCGCGATCACGCGATAGCCGCCATAGACGATGGCGAGCGCGATGGAGATACCGCCGAGCGTTTCCATCAGCGGGCTGGAGCGGTTGGACACGCGCGCGAGCTTGTTGGCTTCATGCTCGACCGCCGCCACGTTGCGGGCGAAGCGCTCGCGCATCGTGTCTTCCAGCGTGAAGGCCTTGACGATGCGGATGCCCTGCAGCGTCTCCTGCAGCGTCTCGATGATGCGGGTGCCGCCCATGAACTGGCTGCGCGCGATGCCGTGGATGCGGCGGATCAGCTTGCGCAGCATCAGCAGCGCCGGCGGCGCCACCACGAAGGCGAAGAACGACATGTAGGGATCTTGCACCACCATCACCGTCACCAGCCCGATCAGCGACAGGAGATCGCGGCCGAGCGAGGTGATCAGCAGGTTGATGACTTGCGTCGCCGCCTCGGCGCCTGCGCTCAGGCGAGCGATGAACTCGGTCGAATGGCGGTTGGAGAAGAAGCCGATGCCCTCGTTGAGCAGCTTGGCGAAGACGGCGCGCTGATTGTCGGCGATGATGCGGTTGCCGATGCGCGAGAGCATCACGCTGTGCCCGTACGTGGCAAACCCCTTGGTGGCGAACAGCGCGACGGTGACGCCGCCGAGGGCGAAGATGCCGACGAGGTTCTTTTTGACGTAGGCCTCGTTGATGACGTTGCCGATCAGATAGGCGCTGAACGCGGTGCAGCCCGCCGAGATCGCCATCAGGGTGAAAGCGACGGCGTATTTGCGCCAATGCGCAAAGCCCTGCTCGCTCAGCAGTCGCCGGATCAAGGCGACGGTGCCGTAATTCGCGGGTTCGGCCGTTGGCAAAGTGTGGTCGTTCATCCGCCCTCTATCGGGCTGACATTATGGCACAATTGAAGGCGGGCTGGCGCTTCCTTGCCCGCTGACAGCGGATTTTTCAAGCAAAAATGCGGAAAAGGTATCCGCGCGCGAATACTCTGCGCAGTCAGGCCGAGGCGCGTTCCGCGCGGCCGGGCAGCCGGCGTTCCCAGGCGAGCGCGTGAGAGACGATGGTGTCGAGATCGGCGAACTGCGGCTGCCAGTCGAGCGTCGCGCGAATGCGCGAGACGTCGGCGACCAGCGCCGGCGGATCGCCCGGCCGCCGCGCGGCGGTCTCGACCGGGAAGTCGCGCCCGCTCACCCGCTTGACTGCCTCGATCGCTTCGAGCACGGAGGCGCCGCGCCCGTAGCCGCAGTTGAAGGTCGCGCTCGCGCCGCCGCGCCTGAGATAAGCGAGCGCGGCCGAATGCGCGCGCGCCAGGTCGCTGACGTGGATGTAGTCGCGGATGCAGGTGCCGTCCGGGGTCGGATAATCGGTGCCGAACACGTCGATCTTGGCGCGCTTGCCGAGCACCGTCTCGCAAGCGACCTTGATCAGATGCGTGGCGTTCGGCGTCGATTGCCCGGTGCGCAGCTTGGGATCTGCGCCGGCGACGTTGAAGTAGCGCAGCACGACGAAGCGCAGCCCGTGTGCCTTGCCAGCGTCGTGCAGCATGATCTCCGACATCAGCTTGGAGGTGCCGTAGGGCGAGATCGGCGCGGTCGGCGCGTCCTCGCGCACCGGCACCGTCTCGGCGTTGCCGTACACCGCGGCGGTCGAAGAGAAGATGAACTGGCGCACCCCGCCCCTGATGGCGGTATCGAGCAGCGCGCAGGTGTTCATCGTATTGTTGCCATAATAGCCGAGCGGATCGCGCACCGAATCCGGCACCACGATCGAGGCGGCGAAATGGATGACGGCGTTGACGCTGTGCCGCTCGATCGTCTCGGCCACCAGCGCGCGGTCGCCGGTCGAGCCGACCACGAACGGCACCTTGCCGGGCACCAGGAAGCGGAAGCCGGTCGACAGGTTGTCGAGCACGACCACCGGCTCGCCGGAGTCGACAAGCTCGTGCACCATGTGACTGCCGATATAGCCGGCGCCGCCGGTGACCAGGATCGTCATGAACGCATCCCTCGAATTTTCAGCGCCTTTTAGCCGAATGGGGCTAAAGAGCGCTTAGTCCGGTCGAATAACCAACCGGTTCTGGCGGTCATGCTTAATGCCCGGTATATGAGCCGGCAGAAACACGATGACCGACATCCTTTTCATCAAGACCTCGTCGCTCGGCGACGTCATTCATCATATGCCGGCGCTCACCGACGCGCGCAAGGCGCTGCCCGAGGCGCATTTCGCCTGGGCCGTGGAAGAAGCCTTCGCGCCGCTGGTACGCCTGCATCCGGCGGTGAACGAGGTCATCGCAGTCGCCTGGCGACGCTGGCGCAAGTCGTTCATCGCGCCTGCGACGCTTAACGAAATCGCCGGCAGCCTGCACGCCATCCGCGCGCAACGCTATGACGCGATCGTCGACAGCCAGGGCCTGTTGCGCACCGCGGTGCTCGCCCGCTTCGCGCGCGGGCGCCGCCACGGCTACGACGTCTCGAGCATCCGCGAGCCGCTCGCTTCGCTGTTCTACGACGTGCGTCATCGCGTGAGCTACGACCGGCACGCGGTCGAGCGCAACCGCATGCTCACCGGTCTGGCGCTTGACTTCACGCCGCGGGGCGCGCCCGATTTCGGGCTCGACCGCGCGCGCTTTGCCGCATCGGACGAGCGCTACGCCGTCCTGCTGCACGCCACTGCGCGCCCCGAAAAGGAATGGCCGGAGGCAAACTGGATCGCGCTCGGTCGCACGCTCGGCGATCTCGACTTGCTGCTGCCTTGGGGCAGCGAGGCCGAGCGCGCTCGCAGCGAACGCATCGCTGCCGCATTGCCGCGTGCGCGCGTGCCGCAGCGTGGGCCGCTTGATGCGGTGACGCGGGAGATCGCCGGCGCGCAATTTGTCGTCGGCGTCGACACCGGGCTCATGCATCTGGCCGCCGCGCTCGGCGTGCCGCTGGTGGCGATCTTTGCCGGCAGCAAGCCCGGCCTGACGGGCCCGGTCGGCTCGGGGCCGATCGCGGTGCTCGGCGCCGACGAGGCGCCACCGGCCGTCGGCGCGGTGGTGGACGCCGTCGCACGCCTCGCGCGCTGAGCGCTGACCTCGAACCCAGCGCCGCCGTTCGCCGGGAGCGTTGCCGTGACGACCGCCGCTCGGCAACGCAAAATTTTCCGGCCATTGGCTAGCGGCCAAGGCGCTGCAGGCGGAAGTTCGCCCAGTACGGCATCAAGTGGGGCGGGCTTGCCTTCAGGAGGGCCGGCGCGTGCTCTTGCGGATCGCGCGCGTCGGCACGATCCCCATATGCGCGGCCGCCTGCTGCAGCTCGTGGCGGAATTCGTCGCGCCGCTCATGGATCGAGGCGATGACCGGCCCGGCGGCGAGCCCCAGTCCGATCAGCGTCGCTTCCGACAATTGCAGGCTCGCCTCGATGGTTTCCGGCACGGCGTCGTTCACCCCGATGGCGTAGAGATGGCGCGCATGGACGGCATCGCGCGCGCGTGAGACGATCACGACGTCGGGTCTCACCATGCGCACCTGCCGCACGATGCCGTCGATCGCCTCCGCCGCCGCCACCGTGACGATCACCGCGCGCGCATGGGCGAGGCCGCAGCTCTTGAGGAAATCGAGGTTGGTCGCGTCGCCGTAATAGACCTCGCGCCGGTCGCGGCGATAGCGCGGCACGGCCGCGGCGTCGTTGTCGACGGCGATGTAGCGCAGGTTGTGGCGCTCGAGCATGGTGCAGACGACCTGTCCGACCCGGCCATGGCCGACGACGATGGCGTGGCCGCTCGCGTCGCTCGGCGCGGTCGTGAGCGCAGCATCGAGCGGTTTGCTCTCCTTGAATTTCGGCGCCACTCGCCGGGCGAGAAGCGACAGCGCGGGGATCAGCGCCATGGTGATCGACGTGGCGGCGAGCGTGAAGCTCGACGCATCGGCGCCGATCAGGCCGAGCGTCGTCGCCATGCCGATGCCGACGAAGGCGAACTCGCCGCCGGGACCGAGCAAGAGGCCGGTCTCGATCGCCGCCGCCCAGGGCAGGCGGAACAGGCGGGCGAGGCCGATGAGCACAATCGACTTGATGCCGATGAGGCCGATGACGGTGCCGAACAGCCAAAGCGGCTGGAGGGCGAGCTCGCGCACGTCGATCGACATGCCTACGGTGAAGAAGAACAGGCCGAGCAGCAGCCCCTTGAACGGGCCGATGGTGGTTTCGATCGCCTTGCGGAACTCCGTCTCCGCCAGCAGCAGGCCGGCGATGAAGGCGCCGAGCGCCATCGATACCCCGGCCATGGCCGCGGTGACGCCGGTGCCGATGATGACGAACAGCGCCGCCGCCACGAACAGCTCGCTGCTGTCGGTGGAGGCGACAAGGCGGAACAGCGGCCGCAGCAGCAGGCGGCCGACGATCACGATCGCCGCGACCGCGAGCGCCGCATTGGAGAGCGCGAGCGCGAGGCTGGTGACGACCGAGCTTTTCGCGCCGGCGCCCAGAATGGAGACGAACAGCAGCAGCGGGATCACCGCCAAGTCCTGCGCGAGCAGCACCGAGAAGCTGGCGCGCCCGGCGACAGTGGCGAGCCGACCCTGGCTGGAGAGCAGCTCGACGACGGTCGCGGTCGAAGACAGGGCGAGGCAGACGCCGAGGATGATCGATGCCGCGGGCGCGTTGCCGGCATAGACGGCGATGCCGCCGATGACGGCCGCCGAGAGCACGATCTGCAGGCTGCCCAATCCGAACACCAGCCGGCGCATCGCCTTCAGGCGTTCGTAGGACAGTTCCATGCCGATGAGAAACAGCAGGAACACCACGCCGAGCTCGGCGATACCGGTGACGTTCTTGGTGTCGACGACCGTGATCCAGTAGAGAAACGGAAACCTGTGGATGAGCGAGCCGAGGCCGAGCGGACCGAGCAGCGCGCCGGCGCCGAGATAGCCGAGCACGGGGCTGAGGCCCCAGCGGCGCATGATAGGGATGACGACGCCGGCCGTGCCGAGTACCACGAGCGCGTCGCTATAGGTGTCGATATCGATCGGCGCGGCCATGGCGGCGCGTTATGCCGCCCCTGCGCGCAACAGATCGTGGATGTGGATGACGCCGACCGGCTTGCCGCCCTCGACCGCGAACAGCGCGGTCACCTTGGTGGCGTTGAGCAACTCGAGCGTCTCGCTGATGAGCTGATCCGGCCGCACCGTCTTCGGCGAGTGCGTCATTACCTCGTCGACGCGCTGGTCGAGCAGGTCGTTGCGCATGTGCCGGCGCAGGTCGCCGTCGGTGATGATGCCGACCAGCATGCCGCGCGCATCGGTGATGCCGACGCAGCCGAAGCCCTTGGTGGTCATCACGATGATCGCGTCCGACATGCGCGTGCCAAGCGGGGTAAGCGGCACCGCGTCGCCGGTGTGCATGAACTCG
>Ga0187771_10002549_pt1 | contig 12570 bp, 13 predicted proteins | sample 0116_SJ02_MP15_1_FD_133139 | JGI IMG/M metagenome (GOLD analysis project Ga0187771, IMG submission 133139) | Tropical peat soil microbial communities from peatlands in Department of Meta, Colombia - 0116_SJ02_MP15_10_MG | ecosystem: Environmental > Terrestrial > Soil > Wetlands > Peat | place... | reverse complement strand
GGCCGCTTGTGCAGGCGGCGTTTGCCGCGCATCTCGAATTTGAAATGCTTGACGGCGTTAGTGATGAACAGCTTGGCGCGGTCGAGTCCCGCCTCGGCGATCGCCTCGTCGAGCAGGCGGCCGGCCGGGCCGACGAAGGGCAGACCTTGCCGGTCCTCCTGGTCGCCCGGCTCCTCGCCCACCAACATGATGCGCGCCCGCGCCGGACCACGTCCGGGCACCACTTGCGTCGCACCGCGATAGAGCGGACAGCGCGTGCACTCCGCTTCGGCCGCCGCCAGCGCCTTCAGAGTCTTGATTTCGGCACCTTGCGCCATGGGCCGCCCTGCATCAGCCGCGCGACACGATAATTATATATTATTTCTATCGCAGGTGCGGCGGCCTCGCCAGCGGCGGCGCTGAGCGCGGCGCAAAACAGCGCGCAATTGATCTACGTCAAGATTTGTTCGAACCTATGGCTGCTGATGCGGCGAGGCTGGCGACGACCGGGAAAGCGGCCATGTTGATCGGCGTTCCGAAAGAAATCAAAGCCGACGAATATCGCGTGGCGTTGACCCCATCGACGATTCAAGAGCTCGTCGCCAAGGGCCACGCGGTCGAAGTGGAAACTCACGCCGGCAAAGGTGCCGGCATCAGCGATGACGATTATGTGGCAGCCGGCGCGCACATCGTCGCTAGCGCCGACCGCATCTTCGAGCGCACCGATCTGGTCGTGAAGGTGAAGGAGCCGCTCGCCGCCGAGCGCAAGAAGCTCCGGCGCGGGCAGATCCTCTTCACCTATCTGCACCTCGCTGCCGACCCGGCGCAGACGCAGGATCTGCTGGCATCCGGCGTCACCGCCATCGCCTACGAGACGGTGACGGATGATGCGGGCAAGCTGCCATTACTGGCGCCGATGTCGGCGGTCGCCGGCCGCATGGCGCCCCAGGTCGCCGCGCATTGGCTCGAACGTCCGCAGGGCGGGCGCGGCATCCTGCTCGGCGGCATCGAAGGCGTGCCGGTGGCCGAGGTGGTCGTGCTCGGCGGCGGCACCGTGGGCGGCAATGCGGTCGACGTCGCCATCGGCATGGGGGCCAATGTGACCGTCGCCGCGCGCAGCGAAGCGACGCTGCGGCATTTGTCGCAGGCTTACGGCGAACGCCTGCGCACCGTCACGGCGAGCCCCGAGGCGATCAGTGCGCTGTGCATCGCGGCCGATGTCGTCATCGGCGCCGCCCTGGTAGCGGGCGCCGCTACGCCCAAGCTGATCACGAGGCGCACAGTCGCGGCGATGAAGCCCGGCTCGGTCATCGTCGACGTGTCGATCGACCAAGGCGGCTGCGCCGAAACCTCGCATCCGACCACGCATTCGCAGCCGACCTTCGTGGTCGACGGCGTAGTGCATTACTGCGTCGCCAACATGCCGGGCGCAGTGCCGCGCACCTCGACCTTTGCACTCAACCGTGCGACGCGCCCATTCATCCTCGCCCTTGCCGACAAGGGCTTCGTGCGGGCGCTCGCCGAGGACGCGCATCTGCGCGACGGCCTCAACGTGCACGCGGGCAAGCTCACCTGCCGCGCGGTCGCCGATGCGCTGCGGCTACCCTATACCGCCGCGGCAGAGGCAGCTGGGCCCGCTGACGCGTCATAAGGCTGCAGCCAAGCTGCGCTGTTAAACATTTGAACAGCATGGCCGCGATCTTGGCGGAGCCTATGTTGATGCACGTCAAGGAAAGCGCGACCGTATCGGCTGAAATACCGTCCTCAGCGAGGAGGGTCTGACGTGGATGTCGCCACATTCGGGATAAGCGTCGAGGCGCTGGCGGCCGAGCAGCTCTATCGACCGACCGATCTGTCCGCGCTCATGTTTACGACCACCGCGGACCTGGCGGCGGTCGACGGGCTGATCGGGCAGACGCGCGCGCTCGAAGCAATCCGCTTCGGCACGCAGGTCGACAAGACGGGCTTCAATCTCTTCGTCATCGGCCCGCACGGCGCCCGTATGCAGGACGCCGTCAAGGCGATGCTCGCGCAAGAGGCGCGCGGCAAGCCGAGCCCGTCCGACTGGGTCTATGTCAACAATTTCGTCGACACCGAACGGCCCATCGCCATCGCGCTGCCGGCCGGCAAGGCGCGCAAATTCCACGACGCGATGCACAAGCTAATCGACGACGTGAAGATCGCGCTGCCGGCGGTGTTCCAGAGCGAGGACTATCAGACGCGGCGCGGCGCCATCGACGACTCGTTCCAGAAGAAGCAGGGCGAGGCCTTTTCCGCGCTGCACGACAAGGCCGCGCAGAGCGACATCGTGCTGCTGCGCACCCCGCTCGGCTTCGCGTTGGCGCCGGCCAAGAACGACCAGGTCGTACCGCCGGACGAGTTCCGCACCTGGCCCGAGGTCAAGCGGCGCGAGGTGCAGGCTGCTATCGAAGCGCTGGAGAAGGACCTCGAGCACATCATCCATCAGATTCCGCAGTGGGAAAAGCAGCGGCGCGACGAAGTCCGCCAGCTCAACCGGGACACAGCGAAATATGCGCTCGACCTCTTGATCGAGGACACCAAGGCCGCGTTCCAGGACATCCCGCGCGTCGTCCAGCACATCGAGGCGGTGCGTGCCGATCTGCTCGACAATATCGGCATGTTCGTCGGCAAGAGCGACGAGGAGGAGATCGAGCTCGCCGAATTCCGCCCCGGCAGCCCATTCGACCGCTACGAGGTCAACGTGCTGGTCGCCAAGGACGGCGAGCAGCCGGGCGCGCCGGTCATCGAGGAACTGCATCCCGCCCTCGCCAATCTGATCGGCCGCATCGAGTACATCCCGCTGCGCGGCGCGCTGGTGACCAACTTCCGCCTGATCAAGGCCGGCGCCATTCACCGTGCCAATGGCGGCTATCTCCTGCTCGACGCGCGCAGCGTCTTGCAGGAGCCGTTCAGCTGGGCGGCGCTCAAGCGCACGCTGCGGCGGGGCGAGATCGCCATCGAGGACATCGGCCGCTTCCTTGGCTTCGCCAGCACGGTCTCGCTCGAGCCCGACCCGATCCCGCTCAATGTGAAGCTGATCCTGTTCGGCGACCGGCTGCTCTATTTCCTGCTCGCCGCGCTCGATCCGGAACTGGCCGAGCATTTCAAGGTTCTGGCCGATTTCGAAAACGACCTCGCGCGCACGCCGGAGAACGAGGCGATGCTGGCGCGCCTCATCGCCGCGCTGGCGCAGCGCGATCGGCTCAATCCGCTCGACCGCGAGGCGGTCGCACTGGTGCTCGAGCATGCGGCGCGCGCCGCCGATCACGCCAACAAGCTGACGCTGGTGGTGGAGCAACTGCGCGAAATCCTGATCGAAGCGGATTTCTGCGCGCGTGAAAGCAAGCGCAGCGTCATCGCGCGCGCCGACGTCGAACGCGCCTTGCAGGCGCGCATTCAGCGCGCGGCGCGTTTGCGCGACCGCATGCAGGAGAGCATCCTGGAAAAAGTCGCCCTGATCGACACCGCGGGCACGCATGTTGGCCAGATCAACGGCCTCAGCGTCACCCAATTGGGCGGCTTTTCATTCGGCACGCCGACCCGCATCACCTGCCAAGTGCGGCCTGGCAGCGGCAAGGTCGTCGACATCGAGCGCGAGGTCGAACTCGGCGGGCCGCTGCATTCCAAGGGCGTGCTCATTCTCTCCGGCTTTCTCGCCGGCCGATACGCGCTCGATACGCCGATGTCGCTGTTCGCCAGCCTGGTGTTCGAGCAGTCCTATGGCGGGGTGGAGGGCGACAGCGCCTCCTCCGCCGAGCTCTATAGCCTGCTCTCGGCGCTCGCCGAGGCGCCGTTGCGGCAGGATCTCGCGGTCACCGGCTCGGTCAACCAGCATGGCGAGATCCAGGCGATCGGCGGCGTCAACGAGAAGATCGAGGGCTTCTTCGACATCTGCAACAAGCGCGGCCTCACTGGAACGCAGGGCGTGCTGATCCCGCAGGCGAATGTGCAGCATCTGATGCTGCGCAAGGACGTCACCGAGGCCTGCGCCGCCGGCCGTTTCGCCGTCTATCCGATCGTCACGATCGACGAGGGCATTGCGCTGTTGACCGGCGTCGCCGCCGGTGCGCGCGGCGCCGATGCCACTTACCCGCAAGACAGCATCAATCGGCGGGTGGAAGACAGGCTGCGCGCCTTCGCCAGCATCCGGCGCAATTTCGCCAGCCCGAGCACGCCCGCGCTGCCGGCGAACTGATCATGTCGAAGCAACCGCATAGCTTCAAAAGGCTCGTGCTAGGGCTGCAGCCGAGCGCCGCCGACCGCACGATGCAGATCGCGGCCGAGCTGGCCGATCTGCTCAATCTCGAATTGCACGGACTGCTGTTCGAGGACACCAGCCTGCGCGATCTTGCCGCCATCCCGTTCGCGCGCGAGCTCAGAACGCTCGGCGGCGGCTGGCATGCGATCGACGTCGAGCGGCTGTCGCACGAGTTCGAACGCACCGCGCGCAACATCGAGCGAGTTTTCGCCGACACGGCGCGGCGCCTGGCGACCAAATCGCAATTCGAGATTGCCCGCGGGCCGATCGGCCAAGCCATCGCCTCGATCTCGCGCGCCGGCGACATCGTCATGATCGTCGAGCCGCTGAGCGCGGCCGAGCGGGCGAGCCAGCAATTCGCTTGGCTGGTGCGGGCGGCCTTTGCTTCGGCGCCCGCAGTCATGCTCGTGCCGCCCCGCATCGTGCGCACCAAGGGGCCGATCGTCGCCATCGCCACCTCGCCCGAGGATCCCAGCATCGAGGTGGCCGCCGCGATCGCCATCGCGGCGCAGGAAGAGTTGGTGGTCATCGAGGCCGACGGCCAGGCCGATCGAAATGCGCCGATCCGCGCTGCGGCCGAGGCCGGGCTGTCGGTCAAGCGCATGACCGCGCCCAAGGCCCGCCTGCCCGATCCGGCCACCTGCGCGCAGGCTTTCCGTTTCGTACAGGAGCGGCTGATCGTGATGACGCGCGGCGCCTTCGAGGACGGCGTCGCCTCCGCGCTCGCCTCGGCGCGGGGCGTGCCGGTGCTGGTGGTCGAGCCGTCGGCGACCGAAAGCGCGGCGCAATAGAGCAGACGATGGCGAAGCACAGCGCCGGCCTGGTTCTTTATCGGCGCACGGGGCCGGCGCCTGAAGTGCTTTTGGCGCATCCGGGCGGGCCGTTCTGGGCGAAGAAAGATGAGGGCGCCTGGTCGATCCCCAAGGGGCTCATTGAAGGCGACGAGACGCCGCTCGCCGCGGCCAAGCGAGAATTCGCGGAAGAAACGGGCTTTCGCCCGCGCGGCACCTTCGTCGAGCTCGGCAGTTTCAAGCAGCCGAGCGGCAAGCTCATTCACGCTTTCGCGGTGGAAGGCGACTTCGACCCGCGCGATCTCAAATCGAGCGCGTTTACGCTGGCTTGGCCGCCGAAATCGGGCAGGAGCAAAGAGTTTCCCGAGGTCAATCGCGCCGGCTGGTTCACCGCCGAGCAGGCTGCGCGCAAAATCCTCAAGGGGCAGCTCCCCATCGTGCAGGCAGTGTTCGCGCGGCTGGCCGAAGAGGGCCCACGCCCCAAGCCATCACCCCGCCGTCGCACGCAACGGCAGTGACGCCAGCACCGTGTAACCGATCTCGCCCGGCGGCGGGGATTGCATCAGCTCGACCGACTCCACGCGCTGCGCGAGCGCGAGCGCCTGATTGATCGGACACTTGCGCGCGATCGAGCGCCCATTGTTGCGGAGACGGGCAAGCGTCACATGCGGCCGGAACGGCCGCTCGTCCGTCTGGCCGAACTCGGCAAGCAGCGCCGCGCGCAAGGCAGCGAGCGGCTCGCTCTCCGCGCAACTCGCCCACAGCAGGCGCGGAAATCGATCCTCCGGGCCATAGCCGATGTGCTCAAAGGCCAGCGTGAACGAGCGGCATTGGCTGGCTACGCGGCGCAGCCGCTCGACTGTCTGCGGGATCGAGGCCTCGTTCCATGGCGGCACCAGCGTCAGATGGATATCGGCCGGCGCGATGAGACGAACGGGAAAACGTTCGAGGACGCGGCCGTGCTCCGCCAACGTCTGCGCGATCTCCGGCGCGATCTTCAGCGCCACGAAGACGCGCGGCGGGCGAACGGTGGCCGCCTCACCCGTGCCTCGAATCTCTTCCGGCGGTTCCGTCACAGACATTGGCAGCCCGTATGGCGGCGGCCGAACTTACCGTTCGTACAATCCGACGAGCCGCGCCTCTGCGATCACATGCTTGCGCGCCGCGCGTTCGACCTCCGCGCATGACGGCGCGCGGCCGAGCGGCAGGTGATCGAGCGACAGCGCCAAGAGGCGGAAGCGATAATGATGCGGGCCGTGCCGATGCGGCGGGCATGGCCCGCCATAAGCCGGCTCGCCGAAATCGTTGACGCCCTGCTTGAAGCCGAGCGCGAGGCTACGGCTCGCGGCGCCCTCGGCGAGCGCCGATTGGTCGGCCGGAATGTCGTAAGCCGCCCAGTGATGCCAAGTGCCGCCCGGTGCGTCGGGATCGTCGCAGACCAACGCGAAGCTGCGCGTTTGCGCCGGCGCTCCGCTCCAGGCGAGCGGCGGCGAAAGATCTTCGCCGTCGCAGGTAAAGCGGCGCGGGATGGCTTCGCCATCCGAGAAGGCGTGCGAGGTAAGCTGCATGCCACTCCCATACCATGCCGCCAATAGGACGCGTTGACCCTGATCAAAGCAGGCGATGCGCGCTCTCATCGACCGTGATTTACGCCAATTGGCGCCGTTGTTCTGGATCAATCCCGAAACATCCGGGTTTGCTAGAAATCGCAAACATTGAGCAGGCGAGTTCCGCGGAGCCATCGGCGATGCAACGATCTCCGGCAACGACGGCGGTGATTTCCGCCGACGCCCTGCAAGGGCTCATCGATGCTCTGGCGGCGCGCCGGTATCGGGTTGTGGGACCGACCGTGCGCGATGGCGCGATCGTCTACGATACGATTGCCGGCATCGGCGATTTACCGGCCGGCTGGACCGACCGGCAGGAGGCGGGACGCTACCGCCTGGAACGGCGCACTGACGGCGCGCTGTTCGGCTTTGCCGTCGGGCCGCAGTCGTGGAAGCGCTTTCTGCATCCGCCGGTCGAGACTCTGTGGACCGCACGTAAAGACGACACGGGCGTCGCGATCGCGGCAACGCCGAAGACGGATGAGAAATTCGCCTTCATCGGCGTGCGCGCCTGTGAGCTTCACGCCATCGCCATCCAGAATCGGGTGTTCTGCGAGGGTCCCTTCCCTGACGTTGCTTATGCGACGCGCCGGCGCAACGCCTTCGTCGTCGCCGTCAATTGCGGCGAAGCGGGCGGCACCTGCTTCTGCGCCTCCATGCAGACTGGGCCGAAGGCGGATACCGGCTTCGATCTCGCGGTGACCGAGCTGCTCGATGGCACTGCGCATGAATTCCTGGTAGAAGTCGGCAGCGACGCCGGCAACGAAGTGCTGGCCGCGCTGCCGCATCGCCCGGCGAGCAACGCGCAGCTTGCCGCGGGGGCCGCCGCCGTAGCGCGCACCGCGAGCCGCATGGGCCGCAGCCTCGCCACTGGCGGGCTTAAAGAACTGTTGCAGGGAAATCCGAACCACCCGCGCTGGGACGCGGTCGCCGAGCGCTGCCTCACCTGCGGCAACTGCACCATGGTTTGCCCGACCTGTTTCTGCACCACGGTCGAGGATCACAGCGATCTGACCGGCGCTTCCGCCGAGCGTGTCCGTAAGTGGGATTCCTGCTTCACCATGGATTTCTCCTTCATCCACGGCGGCAGCGTGCGCAAGACCGCCAAGGCGCGCTACCGGCAATGGATGACGCACAAGCTCGCCAACTGGATCGATCAGTTCGGCACCTCGGGCTGCGTCGGCTGCGGGCGCTGCATCACTTGGTGCCCGGTTGGCATCGACATCACCGAAGAGGCGGCCGCCATCAAGGCTACGCCGCAAACGGCGAAAGGGGCATGAAATGCCGGACATCGAGCACGTCCTGAAGGAGCACCCCTTCTTTGCCGGCCTCGCTCCGGCGCAGAGCAAGCTGATCGCCGGCTGCGCGCGCAACCATCTGTTCGGCGCCGGCCAGTATCTGTTCCACGAGGGCGAGCCGGCGAACGAGTTTTTCGTCATCCGGCACGGTCATGTCGCGCTGGAAATCGTCGCGCCGGGACAGGCGCCGCTCGTCTTCGCCACACTCGGCCAGGGCGAGATTGTCGGCGCCTCCTGGCTGGTGCCGCCCTATCGCTGGACCTTCGACGCGCGCGCCGTCGAGCTCACGCGCGCGATCGGCATCGATGCAGCCTGCCTGCGCGGAAAATGCGAGGCCGACCATGACCTCGGCTACGAAATGATGAAGCGGTTCCTGTCGGTGCTGGTGCAGCGTCTGCACGCGACCCGGCTGCAGATCCTCGACATCTATGGAAAGCGCTGACATGAGCGCGCGGCCGGGTCCGTTCATCCCACAGCTCTATCGCGTCAGCCGCACGCAGCGCGAGCTGGCCGATACCGTGACGCTGGAACTCGTGCCGCAGGAGGGCGCGCGGCCAGCGTTCCAGCCCGGGCAGTTCAACATGCTCTATGCCTTCGGCGTCGGCGAGGTGGCCATCAGCCTGAGCGGAGATCCGAACGAGACGAAGACCTATGTGCACACCGTGCGCGACGTCGGCGCGGTCAGCGGCGCCATCGCTCGCCTGACGACGGGCGCGACGGTCGGCCTGCGCGGGCCTTTCGGCCAAGGCTGGCCGATCGCGCAAGCCGAGGGCGCGGACATGGTCATCGTCGCCGGCGGCCTCGGCCTCGCGCCGCTGCGGCCGGCGATCTACCAGGTGTTGAGCAACCGCCGCCGCTACGGCCGCGTGGTGGTTCTTGTGGGGAGCCGTAATCCGCAGGATCTGCTCTTCCGTCATGAATTGGAGCAATGGCGGCAGCGGCTCGACGTCGACATCGGCGTCACGGTCGATCACGCCGACCCGGAATGGCGCGGCAATGTCGGCGTGGTGCCGGCGCTGATCCCGCGCGCGCCGTTCGATCCGCACGATGCCGTGGCGCTGGTCTGCGGGCCGGAGGTGATGATGCGCTTTGCCGCCAACGCGCTGCGCGACGCCGGCGTCGCCGGCGACCGCATCTATCTCTCCATGGAACGCAATATGAAATGCGCCATCGGCCTGTGCGGCCATTGCCAATTCGGCCCGGATTTCCTCTGCAAGGATGGGCCGGTGCTGCGCTACGATCGTATCGCCGCGATCTTTGCGGCGCGGGAGATCTGACATGAGCTCGCGCCCTCGCCTCGCCGTGTGGAAATTCGCCTCCTGCGACGGCTGCCAGCTCTCGCTGCTCGACTGCGAGGACGAACTTCTTACTTTGGCGTCCGTCATCGACATCGCCAATTTCCCGGAAGCGTCGAGCGTTATGGCCGAAGGGCCCTACGATCTGTCCCTCGTGGAAGGTTCGATCACCACGGCGTGCGATATCGAACGCATCCGCATGGTGCGCGCGCAATCGAGGCACCTCGTCACCATCGGCGCCTGCGCCACCGCTGGCGGCATCCAGGCGCTGCGCAATTTCGCCGACGTCAACCACTTCATCGCCGCCGTCTACGCTTCGCCGCAATACATCAAGACGCTCACCACCTCGACGCCGATTTCGGCGCACGTGCCGGTCGACTATGAGGTGCGCGGCTGCCCGATCAACAAGGCGCAACTTGTCGAGGTGATTGCGGCGTATCTCGCCGGGCGCAAGCCGGCGATTGCCGCGCATAGCGTCTGCATCGAGTGCAAGCAGCGCGGCACGATCTGCGTCATGGTGCAGGGCACGCCGTGCCTCGGGCCGGTGACGCATGCCGGCTGTAGCGCGATCTGCCCGTCGATGCGGCGCGGCTGTTACGGCTGTTATGGGCCGATGGAGACGCCGAACACGGCGGCGCTGGCGCGCGCGTGGCAGGCGCTCGGCGCCGAGTCCGGCGACATCAAGCGCGCGTTCCGCACCTTCAACGCCGCCACGGCGCCGTTCCAGAAGGAGAGCGAGGCCCATGGCGACTAGAACCATTGCCGTCGACCTGCTTGCCCGCGTCGAGGGCGAAGGCGCGCTCGACCTGACGATCAGCGACGGGCGCGTCGCCTCCGCGCAGCTTCGCATCTTCGAACCGCCGCGCTTCTTCGAAGCGTTCCTGCGCGGCCGCGGCTACATGGAGACGCCCGATTTGGTGGCGCGCATCTGCGGCATCTGTCCGATCGCCTATCAGATGAGCGCGGTGCAGGCGATCGAGAACGCCTTCGGCGTCACGGTCGGTGGCCAATTGCGGGCGCTGCGGCGGCTGATCTACTGCGGCGAATGGATCGAAAGCCACGCGCTGCATGTCGTCATGCTGCACGCGCCCGATTTCCTCGGGTTCCCCGACGCGATCCGCATGGCTGGGCAGCACGGCGATAGGGTGCGCAATGCGTTGACGCTGAAGAAAGCCGGCAACGAGCTGATGCGCGTGCTCGGCGGGCGAGAAATCCACCCGGTCAATGTGCGGCCAGGCGGCTTCTATCGCGTGCCGGGCCGCGCCGAGCTTGCCCCCATCACGGAAAGCCTGAAGCGCGCGCGCGACATCGCGGTCGATCTGGTGCGCTGGGTGGCGACGTTCCCCTTCCCCGAGTTCGAGCGGGACTACGAATTCGTCGCGCTGCGCCATCCCACTGAATATCCCATCACCGAAGGGCGCCTTGTCTCCAGCCGCGGCATCGACATCAATATCGCCGACTACGAAAGTGAGTTCGAGGAGCGGCACGTGGCGCATTCGACCGCGTTGCATGCGCTCATCAAGCGGCGCGGCGCCTATCTGGTCGGGCCGCTGGCCCGCTATGCGCTCAATTTCGACCGGTTGCCTGCGCCGATCCAGGCGCTGACGCGCGAGGCGGGTTTGGGCGCCGTTTGCAACAATCCGTTCCGCAGCATCGTCGTGCGCGCGATCGAGATCGTTTATGCCTGCGAGGAGGCCTTGCGGCTGATCGTGGCTTACGAGCCGCCCGCTTCCGCCGCCGTGCCGCTTGCGCCGCGCGCGGCCGCCGGCTTCGGCTGCACCGAGGCGCCGCGCGGCATCTGCTGGCACCGCTACGATTTCGCCGCCGACGGCAGCATCGGCAAGGCACGCATCGTGCCGCCGACCTCGCAGAACCAGCCGAGCATCGAGGCCGATCTCGCGGCCATGGCCGCGACCGTGCTCGATCAGCCCGACGAGGTTATCCGCGAGCGCTGCGAGCGCAGCATCCGCAATTACGATCCGTGCATCTCCTGCTCGGCGCATTTCTTCAAGCTTTCGGTCAACCGCGCATGAGCCCGCCGGCCGACCGCAAGGTGCTGGTGCTCGCGCTCGGCAATACCGACCGCGGCGATGACGGCGTCGGTGCGGTGGTCGCGGCGAAACTCGCGGGCCGGCTGCCGCCGGATGTGCGGCTGGCAACGCGCGCCGGCGATATGCTGGCGCTGCTCGAGGATTGGGCGGGCTTCGACGCCGTCGTGTGCGTGGACGCCGCGGACCCGCAGACTGCGCCCGGCCGCGTCTGCCGGATCGACCTGGCCAGCGATGAGCTGCCGCGCGGGCTGTCGGCGGCCTCAAGCCACGCCTTCGGCTTTGCTGAGGCGGTCGCGTTGGCGCGCGCGCTCGGCCGCGCCCCGCGCGACATCATCGTCTATGCAATCGAGGGCCGTTGCTTCGAGCCTGGTGCGCCGCTGACGGCAGAAGTCGCCGCCGCGGCCAATGACGCCGCCGGCCAAGTCATTGCCGAGGTGGGGCGGTTCAGGGCGCCGGCGAGAACGACTGATTGATGAACGGCGAGGAGGTCGGGATGCGAATGGCGATGAACGGAACGCGCGTCGCCTTGTGACAGTCGTTGCAGGCTTCGGTGAGCATTTCAAACGACTTGGAAAATGCCGTGGTGTCTTTTGCCTTGATGGCCTTGGCGATCTCATCGAGCGCCGGATAGCTCACCTCTTCGATAAGCTTTTTCTCGGAAACGGTGTTGAGCACCGGGTACATCGTGGTCGCCGCTTCGAAGCTCTTGCGGATGGCCCCCAACTCATAGTCGGCGAGCGGCCAGTTCTTGACGTTGCCGGCGAAGCACAGCTTGAAGTGGCGAAGCCGCGTCGTGCTCATCAAGTCGCCGAGGTCCGGCACATAGGCCTCTTGCGTCGGCCGTTGTCCGGACGACGCCGATTGCGCGCCCGCGACCGACAGTAACGCACACGACAAAGCCAGAGCGATCACGAACGACTTCACCGACGCCTCCATCGCTTCCAGCCGAAAATAAGCGTCTTTTATAGCCGCTTCCTCCGATCGCCCGTTGACGCAGAGCAAGCGCGTTACAGTTTACCGCTAACGATTTTGCGCGGGGGCGCGCCGCGAAGGTAACGCTACGTGCCCCGCAGCGCTCTGCTACTCAAGCGATTTTCTGAATCGCAAGATACTGACCGTTAACAAGATCGCGGCAATGAGCGCCATTGCCGCAAGGTCGGGCCACAGCATGGCAAATCCGATGCCCTTGAGGAACGTGCCGCGGATGACAATCAAGAAGTACCGCAGCGGGTTGATATAGGTGAACCATTGCAGCACCGTCGGCATGCTG
>Ga0187771_10002548_pt1 | contig 12571 bp, 16 predicted proteins | sample 0116_SJ02_MP15_1_FD_133139 | JGI IMG/M metagenome (GOLD analysis project Ga0187771, IMG submission 133139) | Tropical peat soil microbial communities from peatlands in Department of Meta, Colombia - 0116_SJ02_MP15_10_MG | ecosystem: Environmental > Terrestrial > Soil > Wetlands > Peat | place... | reverse complement strand
TACGCCCTTGAGTGCTGCTCCCATCTTTTCCTCGCTATCTCCATAGTTTCTCGCTGTATCGAAGTAGTTGATGCCTCGTTCAACAGCGTATTTCACGACCTTTTCCGCTTCATCCCTTGAAGCTGATATGATAGGTATGCCTCCGAAACCAACGACTGAAACTTGCAAACCCGTTCTTCCAAGTCTCCGCTTCTGCATGGTCGGCACAATTCTGCGACCAATATCTAAGGATGGCGCGCGCATCAGACAACTAAAACTCCTTTCCAGTGGTTCGAACCAACGGTTCAAACTACGAGGCTTGCGCCAAAGTATCTGTGTGTGATATCTCTGGTATCAGCATCGTAACTTGAACTGCCGTTCTGCAGGTGCATGCACCACGCATAGTCTTAAGAAGAGTGGCAGGTCATCATAGCCTTCGGTGTTTTTTGTTGCGTACATTGAGTCTCAGCCCAGACGAACTGCTTACTACGACTAGGGCTGTGCGTAGGCGCCTAGATTTTTCTCGACCCGTCGAACGCGAGGTTATAGAGGAATGTATCGCCATTGCTCACCAGGCTCCTAGTGCGTCGAATAGACAAAACTGGCATTTCATAGTGGTGACTGACTCCAGCAAACGCGCCGCTCTTGCGAGCCTCTATCGCAAAGGGGCGGAGATCTACATGTCTCTTCCAGCTGCCAACGATAGCGAGAGATTCGACGACCTCGCGAAGAGTACTACGCAGGCAAGAGTTAGGGCCTCCGCTATGTACCTGGTTGAACATCTTCACGAGGTTCCAGTACATATTATCCCCTGCATCGAGGGACGTACAGATGGTCTCCCGACGGTGGCCCAGGCTGCGCAGTGGTGTTCAATTGTTCCTGCAGCATGGAGCTTCATGCTCGCCGCCCGAGCTCGAGGTCTCGGCACAACGTTCACCAGCTTTCACTTGTTCTTTGAGCAAGATGCGGCGAAGCTACTCGGCATTCCTTTCGAGGCGGTCATGCAGACAGCGCTGATTCCAGCGGCCTACACGAACGGCGTGAGGTTCAAGCGTGGACCCCGCGAACCTCTTGGCAAGATCGTGCATTGGGACCATTGGTAGAACTTAATGCCCTAGAACATTGTCACTCGTCCAAATTATGATTGAGAGTTTCCCGCTAATCGTCGAGCAAGTGATTTGGTGAGTATGTTGCAACTTCAAGAGTCGTCTGTCGCCGTTTCCGCTTTGTTTGTTAGTCTAGTGGTGCGACCTAGCGCAATAAGACGCGCGACCTCGGGTCGAGTCACTTCTGTAGAGACGCGTAGAACTCCCTTACGTAGTCTGATGCTCGTGGTTTCAAAGTATCTCCGTGTCCGCCCAACATTGTGTCAAACTCCAGCCGCGATATCTTGCCAATCGATCTAAGGGCACCGTTCATATCCGGTGTGAATCGTTTCGACGGGCCACCTATCTTGCCGTTTGCATATCTCACGGTATCTCCAACGAAGATTAGCTTCCTTTCGGAATCATAAAGTGAAATACTTCCAGGGGTATGGCCTGGTGTGTGAATAACGACGAGCTCGCCCACCCTGTCTCCATCATTTAGAACAATGTCCGGGCGGACCGGCTTCGGCCTAAAGAACGGGGAGACAGCTTTGAAGAGAATGCCAAGGGCGCCCTTCGGAGAAGGCTGGGCTTTCTCTCCTAAAACGAATTGAGCATCCTCTCGATGGACTGCAACCTTTGCATTTGTCAGCTCCTTAAGTTGTTGCGCGCTTCCCATGTGATCTACGTGACAGTGGGTAAGCGCGATTGTTGCGATCTCTGAGGGCTTGCGGTTTATCCTGTTAACGTAGTCAATGATCCTCCGGGCGCTGCCCGGCATCCCAGTGTCGATAAGCATCAACTCGTTCTCATCTAGGAGTAGATAGACGTTGGCATTCACGCCATCAACTCTATGGATATCTGGCAAAATCTCCAACGAGGTCCACAGTCTCGTGAGGTCCACTCAGCCCACTATAAACCTGCTCCGTTCCGACGCTCGCGCTCTCTCGATACATGTTTGACAACCATGCAACCACGGCACGAAACTAACGAGCATCAGATCATGCACCGGTGGGTAGGCAGGCAAGCACAACGCTGCCATGACTGGGTACCACTCGAGCTAACTGGCGAACTCAGTAGTGGCCGACCGTTCGAGCGTAGCGGTACATCTCCACTATCGACTGGGATTTCATGCCTCTGAAGAGGCTGTTACAGCTAGATATCATATAGCCGCCTCCCCTCGCAGCCTGCCTCATGCAGCGAGCCACTTCTGCACGGACTGCTTCCAGATCGGAACCGCAGAGCACCCGGACATCCACGTTTCCAATTAGGACAAGTTGCTTGCCGAAGATTCGCTTCACCTCTCCTAGATCGATCCCTGCAGCCGGTTCCAGACCATGCGCCCCAGCGAACCCAGCCTCAATGGCCATGGGCAACAGCGACTGGATGGCGCCGTCGCTGTGCCAAATCACTGGCACATCCAATTGCTCAACGATGCGGCGATGAAGTGGGAGCACGAATTCACGCCACATCCGAGGGGAGATCATCGGTGCGTTGCTGTGGCCTGCGTCGTCGCCGAGAACTATCATGTCGGCGCCGAGTCTAGTCGCTTCTCGACACATGGCAACGCACCACTCTGTGCGAGCTTCAAGAAGTTCTTGAACAAGCTCCGGCCTCTCGTGCAAGTAAAGAAAGAACCGCTTGAAGCCCATGCCCATGTATCCCATTGTGAAAGGGCCGATGTGAGAACCGTAGATGAAGAAATGGTCTGGGTAGCGTTTCATCACCTTCTTCGTCTTGTCGACCTGGAAGAACTTTCGCGCGTATTCTAGTGGCGGCCTGTAGTGCTGTATATCAGCCTCCGAATCGACTACGCCATCTACGTAGACGCCGTCCTTCCAAATTTGCCCGAACTCGTCCAGCCTATCTTTCCAGTAATTGCTGCCTGCCGGGATGCGCGTAGGTATCATGATGCAATCAAGCCCAAGCCTGGCGTGTGTACTCTGCAGATCACCGTAGCCAAGTTCGCTGACAATCTCATCATTGATCCAGATCTCGAATCTAGGCGCAGCATCGGGTTCCCTATGCGAAATGGCAGTTAGAACCCGTTCTCGGGGCTTCATTCATGCACGTCCTCTAACGAGTCATCGGTGGATATGCAAGAGTTCGGAAAGTTGCGCTCCTGACAGGTTCGAATGCTCCAAAGCAGAATCATGGTGCTCGAAATACTCTCAGCGCTTAAGTTTGTGGTGGCGGGAGCGCCGGCGGCGATGGCGACCTGACGGCAGCATAGGAAGGTGAAGCGGCGAACGGCGTTGTTCAAGCGTTGCCAATTGTAATACGCTTGCTTACCATACGAGCAAGTGCAGCTCTACGATCTTTCTCATGAACTTCGAGGTCGAGGGTACCCCCTCCCCTAGGTGCTCCGTTAACTTATCGAGTGGCGGGCTTGGGCCGTATCTTTGAGGCTGTTATGCTCATTTCACTAACTGCATTTGGATTGCCCATTCAAGCAAGGCCGATGCTGATGTAAGAACAAATGCGAATAATTCCAATTTCAGCATGTGATCAAAGACGCTTTCGAGTTTCAAGACACTAGGTTTGTTGTCAAGATAAAGGGGCGGCTCCAGCCGGATTCCTCTTAGCATCGATTGATATGTCAAAGTCTTCATCAAACTGTGCATATGCAGTCGTGTCCTGTACGAGGATACGCTCATAGCTGCAAATGCGATGGCGAGTCCGAGCCAGAAAAATACGAGAACGAAAGTCAATTTCCTCGACATCATAACTTGACTGCTTTCTTGATTAAAGTTTCCCGCCTGTTTGCTTTGCAATGTTGAGCAACGAAATCAGGTAGCTATTCTTCTAGTGAGCAACGATGTCGTACGGTAGAGGTCATAAGATAACCGTTTACGAGACTCCCAACGAACGGTATTACATCGGCTTCACGACAAAGAAAGACGCAGAGGCAGCGAAGTGGGAAATACAACAACTAAGAAAGCGATACCCTCAAGGTAAGGAACTGGGCACGTTCTCGGATGAAGAAATACGCAAGAGGTTTCCCGGGATTCTCAGGTAGCTCACTCAAACCTCACGGATCGGTTTTCCTCCATACATGGGAATCCTGACTACCCGTATGCCCTTCTCACGGGCATATTCTTTGACATCCTCAGAAACCTCGGCATACTTGGAAACGTGCATCTCGATGAAATCAGGGTTATCAGGATTGTACTTCTCTTCCGTCGCTCGTATCATACCAATGGTCAACTCTTTGACACCCATTTTATCCTCCACGATTATGCCTCTCTTCAGTTTCTCAGGCAATGCGCTAACCTCTTTTTCTTACCCTGCCCAAATGATCCGGTCGCTTTCCTGTCGTTTTGGATTCTTTGTCGTGAGCCCACTCCAAGTTTGGGTACATTTTCTCTGACCATAGACCGCTTTGCTCTTGACCTCGCAGCCCCTGATTATGCGCCCTAGTTTGAGCCCACGTTCTCTTATTCGTCAAGTAGTCAATCGCGTCAATAGCCAAGTCGGTGAAGGGATCGATGGGTCTCCTCTTCTTTGCAGACATCAGAGACCACAGATGTTCTTGGATGTTTGCCGCATAAAGCACTTTTGGGTTAGTGCTCGCTGCTCCTAACTTTTCTCCGAAGCTCGTAAGCTTTGATCTTTCTCTTGCGAATGAATCCTATCAGATCCCTGACTATATCCTGAACGTACCAACTGAGCACTTTTCTAAGCTGATAGGGTGACGGGCTAACTCGTCTGTCAGCGATGAAATTCGTTGCCTTGTTGAAGATCAAACCAGCCTCGCTGTTCTCGAAGCAGTTAGCACACATGACCCACTTGTTAGTCCTTTCTTTCCAACCTAAGTACGTGACCTGAACCTCGTACGCTTCGTGCTTGTCGTAAATTGGTTTCCTACAAATCGGACAGACAGAATACCAAACTTCGTCGGTCAAAACTCTGATCTCAACTAGCTTTCTGTCTTTCTCGCATAGTTGTGTCCAAGCCAAGCGCCTTCAGATAGACCTCATACGACTGAAGACGAGGACACTCTCTTATGTGATAACGGTTCGTACAGAATATCTTCTGATCTTCCTCAGTCGGTTTGAAGCAACCCGTTTCCTTGCCGAAGACCAGAGTTGCCCGACACTCAGGCTTAAAGAAATAGAAGCAATCCACAGGGTCGCCCTCAATCTCAACCTCTGAGTGTAGGATAAAAGATCTCACCATCAACGTTCACCTCCACAATTTCCTCTAGCGGAAGAAAAATAGGGGTCTAGTTTACTCGGTGTCTCGCCGCTTGTCGGATCAAGTCTAACCATCTATTCGTGCCTAGCTGAATCGGTATGGCTGCTTCTTGTGCAGGAGTTTTGCCTTTCAAGGCCGAGTGCGGTCTTACGAAGTTGTAGTATGCTCGATAGCCCTTGAACACCTTGTCTGCTGAGTTCGCTTTCTTCAAGTGTCTCATGACTTTCTCGCGTTGACGCATCGAATTATGTAATCGCTCGACGCGGTGGTTTCCCATGTGGCTGCGAATCCCGACATTAGCAATGTGTACTGGGGCTTCCTTGGTTGGTCTGTATTCGCCTCGGTACGAGTCTAATCCATCGCTGAATATGACTCGTGGATCGCGCTTCGCTTGCTTCTTTGCAACCTCAAAGAACGCTCTTGCACCTTTGTGTCCTCTTCCCCTCGTTAGGTGGCTTGCGAGCAAGAAGCGAGTGCCGTTGTCCAATCCGTTCCAGAGCCAATAGTGTCTGTCTCCGTTGATTGGTTCCTCATGCGCCATCTTCGTTTTCATCTCGTCACAATTCCAGACGCCGGACAGTTGCGGCTTGAGCGTCTTTGAGTAATCGTCTATGAGTTGGCTGAACTTGCGTATCCACTTCAAGACGGCGACTTGGCTGACTTTGACTCCGTAGAACTGTGCTAGGTGCTGGGTGACTTTGCGGAGAGAGGCACCTTTGAAGTATAGATCAAGCGCAAGCGTCACAATCTTCGGGTCGAATCGGCTCTTGAGAAAGCCCTCGTCAACGACGGATCGCTTGCCACAGGTTCGACACTTGAATACCGGTTTCTTTCCTTGAGCGGTCTTCCGGTATCCCCATCGCAAGAGGTCAACGCTATTGCAGAATCTGCAGTGATTGAATGTGAGAACGGTCTTCGGTAGCTCGAATATGTCTGTGCGCTCGGTCTCCTGCTTTGCTCTGAGCCATAGCTTCAAGGCGCTAACATGCTTGCAGTCACCGACTTCCTCGTGTCGGTTCACGTAGTCCGGGCATGTGCACGACCATCCCGCACCACGCCTCGTTAGACGATAGACACCAGAGCCAGATTGAGAAGCTATCTCGTAGGTCCCTTCTTTGATTCTACGTGGCTCGTCTCCTTTCGCTATGATCGCATACCCGCGAATCGTTCGGGTTTGGCTGACTTGTGTCATAATACTGCACTACAAGTATTATACTACTCTAAGCTCGCTTATAACTGTAGTGTGTACTACTAAAATAGTAGAAGCGTAGAATACTCTGTTATGAGGTAGAAACGGATGCCTGAAACTGAAGTTGAACAAAGGGAGACCACCTCCATCAAAGTCAGACCTAGCCTATGGAAAGAAGTCAAGATTGAAGCCATCAAGCACGATAGACAGGTCTCCGAGGTGTTAGAGGAAGCGATAGAGGACTGGATCAAGAAGCACGGAAAGGAGAAGGGAACTAAATGAGTGAGCAAGGCAAGCCCGCTCCGTCTTGGGACGAATATTTCAAAGCGAAACAAGACGTGCTGAATCGTAATCTAGGAAGGATGGAAGCTACCGAACGAGGTAAGTATGATCCTAGGACGTGGGACATCTACATAGTCGGTATTTGCCAAGACCTTCTACAGCTCATCGGCCGCGCACGTGAAGGGGATGTCAAGCTAGAAACGCAGATCCAGCAAGTCGAAGCGAAGTTGGACAAGATTGCTGGGTTACATCTGAAATATATTGATAAGAAAAATGCGGAAGTCGAGGCCAAGCTAACAACTTATAGAGATCAAGTCACTGACATGGCGGGAAAACTCAAGACATGGATGGAAAAGTACCAAAGGCTTCTCGATATCGTCGCCGATGATTATCGCGACAAGCTAGACAGAGTGCATGACCTTGACCACCAATGATGAGCAATTTTTCCGAACCTTAGCAGAACTTAGCGCCATTCTGGATCGATCAGAAACCAGAAAGTCGGAAAAGGTAAAAAAGAAACTTGCTGAGATGGGGCTTACTGAGCAAGAATCACGGGATTGGATTACAAGCGAACCTGACTTCGTTGTGCCTCTGAAGCGACCACGCGATAAGTTAACGGAGTATCCCCTAGGGGAGGGGATCGCGTCATGACTCAAATCTCACACATTTGCGCAAAGCGGGGCCAGTCTGGACTACGATTCCAATTCTAATTGCAGAACTATGCGAGATGGAACAGATCTGGGAGCGTTTCCTGCCGAGCCACGGGCACATACGTGCCGCTAGCTGAGGTCTTCAAGCTCGTCGCGTTTCTCTTTCGCCGGAAGGCCCACGACACCTATAGGCATCTGGTAGGCGAGAATGAAGTTCTTGATGGCACGATCAAGATTGGTGTGTAAGTCACTGTGACTTACACCGCTTTTTTCTTCCTTTTCAATCAAACTGGCCACCACCACAGCGCGGGCAAAGCCTGCGGCCGACAGTCCGAGGCTTCTAGCCTTCCTCTGAGAGGCAAGCTGCGCTAGCGGTGGCAGCCTGAAATTGAACATTGGTTCGCCACGCCGTCCTCTCTGCATCTTACCCGTATGCTTACGCAGTCTCAACACCGAACAGATCCAGGAGAGGCATCGGACTCGCAACCGCTGTGTAGAGCGGATGCTTGGGCAGCCGGTAGTTGCGGATGATCAGCTGCCTGAATGTGGGCCGCCTGTAACCGATGATTTTCGCAACGCTTGCTCCTTGCGTGACCGCAGCAGGTCAGCGAGGTCCATCTGATCTTGAAGCGTGAAGAAGTCAAGCCTGTGCTCTTCGCCATCCGTGTGGCAGGTCCAAGAACATGAAAGTCTCTGGTCCATCACGGTTCTTGATGCATGTATTGAATCAAGTTTCAAGTTCGTAATGTCATTTGTTTATTAGACAGCATTGCAGCTGTAACCCAAGTGTATGTTGTATGGTTTCAGAGAAAGTATTGCGGTTCCAGGGCAAGAATAAGGATCTAACCCAACTATCTCAACAAATAGTTCAACAACTCCAAGCTGAAGGATACAAGGTCCAGTCGACCACGGCTCCGTTGGGACAAGTGATTCAAGCTCAAAAGGCTGGGATACTGCGTGACATTATCACGGCTGATCGGGCGTTCACAATAACCATCTCGGGGCAACCGAACGATTTCGCGGTGCATGTTGGTATCGGAAAATGGATTCAGAATCTTGCAGTGGCAGCCGTCGAGACATTGTTGTTGTCTGTTCTGTTCCTTGCAGTCGATGTTCCTGAAATGCTGTGGACCCGCCACGTTGAGGGCGAGATCATCAAGGAAATAACTCGGATAGTTGGCTAAAAGGAACCGTATCCGTATCCCTGATGTCGAGCCTTCCGGCAGATAGGGTCAAAATCCTCTGCTAGGCACCGAGTCATCGGAGATCTCAGCTCCAGGAGTCCGGCGATCATCAGTAGCCTGTTGGAATATTGCTTGGACTTGTGGAATTACTGGTTGGCGATCCAGGCACATCGCTTTCCAAGTTTTGTCTCCCGTTGAGGAGGTAGGCGACGAACGCTCCATAAGCCACGGAGTCCGCCAGTATCTCAGTCAAATGGAACGGAATTATGGCTATTGGCAATGCTGCAACAGCGGCGGCGAGCATTAACGGCACTAGTCCGCCTGGTACGTAAAGAATGCACGCAGCGATGAGCGACATGGTCCTTCCGTTCGCTTTGACGGCCGCAAAGATTCCAAGCAATGATAGAACGTAGAGGAACCCACGGAAGAACTCGAGAGGGATCATCACCGTGAAAGACGGTATCTTTAGGCCCGTCGAGGGGTTCATGTAGTACGGAACAACGAAGGAACTGATCAAAGCCCCGAAAAAGAAGTATATCGGGAAATATGCCAAGGATCCCACGGCGATACGCCAAGCCCAAGATGCGGCCGACCTCTTGTCGAAGTGACTCGAAAGCTCAGAAACCAGAGTCATGTCATGTCTTGTCGGCTGGAAGAGAACTGCTGCTAATATGCCTCCCGCAAGGCTCGTCAATAATGAAGTGAGGAGAGATTGGGCGAAATACGCGGCGGATGAATAGAGCGTGGTAAAGAACAACGCTTCCACCATGTTGCTGAATTGCTGCACCACGAAGAGAACAAGCCAAACGAGGCCTGCGAGATCCGATGTCCTAAGATGGGTCTTAGATATGACCCATGCGAGCGTCGTTGCTATGAGTACTTCGCCAATGAAACTCCAGACGAAAAAGACTCTAAGGACGCTGCCGAGGAGAATGCCCCTTCCTGATTGAAGGATTGCTAATACCAACGCGAACAAGACTATACGGCCAATCCATTTCCACAGGCTTCCAAGGATGCTTTCGTCGTTCAACTCCAACGTTCCACCTGTCGCCGCATTTGTTGGCTGAGATAGTTATCCTCTCGTAAATGTGGGATGATAAGAAAAGGCAGATTAACCATGCTTGGATATGCATTAGTTAACTTGAGTGGTTGAAGATCTGCACAATAAGGTCAGCTGGCACGTCTTGAGACGACTCTGCTTCTTTCGAAGATGATGTCGTCCCTCCACGTGTCGAAGATGTAGCCGATCTGGAGGACGTTGAGTAAGATTGAATCGATTCCTTCTACCCGGGTTATTCGTTCCCTCAGGTCTTCCAACTGCCGGAAGGTGTTCGTCCAAAGAAAGAGAATGAGTTGTCTTGGCAGGTTACTGAATACCAAGCTGAACAGAATGTTGAGAGAAAAGGCCTGCCTTAGAGACGCTTCCACGTTGGCTTTCTCAGCGCCCGCAGCAAGGCTGATGTGGCATAAGGAAATTACGTCATTGGATGCATCGGAATACCAGTCAATCGACAGCTCCGCGAGAGATTTCTTCAACATCGTCTCAAGCCTTCTCTGAACTGTCCTGGCTGATGCATGCACTTCGACAGCCACGTCGGACGCGGGTTTCCTTGAGTCTTTGTGAAGCGCCTTCAGGATTTGGTAGTCGAGAGGGTATAATTTGGCTTCAAAAGGCCGATGAGGTCGCAGGGGCATTATGCCAACTATCGGATCCTCCATCTGAGCTTCTCTCTTGACGAAGTTGACGTATGGTTCAAGCTCAGAAATTTCCCGAAGATACCCGCCCACATACACATAGCCCCCTCCTGAGTAGGCGACCCAGTAGGTGGACCTGTGCTTTCGCAGCCGCAAATGCAAGTCAGACGAACTAGAATTTGATGCCCCAAAGATCCAGATGGTGATTGCATTGAGAGCGAGGAGGCTTACCCTTGCGGTGAAACCACGAATGATCCCCGCGTCCGTTAAGGCCTTGATTCTCTTGTGGATGGCGTTTACGGAAAAGCCAAGCTTGTTGGCCAGTTCTTGGTACGTGGTCTTTGAATTGCCCAGGAGAAGCATGCAGAGTGCGATGTCCGTCTTGTCCACGTTATCTCGTCAACCGAACGATTCTTCGACGATAAAAGCCTTCAAATGAATAATGTCTTTACTGGTCATCAAATAGGAACGCGGGCTTCATTCCTCCAACTGCTCAGTTATGAAATCGAGATGTAATATGGGCCATCGATCTATGAAATGCAACAAATGACCAGATGTAGGATAGCGAACGCGGACCTGAACTTGAGGTCTTTTCCTCATGGCAACAATCCATGCAGTAGCAAGAATGATAACCAAGATTAATCCTAGTCCCAAGACAGGTACTGTGTAGTCGGTTGTCCATACGGCTTGGACACGTTTGTCTCCGATCATCAGCATGCGAAAAGTGGTGTTGGTTGATGTCACGTCTCCAGTCCATCCCTGAAACACGTCCACCGCTCCCATAAGCCCCAGAATGCCGTCGGCTGAGACGCGAGTATCCATGAGCGAGACTTGGACGAACATACCTCTTGGCAGTTTCACGGGTGCATTGCCGTCAAGAATTTGGGAATCGAAAATGGATGCCACACGTACTCTTGTGTTGGAATGAACTCTCACGTCTAAGGTCACGTAGTCACTTGTCCAGAGAAATTCGCCATCCTTCCTGTTCTCCAGTCCCGACCCCGCGGCAATGTAGTTTGGCCCCTCGAGAGAGATGCCGTATGGGTTGTCGATCTTGCATTCGTAAATTGAACAACCTTTGCCGACGTATAGCGTATCTACTGGATGCCAACCGTCTTCATTGAGGTAAGCTAGATTTCTGAACTCCACGGGGCCTAGGCTTCCCAAGGCAGATGAATCCGTTACTTTCTCTGCAATAACGTACGCGGAATCCTTAGACCTCTGCCATTGAAATGGTACGTTCGCCACCTGTAGACCATCCAGAACGAAGCCCCAACCGTTCGCAGAGTTTGGGAGAATAGAATAGGTGTGCCAAGTTCCATTTTCCCCCACGGAATTTGAAGGGCCAATTTCATAGTAGAAGTCATTCACCGAGGCTTTGGGCCAATATTGCCATTGCCAGCGCGCGTCAGAGATTCCGATGCTATCAGATCTTCCTGAGCAATTGAGTTTGCCTTGATACGATTCGCCTTTCAAACAGCGGTATCCGGGTTCATAACCATATCCGAATTGAATGAAGCTACCGCCCTCTAGGTTATCACCGACCCAAAAATAATCAAAATCCGGAGATTTTGCATCATAAATATGAGTGCGTATGTCTGACCGAACCCCCATGTTGCCTTTTGAAGCATCATCTCCCCACGCACCAACCTGCAGAACATAGTTACTCGCCTGTGCTTCGGTAACAGCAGTAGAACTGGACACGATTAGGAAAGCCATCGTAAGGAGAAACGCTTGCTTCCCGACTCTAGGAAGCCCGACCAAGTGCATTATCAGCCGCCCTGGGTTCGAAAATCCTTGCGACGGTCTTGCTTGACATGAGAGAGTAACTAGACCCGGAATGTGTAGGTTTCCTGATTGTCGGGGCAGGCTTGGCCGCATCCGCCACAGAAGTTTGCGCTGGCTTGAAGACGAGTGCCGCATCTAGGGCAGAGTCTCTCTTGCGGTTTCAAAAGTGCGCGGCGACCTGTCTGACGTTTCAGAATGAAAGTCGCAACAAAGAAGGCTGCTACTCCTGAGATAACGATCCCCGAAATTGCTTCGGTGGACCGATCCTGCACCGCTGCGGTCGCTGGAGAGGTTGCTAATGTGTTGGGTGGGGTGGGTGAGCTTCCGGGCTGTTGCACGGGAATTTCCGTGTTCGGGGACTGGCTTGTAGCCACGGTCTCATTCCCGGTTCCTCCACAACCTGGCAAGTACGGTTGGAGGAATTGTGGTAAGCCGAAATTGTTGCAGCTGCTAGTTGACGATACCGTGGTTACGGTGCTGTTTACTGAACCCGCTCCGCATCCGGGAAGTAGTTGGAAGAAC